>MRWG01000199.1_pt1 | contig 100553 bp, 110 predicted proteins | sample 1013341 | NCBI WGS metagenome assembly MRWG01 (sample SAMN06117577, study PRJNA244670) | biofilm metagenome | biome: Water; feature: Cathode Biofilm; material: Biofilm; isolation source: microbial consortium enriched at the cathode of a solar microbial fuel cell | place: USA: District of Columbia...
CCCGGGATTCGCCGCATGACCCCCACCCGGTGCTGCACGATGTGCAGCCCCACCCTCCCCCTTGCAGGGGGAGGGAAGACAGCGCCACCATTCGGGCGCGATGCGCTCCGGGCCTTCCGCCTTGATCACGCGGCGGCTGACGCGCCGCCAGGTGAAGCGCGCCGGCGGCCCTTCGGGAATCTCGGCCATGACGAGAAGGGGTTCCGGCCGCGCCAGCAGAAGCGGCGGGCGCGGCGGCTTCTCCGGCGCCCCGGTCCAAGTGGGAAGACCGGCAAAAGCGCTGCACGTGCTTTGGGCCAATTCGGGGATGTGGCTTGCCCGCGGGAAGAGGCGGCGCACGGTGCGTTTCCCCAAACGGTTGGCGAGCGCATCGATCAGCGTCTCGGGGCCTGGCGCACGGTCTGTCTCGGTCAGGCTCGTTTGCGAAGGTGCAAGCGTCTCGGTGCGAAGCGCCGCGAGCGTCATGAGGTCGACGCCGAAGCCCATGTCGATGTTTTCGAGTCTGTCCTTCAGGAGCCGCACGAGATGGGACGGCACGCAGGACGGCGCGCTCAAGCCCGCTTCGATGACGGCCGATGAGCCGTCCGTGCGCGCCGCCCATAGGACGACGCGCCGCGCGCCGTGGCCTTCGCGGGCGAGCTTCGCGCAAAGCTCACCTGCGAGGCGGCCGAGGCTCGCGACAACCCCCTCATGGCTGATGAGCGGCTCGGCGAAAGAAAGACGTGCGGCGAAGCCGGGCGCGGGCAGAAGCGGGGCGCGCTTCTCCTTGCGGACCCCAAGCGCCTGATCGAGACGGCGCAGCACCGCTTGCGCGGTCTCCTTGGAATGAAAGCGACGTTCGAGGCTCGCGCGCGGCACTTCTATGAGCTGGCCGATGCGTTTCAGGCCGAGGCGCCGCAGGAGACGCGTGGTCTCGGGCTCCAGACGCAGCGCCTCGACGGGAAGGGGCGCCAGAGTTCGGCGAAGCGTGCCGTGCGCGGCGCTGCACAGGGCGGAACGCGCGAAGCGGGCAAGCGCGTGCGCGGCGCCTAAAGTTTCAGCCGCGGCGAGGCGCGCGGTGAGGCCTGCGCGCGCAAACCGGCTTTGCAGATCGGCAAGGAGCGCGGGCTCGCCGCCGAAGAGATGGGCGACGCCGGTCACGTCGAGCCAGAGCCCGTCCGCGCCGTCCACATTGAGGCTCGGACTGTAGCGGGACGACCAGCGGGCGAGCGCGAGCAGCCTATCCGCATCCTTGCCTCGGGCGGCGGGGGCGGTGAGAAGCTGCGGGCAGATGGCGCGGGCATCGGCGAGCCGCAGGCCGGGGACGAGCCCGCGCTTCAGGCACGGCGCATTGACGGCGGTGAGGGTCAGCCCGTGGGTGTCGCTGCCCACCAGGGCGAACGGCCGGTCAGCCGGCGCTGTGCTGCCTGCGGTCTCCCGTTTCAGCCGTTCGATCGGAAGATGCGGCAGCCACACGGAGACCATCCGCCTCATCTCCCGCCTCCACGTGAAAGCGCGCACCCGGCGCCCCGCCCCGGCAACGTTCGAGGGAAAGGCGCCAGCAGGCCGTGCCCGGGGCGCCCGTATCGAAAGGGACATGGGCGCTGGCCTCCGTGGCGATGCGCCAGCGGGTGAGCGTACCGGGGACGGCCGCCGTCCCGTGGGGGGAGAGGAGAAGACACGGGGTGCGGGCGGCTTGCGCGGCAAGACCGAGGCGGCGGGCGGCGAGCGGGGTCTTGATCTCGACCTGGGCGAGGCATCCGGCGAGCGCGCCGCTCTTCAGGCCTTCTTCCAGGGCCCAGGCGCTCTCCTCGGCGGTGTCCGTCTCGACAATGAGAAAGCGGGCGGGGTCGAGACCGGCGCGCAACAGGCCCGGCCCGTACGGGCGGCCCCATTCCCGGCTGGCAGCCCGCGTCAGGCACCACAACACCAGCCCGCGACAATTTGTCAGAGCTTCGGCGATTACCGACAGGATGAAGCCGAGCCCCGCGGGCGTGTCGCGATAGGCGTGCGGTTGGATCTCGTGGAGGCCGCCTCGGAGCAGCGCGGCGAGGGGCGATTCGGTGCTGGCTTCATGACCCCCACCCGGTGCTGCACGGTGTGCAGCACCGACCTCCCCCTTGCAGGGGGAGGGACGATAGACCTGGGAGTTGGAAGTTAAAGAGCAGGCGGGACGGGAAGGGGCCGCGCCCGGTGCGGGGGGTGTGGCCAGAGACACGGGAACCTGCTCAAGCGCACGGATCGAAGCGCGTAGCTGCTCAATCAGGACCCTACCCGTTGGTCCGCCTGCTCTTTTCTCAACGCCAGACGGCGGAACGAGGGTACTGGGATCGCCGTCTGGAACGTTGTTACGCATCACTACACTCCACTCTCGTTCCTGTTTTGTTCTTACTCTTGAGTCGGGGATGAGTCAAGGCGGCACGCTCCAAAGCCGGAGGAAAGCCGGAGTCCCGCGCGTCTTTCTCGCGCCAGGACAGCCGTTTGCACTTCGCTAACCAGAATCAGCCCACAAGGAAGCGAGTAAGTCAGACGGGGGTTTTGTGATGCGTATCCTCGATCTGCGGCGCCTGGCCCCCGCCATGGCCGCCGCAGCCATGCTTTTTGCCCTTCCGCCGGGCCAGGCCTCGGCAGGGCTCTTCGATTTCGGCGCCTCCACCCAGCGCCAAGGCGTCACCGGGCGGCACTTGGTGGCGTTTCCGCCCGGCTATACGCCGGGCACCATCCTCGTTCAGTTCAGTCAGCGCCGGCTCTATCTCGTCCTGCCACAGCGGCAGGCGATCAGCTACCCGATCGGCGCGCCCAAAGGCGATGCGCGGTGGTCGGGGGAGACCTATGTCAGCGAAAAGCGCGTAAATCCCAGCTGGACGCCGACACCGGAGATGCGCGCCGAGAATCCCGACCTCCCGGCCTATGTTCCCGGCGGCCATCCGCAGAACCCGCTAGGCGTCCGCGCCATGTATCTGGGCAAGTCGCTCTACCGGATCCACGGCACCGACGCGCCCTGGACAGTGGGGCAGGAGGTCTCTCATGGCTGCATCCGAATGTTCAATCAGGACGTGGCCGACCTCTATCAGAGAGTGCCCATCGGGACCCCTGTTGTTGTGATGTGGTAAAAGCTCGGTAAAGACAAGATAAAGCTTCGCTAAACTTGAAGCAAAAATCGGCGAATTTGCTGGATTATTGCGTTTCCGTCTTTCCCTTTTGTTTACCCTGAAGACCTCGTGTGTGTTGGATCGATTTAACCTGTATCTAACCGGTGGCTGTTAGCTTTCGCGTCAGGTTCCACCGGGTGAACAGGAATGCGGTGCGGGGCCACTAGGTAAGATCTGAACCCAAAAGGGAGTGTCAAATGAAGACTGTTGTTGCGCGTTTCATCAAGGACGAGTCCGGCGCCACGGCCATCGAGTATGGCCTCATCGCTGCCGGTATCGCGGCTGCCGTCATCGCCGGTATGGCGGTGCTTGGCCCGGCCATTACGGGTGTGCTCTCGGACGTCAAAGACGCAATTGCCGGCAGCTAACCGTCTCTAATCTTTCATCGGGCGGGATCCGGCTCCTTCCGGGAGCTGGATCCCTCCTGCTTTGCTTCCGCCGCAGTCCCCCCGGCGTTGTAGGCACAGCCCCCAATCCTCCATATTTTCGGCTTAAGCACGCCTCTCACATTCGGGGGAGCTCAAGCCTTGCTGCAATCGACCCGACGCGGGCGCCAAGCCTTCTTGGCCGGTGCACTGATGGGAGCGGCCCTGCTCGGCCTCCCCTCCAGCGCCGGGGCGCATCCCCATGTCTGGGCGACCGTGCGCTCGGAGATCGTTTTCGGACCGGACCACAAGATGACCGGCATCCGGCATGCTTGGACCTTCGATGAGTTTTACTCCGCCATGGCGGTGCAAGGCCTCGATGCCGACGGCGACGGCGTCTATTCCAAGGAAGAACTCGATCCGCTCGCCAAGGTGAATGTCGACTCCCTCAAGGAGTTCGCCTATTTCACGTTCGTGCGCGCCGCCGGGAACGACAACTTCCTGCCGCTCGAGCCGCCGGAAGACTATTCGATCGACTACGACGGCACGCTCATCACTTTGCATTTCACGTTGCCGCTCCAGACGGCCGTCGATCCGGGCACCAAGGCGGTCACGGTCGATGTCTACGATCCGTCCTTCTTCGTCGCCTTCGGTTTCGCGGAGAAGGCGCCGGTGAAGGTCGCCGGCACGCCCGCCGAAGGCTGCACGGCGACGATGGAGACGCCCGACCGGGAGGTTGCCGAGGCCGCCAAAGCCCTCAGCGAGTCGTTCTTCAGCCAGCTCGGGCCGGGCTCCGATTACGGCTCGCAATTCGCTCAGACCGTGACGGTGCAATGCGCCACTCGGTAATTGGCGCGCGCATGGCGACAGGTGTTGGTCTCGCGCTGGCGATGCTGATTTTTGCATCGCTCGCGGCCACGGCGCAGACCAAGCCGCCGGCTGCGTTCGGTGCTCCGCCTCAACAGCAAGCGGCGCCTCCCGGCTTCACGCCGCCACCGGCCTTCGTCGCGCCGAGCGCCGCGCCGCTGCAAGCCAAAGGGCCTCTCGGCAGCGTGCTTACTTGGGTGGCGCAAACCCAGCAGAAGATGCAGCGCCAACTGGCGACCGCCGTGAAGCGTCTCAAGCAAGGCAACGCTCTGGGCGCGGGGCTCTTCCTCGCGGGGCTGAGCTTCGTTTACGGCGTCGTGCATGCCGCCGGGCCCGGCCACGGCAAGGCGATCATCTCGTCCTACGTCATCGCCAACGAGGAAACGGTGCGCCGGGGCATTCTCATCTCCTTTCTGGCGGCGGGGCTGCAAGGGCTGACCGCGGTGGCGCTGGTCGGCATCATGCTCATTGCGCTCAACGCGACCGGCTTCCAAGTGAATGACTGGGTCAAACAGCTCGAGACGGTCAGCTATGGCCTGGTCTTTCTCGTCGGCTTTTATCTTTTGGTCACCGTGCTCATTCGTCTTTGGCGGCGCCGGCAGTCGCGCGAGGAAGCCGCGCACGATCACGGCCACCATCATCACCACGACCACGACCACGATCATGGCCACGACCATGAAAATTGCGAAGACTGCGGCCACATCGTCGATGCGCGGGACATCGCAGGTCCCTTGTCATGGCGGAAGATTCTGGCCGTGGTGGTTTCGGTCGGGATCAGGCCATGCTCCGGCGCCGTGCTCGTGCTGATCTTCGCGCTGACGCAAGGCCTGTTCTGGGCCGGGGTCGCCGCGACTTTCGCCATGGCTTTCGGCACGGCCATCACGGTCGCGGTGCTGGCGACGCTGGCGCTGGGCTCGCGCGAATTGGCGTTGCGGCTCGGCGGCGGCAACGCGCGCTGGGTGGACGCGGTCTGGACCATTTCGGCCATCGGCGGCGCGCTTCTCGTGATGATGCTCGGACTGTTGATGTTCGCCGCCTCGCTCGGGCCGACGCGTCCTTTCTGAGGTCTCGTCTGAGCTCGCGATTTTGCCTCCGAACCTTTGGCGGGTTCACGCGTTCCCCTCCCAATCCCAAGCGTACGGAGGTCCCAATGTCCGATATCAGCGACAAGAGAATCATGATTCTGGCCGCCAACGGCTTCGAGCAATCGGAGCTGATGGTGCCCAAGCAAAAGATCGAGGAGGCCGGCGCCAAGGTGGACATCGTGTCCCTCAAGGTCGGCGAGATCCGCGGCTGGCAGAACGGCGACTGGGGCGACAAGATCGACGTCGACCGCACGATCGACGCTGTCACCGTCGACGACTATGACGCGCTGGTCATTCCGGGCGGACAGATGAACCCCGATTTCCTGCGGGCCGATGAGGACGCCGTGGCGTTCGTGCGCGAATTCTTCGACAGCAAGAAGCCGCTCGCGGCAATTTGTCATGCGCCGTGGGTGCTGGTGGAGGCGGGCATCGCCAAGGGCCGCACGATGACGTCGTATCACTCCATGGCGACCGACGTGAAGAACGCCGGGGCCAAGTGGGTCGACAAGGAGGTCGTGGTCGACGAGGGGCTCATCACCAGCCGCAACCCCAACGATCTCGATGCCTTCTGCGCCAAGATCATCGAAGAGGTACGGGAAGGCCGCCACGAGGACCGCAAGGTCGCGTGAGGGAGCGCGGGCCTGACCAGTGCAATAAAGGGCCGGAGCGCCGCACCGGCCTTTCTTGCATGAGGCTGGGGCGTGCTTGAATGAACGGGCGCGGGAAAGCAGATGCCTGCAAGCACCTGCACCCGAGAATGGTATTTCTTTTTGTCGCAGCACAATTGCAGTTTGGGAGTAAGACATCCTACATCTGAGGTTGGCCCGCACCGCCCAATTGTCAGGAGGATGTCATGACGCTCCAACTCGGCGATACCGCCCCGGACTTCGAGGCCGAAACCACCGAAGGCCCCATTCGATTTCATGAATGGCTTGGCGATTCCTGGGGCGTGCTGTTCTCGCACCCCAAGGATTTCACGCCGGTCTGCACAACCGAGCTGGGCTACATGGCGCGGATCAAGCCCGAGTTCGACAAGCGTGGCGTCAAGATCATCGGGCTCAGCGTCGATCCGGTGGATCATCACTCCCGCTGGGCTGAAGACATCGCCGAGACGCAAGGCACGGCGCCCAACTTCCCGATGATCGGCGACCCGGATCTCAAAATCGCCAAGGCCTACGGCATGCTGCCGGCGAGCTTGACCGGCACCTCGGACGGCCGCACGCCGGCCGACAACCAAACGGTGCGGAACGTCTTCGTCGTCGGCCCCGACAAGAAGATCAAGCTGATCCTGGTCTATCCCATGACCACCGGCCGCAATTTCGACGAGGTGCTTCGGGTGATCGACTCCCTCCAGCTCACGGCGAAGCATCGCGTCGCGACGCCCGCCAACTGGAAGAGCGGCGAGGATGTGATCATTGGAGGATCCGTGTCCGACGAGGAGGCCAAGACGATCTATCCCAACGGTTGGAAATCACCGCGCCCCTATATCCGGATCGTGCCACAGCCCAAAGGCTAGGACCGTCACCTTCGGCGAAAGTTATGCTTGCGCGCCCGCATAGCTCGGTCGGTGTTGCGGCAGCAAGTTGATGGTGCTGAATCTCGGTGGCGCGTGGGCTTCAGGCGCCGTGTGACCGCTTTGGGCCACCTGCCTAAAATTGTTGGCGTTCTGGATAGAAGGAGACACGATCTTCGTGCTAGAAACGGATGCCAAGAAATCATACCGGTTCGTGGCCAAAGCAGTGGAACGCTGAGACGGTGCCTTCGGGGCCGATCAGAACACCGGGCAAAAAGATGTCTGATTCAAACGGTCCGGGGGCGCCCGGAAGCGGGGAAGATCCGCGCGAGTGTGCAAAGCAGATCGCCGATCAAATCGCGCCGCTCATGAAGGTGGCGCGGTCCAAGCGTTTCGATTTTCTCGCTTATCTGCTGGCCATGGCCCTGCGGGAAGCCAGGCGTCTTTCGGGCGGATAGCCCGCCGGGGCGCCCGCGGCGCGGACCTGCCAAGACAGCTCCGTGCTAAGATAGTCCTATGGGACTGCCCCCCACGCCCGCGCTCACCGTCGATTGCGTGATCTACGATCCGCAAGGCCGGGTGCTGCTCATCCGCCGCAAGAATCAACCGTTCAAGGGGGCTTACGCGCTGCCCGGCGGGTTCGTCGATATCGGCGAGACGGTCGAGGCCGGCTGCCGCCGGGAGGTGCGCGAGGAGACCGGCCTGGATGTGGACGATCTTCGGCTCGTGGGCGTCTACTCGGATCCGACCCGGGATCCACGCGGGCATACGGCGAGCGCCGCCTTCCTCGCGCTGCTGCCGGAGGTCAAAACTCCGACCGCCGGCGACGACGCGGCCGCCGCGGACTGGGTCGAAAACTGGCGCGCGGCGCCGCTTGCCTTCGATCATGCGAAAATTATCGAGGACGCCGAGAAATTGCGTGGCGCTTTGGGTCGCGTTGCCTTGGGTCAAGGCTAGGCGCGCCGGGCCCAATACCTTATTTAGGGGCTCAAGAGCCGCAAGGAACGCCGCATGAACGAGAGCCCGCGAGGGGACGTGTTCGCCAAAACCGGAGACGAGACGACTGGAGCGCCGCCTTACGGGAAGATCGGCGTGCTCCTGGTCAATCTCGGCACGCCGGACAACACCGACTATTGGTCGATGCGGCGTTATCTCAAGGAGTTCCTTTCCGACCGGCGGGTGATCGAGATCAATCCCGTGCTGTGGTGGCCCATTCTGAACGGGATCGTGCTCACCACGCGCCCGTCCAAGAGCGGCGAAGCGTATCGCTCGATCTGGAACGAGGAACGCGACGAGTCTCCCTTGCGCACCATCACGCGGGCGCAAAGCGAGAAGGTCGCCGACAAGCTCGGGCATCGCGAAGACATCATCGTCGATTGGGCCATGCGTTACGGCAAGCCGACCATCGCATCGCGGATCGATGGGCTGACCAAGCGCGGCTGCAACCGCCTTCTCGTGTTTCCGCTCTATCCGCAATACGCCGCGGCGACCACGGCCACCGTCAACGACACGGTGTTCGACAAGCTCAAGACGATGCGTGTCCAGCCGGCGTTGCGGACGGTGCCGCCTTATCCAAAAGACCCCGTCTACATCCAGGCACTTGCGGATTCGATCACCTCGCATCTGGCCGATCTCGATTTCGAGCCGGAGGTGATCGTCGCCTCGTATCACGGGCTGCCGAAAGCCTACATTGAGAAGGGCGACCCATATCAATGCCAGTGCATGGATACGAGCGATGCGCTGCGCGAAGCGCTCGGTCCGCTCGGCGTTAAGCTGAAAACCACGTTCCAGTCGCGCTTCGGCCGCGCCGAATGGCTGCAGCCTTATACGGACAAGACGATGGAGGCGCTGGCGCGCGACGGGGTGAAGCGCATCGCCATCCTCACGCCGGGCTTCGTCGCCGATTGCGTGGAGACGCTGGAAGAGATCGCGGGCGAAGCAAAGGAGATCTTTCTCGAGCATGGCGGCGAGCGGTTCAGCTTCATCCCGTGCCTCAACGACAGCGACGGCGGCATCGGCGTGCTGGTTCATCTTATCGAGCAAGAGCTCAAGGGTTGGGCCGACTAGAGCAACGCGAGGGGGCATGTGGCGAAACACGATATCCGCGATCGGCCTCGCCATCGCTTTGCTTGCGGGCGCGCCGGCGATCGCGGCCGACGAGCTTGCCGCCTATGTGGATGTCGCCTGGGCGCCGGGGGACGGCAAGGAGGCGCTGGAGCGCGCGATCACCAACCGGTTGCTCGACATGGGCTTTACCGTGACGGGGACGCCCCAAGTCAACGCCTACGAGATCCAAGGCGTGGCCAGGATCTTCCCGGCGGAGCGGGGCAAGGAGACGATCCGCATCGATTGGACGATCTTCGGTCCGGAGGGCACGCGGCTCGGCAACGTGACCCAGACCAAGGTCATTCGCAAAGGCTCGCTCGACCGGCATTGGGGCGCGGCGGCCGAAGCGGCGGCGTCGGCGGCGGTGCAGGACATGATGCAGTATCTGCCGAAGCAGGGCGGCGGAGGCTCATAAACGGCGCCCGGTCCGCCCCAGGCTCTTAAAACCGCGATAAGACTCCCCCATGTATGAGTCGCCGCTATTGGCGCGCGCGAACATTCCATCGCTCGGCAGCGCCGCCGGACACCTTTGGAGGGTGCCTTATGCTCGGCTTCGATATCTTCGTTCTCGTTCTGCTCGTTCTGTTCGTCGTGCTCGTCATCGCGGCGGTCAAGATCGTGCCGCAAGGCTACAACTACACGGTCGAGCGCTTTGGCCGCTATACGCGCACGCTGCGTCCCGGCCTCACCCTGATCATCCCCTTCATCGACCGCGTCGGGCGCAAGCTCAATGTGATGGAGCAGGTGATCGAGGTGCCGAGCCAGGAGGTCATCACCAAGGACAACGCCATGGTGCGGGTCGATGGCGTGGCCTTCTTCCAAGTGCTCGATGCGGCACAAGCGAGCTACGAGGTGACCAATCTCGAGATCGCCATCCTCAATCTCACCATGACCAATATCCGCACGGTGATGGGCTCGATGGACCTGGACAAGCTCTTGTCCGAGCGCGACGAGATCAATCACCGGCTGCTCAAAGTGGTCGACGACGCCACCCATAATTGGGGCGTGAAAGTCACCCGTATCGAGATCAAGGATATCGAGCCGCCGCGCGACCTGGTCGACTCCATGGCGCGGCAGATGAAGGCCGAGCGTGACAAGCGCGCCGCGATCCTCGTGGCGGAGGGCGAACGCCAGGCGGCGATCCTTTCGGCCGAAGGCGAGAAGCAGGCGCAGATCCTGGCGGCTGAGGGCCGGCGCGAGGCGGCTTACCGCGACGCGGAAGCCCGGGAGCGCGAGGCGGAAGCAGAAGCCAAGGCCACGGCCATGGTCAGCGAGGCCATCAACAAGGGCAGCGCCCAGGCGATCAACTATTTCGTGGCCAACAACTATGTCGGCGCGCTGAAGGCGCTCGCCGAGTCGAACAACCAGAAGGTCCTGATCCTGCCGCTGGAGTCCTCCTCGGTGATCGGCGCCATCGCCGGCATTGGCGAGATTGCGCGGGAGGCGTTCGGCGGCGCCGTGGCGGAGACTTCGCCCCCAGTCCCTCAACGCGGGCGCGGCGGCGGCTCGGTGCCCTCGGTCTAGCGGGCGAAAAACCATGATAGAAGCGATTGTCGCGTTTGGTGCCTGGAGCTGGATGATCCTGGCGGCGGTGTTGCTCGCGCTCGAAATGCTCGCCCCGGGCATCTTCCTCATGTGGTTCGGCTTCGCCGCAGCGGCGACCGGGCTCATCGCGTTTCGCTACGAGATCGCCTGGCAGTGGCAGCTCATCTGGTTCTGCGGCCTGTCGCTCGCCGCCGTGCTGCTCGCCAACCGGTATCTGCGCCAGCATCCTCTCGAAAGCGACCAGCCGCTGCTCAACAAGCGCGCGGCGCAGCTCGTCGGCCAAACTTTCGATCTTACCGAGCCCATCGAGAACGGGCGCGGCAGCATCCGCGTGGGCGATACGATCTGGCGGGTGGAAGGTCCCGAGCTGCCGAGAGGCGCGCGCATCAGAGTCGTCGGCACCGACGGCAGTGTGCTCAAGGTCGAGGAAGCCTAGGACGAAACTCCGGGATGGCCAGAGAGCAGACATAGCTCGTCTATCACGTTCAAGGCCGCAATGTCGTTTTTGACAGGCCGGGAAAGCTGGAACTTCGTATGCAGTGCCAGCACCTGATTCCGATAGACTTGCAGGAGCGAGCTTAGCGCCGTCAGCATGGCGTCGGCCTCGCATGGACAATAGGAAGCCCTAAGGACAGTGAGAGCATCGCTGCTGGCTCGGTGGTCGAACTTTGCCATGACCGCTGCCTCAGGAGTTCGATCGTGCAGCCAATCGTCGGTCTGCATCATGTGGTGGCGCAGCTCGTCAAGGAGCGTCTGCGCGTAGAATAGCTCACCGCGCATCGCCCGCCGATATGTCTCGTGGGCTGCCGCCAGGCCTTTGCTGATTGAAAAATCTACGTCGTCCTCGCCAACCGTGAACTTCAATCCTTGCGATCGCTTCACAAGGTCGGCAACGATGCCCTTGGGGTCATGCAAGATCTTGATCGGCAGCCGATACCACGGCGAGGGCATCAGCGCGGCCGCATTGTGGTAGAATATGTCAATCTTTCCGAACGGCTGAAAGTGCGACACGCAGTGCTGCGCGTTCGGAACCCATTCGTTGAAGAGGAAGCCCGGCCACTGCTTGGGAATTTGCCGGCGCTGCTGCACGAAGTGCGCGTGCCGCTCGGGCTTTACGACGATGCGCAGGTCAGCATCAGAATAGGTATCGGCGCTCCCGGCTGCCATCGACCCGCCCAGGAAAATTCCTAGGACGTCGGGGTCTGCTTTGAAGCAACCAAGTGCGATCGCGAGAAGGTCGTTTCTCGCTTCTTCGAGATCGTCGTGTGTGATCCTCATGGAAACAGCCTAATGGACATCGCTACGACCGCGAAGGGTCGTCAGCGGTTCAGCCAGTGTGAGGGCGAGGGGGAGGGATGAGCCCGCCTCGCCCCTATGCGAGTCCAAGCTCAGGTCTCGATCATCCTAATATCGGAGACCTCGTCGGGAATCTCGGCGGAAGCGCTGTCGCGCGGCCAGACGCCCTCGGCCGTGCGGGCGCTGCCTGAGCCCATAACCACGACGTCGGTGAAGCCGGCTTCGCGGAGCTTCTCGGCGACCATGTCGTTGGAGGCGATGCCTTGCAGCAGGCCGAGATTGATTCTCGCGCGGTAGCGTTTGCCTTTCTCGACGGTGAAGCGCGGCATGGTTTCCTCAAATGGCCGTTCGGCTCGCCGGACCGTAACGGCGTGGATGCCCGGATCAAGTCCGGGCATGACGGAGGTTACTGGATATTCTTGGCGAACCATTCCGCGATCGCGTCGCGGCCTTTCTGGTCGAGCAGCAGATGCAGCTTGGTGCGGCGGAGCAGGAAGTCCTCGGCCGTCATGGCGTCCTCGACCTCGGCGGCATGTTCGAGCTCGGCGCGGAATACGCCCGGGGCGACGGCCTCGGCGGCGGCGGCGTTCGCATCGAGACGCGCGAACACATCGTCGATCCTGTCGCCATAGGTCACCGCCCAGCGCCGGCGCGTGTCGGGCGGGACGCTCGCCGGGCCTTTTTCGGCATGGGTGAGAAGTGTCGGCCGGGGCATGCCGCCGCCGTATAGAGGCACGTCCTTGGTCCAGGCGCCGCTCGTCTCCAAGCCGAACGGGCCGAGCATCAACAGCGCATCCTCGGCGAGCGCGCGGTGGGTGGTGAGCTTGCCGCCATAGATGGTCAGAAAGCCGCCGGTGCCTTGGGCGCAGGCTGCGAGCGAAGGGCTGCGGCTGATGCGGCTCGGCTTCGTTTCGGTGCCGCCATGAAGCGCGCGCACCCCGGACCAGGTAAAGACGATGTCCCTCTCGGTGACCGTTCTGCCGGGATTGGCGAAATAGCGGTTATAGGCATGAACCAGATAGGACTTCTCCTCGAACGAGCAGTGCGCCGTGCCGGGATCGCCCTCATGGGGCACGTCGGTGGTGCCGACGACCAGGAAGCGGCCATCCAGCCACGGCATGACGAAGACGATGCGCTCGCCCTCGTCTTGCAGGGTGTAAGCGTCGAGCGCCGGCGGGTCCGGCATGGGCAGCACGATGTGACTACCGCGCACAAGCTCCAGATGCTGCGGCTCGGGCGCGGCGGAGGTCAGGCGATCGACCTGGGCCACGAAAGGACCGGCGGCGTTGATGACGAAGCGCGCCTCGACCCGGCGTTTCCGGCCGCGCTCATCGAGCTCGACGGCATAGCCGTTCTCCAGAGGCGTAATAGCGGTCACGGCGCGGCGGTTGAGAATGTCGGCGCCGCGGGTGCGCGCATCGAACGCCACGCTCAAGGTGAGCCGCGCATCGTCGGCCCGGCAGTCATGATAATGCAGCACCGCGCTCAAATTCTCCTGGCGGAGCCGGGGCAGGGCGGCCGCTTCGGTACGGGGGAGCCGGCCGCTCGCAGGCAGGCCGTCGCCGCGTGAGAACAGGTCGTAGAGGCCAAGCCCGGCGCGGAGCGACCACGGGCTCCGCTTCTGCCAGCGATAGACCGGCAGGAGGAATCTGAGCGGCGTGACGAGATGGGGCGCCGTCTTCAGGAGCTCGGCGCGCTCGGTGAGGGACTCGCGGACGAGCCCCAGCTCGCCTTGCTCCAAATAGCGCAAGCCGCCGTGGATGAGCTTGGAGGAGGCGGAGGAGGTGGCGCAGGCATAGTCGCCTTTCTCGGCAAGCAGCACCTTCAGCCCGCGTCCGGCGGCATCACGGGCGACGGCCGCGCCATGAATGCCGCCGCCAACGATGAGAATGTCGAACGTTTCCGCAGTCACCCGCGTTAATGTCCCCGTGGTCGGCGCCGCGTCGCGGCGAAGAGGGTTAAGGACGGCGCAAGCCTGTTAAGGCAAGGCCATTAAAGGATCGTGGCGTGTTGTCGCCACGTTTCAATACTCTACTATCATCTCCACGGACAAACGCTCACCCCGGAAGGACCCATGGCCGATATCGTCATTATCAATCCGCGTTTCGACATCTCTTTCTGGGGGTTGGAGCATTGCATGCCGCTGTTCGGCAAGCGGGCCAATTTGCCGGTTTCCTGCCTTGCGCTGCTCGCGGCCCTGGTGCCCGACCATCACGAGGTGACGCTGGTCGATGAGAATGTGGAGGACATCGATTTTGATCGTCTCGGCCGCGCCGACCTGGTCTGCCTGACGGGCATGAGCATCCAGGGGCGGCGCCTCATGGAAATCCTCGACGAGGTCAAAGCGCGCGGCGTGCCGGTGGTCGTCGGCGGGCCGATGGCGACGGTCGAGCCGGAATCTCTGGAAGGGGCCGCCGACGTCATCTTTGTCGGCGAAGCGGACGAGACTTGGCCACAGTTCCTGGCCGAATGGGAGCAGGGCACGCACAAGACCCGCTATGCGCAGAAAGACAAGAGCGACATGGCGACCTTGCCCTTGCCGCGCGTCGATCTTCTCAAGGCCGATCGCTACATGTTCGGCAGTCTGCAGATCTCCCGCGGCTGCCCGTTCACTTGCGAGTTTTGCGACATCATCGTCACGTTCGGGCGGCGCCCGCGCCTCAAGACGAGCGAGATGGTCATCGCCGAGCTCGAGGCGTTCGAGCGCGCCGGGCTGAAGATCATCTTCGTGGTGGACGACAATCTGATCGGCAATAAGAAGGCCATCAAAGAGGTCCTGCGCGATATCATCGCCTGGCAGCAGGAACGTGCTTATCCGCTCACCCTGTTCACCGAGGCCTCGCTCGACCTGGCCGAGGATGAAGAACTTATGCAGCTGATGGGGCTCGCCAACTTCCAGAGCGTGTTTATCGGCATCGAGACGCCGAACGAGGATTCCCTGAAAGAGACCAAGAAGCTCCAGAACGTGCGGCCGAACGCCGGCTCGTTGCTGGAGCGTGTGCACCGCATCCAGGATCACGGTCTCGACGTGTGGTGCGGCATGATCGTCGGCTTCGACCATGACGATCCTTCGATCTTCGACGTCATGCCGAAATTCCTGGTAGACGCGCGAATTTCTGCGGCGCTGATCGGCCTCTTGCACGCGATCCCGACCACCCCGCTTTACGACCGGCTCAAGGAGGCGGGGCGCCTGAACGATCCCGACGCGTCCGACCTTTATGGCACCAATGTCGTGCCGCTCGGCATGTCGAGCGAGACGCTGCGCGACGGCTTCATCCAGGTGATGCAGGACTGCTATGCGGCGGACGCTTATTTCAAGCGCCTCGACACGCAGTTCTTCGACAACAATTTCAAGTTCGTCATGCACCAGCTTCCCTATTGGAAAGGCCAGCGCCTGGCCTGGATGAAGCGGTGCGTGTTGAATTATGTGCGGTTCGGCGCGGTGGCGGCGCGGCTGCTATCCGTGGTCAAGGACGATGCATTGCGGGCGCGCTACAAGCAGCAGCTGACGCGCGTGGTGCGCCGGCGCTGGCGGGAGCCGCATATCCTGTTCGTCTACACGATCAAGGTGGCGATGCATTATCACTACTCGGCGCTCGCCCACGCGCTCGCCCAGGTCGACGAGAAGACCGGCGCCATGCCCGATGCGGGACGCTCGTTCTCCCGGGCGAAGCGCCCGGTGGAGACCGCGGTCGCCGCTTAAGCGACGCCGGCGCGCAGCAGGTCGTGAATGTGGATGATGCCCACGGGCCGTCCGTTCTCGACCACGAACAGCGCGGTGATGGCGGACGCGTTGATGATCTCGAGCGCGGCGCTCGCCATCAGATCGGGCGTCACGGTTTTCGGGCCCGGCGTCATGATCTCGCCGGCGCGCCGGTCGAGCAGGCCGTTGCCCATATGACGGCGCAAGTCGCCGTCGGTGATGATGCCTAGCAGCGCTCCGTTGCCGTCCACGACGCCGAGACAGCCGAGCGCCTTCTCGGTCATGACCACGATCGCCTCGGACATGACGGTTTCGGCCGGCGTCAGCGGCAGGCTCTCGCCGTGATGCATGAGGTCGCTGACGAATTTCAGCTTGGCGCCAAGCTGGCCGCCCGGATGCAGCACGCCGAAGTCGAGGGCGGTGAAGCCCTTGCTCTCCAGAAGCGCGATGGCGATGCAATCGCCGAGCGCCAATTGCATGACGGTAGAGGTGGTCGGCGCGAGCCCGTGGGGGCAGGCCTCCTTGGCATGAGGCAAGGTGAGCACGACTTCCGCGGCCTGCGCCAGGGTGGAGTCCGGGTTCGAAGTCACGGCGATCAGCGGCACGGCGAAGCGGCGCGAATAGGACAGGATATTGCCGAGCTCCACGGTCTCGCCCGACCAGGAGAAGGCAAGGATGGCATCGTCTTGGGTGATCATGCCGAGGTCGCCGTGGCTCGCCTCGCTTGGATGCACGAAATAGGCGGGCGTGCCGGTGGAGGACAAGGTGGCGGCCACCTTCAGGCCCACATGACCGCTCTTGCCCATGCCGGTGACGATGACGCGGCCGCGGCGGCCGCTCAGAATATCGAGGGCCGCGGCGAAGCTCCCGGCGAGATGAGCGGCCAGCGCCGTCTGCAGCGCGCTCAGGCCCTCCGCTTCGAGTTGCAAGGTTCTGGTGGCCGAGGCCACCGCCTCGCTAAGGTCTTCCAGTTCCGAAAGATCGCGCTTCAAGCCGGCCGGCATATGGCTGGTGCTCCCCCTGTCGCAGACCCGCAAGTCTAGCACGGATTGCGGCAGCTAAACGTCAAGATGGGGCCATTTCAGGACGCTGCTAAACGGCTCGTTAACCCTATTCCTCCTAGGCTCGGAGCCTCAACGGGCCATGGGTCCGGACCCCGAATATGCGCGGGTTTCCGGGCCGTTGCCCAGAGTCCATCGAGGTGCGTCCTTGCCGCGTCGCCATACGTTCAGCGCAGCGGGCGTGCTCGCTGCCACCCTGCTTGCCGCAATGCTCGCGCCGGCCGCCGCGCAAGATGCGCCCGCTCTGCGCGGCAGCATCGGTGTGCAAGACGCCGAGACGGCCTCACCTGCCGCGCTCGAATCCCTGCAACGGCGCCGCCAGCCCGGCGGGTCCGGGACCGCGGAGGAAGGCGGCGAGGGCCGGGGCGCCAACGATCCCTTTCCGAACGACCTCGCGAGGGACCCCTCTCTGTTGCCGACCGCGCCGGAACCGCCGCCGCCGCTCGGCGGCATCGGGGACGAGTCGGCCGCGCCCATCGCTCGGGCCCCTGGCCCCGGCATCACGAACGCATTTGGCGAGCCTCTGGAGGCGCCGCCGAGCGTAGACGACGACGATCTGGAAAATGTGCCGGTGGCGCCGAAGGGGCACGAGCTCGATCCTTACGTGCCGATCGGTACGCGGCTCGGCAGCTTCATTCTGTTCACCGAGGCGGAGATCGGCACCATTCTGACCGACAACGTGCTCGGCACGCGCATCCCGCGCTCCGACTACGCCTTCGAGTTCGCCCCGAACGTTCGCCTGGAATCGAACTGGGCGCGGCACTTCTTCAGCGCGGAGTTCGACGCGGACCGGAGCTGGTACAAGAACTTCCCGGTCGAGGACGACAAGACCTACCTGGCGCTGCTCAAGGGCCGGCTCGACGTGACGCGGCGCACCCATCTCGAGCTTGAACTCGGCAAGTCCCAGACGCAGGAGGGGCGCAACTCCATCAGCCTCACCGACATCGCCGGCGTGCAGACCAACGTGCAAGAGGAGCACATCACGGCGGGCGCCGATCATACCTTCAACCGGCTGACGCTCGAGGTGGAAGGCGAAGTCGCCCGGTACGACTATTCGGACGTCGGCGCGATCGGCGTGCTCGACCCAACCATAAACAGGATCATTCCCCAGCAGGATATCAGAGACTATCGCGAGGACGAGCTGTCGATGCGCGGCACTTACGAGCTGCAGCCGGACCTCGCGGTGTTCGTCGATGGCGAGATCAGCCGAGAGGTCTACGAGCAGCCGATCAGCGTCAGCGGGATTACGCGGGATTCGAACGGCTTCGCGGCTCTGTCAGGCATGACGTTCGCCTTCAGCGATGCATTTTTCGGCGAGATGAGCCTGGGGTGGGGCGAGCAGACCTCGATCGACGAGAGCATCGCGCCCATCGAGGGCGTGCTGCTGAACGCCGATATCATCTGGCTGCCGACGCCGATGACCATGGTCGAGTTCCTGGCGCGGTCGCAGGTCAGCACCTCGAGCTTGGTGGACTCGCTCGGCGCCATCGACCGCTTCTACGAGCTTTCCGTCCAGCACGCCTTCTGGCGCTTTCTCGTCGTCGGCGGCTATGTCTCCTACGAGATCGCCGATTACGCGGCGAGCACCCTGGTGGACGAGCGGGTGAAGGAAGGGGCCACGGCCGAATATTTCTTCAATCCGAATTTCTCGATCTATGCCCGCTACGAGCACACGGACTTCTTCTCCACGGACCGGCTCAATAATTTCAACGAGAACGAGGTCCGGATCGGTATGCGCATCCGGAAATAGGACGGTCCTCAGACCAGGTCCTTGATCTCGGCGATGACGGCGTCGCGCAGGTCGGGCCGCGCCAGGGCATAGGCGACGTTGGCGGCGAGGAAGCCCGCCTTGGAGCCGCAATCGAAGGCGCGGCCTTCGTATTCGACCGCATAGAAGGGCTCTTTTTTCAAGAGCGTTTGCATGGCGTCGGTGAGCTGGATCTCACCGCCCGCACCCTTCCTCTGTGTCGCCAGCAGATCGAAGATCTCGGGCTGCAGGATATAGCGGCCGAGAATGGTGAGATTGGACGGCGCGGTGCCGGGCGCGGGCTTCTCGACCATGCCGGTCACCGGAAAGACGTTCCCATCCGCTTGGCCGGTGGCGACCACGCCGTAATTCTTGGTCTGATCATCGGGCACCGGCTCGACGGCGAGGATGTTGCCGCCGCGCTTGTCGTAGACGTCGAGCATCTGAGCGAGGCAGCCCTTGCCGGGGCTCTGTACCAGAACGTCGGGCAGCACCACGGCGAAGGGCTCGTCGCCGACGATATCCCGGGCGCACCACACCGCATGGCCGAGACCAAGCGGGGCCTGTTGGCGGACGAAGCTCGCCTGTCCCGCCTCGGGGAGGCCCGCGGCGAGCATCTCCAGCTCCGCCGTCTTGCCGCGCGCGGCCAGCGTCTCCTCGAGCTCCGGCTGCCTGTCGAAATGATCCTCGATGACGCCTTTGCCCCGACCGGTGACGAAGATGAAATGCTCGATGCCGGCTTCGCGCGCCTCGTCGACCACGTGCTGAATCAGCGGCCGGTCGACGACCGTCAGCATCTCCTTGGGCATGGCCTTGGTGGCGGGGAGAAAGCGGGTGCCGAGCCCGGCGACGGGAAACACGGCTTTACGGACGCGAGCAGACATCAAGTTTCCTTCGGGCTTAAAACGGCCAGAAATCCGGCCTCAGATACTTAGAAGTCCCTCAACCTCTTTGCGATAACACGCAAGGAATTGCAATTGGGGCTTTTGCGGGAGTCTTCAGCGAATGACTGTGCTTGTCACCGGTGGGGCCGGCTATATCGGCAGCCATATGGCGCTCGAACTTGTCGACGCCGGCGAAGATGTCGTGGTGCTCGACAATCTGTCCACCGGTTATCGCCGGTCGGTTCCGGCGGGCGCCACCTTCGTCGAAGGCAATGTGGGCGATCCCGAACTCGTCAGCCGGCTGCTGCGCGACTATGAGATCGACGCCATTCTCCATTTCGCGGGCTCCATCGTCGTGCCGGATTCGGTGACCGATCCGCTGGGCTACTATCTCAACAACACCTGCAACTCGCGCACGCTGCTCGCCTGCGCGGTCGCAGCCAAGATTCCGAATTTCATCTTCTCGTCCACGGCCGCCGTCTACGGCATCCCGGAGATCAACCCCGTCACCGAGACCGCAGTTCTTCAACCGATCTCGCCCTACGGGAGTTCCAAGCTGATGACCGAGACGATGCTGCGCGACACGGCCAAGGCGCATCCCTTGCGCTTCGTGGCGCTCCGCTATTTCAACGTCGCCGGCGCCGATCCGAAGGGCCGCAGCGGCCAGTCCACGCCGCGGGCGACCCATCTCATCAAGGTGGCGTCGGAAACCGCGCTCGGCATGCGGCCGTCGCTCGAAATTTACGGCACGGACTACGAGACGCCGGACGGCACCTGCATTCGCGACTACATCCATGTCACCGATCTGGTGCGGGCACATCTGGACTCGCTGCGTTATCTGCGGGCCGGCGGCGAGAGCATCGTGCTCAATTGCGGCTACGGCAAAGGCTTCTCGGTGCTCGATGTGGTGGAGGCGGTGAAGCGGGCGGCAGGGCACGATTTCACGGTGCGCACGACCGGCCGACGGGCCGGCGATCCCCCGGCGCTCGTGGCGGGCGCCGGCCGCATCCACGAGGTGCTGGGCTGGGAGCCCCGCCTCAACGACCTCGACACCATCGTCGAACACGCGCTTGCCTGGGAAAAGCACCTCAAGGACGACCGCGCGGCCTCGTAAGGGCGTTTCGCCTTTTCAGCGACAAAACCGCCCGCCACAATACCGGACCATTACAATTACGGGACATGGGGATGGACCGACTCTCACGGCTTGGGTTTGCTTGCGCTCTGGGGCTTGCCGCGCTGCTCGGCGAGCCGATGGAGACGCGCGGGGCCGATCCGGTGACCGCCTATAAGAAGGCGGTCGAGGCGCGGTTCGCCCAATGGCTGGAGGATCTTTGGCCCGAGGCGGAAGCGGCCGGTATCTCGCGCGCGACGTTCGACAAGCAGCTGAAAGGCCTGCAACTCGACTGGTCGCTGCCGCAGCTCGAGCCGCCGGACCCGGCCTATCCCGAGGGTCCCGCCATGCCGGCGGCCATGAAGCCCAAGCCGCAACCGCAAGCCGAGTTCGGCGTGCCGCAGAATTACTTCAATGCGCGCAGCCTGAATGGGCTCGCCGCCAGTGGCCGCGCCAAGCTCAAGCAACTTGAGCCGACGCTGACGGCGATCCAGACGCAATATGGCGTGCCGGCCAGCATCGTCCTTGCGATCTGGGGGCGCGAGACCGGCTTCGGAGGCGCGGCGCTGCCCTATGACGCGGTCACCGCCATCGCCACGCAGGCCTTCATGGGCCGGCGCGCCGAGGAGTTCCGCCCGCAGCTCATCGGCGCGCTCAAGATCATCGAGCTCGGCCACTCGACCCGCGCGGAGATGAAGAGCTCCTGGGCAGGCGCGATGGGCCATCCACAATTCCTGCCCGGCGACTTCGAGGACTACGCGGTCGATTTCGACCGCGATGGGGACCGCGATATCTGGGATTCCGTGCCGGACGCGCTGGCGTCGGTCGGCAATTCGCTCTCCAGCCAGGGCTGGGACGGCAAGCAGCCTTGGGCCTATGAGGTGGAGCTGCCCAAGGGCTTCGATTGCACGCGGCAAGGGCCGGACGAGGCGCTGCCCATCCGCGAATGGATCGATCTCGGCGTCAAGCGGGTTCGGGATCGCCCGTTTCCGGAGGCGCGGCTCGGCGATTGGACCTTCCTCGTGCTGCCTGCGGGCATGAAGGGTCCGGCCTTCCTGGCCACCACCAACTTCTCCGTGCTGAAGCTCTATAATAACTCCGATGTCTACGCGATTTTTGTCGGCCACGTGGCGGACATGATCGCCTACAACGCCCCGGCCGATTTCGTGGGCGAATGGCAGCCGGTGGAGCGCTTCACCCGCGACCGCATCCTCCAGTTCCAAAAAGTGCTGGTGGCTCAAGGTCATGACGTCGGCAAGGTCGACGGGCTCGTGGGCTTCAAGACCCGCCAGACCATCGGCGAGGAGGAGAAGAAGCACAAACTGCCGCTCACCTGCTACCCGAGCCATGCCCTGATCAACCAGGTGCTCAAATGAGCCGAGCCGGCTTTGCGCGCTCTGCCTCGGTTTTGCCCGGCCAAGTTGCTAAATTCACCCCATGCGAATCACAACCTTTCCTAAAACCCTGATCTTCGGCGCAATCCCGGCCTTTTTGCTGGCTGCGGGTCCGTCCGAACCGGCCCACGCCGACTTCAATAGTTGCGTGAAAAGCTTCTGGCCCGCGGCCAAAAAGGCGGGCGTCAGTTGGGAGACCTTCGAGAAGGCCACGGCGGGCATCGCTCTCGACAAGGAAGTGATCGAGTCCGCGAATTATCAGCCCGAATACAAGAAGCCGGTCGGCGAATATGTCGACCGCGCGATCTCGCCGAAGCGGCTGGCGAAGGGCAAAGAGAAGCTGGTCGAGTACGGGCCGCTGCTCAGTCAGATCGAGGCCAAATATGGCGTCGACAAGCACATCGTCCTGGCGATCTGGGGCGTGGAGTCGAATTTCGGCGACAACAAGGGCGACAAGGGCGTCATCCAATCTCTGATGACGCTTGCTTGCTCGGGCACGAAGGCCAAGTTCGCGCGGGGCCAGATCGTGTCGGCGCTCAAAATTCTGCAGCGTGGCGACACCAGCCACGACCGCATGAACGGCTCCTGGGCCGGCGCCATGGGCCACACCCAGTTCATCCCGACGACCTATACGGCCTATGCCGTCGATTACGACGGTGACGGGCGGCGCGATATCTGGGACACGATCCCCGACGCCCTCGGCTCCACCGCCGCGTATCTCAAGGTCTCCAAGTGGGTGCCGGGCCAGACCTGGGGTTACGAGGTCAAGCTGCCCAAGGGCTTCAATCCGGCCCGCGTGAGCGAGAGCACTTACAAGACTTTGGGACAGTGGCAGAGCATGGGGATCACCCGCGTCAACGGCCAGCCCTTCCCGCGGGCGGGCGACAAGGCGCAGCTCTGGGCGCCGGAGGGGACCAAAGGGCCTGCCTTCCTGACACTCAACAATTTCCGCTCGCTGCTCCGCTACAACAACGCCAAATCCTACGCGCTCGCCGTGGGGCATCTGGCGGACCGGCTCGCGGGCTACGGCCCCTTCGTGCAGCCCTGGCCGACCGGCGAGCGGCAGCTCTCCATGGAGCAGCGCATGGAGCTGCAAACGCTGTTGATTCAGCAGGGCCATCTGGAAGGCGAGGTCGACGGCATCATCGGCTCAGGGACGCTCGAAGGCGTGCGCTCCTATCAGCGGGCCAAGGGCCTCGCGGTCGACGGCTATCCCACGCTGACGATCCTGAAGATGCTGCGCGCCGAGGCGCCGCCGCCGCCACCGCCTGTGGCTCCGACCCCGGCAGCCACGGCGCCGCAACCCGCCACGCAAGCTGTTCCGGCCCCGCAAGCTGTTCCGGCTCCACAAGCCGTGCCCGCCCCACAAGCCGTGCCCGCGCCGCAAGCTGCGCCGGCTCAGTCGTCGCAGCCGAAGAGCACCGCGGACGGTGCGGCACCGCCGGCGAATTGATGCTATAGGGTGACCATGCCTCGTATCGCGTCCGTTCTCGACGTCTCGTACCGCACCTGCCGCCTCGCCCGGGCCGTGGCCGTTGCCGCCGCGCTGGTTCCGGCGCTGATGCTTGCTTTGGCGCCCCAGCCCTCGGCGGCGCAGGATACGCCGGCGCACCGCAGCTACATCAACCCCTTCCCGAACGGGGATCGCTACCGCGTCGTCGTTATCGGCGACTCCATGGCCGAGGGGCTGTGGGAGGGGATGTTTCGCGCCTTCGAGGACGATCCGACCTTGGACTTCATTCAGCAGTCCAAGAAGTGGACCGGCTTCGTCAACATCGACAAATACGACTGGAACGCCGAGATCGGCCAGATCTTGAAGGACGGCGACTACCACATCGCCGTGGTCATGTTCGGCGTGGGTGAAGGTCAGCCCATCCGGAAAGACGGAAAGCTGCTGAAGGTCGGCACCGAGGAATGGCGCGAGGCCTATGGCGCGCGGGTGGAGACATTCATCAAGAAGCTGCGTGCAGCCAATCTTGCCACTTACTGGGTCGGCTTGCCGGTGATGCGGGCTCCCGGCCAGACCGAGGATGCGGAGAAGTTGAACGACGTGTTTCGCGAGAAGGCCTTCGTCAACGGCGCCAAATTTATCGACACCTGGGAAGGCTTCGTCGACGACCAGGGCCGCTACAGCGCCTACGGCCCGGACATGACCGGCAATACGAAGCGCTTGCGCGCCGATGACGGCATTCACTTCACCATGCGCGGCTCCCTGAAGCTTGCGCATTTCGTGGACAAGGAATTGCGCAAGGACCTGAACCTGGCCAAGGAAGAGCGGGATATCCCGCTCGCCGGCAACGAGGATGAGCAGGCCAAGGTGGCGAACCGGTTTGCGCCGCCTGCAAAGTCAGTGACCGGGGCTGCGGAGCCGGAGTCCTCGAACGCGGCCGAGGTGGAAGAGGGCGCGGACGGCGAGGCGGAGGCGCTCCAGCAGAGCCAAGTGGGCGATGTCAGCGTGGTGCGGCCAATCCTATCCACGGCCGTCTCGGCGGCGGACCTTGCCGCGGACGCGGCGAGCGCATCGGCCACGGAACCGGAAGTGATCACCGAAGAGCTTCCCGGCGGTTATACCGCCATGGCCACGATCTCGGCGATCACCGATTTGACGCTGGCGTCGTCGCGGCCGCTGCTGCCGCTGTCCCAACGGCCCTATTACCGGGTGCTCATCAGGGGCGAGCAGCTCGAACCCAAGTCGGGCCGGGCGGACGATTTCGCCTGGCCGCCGAGCTAGGCCGAACCAAGCTCTCTAGCGGGGCAGGGTCGTCGTCCCCATCAGAAACTTGTCGATGGCGTGCGCGGCCTGACGCCCCTCGCGGATCGCCCAGACCACGAGCGACTGCCCGCGGCGCATGTCGCCTGCGGCAAAGATCTTCGACCGCGAGGTCTGATAGTCGAGCTCGTTCGCCTTCACATTGCCGCGCCGGTCGAGATCGACCTTGAGATCCTCGATCATGCCGTCATGCACCGGGTGCAGGAAGCCCATGGCAAGGAACACGAGATCGGCGGGGATCGTGAACTCGCTGTTGGGGATCGGCTTCATCTGCTCGTCGAGGCGTACGCATTCGAGTTGCTCCACCTTACCGTCGCCGAGAAAGCGGTTGGTCGCGACGCTGAAGTCGCGCTCGGCGCCCTCGGCCTGGCTCGATGAGGTGCGCATCTTCAGCGGCCAATGCGGCCAAGTGAGCGACTTGTTCTCGTGCGCGGGCGGCTGGGGCATGATCTCGAGCTGCGTCACCGAAACCGCCCCCTGACGGAAGGCGGTGCCGATGCAGTCGGAGCCGGTATCGCCGCCGCCGATCACGACCACTTGCTTGCCTTCGGCGAGGATCGGCTCGACGTCGCCCAGCGGCTCGCCCGAGACGCGGCGGTTCTGCTGGGGCAGATAGTTCATGGCGAAGTGAATGCCGGGAAGCTCGCGGCCCGGAACGTCGAGGTCGCGCGGCTTCTCGGAGCCGCCGGCCAACAGCACCGCGTCGTGGTCGCGCTCCAGCTTCTTGATGCCGACATCCTTGCCGACTTCCACATTGCAGTGGAAGGTCACGCCTTCTGCCTCCATCTGCGCCGCGCGGCGCTCGATGATGTATTTTTCCATCTTGAAGTCGGGGATGCCGTAGCGGAGCAGGCCGCCGGGCTCGGCATGCTTCTCGTAGACATGCACGTCGTGGCCGGCGCGGGCGAGCTGCTGCGCGGCCGCGAGGCCCGCGGGGCCCGAGCCGATGACCGCGATCCGCTTGCCGGTCTTCTTCTCCGGCGGCTGCGGCTTCACCCAGCCTTCCTCGAAGGCCCGGTCGGCGATGGCGCACTCGATGGCCTTGATCGTGACCGGCTCGTCGATGATGTTGAGCGTGCAGGCGGCCTCGCACGGGGCCGGGCAGATGCGTCCGGTCACCTCGGGGAAGTTGTTGGTGGAGTGCAGGTTCTGCGCCGCGTCGTCCCAATCGGCCTGGTAGACGAGGTCGTTCCAGTCCGGGATCTGGTTGTTCACCGGGCAGCCGGTATGACAATAGGGAATGCCGCAATCCATGCAGCGGGCGGCCTGACGCGCGATCTCGGCGTCGCTCGGCGGGATCACGAACTCCTTAAAATGGCGCACGCGGTCGGCGGCCGGCTCGTAGCTTGGCTCCTGCCGCTCGATCTCCAAAAACCCCGTGATCTTGCCCATCAGAGTCACGATCTCCGCCCTAGCTCATCTCTGCTATCGAGGGTCGCGCCAACCGCGCCCCTTTGAACCGTTCCAGCGTACCGCATCTTCGCGTGGCAGGGCCACAGCCTGGCGCTGAGCCAGGTCATGGCCGCTCTCCTGCCTGATTATTTGCCGTTGCCGCGCAGGCCGATCTCGATTTCGCCGAGCCCCGTCTTATCGGCGGCTTGCTGGCGCGCCATCTCCTCCAAGGCGCGGCGGTACTCGACCGGCATCACCTTGACGAATTTCGGGAGATAATCGGCCCAGTTGTCGAGGATGTCCTTGGCCCGCGTCGAGGCCGTGTAGTGCAAATGGTTCTCGATCAGCTGGTGCAGACGCTCCTCGTCGAAGCGCGTCATGTCGGAGAAGTCGACGAGACCGTGGCTTTCCAGGTCACCGCCTTGGTGGCGCCGCCGCTCCATGACGCGGTTCTCGCTCGGGATCGGCTCGAGATCCACCATGGCCATGTTGCAGCGCGGCTCGAAATCGCCGCTCTCGTCGAGCACGTAAGCGATGCCGCCGGACATGCCGGCCGCGAAATTTCGCCCCGTGGGCCCGATGACCACGACCACGCCGCCGGTCATGTATTCGCAGCCGTGATCGCCGGTGCCCTCGACCACGGCGATGGCGCCGGAGTTGCGCACGCCGAAGCGCTCGCCGCCGACGCCGCGGAAATAGCATTCGCCGGCGATGGCGCCATAGAGCACCGTGTTGCCGACAATGATCGACTTCTCCGGATTGATGCCGGACTCTTCCGGCGGCCGGACGATGATGCGGCCACCTGACAAGCCCTTGCCCACATAGTCGTTGCCTTCGCCGACGAGATCGAGGGTCACGCCATGGGCGAGCCAGGCGCCGAAGCTCTGCCCGGCCGAACCCTTGAAGCGGATCCAGATCGTGTCGTCGGGGAGGCCTGTGTGCCCGTAGCGCTTGGCGATCGCGCCGGACAGCATGGCGCCGGTGGACCGGTCGACGTTCTTGATCGGCAGGTCGAGCTTGACCGGCTTCTTCTCCTCGATCGCGGCGCGGCAAAGCTCGATGAGCTTGTTGTCGAGCACCGTCTCGAGCCCGTGGTCCTGACGCTCGGTATTGCTGACGGGAACACCGTCCGCCATTTCAGGCTTGTGGAACAGCTTGGTGAAGTCCAGACCGCGCGCCTTCCAATGGTCGATGGCCTTCTCCTTGTCGAGCACCTCGGTGCGGCCGATCATCTCGGCCATGGTGCGGAAGCCGAGCGCGGCCATGTACTCGCGCACCTCCTCGGCGACATAGAAGAAGAAATTGATGACGTGCTCGGGCGCGCCGGTGAAGCGGGCGCGCAGAACCGGGTCTTGCGTGGCGATGCCCACCGGGCAGGTGTTCAAATGGCACTTGCGCATCATGATGCAGCCGGCGGCGATCAGGGGCGCGGTCGAGAAGCCGAACCCGTCGGCGCCGAGCAGCGCGCCTACGATGACGTCGCGCCCCGTGCGCAAGCCGCCGTCCACCTGCACCTCGATGCGGCCGCGCAGGCGGTTCAGCACCAGCGTCTGCTGGGTCTCGGCGAGGCCGATCTCCCAAGGGCTGCCCGCATGCTTGATGGAGGTGAGCGGCGAGGCACCGGTGCCGCCCTCGAAGCCGGCAATGGTCACGTGATCGGCCATGGCCTTGGCCACGCCCGCGGCAACCGTGCCGACGCCCACTTCCGAGACGAGCTTCACCGAGACGGCGCCGGTCGGGTTGACGTTCTTCAGGTCGAAGATCAGCTGCTTCAGATCCTCGATCGAATAGATGTCGTGATGGGGCGGCGGCGAGATGAGACCGACGCCAGGCGTCGAGTGGCGCACCTTGGCGATGGTGGCATCCACCTTGTGCCCCGGCAGCTGTCCGCCTTCGCCGGGCTTGGCGCCTTGCGCCATCTTGATCTGCATCATGTCGGAGTTGACGAGATATTCCGTCGTCACGCCGAAGCGGCCCGAGGCCACCTGTTTGATGGACGAGCGCATGGAGTCGCCATTCGGCATCGGCGTGAAGCGGTCGACCTCCTCGCCGCCTTCGCCCGTGTTCGACTTGCCGCCGATACGGTTCATGGCGATGGCGAGGGTGGTGTGCGCCTCGCGGCTGATGGAGCCGAAGGACATGGCGCCGGTGGCGAAGCGCTTGACGATCTCCGTCGCCGGCTCGACCTCGTCGAGCGGGATCGCCCGCTGCCCGATTTCGTCGGCGTTCTTGATGCGGAACATGCCGCGCAAGGTGAGGAGCTGCTTTGCCTGCTCGTTCACGGCTTGTGCGTAAGAACGGTACTTCTCCGGCAGGTTGCCGCGCACGGCGTGCTGAAGATCGGCGACCACTTCGGGGCGCCACGTATGAGCCTCGCCGCGAATGCGGTAGGCGTACTCGCCGCCCACTTCGAGCGCGTTCTTGAGCACGGGCGCATCGCCAAAAGCGAGCTTGTGCCGCTCCACGGTCTCGCGCGCGATCTCCTCCAGCCCGACGCCTTCGACCTGCGTGTTGGTGCCGGTGAAATATTTGGCGACGAAGTCGGTCCTGAGCCCCACGGCGTCGAAGATCTGCGCGCCGCAATAGGACTGGTAGGTCGAGATGCCCATCTTGGACATCACCTTCAGAATGCCCTTGTCAGTCGCCTTGATGTAGCGCTTGACGGCCTCTTCGACCGTGATCTCCTCGTCGAGTTCCGGCACGAGCGCCTCGATCGTCTCGAAGGCAAGATAAGGATTGATCGCCTCGGCGCCGTAGCCGGCGAGCGTGCAGAACTGGTTCACCTCGCAGGCTTCGCCCGTCTCGACCACGAGGCCGACCGAGGTGCGCAAGCCGTTGCGGATCAGGTGATGATGCACGGCGCTGGTCGCGAGCAGCGAGGGAATTGGAATGCGCTGCGGGCCCGTGGCGCGGTCGGACAGGACGATGATGTTCTCGCCTTTGCGGACCGCGTCCTCCGCCTTGCGGCAGAGCTTCTCGAGCGCGCGGCGCATGCCGTCGGCGCCTTCCTCGGCCGGATAGGTGATGTCGAGGGTCACCGTGCGGAACTGGTTGTCGGCGACCTCGCCGATGGCGCGGATGCGCTCCAGGTTCTCATTGGTGAGAATGGGATGGGCCGCCTCGAGCCGCTTTTGCTTCGAGGTGCCTTCGAGGTCGAGCAGGTTCGGCCGCGGCCCGATGAAGGTCACGAGCGACATGACCAGCTCCTCGCGGATCGGGTCGATCGGCGGGTTCGTCACTTGCGCGAAGTTCTGCTTGAAATAGGTGTGCAGCAGCTTCGGCCGGTCGGACAACGCCGAGATCGGCGTGTCCGTGCCCATGGAGCCGATGGCCTCCTGGCCGGTCTGAGCCATGGGGATCATCAGGAATTTGAGGCTCTCCTGGGAGTAGCCGAAGGCCTGCTGGCGATCGAGCAGGCTCACATTGGTCCGCGCGGGCGGCGCGGGGCTCCCCGGCAGCTCATGCACATGGATCTGCGTGCGGTCGAGCCATTGCTGGTAAGGATGCGCGCCGGCCAGCTCCGCCTTGATCTCTTCGTCGGAGACGATGCAGCCCTTCTCCAAGTCGATGAGCAGCATCTTGCCGGGCTGAAGCCGCCACTTCTCGACGATCTTCTCCTCGGGGAAGGGCAGTACCCCGGTCTCCGAGGCCATGACCACGAGCCCGTCGTCGGTGACGAAATAGCGCGCGGGCCGCAAGCCGTTGCGGTCGAGCGTGGCGCCGATCTGCCGGCCGTCGGTGAAGGCCATGGCGGCCGGGCCGTCCCAAGGCTCCATGAGGCAGGCGTGATACTCGTAGAAGGCGCGGCGCTTGGCATCCATCAGCGGGTTGCCGGCCCAGGCTTCCGGGATCAGCATCATCGCCGCGTGCGCCAGGCTGTAGCCGCCTTGCACGAGAAACTCGAGCGCGTTGTCGAAGCAGGCCGTGTCGGATTGGCCTTCATAAGAGATCGGCCACAGCTTCTCGATGTCCTTGCCGAACAGCGGCGACGACACGCTCGCCTGGCGTGCGGCCATCCAGTTGACGTTGCCGCGCAGGGTGTTGATTTCGCCGTTATGGGCGACCATCCGATAGGGATGCGACAGCTTCCAGGACGGGAAGGTGTTGGTCGAGAAGCGCTGATGCACGAGCGCCAGCGCCGAGGCGAATTTCGGGTGATGCAGATCCTGGTAGTAGGCGCCGAGCTGGTAGGCGAGGAACATGCCCTTGTAGACGAGCGTGCGGCAGGACAGCGACACGGTGTAGAAGCCGATGTCGCGGCCGCCGGTGTCGCCATTGATGGTGTTGGAGATGATCTTGCGCAGCAAATAGAGCCGGCGCTCGAACTCCGTCTCGTCCTCGATGCCGGGTCCGCGCCCGATGAAGACCTGCCGGTGGGACGGCTCGGTGTCCACGACCTCCGGCGACAGGCAGGCATTGTCGGTCGGCACGGTGCGCCAGCCGAGCAGGGTCAGCCCTTCCGCTTCCACCATGCGTTCCACCACGGACTCGCAATAGATGCGCTGAGCTTGATTGCCGGGCATGAAGAGCTGGCCGACCGCGTAGTGACCGGGCTCGGGCAGCTTGATGTTCAGCTTCGGGCAGACCTCCTCGAAGAAGGCATGCGGGATCTGCAACAGCATGCCCGCGCCGTCGCCGTCGCGCGGGTCGGCGCCCGCGGCGCCGCGATGGGTGAGGTTCTCCAGGATCTGGAGCCCGTACTCGATGATCTTGTGACTCTTGCGCCCTCTCAGATCGGCGACGAAGCCGACGCCGCAAGCGTCGTGCTCGTTCCTCGGATCATAGAGTCCTTGCGCGCGCGGCAAGCCCTTGGGCGCCACGTCGAAGAGTCCAGGAATGAGCGAACGGGGTGCCATCGTTTGCATGGAACCTCGGCCTCGCCCAGAGCCAAGGGCGGGCGTTTAGAGTTTGGCGAAAGGCCGTCCTCTTCACCAGCATGAACGTGTAAGCGTAAAGCGAAGATCCGGCCTTTAGGGGGCTCGCGCGCCTTTGCGCCAGCGAAAGCAGCATATGAGGCCCGTCATCCGCGCCTCAAAAAGGCGCATTTTAGCCCCGCGCCGCAGCCTCCAGAACAAAGGTCAGCAAGCCTGTCCTATTTAACCCCAAAATGACAGATTTCAAGGGGGGGCACAAGGGCGGATTCGGGGGTCTCGGGCCCAAACCGGCGTGCGCGACTTCACCAGGTTCTGGCGGAGGCGTGATTTGACGTGAGCGCGCCGGCGCTGGCCTACTCGGCGACATGCGGGGCCGCCGGAATTCCCTGAATTCCAGCCTTGCCGTTGACCTAAGAGGAGCTGACATGACCGATCAACCCAAGAAAATCTCAGGCCTGGCCGTGGCTTCGGCCTTCGCCGCGGCGCTCGGCGTGGCCGCCTCGGGCGGTTCCGCAGGGGCCGAGGACCAGGAGAAGTGCTTCGGCGTCGCCAAGGCGGGCGAAAACGACTGTGCCGCGGGCAAGGGCACGACCTGCGCCGGCACCTCCAAGATCGACTATCAGGGCAATGCCTGGAAGCTGGTGCCGAAGGGCAGTTGCACGACCATGGAACTGCCAGACGGCCGCACCGGCAGCTTGGAAGCGCTCGACCGCGACCTCCCGCCTGCTTAAGTCTCGTTATGGTGAGGTGCCCGGCCGTCCTTCGAGGCTCGGGCTTTGCCCTCGCACCTCAGGATACGGCCGGGCCTCGAACCATGGGCAAGCCGCGATGAACGCTTCCATTGGGATGAGCCCGATTCCGGCGCGTGCCGGAGTCGGCCTGAAGCCCGAGCACTATCGCGACATTCTCGAGGCTGCGCCGGATCTCGGCTGGTTCGAGATCCATGCCGAGAACTACATGGGCGAGGGCGGTCCGCCGCATGCCTATCTGACGGCCGTGCGCGAGCGTTACCCGCTGTCGCTGCATGGCGTCGGCCTGTCCATCGGCGGGGCCGGGCCGCTCGACCGCGCGCATCTCGCGCGCTTGCGCGCACTCGCCGACCGTTACCAGCCGGCGCTGTTCTCCGAGCATCTCGCGTGGTCGAGCCACGAGACGGTCTATCTCAACGACCTCCTGCCGCTCCCCTATACGGAGGAGACCCTGGAGCGGGTCTGCGCGCATGTGGACGAGGTGCAGGAGACGCTTCAGCGCCCCATGCTGCTGGAGAACCCGTCGACCTATGTGGCCTTCGCCGAGACCTCGATGAACGAGGTGGATTTCTTGCGCGAGATCGTGCGCCGGACCGGCTGCGGGCTTCTGCTCGACGTCAACAATGTCTTCGTGCAGGCCACCAACCACGGCTTCGACGCGATCGACTATCTCGACAGCTTTCCCGCCGAGCATGTGGGCGAAATCCATCTCGGCGGTCACGCGGAGGATGAAGACGACGACGGCTCGGCGCTTCTGATCGACGACCACGGGCGCGCGGTGGCCGATCCGGTCTGGGCGCTCTATGCCCACGCGCTCGCCCGCACCGGGCCCACGCCCACCCTGATCGAATGGGACAACGACGTGCCGTCCTGGTCCGCGCTTTATGCCGAGGCGAAGCGCGCCGATGCGGTGATCGCGGAGCGGCGCAGCAACCGCGCGGAGGCATGATGGGCGGCGCGCTGGAGCTCGAAGGCGCGTTTACCCGGGCGGTGCTCGATGCAAGAGCCGAGGTTCCCGCGCCGGTCGTGGGCCGGCAGGGGAAAAGCCCGTCGCGGCGCTTCGCCGTTTACCGCAACAATGTCTATGCGAGCTTGATCGACGTGCTGGGGAGCCGGTTCCCGGTCTCGGCGCGGCTCGTTGGCGAGGAGTTCTTCCGGGCCATGGCGCGCGTCTACGTGGCGCAGACGCCGCCCGCATCGCCTGTGCTGCTGCACTACGGCGCGGAGTTCGCCGATTTCGTAGGTACGTTTCCGCCGGCCTCGGCGGTGCCCTATCTCGCCTGTGTCGCGCGGCTCGAATGGGCGTGGCATCGGGCCTATCACGCCAAGGACGCCGCGCCGCTGTCGCTGACCGAACTCGCGGCAACGAGCGAGACCGCGAAGCAGGCCGTCCTGACGCTCCATCCTTCACTTCAGGTGGTGCGCTCGGAATATCCAGTCGTCACCATCTGGCAGCTCGCCCTGCGCGACGGCAAGGACGAGCCTGCTCGGCTGCCGGCGGGCGGGGAGGACGCTCTCGTTGTCCGGCCGAACCTCGACGTGGAGGTGCGGCGACTGCCGTCTGGCGGGGCTTATTTCGTGATGGCGCTAGCGGCGGGGGCGACGCTTCTCGAGGCAGCTTCGCGCGCTTCGGGCGAGGCTCCGGACTTCGATCTCGAAGCCAATCTGGCAGGGCTGATGACCAGCGGCGCCATCGCCGGCGTGGCCGCGCGATAGGTTAACAGAACCTTTCCCCAATACCTGAGTCGCGTTAAGCGCTGCGTAAGTTGTGAGGTCTAGGCTTCGATCTGCCGCCTGTTCGTTTTGCGTAGCGGCACTCCTGGCAGGTTCTCTCCCGTAGCACCTGCGAATTTGAGAAGGGCGCCCTCGCTCACGGAGGACGCCCTTCTTGCTAAGCTCAAAATTTGAACGGTGACTTGAGCGTTGCCCTAGGCAGCCTGGCTGTCGAGGACCTTCGGCTGCCCGGTCTCGCTCTTGGTGGCGATCTCGATGGTGCGCGGCTTCATGGCCTCAGGGAGCTCACGCACGAGATCGACGTGGAGCAAGCCGTTCTCCAGGGTCGCGCCCTTCACCACCACATAGTCGGCGAGCTGGAAGCGCCGCTCGAAGCTGCGCGCCGCGATGCCGCGATGCAGGTAGGTTGAATTTTCCTGCTCGACGCGCTTCTCGCCGCGAATGGAAAGCGTGTGCTCCTTCACCTCGATGTCGAGATCGCCTTCGCTGAAGCCGGCCACGGCCATGCTGATGCGATAGTCGTTCTCGGCGACGCGCTCGATGTTGTAGGGCGGATAGGTCGGCGCCTCGCCCTCGAACGTGTTGAGCGTGTCGAGCAGAGAGCCGATGCGGTCGAAACCGATGGCAGAGCGATAGAGGGGGGTCAAATCGAAATGTCTCATGTCACATCCTCCGTAAGAAGCGATATGGTGTAAGCCCGCTCTTTCCGTCGAGCCGGGCAAGCCAACGCAAGCCGAAATGGCCTTGCGCACTTTCGGATATGGGTGTGAGCCGGGCGCGCTTCAAGAGGGGTAGTCCGCTGAATATGCACACCAAATCAGGGCTGCGGAGGGCTGACGGGACCGGAGCCCGACACGGAGCCGAAGCCCAAGACGCCGGCGGTGTTGTGGTCAGCGCGGCAGGCGCTGTAGTAAGGAATTCGCTTTCTGGCGGCGCAAGCGCCGGGGCTTAGGGGCCTTTCAAAACGATGGATCTCGTCTCGACACCGAAGAACCCGATCCCGCTTGGCGCATCGGCCGGCTATCTCGATATCCGCAAGGGCGTGCGCATTCGCTATGCGAGCTGGCAGTCCGCCTTGCGCCAGCGGCGCGGGACGGTCTGCATCTTTCCCGGGCGGAACGAGTTCATCGAAAAATATTTCGAGGTGGTGGGTGAACTGCGCCGCCGGGGCTTTGCCGTCGCGGTGCTGGACTGGCGCGGGCAGGGCGGCTCCAGCCGCCTGACGCGGAGTTCGATGCGGGGCCATGTCGGCGATTTCGCCGACTACGAGGAGGACCTCTCCCACTTCATGAAGGGGGTCGTGCTTCCGGACTGTCCGATGCCCTATTACGCGCTTGCCCATTCCATGGCGGCGACGGTGCTGTTCAACGCCGCGACCAAGCGGGGCTGCTGGTTCAGCCGCATGGTCATGACCGCGCCGATGGTGCAGTTGGTGGGATTGCCGATGTCGCAAGGTCTGTGCGCGCGGCTCGCGGATGGCCTGACAATGTTCGGCTTCGGCAAGCAGGCCGCCCCGGGCAAGCCGGAGCAGTGGCTCAACGACGTCTTCGAAGGCAATCCGCTGACCTCGGACCGGGAGCGCTTCTTCCGCAACATCGGCGTGCTTCAAGCCGCGCCGGGCCTTGCGGTCGGTCCGCCCACGATCGGCTGGCTCAACGCCGCCTTCGAGGCCATGGCGCGGCTCAAGGATGAGAAATACGCGCCGCGCATCCGCATCCCGTCGCTGCTGGTGGCCGCGGGGGACGATCAGATCGTCTCCAGCAAGGCCATCGAAGGTCTCGCCTCGCGGCTTCGGGCCGGCTCGCAGATCGTGCTGCGCGGCTCCCGCCACGAGATCCTGCAAGAGCGCGATGCCATTCGCGAGCAGTTCTGGGCGGCGTTCGATGCCTTTGTGACGGGCGTCGCCTTGAGCAAGGCAAGCTAGCCCGCCAGCATCTCCATCGCGGCGGCATGAAGGCGGGGATCGCCGGCGGCGATGACGCGGCCCCCGTGACGCGGGTCGCCACCCTCCCAAGTCGAGACCACGCCGCCCGCGCGCTCGATGATGGGAACGAGCGGCAGGATGTCGAAGGGCTTCAAATCCGTTTCGACCACGAGGTCGATCTGGCCCATCGCGAGAAGGCAATAGTTGTAGCAGTCGCCGCCAAAGCGGCGCAGGCGCACGGTCTCGGCCAGACGCGCATAAGGTCTCTCATTCGCTCCGGTGAACATGTCCGGCGTGCTCGAGGCAAGCATCGCCTCGCTCATCGAAGGGCAGGGGCGAACCTGGATCGTCTGTGTCTTGCCGCCGCGGGCAAAGTAGCTTTCCGTCTCGCCACTCCAGAACCGCTCTTTCGTGTAGGGCTGGTCCATCATGCCGAGCAGCGGGGCGCCGTGGGCGGTGAGCCCGATCAGCGTGCCCCACAGAGGCTGACCCATGATGAAGGGGCGCGTGCCGTCGATCGGGTCGATGATCCAGCAATAATCCGCGTCGGCGCGCTCATTGCCGAACTCCTCGCCGACGATGCCGTGGCTCGGATAAGTCTCCGCGATCAGCTGCCGGATGGCCATTTCCGCGTCCCGGTCCGCCGCCGTGACGGGATCGAAGGCGCCGCCGCCTTTATGGTCAACGGCCGTTCCGGCCCGAAAATGCGGCAATATGACCGCGCCGGCCCTCTCGGCGAGCGCGTGAGCCGTCGCTATATAGGCGTCGAAATCGGGTTGATCGGTGTCTGACACGGACATGGCTTTGGCGGCGTTTGCCGTTGTGAGTCAAGGCCTAGCTGGCGGTGCGGCGTATTTTGAGTGCCGGCAAGGCAAGGCTTCCGAGGCTTTCGTGACAGTTCTGCACCAGTGTTTCAGGAATGTCGCGGGCCTGGGACAGCTATCTTGATTTTTGTGCGCCGCAATGACATATTGTTGCAACGCGGCATGGCTCTCCAGGCTGTGCCGCTGCCCTCCTTGGGCGTTTCCTCCCTAGACTTGGGCCGTTCGTTCAATCGAACGGCCCTTTTTTTGTGTTTTGAAGGGCTTACTCGGCCGCGGCGCGCGGGATGGCGAGCCCGGGAATGCCGGGGATGAGGCCGCGGACCATGGTCTGAAGGCCTTCCCGGAGCCGATCGAAGCCCTGCGACTTGGCGAAGCTCGTCTCGTTCATGTAGAGCGCCCGGTTGATCTCGATCTGGAGGACGTGCTGCGCCTTGTGCGGGCGGCCATAATGCTCGGTGATGTAGCCGCCGGCATAGGGCTTGTTGAGCGCGACCGCATAGCCTTGAGCTTCGAGCGTTGAAGCGGCGAGGCGGGTCAACTCTGCGCTGCATGAGGTGCCGAAGCGATCGCCGAGCACGAAGTCCGGACGCCCCGCGGTCCGGTCCGTAGTGGGGCTGGAGGGCATCGAATGGCAGTCGATCAGCACGGCCAGGCCAAATTCCCGTTTCGCCTCAAGGAGAAGCGCCGCAAGCGTCTCGTGGTAGGGCGTGTAAAGCCGGCTGATGCGCTCAAGCGCCGCTTCCACCGACAGCGGCTCCCGGTAGATCTCGTCGGACTCCGAGACGATGCGGGCGATGGTGCCGAGCCCGCCCACGACGCGCACCGACTGGGTGTTGGCGTAATGGGGCAGCCCATCGCGGAAGAGAATGGGATCGAGCTCGTAGGGCTCGCGGTTCACGTCGAGATAGGCACGCGGGAAATGGGCATGCAGCAGCGGCGCCCCCAGATCGGCGACGAAGCCGAACAGCTCCTCGACGAAGGCGTCCTCCGACCGGCGCAGCGTGTGGGCGTCGAGCCGCGAGGCCGCCAGGAAGGTGCTGGGGTAGTTCCGGCCGCTATGGGGGGAGTTGAAGACGAGGGGAACTTTGAGCTCCGCCGGCCGCACCACGGAAAAGGGCGGAGCAAGCTCGCGTTCGATCGCCTCAGCCTCGCTTGGGCTCATGGCCAACTCTTGATTTCCGGCCCTTTCGCGGGGTCCGCCAGCCTCGAATTCAGGTCTGTAAACTCTGCCAACGAGAGTTGAGCCTGTCTAGGCGTGTTCTGCCTTGTGCCCGACCCAAATAGACGCAATGATTTGGAGTTCAGTAAGGGGGACGGCGCGTCAGCCTTTTTTGCCAAGGCAAGCGGTCGTTTACCAAGTTCGTGTACGCCCAATGTGGCGAGAGTTGAGGGGGACGGGGAATATGGAGGCGAACGATCCACGGGCACGCAGCGTGCAGCGTATTCTGCTTGCCGAGGATGACGAGGATATGCGCCGCTTCTTGGTCAAGGCGCTCGAGAAGGCCGGCTACGACGTCGTGTCGTTCGGCAACGGGCTCGAGGCCTATGAGCGGCTGAAGGAAGAGCCCTTCATGCTTCTCCTCACCGACATCGTCATGCCGGAGATGGACGGCATCGAGCTGGCCCGCAAAGCGTCCGAGCTCGATCCCGATCTCAAGATCATGTTCATCACGGGCTTTGCCGCCGTGGCGCTCAACCCGGACAACAACGCGCCGAAAGACGCCAAGATCCTGTCGAAGCCGTTCCACCTGCGCGATCTGGTGGATCAGGTGGAGCGGATGCTCGCGGCCTAGGCTCTAAAGGGGCGAAAGGGCGGTTGCCTTCGCCCATCGCCCCCCATATAGAAGTCGCCTCGCCTTAGAGAGGCAGCGGGCGGTTAGCTCAGCGGTAGAGCACTACGTTGACATCGTAGGGGTCACTGGTTCGATCCCAGTACCGCCCACCATCTTTTCCAGCATCGAGCTTTTTCCGTGGACCAGCCAATCCCTGCGAAGGGCTGGGCGTCCTTACTGCCTGAGCGGCGCTATCGCCTGAGCAGACTTGGCGAGGCGCGCAAGGTTGAGGAACTCGTTGCGATAGCCGAACCGGTCGGGCCCGCGCGCGCCCTCGGCCAGGGCGATGGCGTCGTCGATAGACCACGCGCCCGTGTAGCGTCCGCCCTTGAGCACCTGACCGAAGCCGGCGACGGCTGCCGCGAAACGCGCGTCGGCGTCGGCCGCCTCGACCGAGGCCACTTCATCGGCGCGCGTCACGGGAATGGTGATCAGCGTGCTCTTGTCGTTGTCCGGCTGCTTGTAACGAATCTTGACGAAGGCGATCTCGTCGGCCGGTTCAGCCGGCGGCTTGCCTGACGACCCGTAGCGCAGATCGTCGATGAGCCGTCCTTCCGATCCTGTCGGCGTGATCTCGTAAAGGGCCGTCACGGTGTGTCCGGCGCCAATCTCGCCGGCATCGACCTTGTCGTTGTTGAAGTCCTCGCGTTCGAGCACCCGCGTCTCGTAGCCGATCAGCCGGTATTCGGCGACGGCAGCCGGATTGAACTCGACCTGGATCTTGACGTCCTTGGCGATGGTCTGAAGCGTCGCGGCGACATCGTCGACGAGCACTTTTCGGGCCTCGGTCAGCGTGTCGATATAGGCGGCGTTGCCGTTGCCGTTCTGGGCGAGCGCCTGCATCAGCGCGTCGTTGTAATTGCCCTCGCCGAAGCCGAGGACGGAGAGCGAGACGCCTGTCTCGCGCTTCCGCGCCACGAAGTCCTTGAGCGTCTCGGTGTCCGCGATGCCGACGTTGAAATCGCCGTCGGTCGCCAGGATCACCCGGTTGGTGCCGTCCACCTTGTGGGCCTCGGCGAGCGCGTAGGCCTGCCGGATGCCTTCGGCGCCCGCCGTCGAGCCGCCCGCGGAAAGCTGATCGAGCGCAGCGAGGATCTTTGCCTGGTCCGAAACCTTCGTCGGCTCCAGCGCCGTCCCCGCCGAGCCGGCGTAGGTGACGATGGCGACGGTATCGTCGGCGTGCAGCGACGTCAGCAGCAGTCTGAAAGCGTTACGCAGAAGCGGCAGCTTGTCGGGCGCCTGCATCGATCCGGACGTATCGATGAGGAAGACAAGATTGGCGCGCGGCGTCTCGGCGGACGGCGGCACGTAACCCTTGATGCCGATCCGCATCAGCTTGGTCGCATCATTCCACGGCGTGGGCATGATGGAGACATTCGCCTTGAACGGCGTGTCCGCGCTGTCGGGGGCGGCGTAGTCGTAGGGGAAGTAATTGATGAGCTCTTCCACGCGAACGGAGTCCGCCGGCGGCAGGACGCCTTGGTTGAGGCGCGCCCGCATGAAAGCGTAGGACGCGGTGTCGACGTCGATGGAGAAGGTCGAGACCGGCGCTTCCGCGACCACCTTGACGGGATTCGGGTCGAAGGCCTCGAAGCGGTCGCGGCCCTGATCGCGGTATGTCGGAGCCGGAGCTTCCTCATCTGGGGCGGCATAGCCAAGCACTGTCCCCGACTGTGGGGCAAAGCGGCCCAAACTGCGCATGGCATCCTGCGCTGCTTGGGGCATGGGGGCGGGCGAGGGCTGCGGCGCCGGTTGCGCGACAGGCTCGTTTTTGGCGGCCCGTGCAACCCTGTTCTCCTCAGGCAGTGCTTCCAGCTTCGCCGCCGTGCCCCCCGCTTCGTCCGCATCGACACGCGCGGGCTTCTCCAGCGGCGGCGGGACAAAGTCGCGCCTCTCGAACAGATCCGGTCTCATCACGCTGGTGGACACGACCGCGATCATCAGCACGGCAAGACTTGCGCCACCGGCCAGCGCCGGCGTCCAACCCGAACGTGTGGGCTTCATAGCATTCATGATCCTGCTCCAGATTGCCGACGGCCCTGTGCCGTCACTGGAGCTAGGACGCGCCTCAGCAGCGATTCCTTGGGGCGCGGACGCATTATTTTCCTCAAACCGCGCCATGGCCGCCGTCAGCGCCGCGTGCCGCGCATGCGCGTCCGGCGGCGGCGGGTCGCGCTGCAGCGCGTCTTTCAGTCTTTTGAAGTCGTCGATCATCGGTCGTCGTCCGCCATCTGTTTCAGCCCCTTGCGCAGCTCGTGCATGCGCCAGGAGACCGTCGATTCCTTTACCCCCAGGATCGCCGCCACCTCGCCGTGGCTGAGCTGCTCCCCGAGCACGAGGATGGCCGTCTCCCGGATGTCCTCCGCAAAGCGGGCGAGCATGTCCCGGACCCAAGCCAACTGTTCGCTACGTTCCGCATCGGCCGCCCGGCGCAGGTCCTCGACCGCCGCGAAATCCGCCGTGGCGCGCTGCCCGGTCGCCCGCCGCCGGGCGCGGTCGCGGCAAGCGTTGATCACGATCCGGTAGAGCCAGGTCGTGAACTTGGCCTCGCCGCGGAAGGCGCCAAGCCTGTCGGCCAGTAGGACGCAGACGTCCTGCGCAACATCCTCGGCATCGGCGCGGTTGCCGGTGAACCGGAAGGCGAGCCGGAACATGCCGTCATAGTGCCGTTCCAATAGGGCGCGAAAGGCGTCGGCATCTCCCGCCGCGGCCCATCCAGCCAGCTCATTGTCCCCGGTCGACATGCGCATGTTCGGAAGGTTAGACGAACCAGCCGCCCGGTTCCTTGGCCAAGTTTGGAAAAAGTCTGGGATCGGCGCCGTGCTCAAGGAGACGCCGGTCAGCTATCCCGGCGGGCGCCGCACAACGGCCGGTCGCGCATGCCGTCCGGATGACGCAGACGGCGGCGCAAGCTGCGCCAGCCGCCAGCGCCCAAGGCAGCTCTGGGCCCGCTGAGGCTCGGCATTCTCAGCGGTCAGAGGCGTCGTCGTCGTCCTAGAGGTCGACGGCGACCTTGAAGCCTCCGTAGATCATGCGCTTGCCGTCGAACGGCATGTCCTTCATGTCCATCATGCCGGCGAGGCGGGGGTCCTTCATGACCTTGGCATTGATGCGGTCGCGGTCTCTCCGCGATTTGTAGACGATGTAGGAGAAGACCACCGTCTCGGTGGGCTTCATCTTCACGCTGCGCGGGAAGGATGTGAGCTTCCCCTTCTTTACGTCGTCGGCGATGCACTCCTTGAACTCGAGCGCGCCGTACTCCTTCCAGATCTTGCCGGCCTTGCGCGCCAGACGTTTGTAGGCGTCGATCTTGCTCTTCGGCACGGCAACGATGAATCCATCGACATATGGCATTGAGTTGCTCCCGTGTTGGCCTTCCGGCGCCGCGTTGCTTAGGACTTGCGCTTGTAGTGCGCGGTCATGAACTGGATCCACTTGCCGTCCTCGCCCGGCATGCGTGACTTCAGAGTGCGGTGGTCGTCGCTCACGAACTCGATGATGTCCTGATATCGCGACATACCGCCGTCGCCGGTGAAACTCGGGCCTTCGGTGTCGAGGGTCAGGATTTTACCGGATCCGTCGAGCGTTCCTTCGTAGGACCACAGATGGGTCATCATCGAGGCAACGAACGTGCCGACAAATTTCTGCTTCTGCGGGTCATAGCCGAGCGTGATGATGCTCTTGACGGGCGTGCCGTCCGGCGCGTCGCCCGTGCCTTCGCCGATGGTCCATAGGCCGCCGAGCGACCGGACGCTCTCGGTGCCCGTCGACTTCATGGGCGGCTGATCGGGGCCCATGGAGCATTCCATCTCGCACGTCCAGTCGCCGACAAGCTTGTGCAGCCACTCGTGCTCCTTCTGGGGCTCGGCCTTCGGGCAAGGATTCTCCGGGGCTTGCTCGGAAGATTTGGTCTCGGTCATGGTCATGCTTCAGAACTCCTCTCACATTGGCCGGACGGACCGGCCCGGTTGAACGCGATCCAATCGGTTATTTCGGCTTCTCGCAATTGACCATCCACTGGGTGCCGAAGCGGTCGACGAGGACCCCGAACTTGTGGGCCCAGAACGTCTCTTCCAGAGGCATGATGGCAGTGCCGCCTTCGGCGAGCGCCTTGAACACGCGCTCGGCCTCGGTGGGCTCAGAAATGTTGAGGGTCACCGAGACGCCCTGCATGGGCTTGAAGCGGTCCGGGCCGGCGTCCGACGCCATGATGACCTGGTCGCCCATCACGATGCGGGCATGGGCGATCTTCTTGCGCATGTCCTCTGGAACGGGAGGATCACCCGGCATGTCTCCGTAAGCGAGCATGGCCACGACCTCGCCGCCAAGGACCTTGGCATAGGTGTTCATGGCTTCCTCGCACGTGCCGGGGAAGTTCAGATACGGATTGAGTTTCATGACGCACTCCTGTGGGAAAAAGACCTAGGCGTTGTCCAGATGGGACTCGAGCTTTTCGAAGGTTCCGGTCCAGCCGGCCTGCATGGAGTCTCGACCCTCGTCGAAGGTCTCACACTCGGACTCGGTCGCCTCGTAGGGCAGCCATTCGACCGTGACCGTGGTCTTGCCGTCTGCTTCGGTGAACGAGATCGTGGTGTGCATCTGGAGCGGCCACTCGGGCGCCATCGGATGGCGGGTGAGGCCGCACTCTGGATCCGAGAAGGAATTGATGAACACCAGCCGCTCCTCTGGAACGATCTCGCGGAAGACCATCCGGCCCCACATCTCCTGTCCTTGCGGCGACAGCATGCGGTAGTGGAACATCCCGCCGGGCCTGAGATCGAGGGTCTTCACATCGGCGCTGAAGCCTTTCGGGCCCCACCACTGGGCCATTTGCTCGGGCTCGGTCCACGCCTTCCAGACACGGTCCAGCGGGGCCTTGAAGGTGCGGGAGATCACAAACTTGGGTGTCGTGCTGGTCGTTTCCTGAGTATCGTTCACGCTACTTCTCCTCCTCAAAACTTGCCGCGTTCATGATGGTGATTGGTCTGATCTCGACCGCGCCTTTGGCGCGGGCACACGGGGTGTCCGCGATCAATCGGACGGCTTCGTTCAAATCGGCCGCCTCGATGATGCCGAAACCGGCGAGCGGCAGCTTTATCTCGGTCAGCGGTCCTTCGCTCGTGGCCGGGATGCCATTCCAGGCGCGAACTGTTGTGACCTGGAGGTCTACGGCCGCTACGAGGTCGCCCCGTGCCCGAAGGACATCGTCCCGGGCAAGCAGTGCAGCCTGCTCGCTTTCGGTCAGAGCCTTCCAGTCATCCTCGCCGCCATAGGCCAGACAAAGATATTTCATTTCGCACCGGCGACTTCGCCGTCGTAAGCGCGCTTCAACGCTTCGATGTCGAATTTCTTCATCTGAAGGAAGGCCTTGGTGACGCGCTGGGACGCGGCGTGGTCCTTGCTCGTCAGCATCTCGGGCAGAACCCGCGGCACGACCTGCCAGGAGAGCCCGAAGCGATCTTTCAGCCAGCCGCAGGGGCCTTCCTCGCCGCCGTCGGTGAGCTTTTCCCAATAGTGGTCGATTTCCTCCTGGTCGTCGCAGAGGATCTGGAAGGAGATCGCCTCGCTGAAGGTGAATAGCGGGCCGCCGTTCAGCGCGACGAAGCGTTGACCGTCGAGGAAGAACTCGACGGTCATGACGGTGCCGGCCTCGCGGCCGTGAATCTCGAAGCCCTCCTTGCCGTAGCGGCTGATCTCGCCAATGCGTGAATTGGGGAAGATCGAGACGTAGAGGTTCGCCGCGTCCTCCCCCTGGTCGTCGAACCAGAGGCAGGGAACGATCTTTTGCGTGGCGAGCGACATGGGTTACTCCCAAAATTTGGCGATGGACTTAAGCGATCAGGCTGCGTCGGCGCCCTGCGCCGAGCCGCAGCAGGACTTGGACTTGGGAGCGTCCTCGTATTCGTCGTGGCGTCTGACCCAATCCATGATCTCCGTCTCGTTGCGGCCCTTCGGTGTCAGGTCGAGGAAGTTGTGCGCGCCAACCAGAATGTCGAGACCGCGCGCATAACTTGAATAGGTGTGGAAGATGTCGCCGTTTTCGTCCTTGTAGAAGACGCTGACGCCGGGCAACTCATCCCATTGATATTTCGGGTCGTCGATCGTCTCGTAATTGTAGTCGATGCTTCCCGTGGCGAGCTGGTCCTTGCTGAAAGACACGCTGTAGTCGAAATTGAAATCGTTGTCGTAGGCCGACGCCCATTTGAACTTCCAGCCGAGACGCTTCACGTATGGCGCGAACGTCGCCACCGGCGCGCGTGTAATCGCGACAAGGCTGACATCGTGATGAGCGAGATGAAAGTCGGCGCCGTCGAAGTGGTCGGCGAGAAACGAGCAGCTGGGGCAGCCCGAATCGATGTCCCAGCGCCACATGAAGTGATAGACGACGAGCTGGCTGCGGCCGTCGAAGAGCTCGGCCAGGGTTTTCTTTCCGTCGGGCGTATCGAAGACGTAAGGCTTCTCGACCTTCGTCCAAGGCAAAGTGCGCCGCTCGGCGGACACGAGATCGCGCATGCGGCTCAGTGCCTTCTCGTTCTTGAGATGCGCCTTCCGCGCCGCCAGCCATTCTTCGCGGGATACGACTTTATGCTGCATGTTCGCCTCCTTAGGGGTCACGCGGCGACAAGGCGTTCGAGCTTGTCGAGGCAGCCGGTCCAGCCCTCGCGATGGCGGTCGCGGGCCGGCTCGTCGAAGAATTGCTCGTGGATCAGGGTGAGCATGGCTCCATCACCGTCGGGCTTGATGAGAACGGTCACGAAGGATTCTCGTTCCGGCATGGTGCGCCAAGCCCAAGTGAATGCGAGCCGCTCGTTCGGCACGACTTCCCGATAGACGCCGCTGACGTGATGCTCTTCGCCGTCCTCGGTGTGGAACGTGACGGCGTAATGGCCGCCGACCCGAACATCGGCTTCCGCGTGGGTGACCGGGCCCGCGTCCGGCCCGAACCACTTCACGATTTTTTCGGGGTCGGTCCAGGCGGCGTAGACCGCTTCCGGCGCGGCATTGAGATGACGTTTGAGGGTGAGGCTTGGCTTGGTTGAGACGGCTGTTGCTTGGGCGGGCATGGGTCTTCCTCCACAAAGGCCGCGAGCTGATCGAGCTTCTCGGTCCAGAAACGTTGGTAGTGATTGAGCCAATCCATGGCGTGCTCCATGGGTTCGGCGGTCAACCGGCAGGTCACGGTGCGGCCGGTCTTCTTGCGGGTAATCAGGCCTGCGTCCGACAACACGTTGAGATGTTTCAGGATCGCCGGCAGCGACATCTGGAACGGCGCCGCCAGTTCGCTGACGGAAAGTGTCTTGTCGGTCTCCAACTGGGCCAGGAGCGCCCGCCGCGTGGGGTCGGCCAGGGCGGCAAAGGTGCGGTCCAGAGTGGCGTCCTGATACTTAACCATGTGGTTAAGTTATGCAGACGGAAAGGAACTGTCAATCTTCCTGTTCGTTACCCGTCATCTGCACGCAATGCGCGCAGGAAATATTTAGATTATCGCGGTCTAACGGCTTCAGCGGATGGACCGCCCCCCCGATTCTTGGGGGTTCTAGCTTAGGGAGAAGACACTCATGAGGATCTTTGCAGCAGCTTTCGCTCTTACCTTTGTCATGTCGGCGTCGGCCTACGCGGCGGACGAGGCCCTCACCGAGCAGCAGGTGGAAGGCGTCCAGGAGACGATCAGAGGCATGGACTGCACCGTCGAGGACACCAATATCGAGATGGAGAACGGCGGCTACGAAGCCGACGACGTCATCTGCAAGGACGACAAAAGGTTCGACGTTTATCTGGACAAGGACTTCAAGGTGACCAAAAAGGTCGCTGAAGACTAGCCGATCCAGACTTTCGAGAATTGACGCCCCGGCGCCGCGATGGAAGGCCCGGGGCGTTTATTTGCCCGGCAGGCCTTTAGTTGACAGAACCGGCCGCCCTTCTTATGGTCCGCCACAATTCGAGGGCGGCCTTTAAATGAGGGCCGCCCGGACTCTTTTAAGACGATTGGATGGCGTGCCATGAAGATCAAGAATTCGCTGAGGTCGCTGCGCAAGCGCCATCGGAACTGCCGGGTGGTGCGCCGCCGCGGCCGACTCTACGTGATCAACAAGACGAACCGGCGCTTCAAGGCCCGCCAGGGCTAAAGGCGCGGTTTGCCCGGGGGATCATCTCCTGGGGCTTTCGCATCGAATTGCTTTGACGGGGCCCGCGCGGGCCCCGTACCTTTTCCAGAATGTCCATGGTGAAAAGTCGGGCGAGCCTGTTGCTCCTGGGTCTTGCGTTCGCGGCCTCGACGGCTGCGCCAGCCCTAGCCGCTCCGCCCGTGGTGCTTGCGCAATATTTCGAGAGCTTGGGCGACGAGCCGGAAGAGTCCGGGGACGTGCCGGCCTTGGACGATCCGGCTTTGGAGGGTTTGGACCTCCCAAGTTTAGGGGACATGGAGGGCGCCGAGCCGCATTTGAGGCCGGACATGAAGCCCGGCGCGGACGAGGGGGCGCCGCCGCGATCGGCGGAGGATACCAAGGGCCACAAGCTGGAATCCGGTGAGGTCCCGCCGCCAGTGGATCCGGCCGACCGGCCAAAAATGCTGGCCGAGCTCTACGAGAAGCTCGGCGGCGCGCCCAATGCCAGTTCGGCCGAGCCCATCATGACGGCCATCGAGGAGCTTTGGGCCGTCTCGGGCAGCGATACGGTCGACCTTCTGATGAGCCGGGCCGCCCAATTCGCCAACGCGGCGGAAATCGATCTGTCTCTGGCTATTCTCGACGCCGTCGTGGATATCGCTCCGAACGAGGCGGAGGTCTGGTATTTGCGGGCGAAGGTGAATGTGCTCCAGGGCAAGCCCGAGCGCGCGCTGACCGATCTCAGGCGGGCGCTCGATCTCGACGCCAAGCACTATCGCGCCATCACCGATCTCGGGCTCGTGCTCGAGCAGCTGGGGGCCAAGAAGGAGGCGCTGGAGGCCTATCGCCGGGCGCTGGCGGTCAATCCCTTCTTGGAAGATGCGCAGTCGGGCGTCGACGCGCTCAAGCGCGAGGTCGAAGGCCAGGACATCTAGCTTCGAACTCCGCGACGCTATTCTTCGGTGCCCGCCTGGACCTCCGCGATGCGCAGCAGGTTGGTGGCGCCAGACTTACCCAACGGCACACCGGCCGAGATGATCACCTGCTGGCCGGGGAGCGCGAACTCCTCCTGATAGGCAATGCGGCAGGCCTTGGCGACCATGTCGTCGAGATTGCGCGGGTCGTCGGTCAGCACGCAATGAAGCCCCCAGACGATCGCCAGCTTGCGGCCGGTCGCAGGGATCGGCGTCAGCGCCAGGATCGGCTGTTGCGGCCGTTCGCGGGCAGCGCGCAGGCTCGTGGCGCCGGACGCGGTGTAGCAGACGATGGCCGCGAGATTGAGCGTCTCGGCCACGGTACGAGCGGCCGCCGAGATGGCGTCCGCCCCGGTCGCTTCCGGGTCGATGCGCTGGGCGTGGATGATGGCCGCGTAGAGGGGATCGCGTTCAACCTCTATGGCGACACGGTCCATAGTCGCGACGGCGTCGACGGGGTATTTGCCCACGGCCGACTCGGCGGACAGCATGACCGCGTCGGCGCCTTCGAACACGGCGGTGGCGACGTCGGAGACTTCGGCCCGTGTCGGCACCGGCGCGTAGATCATCGATTCCAGCATCTGGGTGGCGACAACCACGGGCTTGCCGGCGTTGCGCGCCGCGCGGCTGATTTGCTTCTGGAGCCCCGGGACCTTCTCCACGGGCATCTCCACGCCGAGATCGCCGCGCGCGACCATGATGCCGTCGGCGAGCTCGAGAATTTCCTTGAGGTGGTTCACCGCCGACGGCTTCTCGATCTTGGCCATGATCGCGGTGCGGCCGCGCGACAGCTTGCGCGCTTCGGCGATGTCCTCGGGACGTTGCACGAAGGAGAGCGCGACCCACGCCACGCCGAGGGACATGGCGCATTCGATGTCGGCGCGGTCTTTGTCGGTCATGGCGCTGAAGGGCAGCACCGTGTCGGGCAGGCTGATGCCTTTGCGGCTGCCGAGCAGGCCGGAGGTCAGCACCTCGGCGTCGATGCGCACGTCGCTTGCCTCGACCACGCGCAGTTTCAGCTTGCCGTCGTCGAGGAGGAGGGTGTGGCCTTTTTCGACGGCTTCGAAGATCTCCGGATGGGGGAGCTGCACGCGTCCCAGGCCGCCAATGGCCTCGCGGCGGACGAAGCTCAAGATGTCGCCCTTCGTCAGCCGCATGGAGCCGGAGTCGAGCTTGCCGATGCGCAGCTTGGGACCCTGCAGGTCAACCAGGATGCCGATGGGCCGGGAGAATTCAGATTCGAGCTTGCGGACGATGGCGTGAACTTCGCGCAAGCCATCGTGGGTCGCGTGGCTCATGTTCACGCGAAACACGTCGGCGCCTGCTTCGAACAGGCGGCGCATCGTTTCTTCGTTGGTGGAGGCAGGACCGAGCGTAGCGACGATCTTGACTCGGCGATTTCGCCTCATTGGGACTTTGTTTCTTCACCTTCCGGATCGGTGAGACGGACGGTCCAGTCCCGCTCCTCGCCGGTATCGACTTCAAAGAATCCGGTACGCTTGTGGCCGCGCTTCTCGCAATCCTGCGTGTCGCGGATGGTGAAGGATTTGTCGTCCGTACACATGAAAAGACCGCCGGCCCATTCGCCGCCGCGGTCGTAATCGACCGCGTGGATGTAGTAGTACCGGCCGATCAGCACGCCCTTGAGCAGGGTCTCGCAGGTGTGGGAGGCGATGTTCCACCAGCCCTCGCTCGCCCAGCCTTCCGTATCCTTATAGCCGATCGACACCCCGACGCGGCTCGCCGTGGTGTTACACAGCTTCAGGTCGGCATGGGCCGGCGTGACGCCCGGCCCCACCATGACGCCGAACGCCAGAAGAACGGCGTACATCCACCGATTGAGGGCCGGGATGCGGATTCCCGCCAATTTGCGGGTTGCGTGGGAAGCTGGCATTGGTCTCTCAAGCCTGAAGTCGCGGTTAATGAACCCCGAAACGTAGCATCGAATTGGTTGCATTTCTCTGACCGGCGAGGCTCCCTTATAAGGCCTGATCGGCCCTATAACACCGTTGAAAATGCGAGGTAAATGCGTCGCAGCCTGGACTTTTCGGTCACTTCGTTGTTGTTGCGCGGCAGGCCCGCGCCGAGGCGCCCGGGGCCGATTGAGGACTGCTCGGAAGGAGCTCGAGCCTGGACACGCTTGTAGAAGACGATTTAGGCGAAAAGCCATACCGGACCATCGGCGGGGATGTAAAGCTCGGTCTCCTGATCCTCTGCGATCATGCCCAGAACCGGATCCCGGAGGCGTACGGGTCGCTCGGGCTGAAATCCGAGGATTTGCACCGGCATATCGCCTTCGATCTGGGGGCGGAGGGGGTCGCGGCGGCGCTTGCCAAGATGCTGGGGGCGCCTGCCGTCCTCAGCCGCTTCTCCCGCCTGCTGATCGACCCCAATCGCGGGCTCGACGATCCCACGCTCATCATGCAGATCGCCGATGGACTCGTGGTTCCCGGCAATGTGGGGTTGAGCGCCGAGGAGATCGCGGCGCGGCTCGACCGCTTCTACCGGCCCTATCATGCGGCGATCGACCGCGCGGTGGAGGCGGGCATCGCCGCCGGCAAGCCGCCGGTGATCTTATCGGTGCACAGCTTCACCCAAGCTTGGAAAGGCGTTCCCCGGCCCTGGTCGGCGGCGGTGCTGTGGGACAAGGACCCGAGGCTGCCGCTTCCGTTGCTGAAGGCTCTGCACACCATTCCCGGTGCTGAGATCGGCGACAACGTGCCGTACTCGGGCCAGCTCAAGGGCGATACGCTTTACCGGCACGCCACCTTGCGCGGACTTGCCCACGCCTTGGTCGAGGTGCGTCAGGATCTGATCTTGGCGGAGGAGGGGCAGGCGGAATGGGGCGCGCATCTGGCCCGCGTGCTCAACGATGTGCTGCGCGCCGCACCTAGCTTGCATACGATCGAGCATCACGGATCCAACACGGCGCCTGCTGCGGAAAGGATCACGACCATGGATGAAACGACGAGGATCGAGATCGAGGCCGCCGCTTTTCGCCGGCTGGTCGAGCACTTGCGGGAGCGGACCGACGTCCAGAATATCGACCTGATGAACCTCGCCGGCTTCTGCCGCAACTGCTTGTCGACCTGGTATCTGGAGGCTGCGGACGAACGCGGCGTGCCGCTGACCAAGGATGCGGCACGGGAGATCGTGTACGGCATGCCGTATGAGGACTGGAAGGCGAAATACCAGACCGAGCAGTCCTGAGCGGGCCCCTGATAAGTGTAGAAATATCAAATTATTACCAGCCCGGGCATCGCGCGCACGCGGGCCGAGCCGCGGCCTTTGGATAACCGGGAAAAGCCTCGCGGACGCCTTGCTGCGGTCCGCGATTCGGGCTCAAGCTCGGCCTTCATTGAACCATCACAAACGCCCGAGGGACCCAACGTGCAGCTTCAGACATCAGCCAAAGATCAACTTCGTGCCTTCGTGTCTCGTATCGAGCGGCTGGAGGAAGAGAAAGCAGCGCTCTCCGCGGATTTGCGCGAGGTCTATGCGGAAGCCAAGGGCACCGGCTTCGACGTCAAGGCGCTGCGCAAGGTCATCAGTCTGCGCAAGCTGGACGAGAACAAGCGGCGGGAAGAGGACGCGGTCCTCACCACCTACCTCCATGCGCTCGGCATGGACACCGACGCGGCGGAGTCAGAGGCGGCATAATCCTTGGACGTGAACCCGCCAGGCTTCGACTTTATCGACGTTGCTTGGCGGCTCTGTGCTGCCGTGGCGGTCGGCATGCTGCTCGGTCTCAACCGGGATCTCTCCAACAAGCCCATTGGGATGCGGACCTTGGGGCTCGTGTCGCTCGGCGCGGCGATCGTGTCGGTGTCCACGGTCCATTTCCAGAACTTGATCGATCATCCCGACGCGCTCAGCCGCGTGGTTCAGGGAATCATCCAGGGCGTCATGGCGGGCATCGGCTTTATCGGCGCCGGCGTAATCTTGCGCGACACGAAGGAGAAGACCGTCAAGGGCCTCACCACCGCCGCGACCGTCTGGGTGACGGCGGCGCTCGGGATCGCCTGCGGCCTGGCCGCCTGGCAGATCGTTGTCCTGTCGGTGGTTCTTTCGGTGTTTCTGCTTGTGGGCGTGGCCTGGATCGAGGCGGCCTTCGACAAGGACGAGGGCGGATACAGCTAGAGGCTAGCGGGTGCTCTGCGCCAGGCGGGTCCGGCCCGGTCTGTCCATCTCGGCGTAGAGGCTTTTGACAGCGCCGCCGGAGAATTTCTGAACGCTGGCGAGGCCGCGATAGCCGGAGCTGCGGCGGAACTGGAAGGCCGTCGGGCTGTCCATCTCATTGAACAGATAGTCGATATCGCCCTGTTGGGGATGGCTCAGCGTTGCGATCTCCGCGTTGCGGGCGACGGACGTATCGGTCATAAGGCTTGCCGTTTCGAACGGCACGTATCTGAGCTCGTCCGGGTGATCGTCGTCGACCTCGGGCGCGCCAACAACCGCGGCGTTCTCATAGGTCGGAATCTGAGGCTGGCTCGGCTTGGGGCCCAGGGGCGGCTGCGACCAAGGCAGACCGCCGCCGGCGCTGGCATAGGCGAAGCGCGGGGCCGCGGCCGGTGCGGCCTCCAGGTCGGCGCCGGCGGGTGCGAGCGCCATCGGGGCAGGCTGGTCCGGCGTGTAAGACGCGAGGGTCGGCTGCGGCACTTCCGTGGCAAGCGCCAGACGCGGCTTCGGCGTCGGCAGGGGCGCCACGCTCGGCGCGGCCGAGGCGACCATGGTCCGGTTCACCAGCCCCTTGGCCAGAGCCAGCTCATAGTCCTTCTTGGTGATCGGCCTGCCGTCGCTCGGGATGTAGTCCGTCTTGCCGTCGGGGAAGAGCGCGGCGAGCTCGAGCCGCGGCATGCGCGGCCACATCCGCACATTGCCGGTGTCCACATGGACGAAGGGAATGCCGGAGGTCGGGTAATAGCCGACACCGCCAACCTCTTGGATGAGCGCGGAGGCGCGGAGCGCCTTCACCGGCACGTCCGGGAAGTGAATGTCGGCCGCTTTGCCTTCGATATGCTGGCTCTTCTTGGCCTGGCCGCCGCCGGATCGCCTCAGCTTGGCGTTCGTGCCGGCACTGCGGTAGCCGGAAATCAGATGGATGGGCTGCTGGGAGCCAAGATCCTTGTGAATCGTCCAGATGAGGTCGATGAGCTCACGGTCCATCGTGGTCACATCATCGGTGCGCCAGTCGCGCATGAAGTGGTTGAGCTTCTTGAGACCGTCCTCGTTGAACTTGCCGTCCCGCTTATAGGTGACGGTGAGGGTCTCTTTGGTGTGGATTTCGTAAAGGGAGAGGGTGCGGTCTTCGGCGGAGGCGGTGGTGCTCTGGGCCACGGCGACGCCGGCGGCCATCAGCATGAATCCGGCGCCAAGCATGACGCAGCGTGCACTACTCCCCCGAATGCGCATCCCCGACTTTCCGTCTTTCCCTCGCCGGACCTTGTCGGCCGGCTTTCCCCAGTGGCACCAAGCCCTTAGGCCGAATGGTGCCCGCCGCCAGTGCGGCCTTTGAGCAACAGTATTTCGGTAAATTGAGCGAAAAACAAGGCGGACGAGTTAACCTTTACCCGCGAAATCCGGGCATGGTTAATAGGTCCTCAGGGGCGCGCGGCGCGCTCCAAGAGCGCGATAGCTTGAACGTGGGCCGTCTAGAAGCGGGACAGCATTTCCTCGAACGGATTGCCGCCCCTGGTCCGCTGACGCTGCGGGATCGACTGGGTCACGATCTGGTCGTCCCGCTCGGCGAATTGTGTGCGCCCGCTCAGCAAGGCCGCAGACATGCGGGAATCATGACCGTACAGGTCGCGATAGTTCGTGATCGAGCCGTCCTCATTCACCTTGAGGGTGAAATACGTGATGTAGACCGGAATCGGCCGGCCCAGCGCGACATGCTGGTCGTATGCCGTGTCCATTGACGACTGGGTCCGCGCACGGCTCCAGCCTTTGTCATGCTCCATGATGACCGCCGCCAGCTGATCGGGGTTCTGCACGCGCATGCAGCCATGACTTTCCGCCCGCACCTGGTTGGCGAAGAGATGCTTCTGGGGGGTGTCGTGCATGTAGACGTCGTGCTTGTTCGGGAACATGAACTTGACCTTCCCAAGCACGTTTTGGGGCCCAGGCGGCTGATAGAGATGCAGACTCCGGATATCGACACGGTTCCAATCGACCGAGTTGGGATCGACTTCGCGGCCGCCATATTTGATGCGGAGGTTCTGACGCTGGAAGATCTGCGTATTCCAGCCGCCGCCTCCGAAGAAGAAACCGCCGGACGGCCGGACGTAGGGACGGATTTCCTCGACCTTGATGGAGTTGGGAACGTTCCAGTAAGGCCCGAACACAACCGTCTTCATTTCATTCGAGAAGACCGGTGTCGGGGTGTTGGGCTTGCCGACGACCACCCGCGTGGTGTGGACCGGCTCATCGTCCTTCATCACGCGCAGCGTGAACTCGGGGATGTTGACCGTGACATAGAAGCTGCCCTGGTCGGCCGGGAGCCAGCGGTGGCGCTCCATGTTCAGGAGGATCGCGTTGATCTGATCGGGGCTGCCCATATTGCGTAAGTGAGGCTTGTTCAACAGACGCCGCGTACTCGGGCCCACCACGCCGTCAGGGGTGGTGTTGTGCTCGGCCTGAAATTGTTTGACGGCCTCGAGGACGGCCTCGTCGTAGAGCTCAGGATTGGGGCCATCGGGCACGTCGAGACGGGTGCGCAGCAAGGCAACTTGCGGATCGGCCACGCCGAACTTGAGCAAAGGACCGCTGGGCATGTTGACTGCAACCTCCTCGGCCTTCGGTGCATCCGCGCCGCCGCCGCGCAGCTCGATCAGCTTCTTGCGCAACAGTTCGAATTGCGGGTGTTGCGGCTGGAAGCTCCGCAGATAAGCCCCCGGGTCCGAGCGGTACGAGATCGACTCGATCACCTCAAGCGGCTTCGGCAAAACCAAAGTCGGATCCAGGTTCTTCGACAGGCTGGTTGGATTAATGCGTCCGCCGCGCGCGTCGTGCGCGTAGTCGAGAACGGCGTGGCTGATCTCGATTTCCGCAGCCGCGAGCTTGTCGGCGGCATCCGAGGCGCCGGCGTCGAAGCCCGTCATGTCCGGCAGGGCGTAGTCGGAGGCGCGCAGGCCGTAATCGTCGGCCTTTTCGATCTCGGCGATCACCTGCTTGCCGCGGTCGGTCAGGCCGTTCTCGTCAACCCAGAGAAGCTTCTGCTGGGGAACGGCATAGTATTCCACCAGAGCGCCCTTCTCGTCTTTCTTGAGCTCGGTGGTGGCCGTGAACTTTTCCGCAAGGCGCGTCTGCACCGCGATCCGGATCGCATCGGAGCGCGAAATCAGCGCCTGAGGCGCGTCGGGTTCGACAGCAAACGCCGGCGCGCTCACAGGCGCGGCCAACAGCAAGGTCAACGCAATACCGTAGATAGGCCTCATGGATAATCTGCTCCCTCTGGCCGAATTAGCCGATTCGTCGTGCCCGCCCGCACGTTAGTACGAGCCCTCCGCAAATGGCCTTACCCCGGCGCGATTTAAACCTTCTCCGATCCCGTTTTTCCCTGAGTGTGGCATTTTTGCCAATGACCTCAGGCTGTTCTGGTCTAGTTGGGGCGCGCCTCGAGCCCGATCTCGCGCATTTTCCGGTAGAGCGTCGACCGGCCGATGCCCAGCCGCTTGGCGATCTCGGTCATGCGGCCGCGATAGCGGCCGAAGGCGAGCCGGATCATGTCCGCTTCCACCGCTTCCAGAGAGCGGATGTCGCCGCTGTCACTCAGCGCCGCGATGCCCACGGAATCCTTGCCGCCATTGGCCGAAGGGACGTGGATCGTCACAGGCGTATCCGCGGACTGCCCAAGCATGACCGGGCCGTCGATGCGCGGTGTCAGATCCTTGGGCGCGGGCGCCGGCGGCACGGTCACCGCGTAGCCCTCGACATGGGCCGCGATCTGCGGGAACTCGTTCACGCTCAGCATCGGCGCGTCGGAGAGCACCACGGCGCGGAACACCGCGTTCTCGAGCTGACGGATATTGCCGGGCCAGGTGTAGCGCTGGAGCATGCCTGCGGCTTCGGCGTCGATTCCGTCGATACGCTTGCCTTCTTCGGCGGCGAAGCGCGCCGTGAAATGGCGCACCAGCTCCGGCACGTCTTCCAAGCGCTCGCGCAAGGGCGGTACCCAGATGGGGAACACATTCAGCCGGTAGTAGAGATCCTCGCGGAAGCGGCCTTCCTGCACGAGTGCGATCAGGTTTTGGTTGGTGGCCGAGATGAGCCGGAAGTCGACCTTGACCGGCTGCTTGCCGCCGACGGAGTCGATCTCGCCTTCTTGAAGCGCGCGCAGCAGCTTCACCTGGGCGTCGAGCGGCAACTCGCCGATCTCGTCGAGGAACAGCGTGCCGCCGTCGGCTTCCAAGAACTTTCCGGGACGCCTTTCCGCGGCGCCGGTGAAGGAGCCTTTCTCATGGCCGAACAGAATGCTCTCGACCAGATTCTCGGGGATGGCGCCGCAGTTCACGGTGACGAAGGGCTTCGTCCTGCGGGCGCTTTCGCCCTGGATGGCGCGGGCGATCAGCTCCTTGCCGACACCCGATTCGCCCTCGATGAGCACGGGAATGTTGGACGTGGCGGCGCGCTTGCCGAGATCGATGACCCGTTTCATCGTCTCGCTGCCGACGATGAGGTCGGAAAAGCCGAGCTCGCCGGAGGCGGTGGCCTTCATGCGGGTGATCTCGCCGGCCAGCGCCTCGATCCGGAGCGCGTTCTTGATGGAGACCTCGAGCCGCTCGGGGCTCACCGGCTTCACCACGAAATCGACGGCGCCGGCGCGCATGGCGGAGATGGCCGCATCGATGCTGCCATGGGCCGTCTGCACGATGGCGGGCGGCTTGCGGGGCAGGGAGCGCATGGACGACAGCACGGTCATGCCGTCGGTGCCGGGCATCACCAGATCGAGAAGGATGAGGCAGATATCCCCGGTGTCATCGGCCCTCAGCGCGGCCAGGGCGGCGTCGCCGCCGTCGGCGGTGACGACGTGGTAGCCGAACCGCTTGATGGTCTCTTCAAGAATACGACGTTGGGTAGGATCGTCATCGACGACCAGGACGCGCTTGGGCATGACGCAAATACTCACTGGTTACGCAAATACTAACGAGACAGAGGCGCCGCTTCGGGCGAACACTTGGCCCGTCATGGACCCCTGCTGTGCCAAAACTGTGCAGTGGAAGGGTAAACATGTCCTTTATCGCGGTTCGATTTTGGCGAATGTCTTGCCGAACCGTGATTTCCGGTGCCAGAAAGAGCGTCTTTTTTGGGCCTTGCGAGGGGGCTATGGGGTTCCCACACTAGGCCTTGCCACCGCTAATGAGGACATATCCGTTGATGCTGCCCACCCTGTTTGCCCGGTTCCCCGAGCCTGTCTTCGCCGCCAGCCATGCGGCGAAATCTAAGGAAAAGCATAGCGTTACTATGGGGGCTGAGGCGCTTCCGGTGTGGAATTTGGGGGATCTTTATGACGCCCCCGAATCACCTGCGCTGAAAAGGGATCTCGCGACGGCCGAGCAGGCCGCCGAGGCCATGCATGAGCGCTACGCGGGCAAGCTCGCCGTGCTGCTCGACGCCGGCGAGGGGGGCGAGGCCCTGACGCAAGCCGTGCGCGAGTACGAGTCCCTCAACGACGTGCTCGGCCGCGTCGTGTCTTATGCGAGCTTGCTCTACGCCGCCGACACCGCCGATCCCAAGCGGCAGAAATTCTTCGGGGACATCCAGGAGAAGATCACCGCGATCTCCTCGAAGCTTCTGTTCTTTCCGCTGGAGCTGAACCGGCTCGACGACGCGGCGCTCGACAAGGCGATGACGAGTTCCACGCTCGGCCATTACCGGCCGTGGCTGGAGGATCTGCGTAAGGAGAAACCGTATCAGCTCGAGGACAGGCTGGAGCAGCTGTTCCACGAGAAGGCGGTGAGCGGGCGGGGCGCCTGGGACCGGCTGTTCAACGAGACCATGACGTCGCTGCGCTTCGAGGTGGACGGCAAGACGCTCAGCCTGGAGCCCACGCTCAATCTCTTGCTCGACGCGGACGAGAAGAAGCGCAAGCACGCCGCCAAGGCGCTCGGCAAGGTGTTCAAGGACAATATCCGGCTGTTCACGCTGATCACCAACACGCTCGCCAAGGACAAGGAGATCTCCGACCGCTGGCGCGGCTTCGAGGACGTGGCCGACAGCCGGCACTTGGCGAACCGTGTCGAGCGCGACGTGGTCGATGCGCTGGTCGCGGCGGTGCGCGACGCCTATCCGCGCCTGTCCCACCGCTACTACGCCATGAAGGCGAAATGGCTCGGCAAGAAGACGCTGATGTATTGGGACCGCAACGCGCCGCTGCCCGAGGAGCCCAAGCAGGTGATCGGCTGGGACAAGGCGCAGGAGACGGTGCTCACGGCTTACGGCAATTTCTCGCCGCGCATGGCGGACATCGCCGGGCGCTTCTTCGCCGAAGGCTGGATCGACGCGCCGGTGCGCGAAGGCAAGCAGCAAGGCGCGTTTTCGCATCCCACCGTGCCGAGCGCGCATCCCTACATTCTGCTCAACTATCAGGGCAAGCCGCGGGACGTGATGACGCTCGCGCACGAGCTCGGTCACGGCGTGCATCAGGTGCTCGCCAACAAGCAGGGTCCGCTGATGGCGCCAACGCCGCTGACGCTGGCCGAGACCGCGAGCGTGTTCGGCGAGATGCTGACCTTCAAGAAGCTGCTCGATCAGGCGCCGTCAAAGCGCGAGCGCAGAGCTTTGCTCGCGGCCAAGGTGGAGGACATGCTCAACACCGTGGTCCGGCAGATCGCCTTCTACAGTTTCGAGCGCAACGTCCACGCCGAGCGGCGCGACGGCGAGTTGACGAGCGAGCGGCTCGGCGAGATCTGGATGGACGTGCAGCGCGAGAGCCTGGGGCCCGCGATCGAGCTCAAGCCCGAATACGAGACGTTCTGGGCGTACATCCCGCACTTCATCCATGCGCCGTTCTATGTCTACGCCTATGCTTTCGGCGACTGCCTGGTGAACTCGCTCTACGCGGTCTACGAGAAGGCGGATGAGGGCTTCGCCGAGCGCTATCTCGACATGCTTGCCGCCGGCGGCACCAAGCATCACAAGGAGCTTCTGAAGCCGTTCGGGCTCGATGCCTCGGAGCCGCATTTCTGGTCCATGGGGCTCAAGGTGATCGAAGGGCTGATCGACGAGCTCGAAGCCATGGACGACAAGGATTCCGACGGCAAGAAATCCGCTGAGGCCTAGGCGTCTGAGGCATCACCGTCCGTTGTACGTTTTGTATAACCCTGTTATACATTACGTACAACGGAGGTCCGCATGAAGATCGAGATCAAGAAAATCGGGAATTCGACCGGCCTGATCCTGCCGAAGGAGCTTCTCGCGAAGCTCCAACTCAAGCAGGGCGACAGCCTGTTCGTGACGGAGCTTGCAGAGGGCGGTCTTAAGCTTGCCCGGCACGACCCGAACTTCGAGCGCGGCATGGAAGTCGCCCGCAAGGCCATGGGGACGTATCGGAACGCGCTCCGTGAGCTTGCCAAATGACCGAGCCAATCAAGTGACCGAGCCTATTTGGCTCTCCGTCGATCTTGTCCTCGCCATCCACGACGAGCAATTGCGCGAGTTCGGGGGGCCTTCAGGTCTTCGCGACCGGGGCCTGCTGGAATCGGGCCTCGCGCGGCCCCTGAACAAATATGCGTATGGCAACGATGACCTGGCGGCTCTTGCGGCCGCGTATGGTTTTGGGCTGGCCCGCAACCACGCGTTTGTAGACGGCAACAAGCGCATCGCACTCCTCTCCATGATCACCTTTCTCGGTCTCAACGAGATAGAGTTCGTGGTGCCGGAGGCCGAGGCCGTCGTCGTCACGCTGGAGGTGGCCGCTGGCGAGATTGACGAGAACGGTTCGACGCGCTGGATTAGAGATCATTGGCCTGAAGGGAGCTGAAGCCCGATGTCGCAAGTTTCGCTGGTGCCGGTCCTTCTTTGGGTGGCAGCGATCCTGTTCTGGGGCGTGGCCGTTTTGCGCGGACCCCGTCCGATCCTCCAGGCGTTCGTCGTCGACCGGCTGCTGCGCTATTTGTTCATCTTCCCGCTCGGGCTGCTCGGCCTATGGGCCTTTGCCGGCCATGTGTTCTTCCCGGAGCAAGCCGCCGCCGCCATCGGCTGGACCCCGAGCCCGTTCCAGTTCGAAGTGGGCTACGCCAATCTCGGGCTGGGGCTCGCGAGCCTCTATGCCGCCTTCACCACGTTCTATGCACGCGTGGCGGTTGCCATCGCCGCGTCGTGCTTCTTGATCGGCGCCGGCATCGGGCATGTGCACGACATCGTCACCTACGGCAATCTGACGTCGGGCAATGCCGGACCGATCCTGGTCACGGACTTTCTGACGCCGATGGCGGTGCTGGCGCTCTTGCTGGTGGCGGCAAGGCGTCCACGGCCCGTCTCGCCGGACACGCTTGCGCTCGAAGCCGAGGTGGAAGTGGCGCGGCGCGCCATGCGCTCCTACCGCGAAGCGCTCGACAAATTCGTCAAGGAATGACGCTTCAGTGGCGGGCGAAGATTTCGGTGGTGCCGTCCTTCTTCACGAGCAGCACGTCGTAAGGTTCCGTCTTGCCGTCCGGCTGCTCCATGCCCGGTGAGCCGATCGGCATGTCGGGCACCGTGAGGCCGATGGCGTCCGGACGCTCTTCCAGCAGCTTCTTGATGTCGGCGGCCGGGACGTGCCCCTCGACCGCGTAGCCGTCGATCAGGCCGGTATGGCAGGAGGCGAGCTTCTCCTCGATACCCGCCTGGCGTTTGATGCGGTCGAGCATCGCGGTCGAGGTGTTCTTGGCTTTCACCTCGAAGCCATTCGCTTCGAGATGCTCCACCCATTTGCCGCAGCAGCCGCAAGTCGGCGACTTCCACACTTCGATTGCAGGGGCGTCGGCCGCGGCGAAGGCGGGCGAGGTCACCAGAAGGGCGAGGCAAAAGGCAAAGACGGAGCGCAAGACCATAAGGGTTCTCCACATGGGATCGTTACATGGGGGATCGTTCCGCCGATCCTATTCGATCAGGGCGATGTCCGCGATCACAGGCCGGTGATCCGAATCGAGCCTCGGGCCGACGCGGGCGTCGATCTTGGCGAAGTGCTCCGTGGTGAAGACATTGTCGATCGGCACCAGCGGCGGAAGGGGCACGCTCTTCCAGCGGATCGGCCAGGTCGGGTAGAACGTGTTGAAACGGCCGAGCCCGGTCGCCTTGGTGAAGGTCTTCAGCTTGACCGTCCAGGGCGCCATGTTGAAATCGCCCGCCACGATCAAGGGCCCGGTCCTCTCCTGCACGAAGGTGGTCAGAGCTACGATGTCGGCCTGTTGCAAATCCGCATAGAAGGGCCGTGCCAGATGCACGCCGGCAAGCTCGACTTGCGTGCCGTCCACGTCGAGCCGCACCCAGCGAATGATGCGCGACATCCAGAACGGCTGGCCGCCGCGGTCGACAAGGCCGTCGGCCACAATCGGGTGCTTCGACAGAATAGCGAGCCCGTTGTCGCCGACGCGGTAGGGATACTGACCGGCAAGGCTCTCGAGGAAGTCTTTGTGATGTCCGCGGACCTCTTCGAGCACCACCGCGTCCGCTTTCGTCTCGGCGAGAAAGGCCGCGACCTGATTCAGGTGATGGTCGTTGCGGCCCCAGAGATTGAAGGTCGCCACGCGCAGGAACCGCGCCGCGCCGTCCGGCGCTTGCGGGGCTGCGCCCGAGAGGCCCGAAAGCAGCAGAGCGAAGGTGACCGCCATGAAGGCGGCGGTGGCGGTGATCAGCGTCCGGTTTCGCACGGCGAAGGCAAGCGCCAGCAGCGCGGTCCCGCCTACGGCAAGGACGGGCAGCCCGTTATTGATAATGTCGAGGGCCGGGTACCAGCGCGCCAGCACGCCGAGCGCGAGAAGCGCGGCGCCGAGAACGAGGCCGGCGATCACGGCCGCCTTCAAAATTTTGAGCATCGGTGGAGAACTAACCTTGGCGAGGGACCGGCATCGTGGGAAGGGCGTTCCTATATGTGGGAAGACTTATCCAGGCATGAAGGGTTCTGCATCCCCCTATGAACGACACCCCCGAGGGCGACAACGAGAAAAACCGGTTCAGCGCCCGCGCCAAGCGCTATGGGCGCGTCGGGGCCAATGTGGGCGGGGTGGCCGCGCGCATCGCCGGGCGGCGCCTGTTCGGCCTCGATCCCGAGAAGGATAAGGACGCCGCGGCACTCGCCGCCGCGCTGGGCGGGCTCAAAGGCCCGATCATGAAGGTGGCGCAGCTTCTCGCCACCATCCCCGAGGCGCTGCCGGCCGAGTATGCCGCCGAACTCGGCCAGCTTCAGAGCCAGGCGCCGCCCATGGGCTGGGCCTTCGTGCGCCGGCGCATGGCGGCCGAGCTGGGGCCGGACTGGGAGGCGAGATTCGCGACCTTCGAGCACGCGGCCGCGGCGTCGGCCTCGCTCGGTCAGGTCCACCGCGCGGTCGCCCATGACGGGCGCGCGCTTGCGGTGAAGCTGCAATATCCGGACATGCAGTCCGCCGTGGAAGCGGATCTCGCGCAGCTCGGCATGCTGTTCTCCCTTCATCGCCGCATGCGGCCCGCGATCGAGACCTCGGAGATGCTGAAAGAGATCTCGGCGCGGTTGCGCGAGGAGCTCGACTATGCGCTCGAGGCCAAGCACACGGGGCTTTACGGACTGATCTTCGCCGACGACCCCATGATCCGCGTGCCCGACGTGCTGCCGGAGCTCTCGACGAAACGGCTGCTCACCATGACCTGGCTCGACGGTCGGCGGCTGCTGGACTACACGGACCGCCCGCTCGAAGAGCGCAATCAAATCGCGCGCGCCATGTTCCGCGCCTGGTGGTTTCCGTTCAGCCAGTACGGGGTGATCCACGGCGACCCGCATCTCGGCAACTACACGGTGTTCGAGAAGGAGGACGGCGAGGCGGCCGGCATCAACCTGCTCGACTATGGCTGCATGCGCACCTTCGCGCCGAAATTCATCCAAGGCGTGATCGATCTCTATCACGGGCTGCTCAACAACGACCGTGCCTTGGTCGTGCACGCTTACGAGACGTGGGGCTTCGCCGGGCTCTCCAACGAGCTGATCGATATTCTCAATATCTGGGCGAAGTTCATCTACGGACCGATGCTCGAGGACCGGGTGCGCACCATCGCCGAATATGTGAAGCCCGGCGCCTATGGCCGCCAGGAGGCCTTCAAGGTGCATCAGGGCTTGCGGGAGAAGGGGCCGGTGACCGTGCCGCGCGAGTTCGTGTTCATGGACCGCGCCGCGATCGGGCTTGGCGGCGTGTTCCTGCATCTCAACGCCGAGCTCAACTATTACCGGCTGTTCAACGAGGCGATCGCCGGGGCGGACCTGGCCGACGTGACGCGGCGCCAGCACGAGGCCTTCGTTAAAACCGGCGTACCGTTACCGGAAGAGGCTGCCAAACAAGGGTTGTGATCGCCGCTCACTTCGCCGAGGATTCGCGAACGACCTTCGCGAATCTATCCAGAGGAGGGGCTGACGATGGATTGGCTCATCAACGACGCGTTGCCGGTGCTGGCGCGGATTTTCATCGTCTGGATTTTCCCGTTCAGCTTTCTCGACAAAGTCATCAACTGGGACAACGCCTTGAAGCAGGCGAAGTCGGGCTGGCTGCCGGGCGGGCCGGTGCTTTTGATCCTGGCGATGGCGGTGGAGCTGCTGACGCCGCCGATGATCGTGTTCGGCTTTTATGACGGCATCGCCGCGTTCATTCTCGCCGGCTATTGCGCCGTCACCGGCATCGTCTATCACAATTTCTGGACCTATCCCCGCTTCTGGAAGCCCACGAGCGAGGGCTATCCGCATATCTGGGACTTCTTCAAGAATTTCGGTCTCGTCGGCGGCTTGATCTACGTGATGTATGCGAGCGGCTTCATTCAGGCCGTGGGAGGCGACATCGAGAAGGTGTCCGCGTTGATGCCGCCGGCAGCCGCCATGATGGGAGCCCCATGACGGCCGATCCCGAGCATCCCAAGATTCCCTATTGGCATCTGTGGACGGACGACGATGGCGCCACGCATCAGACCCGCTGCGGACTGACGTCATTCGATTGGCAGAGCATGGGCGGCAAGGCGGCGGCCCAATGGAACGACCATCTGCTCTCGGGCGAGACCAATCTTCTCTTCAGCATCCTGCCGGTGGGCTTCAACGGTGACTGGCACGAGAACCCGAAGCCGCAATGGATCGCGGTTTTGTCGGGACGCTGGTTCGTGGAGTCCACGGATGGCACCCGCGTGGAGATGGGCCCCGGCGACCTCGCCTTCGGCGGCGATCAGAACGCCAAGGAGGTCGCGCAAGGACGTATCGGCCACAAATCCGGAACGGTCGGTGATGAGCCTTGCTCGCTGATGATCGTGCAGCTCGATCCCAAGCGATGGTCCGGCGCCAAGCCGGGCGCCTTCACGTAGCGGAGCGTTCTCATGCCGGTCACGCGACAGATCAGAGTGAGCATCACGGTGGCCGACTTGGCGGGGACGGCCGCGTTCTATCGCGACGCGCTGGGGCTCGAGGTCGGGGCAGTACAGGGGCTTGGCGACCCTGCCTGGAATACGCTGCTCGGGCTCGATCAGGGCACCAAGGAGCGTGCTGTCGATGTCAAGCTTGGGCAGCACGAGATCAAGCTCGTGGCGTTCGATCCGCCGGGGGTGCCATACCCGACGGCGCGGGCGTCGAACGATCAATGGTTCGAGCATTTGGCGCTCGTCACCGGCGACATCGATGCGGTCTGGGCGCGGCTCGAGCGCTACAAGCCGGGCGTGATCACCAAAGGCGATCCCGTCTTGCTGCCGCCCAATACGGGCAGCGTCACGGCCTTCAAGTTCCGCGATCCGGAAGGGCATCCGCTGGAGCTGATTTCCTTTCCCCAAGGTGTCGGCGACCCCCAGTGGCAGCAGGGCGGGGCGGGGATCCGCGGCTACGACCACACGGCGATCTCCGTCATGGACGTGGACCGCAGCCTCGCCTTCTACCAAGGGCTGCTCGGCTTTCATGTGGGCGGGCGCTCGCTGAACGAGGGGCCAGAGCAGGATCGCCTCGACGGGCTTTCGGGCTGCCTGGTGGATGTGGTGCCGCTGCAGCCCGCGGCCGTGCCGACGCCACACGTGGAGCTGTTGCACTACCGGACGCCGCCGGGGCGGACCGCGTCCTCGCCGGTGAACGCCAACGATGTGGCATCCGCGCGCCAGGTCCACCACGTGGACGATCTCGACGGCCTGGCGGGGCAGCTTCAGGCGGCCGGCGTCGTCTTCGCCTCGCCGGGGGTCGTGACCCTGAAGGATGGCGGGAAAGCCGCGGCGATCCGGGATCCGGACGGCCATATGATCGTGCTGATGGCCTGAACGAGGGACCCCCGGTGGTACTTTTTGATAGGACCGGCAATTATTGCGGGATGCGCCGGATTTTGCTATCTCGCGGAGGCGCGCGAAGCCGCCGCCAAGCAAGGACACGACCGGGGGTAGTTGAATGCATATCGATCCCAAAGAGGGCCATCCAGACATGGACTATGCCGAGCACATGGCCACTTACAAATTGTTCTGTAAGTTGTCCTTGTGGACGATCATCATCACCGTGGTGATCGTGGCGGCCATGGGATACTTCCTGACCTAATCCGAGCTTGGACTCACGGCGAACCACCCGTTCGCTCACCTCGAATCCAGACAACCCACGGAAGGCCATTGGCCGGTTAGCGGGCCAGTGTGTCAGACGGAGCCACGATGATTTCGATTGGCGTGCCCGCAGAAGGCAAGGACGAGCCGCGGATCGGGCTCACCCCCGAGACGGCGAAGAAGCTGGTCAAGGCCGGGGCCAAGGTCACCGTGCGCTCCGGCGCGGGGCTCGGGTCCCATTTCTCAGATGAGGACTACAAGGAGGCCGGCGCCGCCATCGCCAAGACCGACGCGGAGGCCGTCTCGGGCGCCGACGTGGTGTTCACGGTGCGGCGTCCGCCGCTCGCGCTCGCCAAGGCGATGAAAAAAGGCGCGGCGCTGGTCGGCATGCTCGATCCGTTCTCCGACGCCGAAGGGCTCGACGCGCTGGCCAAGACCGGCGTGACACTGTTCGCCATGGAGCTCATGCCGCGCATCACCCGCGCGCAGAGCATGGACGTGCTGTCCTCGCAATCGAACCTCGCCGGCTACAAGGCGGTGGTCGACGCGGCCGCCGCGTTCGAGCGCGCGCTGCCGATGATGATGACGCCCGCGGGCACGGTGCCAGCGGCGCGGGTATTTATCATGGGCGTCGGCGTTGCCGGGCTTCAGGCAATCGCGACGGCGCGCCGCCTCGGCGGCATCGTCACCGCCACCGATGTGCGTCCCGCCGTGAAGGAGCAGGTGGCCTCGCTCGGCGCCAAGTTCATCGCGGTCGAGGACGAAGAGTTCAAGCAGGCGGAGACTTCGGGCGGCTACGCCAAGGAGATGTCCGACGCCTACAAGAAGAAGCAGGCGGAGCTCGTCGCCGAGCACGTCAAAAATCAGGACATTGTCATCACCACGGCGCTGATCCCCGGGCGACCTGCGCCGAAGCTCATCTCCAAGGCGATGATCGAAAGCATGCGGCCGGGCTCCATCATCGTGGATCTCGCCGCGGAGCGGGGCGGCAACGCGGAGCTGACCAAGCCCGGCGAGATCGCCGAGCACAAGGGCGTGCGCATTTTCGGCCTGCTCAATCTGCCCGGCCGGGTGCCGGTCAACGCCTCCAGCCTCTATGCGCGCAATCTTCAGGCCTTCATCGACCCGTTCATCGACAAGGACAAGAAGACGCTCGCCATCGATTGGGACGACGAGCTGGCCAAGGGCACCGGCATCGCCCGCGACGGCGCCATCGTCAACGCGGCGATCGCCGAGCGTCTCGGCGCAAAGCCCGCGGCGCCCGCGGGAACAGCGACGAAACCTGCGCCGGCGAAGGCAAAAACCAATGGCGGGGCGAAGACCCCCGCGAAGAAATCTGGAAGCACGCGCCAGCCCAAGGGAGGCAAGACCACATGACGAAGCGGACCCTTTATACGGGCCTCGTCCTGCTCGCGCTGGCCATGCTGTCAGACGCCGTGTGGATGGGCGCGGCCCACGCGGCCGAGGCCGGCGCCGAAGGCGGCCACGATTTCATCTCGCAATTCTCGATCTTCGTGCTTGCCGTGTTCGTCGGCTACTACGTGGTGTGGAGCGTGACGCCCGCGCTGCATACGCCGCTGATGTCGGTGACCAACGCGATCTCGTCGGTGATCGTGGTCGGCGCGCTGCTCGCCGTCGCGGTCGAGGCGGCCGACGCGGTGGGCTCCTCGGGACACGTCATCGCCAAGGTCTTGGGGCTGATCGCCTTGGTCCTGGCCAGCGTCAATATCTTCGGCGGCTTCCTCGTCACCCAACGCATGCTGGCGATGTACCGGCGCAAGGATCGCTAAGATGTCCGGTGAATTCGTCCCGCTGCTTTATCTCGTCTCCGGCGTCCTGTTCATTCTGGCGCTGCGCGGGCTCTCGTCGCCCGAGACCTCGCGTCAGGGCAACTATATGGGCATGGCCGGCATGGCCATCGCGGTGGTCACCACGCTTGCGGTGGCGCGCCCCGAGACAGGCCTCTCCTGGGCCATGATCGTCGGCGGTATCGCCGTCGGCGGCGGCATCGGCGCCGTCATCGCCCGGCGCATCCCCATGACGGCGATGCCCGAGCTGGTCGCCGCGTTCCATTCGCTGGTCGGCATGGCTGCGGTGCTGGTGGCGGCCGCCGCCTTCTACGCGCCGGAGGCCTTCGGCATCGGCGCGCCCGGCGCCATCCGCGTGGCGAGCCTGGTCGAGATGTCGCTCGGCGCGGCCATCGGCGCCATCACGTTTACCGGCTCCGTCATCGCCTTCGCCAAGCTGTCGGGCCGCATGTCGGGTGCGCCGATCATGCTGCCGGCACGGCACATCATCAACATCGCGCTCGCGATCGGGCTCGTGACGTGCGTCGTGCTGTTCTGTCAGGAGCAGACGCCGGTCTATTTCTGGGCGATCGTGGCGCTATCGCTGCTGCTCGGTGTGCTGATCATCATTCCCATCGGCGGCGCCGACATGCCGGTCGTCATCTCGATGCTCAACTCCTATTCGGGATGGGCGGCCGCGGGCATCGGCTTCACCCTCGGCAACACGGCGCTGATCGTCACCGGCGCGCTGGTCGGCTCCTCGGGCGCGATCCTGTCCTACATCATGTGCAAGGGCATGAACCGTTCCTTCATCAGCGTCATTCTCGGCGGTTTCGGCGGCGAGACGGCAGGTCCGGCCGCCGGCGGCGAGCAGAAGCCGGTGAAGCTCGGTTCGGCGGAGGATGCCGCCTTCCTGATGAAGAATGCGAGCAGGGTCATCATCGTGCCGGGCTACGGCATGGCGGTGGCGCAAGCGCAGCATGCCTTGCGCGAGATGGCGGAAGGTCTGAAAGAGGCCGGCGTCGAGGTCAAATACGCCATCCATCCGGTGGCGGGCCGCATGCCGGGTCACATGAACGTGCTGTTGGCGGAAGCGAACGTTCCCTATGACGAAGTGTTCGAGCTCGAGGACATCAATTCAGAGTTTCCGCAAACCGATGTCGTCTACATCATCGGCGCGAACGACGTGGTGAACCCGGCCGCGGAAGACGATCCGTCCTCGCCGATCTACGGCATGCCCGTTCTTCAGGTCTGGAAGGCCGGCACCGTTCTCTTCAACAAGCGCTCGCTCGCGACCGGTTATGCGGGCATCGACAATCCCGTCTTCTATCGCGACAACACCATGATGGTGCTGGGCGATGCGAAGAAGATGACGGAAGAGATCGCCAAGTCGCTTTAGCCGACGCTGTACTGATCTCGGATAAAGTCATTGAAATAGCTGCCTGCAGAGGACGCCGAGAGCAGACCCTCGTAAATGTGCGCGGGCACTCCGTGGTAGTCGTATGGCCCACCACTATCGACGAACCAAATACTCAATATCCGGGCGCTAGGATTGTATTCGACGCGCGAGATGGCGCTCGAACGGAGATGGGGCACTCCGCCCTCCATTCCCTTTTTGACGTGCGGCAAAGCTAGCTGATTCTTGGCCAGCAAATCCGCCGCGTGGTTAACAATCTCAAAGTGAACGAAGAATTGCCAAAGTCGGACTGAGAATCGCCCGACTCCGGCTCCAATCAACTCTTACAGCGCACAGGCCCCGACGTTTCAGGCGTGCGCCGTTACCATCTTGCGGTTATTGACAATCGCGACGGCCTCGCCATTTAGCAGGGAGTTAAGCTTCCTGGGGTTGATTTTTCCGCTAAGTTTGCCGACCGAGGCTCTCTAAGACTGCGGCAGAGGCGTCGGCTTCGAATGTTTTGCTGGAATGAACGGGCCGTTCAACCGGCGTTCATACCGGACACGTAATCTAGAGGCCGATTAAAAACAAAAAAGCAGAGAGGCATTGCCGGGTCCATGTTGAACCTTTTCCTGTCGCTTGTCGGAATCTTCGCGCTGTTTTGCATCGTAGCGCGACTGCTTCACCGTTATTTCGTTTACGTGCCGGATCCGAAACGGGTCGCGCCGAAAGACGCAGGTCTCGCGAATGTCGAGGAGATCGTGTTCAAGGCGACCGACGGGACGCGGCTCATCGCCTGGTACCGGCCGGCGAAACCCGGCAAGCCGACGCTTCTCTACTTCATGGGCAATTACGGCAATGCCGCCGACCGCGCGGGCAAGATCAAGGCCATCGGCGCGGACGGCTATGGCGTGTTCATGCTCAACTACCGGCGCTATGGCGGCTCGGGCGGGCGTCCGACCGAGACGCGCGTTACCGCGGACGCGGTAAGCGCCTACGACTATCTGCGCGGTCTCGGCGTCGCCCCGCACGATATCGCGTTCTATGGCGAGTCGCTCGGCACGGCGGTCGCCACGCGGCTTTGCTTGCAGCGCGAGCCGCAAGCGCTCGTGCTCGAAGCGCCCTTCACCTCGGTGGTCGATGTCGGTCTGTTGATGTGGCCGCTGCTTCCGCTGAAATACATCATGGTCGATCAGTACCGCACCATCGATCGCATCGGTCAGGTCAAGGTGCCGCTCTTCATCATCCATGGCGGCCGGGACAACGTGATCCCGCTCGACCAGGCCCGGCGCGTGCTGCATGCGGCGAACGAGCCGAAGACGCTCAGCCTCGTGCCGCGGGCCGGCCACAACGATCTGTTCGAGCAGGGGGCTTGGGGGCGCGTGCGTGCGTTCCTCGAGACGCTTCAGGTGGAGCCCGCCGTTCAGGCGGAGCCTGCCTTGGAGATGCCTGCCGCGCGCGCCGGCCGTCCGGTGGAGCTCGTGGCGGCGGCCGACGCCGACCGCTAGCGGCGCGCCGCCAGACGCAACAAAGCCGGGAAGGACATTCCCGGCTTCAGCAGCGCAAAATTTAAAGGGTGAAGCTTAGCGGCGGCCGCGCGGCTTGGGGGCGATGCCCGCCTCGCGCTGGGCCTTCTTGCGCGCGAGCTTGCGGGCGCGGCGAATGGCCTCGGCCTTCTCGCGGGCGCGCTTCTCCGAAGGCTTCTCGTAATAATTACGGAGCTTCATCTCGCGGAAGATGCCCTCGCGTTGCATCTTCTTCTTCAGGGCCCGGAGGGCCTGATCGACATTGTTATCGCGAACGACGACTTGCACGCGCCTTAAATCTCCGAGTTGGCCGTTGGTTTTGGGATTGGAGCGGGGCCAAAAATGACCCTGGCCAGAACCGGCCTGGGTCCCGCATCCGTGGCTGATCTAGCAAAACGGCCGTTGATTGTCCAGACCGGGCGGCGAAGATCTAAAAACTTCTAGTCCGAGGTCATCGGCTTCACCCGGGTGACATGGCCCATCTTGCGGCCCGGGCGGGCTTCCGCCTTGCCATAGAGGTGGACGGCGGTGCCGGGCTCGGCGGCAAGCCGGGCCCAATGGTCCACATCGGCGCCGATCAGATTGGTCATCGCCGCGTCGCTGTGGCGGCCCACGTCCCCCAGCGGCCAGCCGCAAATCGCCCGGACATGGTTCTCGAACTGGCTCACCAGGCAGGCATCGAGGGTCCAGTGCCCGGAATTATGCACCCGCGGGGCGATCTCGTTGACCACCAGATGGGGGGTCTCGCCGCCTCGCTCGAACAGCTCCACGCACAATACGCCCACATGGCCCAGGCTTTGGGCGATTTGGCCTGCGATCTTCCGGGCCTCGTACTCGGTGGTTCCCGAGATCCCGGCCGGGACCCGGCTCGTGGCCAGGATGCCGCCGCGATGGACGTTCTCGACCACGTCGTAGAAGCGCGTTTCGCCATCTTGGCCGCGTACGGCAACGACCGAGAGCTCGCGCTCGAAGGCGACCATGCCTTCCAGCACTGCCGACGCCTCGCCGATCGCCTCCCAGGCGGTCGCGGCCTCGCACAACGTATGGATCGGCACCTGGCCCTTGCCGTCATAGCCGAAGCGCCGCGTCTTGAGCAGGGCAGGGGTCCCGACCCGGGCCAGTCCCTCGTTGAGGTCGCCGAGGCTGTCGACGGCGGCATAGGGCGCGACCGCGATGCCGAGCCCGCTCACGAAGTCTTTCTCCACCAGCCTGTCTTGGGCCACCTCGAAGGATTTCGGCGGCGGATAGACATGCGATTCGCGGCCGGCGATTTCCAAGGACTTCGCCGGGATATTCTCGAACTCGCAGGTGACGACGCCCACGCTTTTGGCAAAGCGCGCGAGCACCTCCGGGTCGTCATAGGCGCCGACGGTAATCTCCGCGGCGACATCGAAGGCCGGGGCGTCCGGCTCGTCATTATAGATGTGCGTCTTGAGTCCCAGCCGGCTCGCGGCAACCGAGAGCATGCGGCCGAGCTGGCCGCCGCCGAGAATGCCGATGGTGCTGCCCGGCGGGAGCGGCGCGTCAGCCATCGTCCTCAACCGTCTCGCCGATCGAAGCGGTCTGCTCCGCGCGCCAGGCGGCAAGCCGCGTGGCGAGGGCCTCATCGGCGAGCGCGAGAATGCCGGCGGCGAGCAGGCCAGCATTGGTGGCGCCGGCCTTGCCGATGGCCAGCGTGCCCACGGGCACGCCTGCCGGCATCTGGGCGATGGACAGGAGGCTGTCGAGACCTTTGAGAGCCTTGCTCTCGATGGGCACGCCAAGCACCGGCAGCTCCGTCATGGAGGCCGTCATACCGGGCAGATGCGCGGCGCCGCCGGCCCCGGCGATGATCACCTTCAGCCCGCGCTCGCGCGCGCTCGCGGCGTACTCGTAAAGCCGGTTGGGAGTGCGATGGGCGGAGACCACCTTGGTCTCGTAGGGGACGTGCAGCGTGTCGAGCACGTCCGCGGCCGCCTTCAGCGTGGGCCAGTCCGAGCGGCTCCCCATGATGATGCCGACGGCAGGCTTCGCATCGCTGGTGCTTTCGCTCATGGGAGGGATCTGGCCGGAAAAAGGGCCGGTTCGAGGAAAGCGCGCGATTATAGGGACGCGCTATTCCTTGGCAAGACGCGTCTCGGGCTTGTCCCCCTTGCGATTTTGGCGCGATTCGGCTGCGTTAGGGCCTCGACGTCAGCCCGCGAGGACCCATGCCCCAAGACCGCTCAGAAGGCCCACCCCCGTCGCCGCCGAGCAGCACGCTGATGCGGCTCTACCTCCTGCTGCTCGTGTTTCTGATCGTGCCCATCGCGCTGAACTATGGATTGCGACCCGGGGCGACGTTGCCCCAGGTCCTCGACATCACGGTGTCGGGCACGGACCAGGTCCATGTGTTCCGGGCGCTGATGTGCCTCTATCTCGGGGCGGCCGTGTTCTGGGCGATTGCCGCCTTCACCCCGTCCTGGCAGCGCACGGCGGTCATCTGGGGGATTTTCTTCGCCTTTTCACTGGCGATCGGGCGCGTGCTCAGCCTCGTCGTCGACGGGCGCCCGAGCCTGCTTCTGCTGGTCTATCTGGGGCTCGAGATCGCGGGCGGTCTCTTGGGGCTCGGCATTCTCATGGCCGCGGACCGCAAGGTCAGGCGATGATGTCGGGGAGGAGCTGATCCTCGATCCGGGAGATCTCGTCCCGCAGAAAGAGCTTCTTCTTCTTGAGGCGCTTAAGCTGCAAGGCGTCGGCGCGGCCGGAATGTTCCAGCGCGTTGATGGCGCTGTCCAGGTCCCGGTGCTCCTGCTTGAGCCTGCTCAACACAGCCCGAAGCTCGCGAATCTCCTCGCTTTCCATCGGGCGTCCCCCCTCCTTTCCCGTATCGGGGCGGAGTATCTGGCTGAACGCCGGACGGTGCAAGGTCTGAACGCGGGCTGCCTTCATTGCGCGGGATGCGTGCGGCGGACGCCTTCATCAACACCCAGGCATTAGACAAGCGGCCGGCAATTTGACAGACTACCTGCCGTGACAATTGACTTTGGAGGTTCTGATATGGCGCTAGACGCACACCTCACTGAGTTGTCTCACAGGCACCGCGCGTTGGACCGAAAAATCGAAGAAGAGCAAGGAAGGCCGACGGCCAACGAGTTCAAGCTCGCGGAATGGAAGCGTCAAAAACTGCGTCTGAAGGATGAAATGGAGCGGCTGAGACACGAGCCGCAGCACTAGCGTAAAGAGCCGGGCCTCGAGTCGCGAGGCCGTCTCGGACCACTTGAAGATTTTTGGACGCCCGGCCGTCCCGGGCGTGACAGGAAGATTTTTATGGCCGCAACGAGGGGCGCGAACCCTCTCCGCGGCCATTGTTATTTGAGACCCGATGTCATCTGAGATCCTGATTCGTGCCGGGATCCTGATTGTGTACCCCTGATTTGCGCCTGCGCCGCTGCCGTTGACCTAGATCAGTGCGGGCGACGGCGCGTGCGCTACGAGACCTGTTCTGGTTCTTGGGATGAGGGAGGTCGCGGAATGCAGGTTTGCGCGCGCGGGGCGATCATGGCGTTGGGTTTGCTCGCAAGCGGGCTCCTGTCGCCGGCGATTGCCGCGGACAAGGGGCTCACCGACAAAGGCGAGGTGCTTGTCCGGGAGAACTGCTCACGGTGTCACGCGGTCGGCGTGACAGGCGACAGCCCCAATCCGGACGCGCCGCCCTTCCGGACGCTGTCCAGCAAATATCCGGTCTCGGACTTGGCCGAATCGCTCGCCGAGGGCATCGTCTCCGGCCATCCGGAAATGCCGATCTTCGTGTTCATGCCGAACGATGTCGACGCCATCATCGCCTATCTGGAGTCGATCCAGACGACCGCACCTCCTGCGCCGGGTGAAACGCCGAACGGTTAGCGGGCCGCTCCCTCATACGTCGGCGGCGCCTTCCGGCCACATCAGCCAGTTGCGCGCTTCCTCGATCTGATCCGGGGCGAAATGCTCGACCTCGCATTCCATGAAAGGCGAGACGAGGCTCGACCAGAGATTATGGATCTCCGGGTTAGCCACGACGGCGATGCGGCTGAAATCCTTCAGATGCCGGAAGCTGAACTTGACGTCGTGCCACAGGGCGGCGGCATCCATGCCTTCGAAGTCCTTGACCTCTTCGAGCACGCGCACCCGGCCGTGGCGCGCGATGAAGGCCTCGAGCTTTTGCGCGACGCGGTCGAACTCCTCGGTCGAGACGCGGCCGCTGAGGCTGATCTCGACGGCTTGAGCGTTGTCGTGCTCGGTATAGGTCAGCATGGGATGCTTCGTTCTCACGGTTTGTTTCGCGCGGCATCTTAGCCGCCGGTACGAGACGGTGCCCAGGGCTTCGGCGCTTCCAACTTGGGGCTTCCACAGAGGGTTGCGCCCGCGTGCAAGTTCACGGAAAATTAGGCTTAACGCGGCGACAATCCCGGCCTAAAGACACGCTATTGCCGCCTTTTCTCCGCCTAATGGCGTCCTCGATCAGGGAGACCCTACGATCAAAAAGCTGATCTTTTCCCTCGTGGCCGTCTGCGCGATCGCCTTGGGCGCGGTGTGGATGGTCTTGAACTCGGCTCCCATCGAAAAGCCGAAGACCGAGGCGCAGGTCAAGCGCTCGCTCGCCTACGAGCAGGCGATCTCCCAGCCGCGCGAAGACGACACCGATGAGAAGATCGCCGACGAGAAGGACGCCGGGAATAAGGACATTCCGGACTTCGAGACGGTGACGGAAGAGGCCGCGCCCCAAAGCGCAGGCGACCCGCCGGCAATTCAGGACATCCCGTCGGACGGCGATGCCGGCGCGGCACAAGATCTCGCGTCGCTCCCTGACGAGAGCGCGGACGCGCAAGACCCGGCAGCCGTTCCGCCCCTGCCGGGCGCGCCGGGCGCCGATCAATGGGCGACGGACGGCGCCGAACAATGGGGCGACGAACGCCAGCCCGCCGATCCTTATGCAGGACAGGGCGATCCCTACGCGCCGCCGGGCGATCAGTATGCGCGCCAGGACGATCCATATGGACCGCCCCAAGGCGACCCCTATCGCGAAGACGATCCCTACGATCCTTCCGTCGCGCGGCAGTACGGACAGCCACAAGCCGATCCGTATGCGCAGGATCCTTACGCGCAGCCACAAGGCGATCCCTATGCGCAGGATCCGTATGCGCAAGATCCCTACGGAGCGCCGTCACAGCAGCCATGGAACGGGCAGGGGCAGGCTCAGGGGCCCGATCAAAACGGCGAGCAATGGGTGCAGGTGATCGGCTCCGGCACGGGCATGCGCGCGACCGCTTCGGAAGAGGCGCCGATCCTGTTCGCCTTTCCTTACGGCCGCCAGCTGAAGGTCGTCTCGCGCAACGCCGAATGGGTCGAGGTGATGGATCCGAAGAGCTCGACCGCGGGCTGGATGCAGGCGTATACGCTCGGACCGTCACGCCCTCCGGGGCAAGCGCCTTACGGCCAGACCGAGGCCTATTACGACGAGCAGCCCCAGGAACGGCCCGGCCTGTTCCGGCGCGGCGGCTTCGCCGACATGATCAACCGCGCACTCGGCGGCGGGAACTGATCGCGCTCCGGCGTTTAGGTCTCAAGGACACCCAATAGAGCGGTCAGGAATCGCGCTCGTCCCTTGCCAACTTTTCAGGTCTGGGCGTAGCTGGTGTTCAGCGATTCGAAACAGCGCGAGGGCCCATGGCACAAAAGAACATGGCACACGACAATAAGGCTCGCGGGCTGATCGGCGATGCGGCCGTCGAGGCTCCCGATCCTGGAGCCTCCGATTCGAGATGGTTCCTGTCGGCAATAGGCTTGGGCCTGCTCTGCATCTATCTCGTGGCCTTGAACTTCGAAACATCGGGCCGGCTCGAGGCGGTCTGCGAAGTCGCGATGAGCCAAGACGCCTTGTCGCTTTGCCTGCAATACGGCGCGCGGTGACGCGAGGACCAGCCACGTTGAAGCGAGGCCTCTAAAATGAAGAAGCCCGGCTGGAGGCCGGGCTTCTGGGGAGGTTACACGATACTCGTCCGAACGGACATCGGGGGCTGCGAGGGGATCAGCGGGGCTCCCCGATGCCGCATTATTCAACCCTGAGCGGTGGAGAAAGTTCCAGGCAATCAAAGAGGCCTCTGCTTGGCCTCAGCCTCCGCGTTTCACACCGATCGACACCACCAGCAACGTGCAGTCCTGACCGCTTGGGTTTCCCCAGGCATGGCGTGCGCCCGTCTGGATCAACGTGTCTCCGGCCTTCAACGGCGTCGTCTCCCCACTGTCGAGCTTCAACACGCAGGCGCCGCTGACGACGTAGAGGAGATCGATCGTGTCGGTGGTGTGCCAACCGGGGTGCTTGGGGTCCATGACATCCATCAGGCCGGGCAATCGCTTTTCGGTCTCGGCCAAGGCCGCCGCCCGGTCGACCTCCGGCGGAGGGGACGCGCCGTCGGGCGGAATCACGATAAACTCAAAGCGGTATCCACCATCCGGCGGAAACCAAGTGCGGAACGCGGGCTCCGCCCCGTCGTTCGGCAATGCCGGCATGCTGTCCGCTCCCCAGACGCTGTAAAATTTGGCGCCCGGCATCAGCGGAGCCTCGACCGGCGCTACGTCCGCATCGCTTACGATGACGGACTTGCCGTCCGGCGCCTGTCCCGTGGAGACGCGGCGGATCGAGGGCCCTTGTGCATCCTTGCTCATTCGGGTCACTGCTCCTTGCGTAAATTAGCGATGCTGCGCTTTGCGTCTCCTTTGGCGCGACAAGTCCGCCTTGCCGGCGCGCGCGATGCGGTGCGCTTCGCGCGCCCACGCGGCAAGCTCGTCCACATCCTCCAAGAGCCGCGGCGGCACCTCCCAATAAGACATGGCGACCGGCGCTTTGCCTTTCGGTGAATAGGTGAACGGGGCCATGCCTTCGGCCTCGAAGGCCGGCACCGTTGACTCGTCGGCTTTCAGGTAAAACGTATCGCCGGTCAGGATGGCGAACATCACGCCGTCGGCATAGACGCCGGCGCCGCCAAACATGTTGCGGATGGTGACCGGCCCGAAAGGGGCAAGCTGATCTCTGATGAAGTCCTTGAAGCCTTCAGACGGCGCCATGGCGGCAGGCCGTTACGCAGGCGGCGCGGCATTTTCAATGAGGCGATCTTGATCGGTGCGTTCGCCATGCGTGCCGTGATCGCTGCCGGCCACAGCCGCTTTGCCGTTGCCATTCGCTTTCATGGCGAGCGCCGGCTGGCCATTGCCGTTTTGCTTCGGCTTCACGCCGGCGACGCGCAGCTCACGCTCCACGGCGGTGCGGGCCGCCTCGTTCTGCGTGTAGAGCCCCATATGCTCGGCGTCCTCGTCGGCGACGGGGGTCAGCGCGTTGTCCATGTAGAACTTCGCGGCCGGATCGGATTCCACCTTCTTGACCAGGCGGCTCAGGTGATGCCACCGCTTGCCGGCCAGGACCACCTTGCGGGCGATGTCCGCCGCATATTTTGCATAGAACACGATGGGGTTCTCGATCGGCAGGCCGGAGCGACGGTCGAGCCGGTGTTTCATCCGGAAGATTCCCCATTGCAGGGGATGCACGCCCTCGGTCGGCACTGCGCCCGAGAACCAGAACAGCACGGTCTTGAGCGACTTCAGACTGATGCCCGTCGCATAGGCGCGGCGGATGATCGTCTCCAAGTGCTCGTCGGTATAGTAGATGCCCCAAGCGGTCTGGTAGGCCTGTTCCCACTCTTCCTTGCTCATCTTCGGGTGCGCCGTGCAGACGTGCTCGACGTCGTATTTGTTCATGTCGGGGTCCATCCAGACCCCTTTCTCGTAGAGCACCTTGTGGTCTTCGGAGCCGGGCAACGGCGTGAGAATGAAAAATTCCAGCACGTCGAGCGGCAGCTCGCGCTTGATGATCTCGAGGTCCTGACGAATGGACTCCGGCGTGTCGTTGGCGAAGCCGAGAATGTAGCCCGCATAGGTCATGATGCCGACGCGCTTCCAATCGAGCAGCATCTTGCGGTACTCGGTAATCTTGTTCTGCCGCTTCTTGGCGGCGATCAGATTTGCCGGGTTGATGTTCTCAAGGCCGATGAACACGCGGGTGACGCCCGCGCGCTTCGATTTGTCGATGAAGTTCGGGATCTTGTGACAGAGCGTGTCGACCTGGATGCAGAAGCGGATGTCCATGCCGTCTTCTTCGCGCAGCTTGATGATGCGGTCGTAGATCGCCTCCCAATCGCTGTTGCGCGCGAAATTGTCGTCGGTGATGAAGAACCGGTTCACGCCTTGCGCGTAATTCATGCGCAGAATCTGCTCGACGCTATCGGGCGAGCGATAGCGCGACTTGCGGCCTTGAACGTTGATGATGGTGCAGAACGAGCACTGGAACGGGCAGCCGCGGCCGGCGTCGAAGCTCGTCGTATTGCCGATCGTGCGCGTGACGAAGTCGTAGGGCAGGAAGGGCGGCGAGGCGACGGAGCCGATATCCGGCAAATGCTTCATGTGATCGTAGAGCGGCTTCAACTCTCCGCGCGCGGCGTCGATGATCACCTCGTCGAGGCCTTCTTCGGCCTCGCCGGCGTAGATGCAAATCCCGAGATCTTGCGCGAGCTTGATGTCCGACTGCGTGTCCTTCAGCATGGCGAGGCAGCCCGACACGTGGAAGCCGCCGATCAAGACTTGGATGCCGGCCTCCCGGAACGGCCGCGCGATGTCGACGGCCCGGGGAAACTCGTTCGACTGCGCACCGACAATCCCGACAAGGCCGAGCCCGCCGTTCTTTTGGATGAGGCGCACGATCTCGCGGGATTTCACCCTGGTGTTGGTCTCGTCCATGGCGTGGACGTCAATCGGAAGATCGGGGCCGAGAAGGTTTCGCTCGGCGGCGCCCAGCGCGAGGCCGTAAACGGCGGCAAGCGAGTTCGACGGCATGGTGGAGCGGACCCACTGCACCACATAGCCGTCTTTGTCGTAGTGAGACGGTTTGATCAGGATGAGTTGGAATCGCGGCCTGTCCGCCCGTGTTCGCTTGATCATCCCTCGGTCCCGTGAAGAGGCGTCCCCGTCGCATGACGGGGAACTTCTGCCGTTCGGCTAGCCGCCTCTTGAAATGGACGCTCCGGCTTTGCGCGCCCAACCCCCTGATTACAGCCGGTCAAACGCTTGCGCGGACGGTCATTGCGCTGCGCCTTAACCAAGTTGGCTGACTCAAACACATATCGTGGCAACGGTCCAACGGATTAGGGTTGCCGGGTGCTCGAGGCGGGAATTTGGCCGGATTCCTGGAGTCTGGTGAAATCCGCGATGTCTTTCGCCAGGAAGTAGTTCAACATCGTCCGGATCACGGCGATGACGGCCAGCTTCCAGATGTCCTCCCAGGTGGGGGCGACGGCCGTGTGCACGATGTCGGCGGCGAGCGCGAACTCGAGCGCGAGCAGGATCCAAGTGGCGAATTTGAGCCAGATCTCCCGTCCGCGGAGCTCGTCCGCGGTGCGCGAGAAGATCGCGCCGACGACGGCGATGATCGCCTGGGACGCTCCGAGCGCGACGACGACGACCGCGCCCACCTCGATAGCAAGCGCGATATAGTTCGCGACGATGTTGAAATTGTCCTCGATCGGAATGGCGCCGTCCCCCTTGCAGACGCCGGAAAGACTAAGCCGATTCGGCTTTCGCCGGAATTGCCGGGGGAGGGGAGGGGACGAAGAGGCTAGAGCTCGCCGGTTAGGAACTGCGCGCGCCCCAGGCCGAAGGACCAATCCTCGTCGGTGTTTTCGACGATCGAGACCATCACGTCCGATGGCGCGATGCCGCAAGAGCGCCTGAGCTCCTCGCAGAGCAGCCGGTAGAAGTCCTCTTTCTGTTTTCGCGTGCGGGGGCGGCTGGTGACGCTGACGACCACCACCTTCTCGGTGCGCGGAATGCCGAGCCCCGTGTCCTCGACGATCATGGTGCCCGGCTTGTGCTCATGGACGAGCTGATAGCGGTCGCGCTCCGGCACCTGAAAGGCTTCGAGCATGGCGCGGTGCGCCGCGTCGAGCAGCGTCTTGAGCTCCGCGCCGGTGCGGCCTTCGATCAGATCAAAGCGGAGGAGGGGCATTTTGGAGTCAGCTCACTTCCACCTTCGTTATTGGTTGGACCCCAACCGCAGGAAGCACTTCTAAGAACGATGATTCCAACACGTAATCTGGAACTAACGCTTTGGACTCCCGCTTCAACAGGAGTTCGCGCTCAACGTCCTGCCGCGTCCAGTGGGTAATGCGCACTAGCTTTTCATACTCACCCACGGCGTGCGAGGAACCATATTTGGCCCAAACCGCAAACGCACCGACCTTCTTAGCCATGGCAATGTCGCGAGCCAAACTGTCTCCCACATAAGCTGTTTCCCCGACGTTGGCTCCTTCGTCGGCGCAGATTTCCAACAACACATCTGGGTTAGGCTTTCTTTGGTGATGGGATAGCTCTCTGACTTTGTGCATGGGGAATGAATCGAGCCAACGTTGACCAACTTCAATTTTCGGGTGCTCAGATGACGCACGCTCCCGACAATAGATGCGCGAGAAGTATCGGGTCAGATCGAGTCTCGAAAGTCGGTCGACGACAGCAAGCAAGTTACTTTCTGTGTGCGCTACGAGAGAGATCCCAGCCGCTTCCAGGCCGTCTAACCCTTCACGGACACCGGGATAGAGCTGAAGCGTGCTCTTACGAGCTGTGTTGAAGGCGTGAAAGGCCGCGTCCAGCTTTTCGGCAGCCTCAGCGCGACTTCTGTGCGGAAAAAGCTGCCGAACAGTGTCGGTCTCCAGCAGCGAAAAGGGATACTCCGAATCCCCGTGGAGTTGATGCACCGCTCGAAAGTCGTCCAATAGCACGTTTCGGTCACAGCCAGTGACGGCACAAACAGAATCCACCATCGCGTAAAACGAAGAGACAAAGTAATGAACCCAGTCGTAAAGGGTATTGTCCAAATCGCATATCAGCAGCTTGGTATTCATTGTTTTTGAGGCACTATGTCCGTAGGTCGATCCTGGGGCTTCTCCAAGTCGCTCCGATTCGAGCCAGTCCAGGCGGCGAAGTTTGTGGCAAGAAACAATACGACCGCTGCGATGCAGAGAAAAATGATTGTGTAGCGATAGAACGCTCTGATTTTTACCTCTGCGGTGATCTTGCTTTTTCCCTGGTACTGGTAACGACCATCCGCCGCTTTGGTCACTGAAGCATCTTCAAACCGACTGAAGTGAGAGATGGCCTGGGTCATGCCCTTCTCAAGCTTAAATATCGTACTCATGTAATTCTCTTCAAAGTCCTCTCCGAAGGTAACGGCCCCACGCAGCATTTTGTGATAAACATTTAAATCAAGGCCACGTACGGCAACAATAGCTAGCAGAGCACCGAGAACGAGAAGCACAGTTATGTGAATCTCGATATGTGCCGAAGCAATACCCACGGCTAGTGAATAGTCTTTGCCCTGACCAAGCAAAACTACGCCGATGCCGAGCGCGGCAGCTATGAACGTCAGCCCCAACTGCCTCGACTTGACGCACATCTCATTGAAATGCATTTGAGTGTCCACAGCCTTGGCCCAGATGCGGATATATTCTTCGCCACATCCAGACGGCAGGGCGCTTTGCGCGTCTTGCGGTGAATTTCCTTTCGCTGTCCTGCCCGACACCTTGCGTTTCGCCGGTGGTTTAGGTGTTTTGGCTGTGACCATGAGTTAGGTCTCCTGGGCTGTTCCGGGCAGTTGCAGTGACCGCCCACCGCTTCGATTTGATAGCATCTAACCAGTTGAACACGCAGTCGGATAGGAGTGGCGTCAAACGTCCTTGGCGATCTCGCGCAGCTTGAATTTCTGGATCTTGCCGGTGGAGGTCTTGGGCAGGTCCACGAACACGACGTAGCGCGGGCATTTAAAGCGGGCGAGCTTCTCCTTGCACCAGGCGATAATCTCTTCCTCGGTGGTGTCCGCGCCGGCCTTCAGCTCCACGAAGGCGCACGGCGTCTCGCCCCATTTCGGATCGGGCTTCGCCACCACGGCGGCGCCGGTCACGTCCGGGTGGCGATAGATGACGTCCTCCACCTCGATGGAGGAGATGTTCTCGCCGCCGGAGATGATGATGTCCTTGGAGCGATCTTTCAGCTGAATGTAGCCGTCCGGATGCATGACGCCGAGATCGCCGGAATGGAACCAGCCGCCCGCGAAGGCTTCGTCGGTGGCCTTGTCGTTCTTGAGGTAGCCTTTCATCACGATGTTGCCGCGGAACATGACCTCGCCGATGGTCTCGCCGTCGGCCGGCGTCTTCGCCATGGTCTCCGGGTCCATCACCGTCAGATCCTCGAGCGCGTGATAGCGCACGCCTTGGCGGATGCGCTTCTTGAGCCGCTCCTCCTGCGGCAGCTCGTCCCAAGCGGGGTGCCATTCGTTCAGAGTGGCGGGACCGTAGGTCTCGGTCAGCCCGTAGAGATGGGTCAGCTCGAAGCCGGCCTCGTCCATCTTGGCGAGCACGGCGGCGGGGGGCGGTGCGGCGGCGTGATTGAAGGCGACGCGGTGATCGAAATCGCGCCTCTCGTCGTCGCCGGCATTCAGCAGCGCCGCCATGACGAAGGGCGCGCCGGACAGATGCGTCACCTTGTGCTCGGCGATGGCGTCGTACATGGGCTTGGCGCGGACCGCGCGCAGGCAGACATGGGTGCCGGAGACGAGGCTGATCGACCAGGGAAAGCACCAGCCGTTGCAGTGAAACATGGGGAGCGTCCACAGATAGACGGGGTGCTGGCCCATGCCGGTGGCGATGGTGTTGGCGTAGCACATGAGCGCCGCGCCGCGGTGGTGGTAGACCACGCCTTTGGGGTTGCCGGTGGTGCCGCTTGTATAATTGAGCGACAGAGCGTTCCACTCATCGCCCGGCATCTCCCAGGCGAAATCCGGATCGCCGTCGGCGAGGAAGGCCTCGTAGTCGAGATTGCCGAGCCGGTCGCCGTCCACGCCGCATTCGAGATCGCGGTAGTCGATCAGCAGCGGCTTGACCTTGGTCCCGGCCAGGGCCTCTTTCAGCACCGGCGCGTACTCGGTGTCGCCGATCAGCACCTTGGTCTCGGCGTGGTCGAGCATGAAAGCGATGTTGGGCGCATCGAGCCGGGTGTTGATGGAGTGAAGCACGGCGCCCGCCATGGGCACGCCGTAATGGGCCTCGAGCATCGCCGGGGAATTGGCCAGCATCACCGAGACCGTGTCGCCCGGCCCGATGCCGCGGCCCTGAAGCGCCGAGGCGAGGCGGCGGGCGCGGGCGTAGAACGTCCGGTAGTCGGTCTCGGCGTCGCCGTGGACGATCGCGATGTGATCGGGATGCACGGAAGCGGCGCGCGCGAGGAACGCGAGCGGCGTCAGCGGCTGATAGTTCGCTGCAGTCTTTTCGAGGCCAGTCTCGTAAGGGTTGGCCATGAACCCCGCCTTGGACGCCTTGTGGCGCGCGTTTCCTTCAACGCACCCTAGCCAAGGCGGCAGGCTCGAAGCAAATCTTCTTACGCTTCGCGCCGCTAAAAGGCGGGCGCCGGGTCAGTTGGCGTGATGGTTGTAATAGGCGAGCGTGACGGCAAAGCAGCCGAAGGCGACCAGGACAAGCGCGAGATAACCGATTTCGATCGGGCTCATGGAAGCGTCCCCTCTGTTGGAGCGACTGAGGGGATAAGGTTCGCCCGGAGGGCGGGCGGGAGCTTTGATCGAGGTCAAAACCATTCTCTATCCCCTCCCCGCAAGGGGAGGGTGGACGCCGGCGCGGAACGCGGCGGCGGCCGGGTGGGGCGGGGCTAGAACACCATCAGGCCGGTATGGCAGGTTGAGCGAATGGCAAATGAACCCGCTCGTGCTCTCCGCAAGCGAATGACGCCCCAGGAGGTGAAACTGTGGGTCCGTCTACGGGAATTGAGAGATCTCGGGTTCCACTTCCGGAGACAGTCGCCGATTCTTTCGTACATCGTCGATTTCGAGTGTCGCCGCATGAAGCTCATCCTGGAAGTCGACGGAGGTCAGCACGGGGGCGACAGGACTTTGCAGAGGGACGTGGAACGAGACCAGCAGCTTAAGCGCGCTGGCTATCGCGTGTTGCGTTTCTGGAACAATCAAATCGACCTGGAAATGGAGGGTGTCATCGAGACGATCCTCAGCGTCTTGGAGGCGCAAGGCCCCACCCGGCTCGCCACGAGCAAAGCTCGGTGCGAGCCACCCTCCCCTGGAGGGGAGGGATAGTCACTCCGAGGGCGTGTCCTTATGGGCGCTGTCCGTATCGCCACCGGACTCGGCTTCGGGCTTCAGGTCCTTCAGCTTGGCGAACACGGAATCGGCGTCGGGGGCCTCCTCCTCCTCGTCGGGGGCGGCCATGGCGTCGCGGGCTTCCTGCGCGAGCGTGGTGGCCATCTGGCCGTCGGAGGCTTGCGGGGCCTCCGGCTCGGCCTCGGCCGCCGCTTCCGCCGTGCCGATAGTCTCCTCGGTGGGGAGCAAGGTGCCGGACTTGGCGGCCGCCTTGTTGGCCTTCTTCTGCTCGCGCTCGAGCCGCGCCGCGGCGCGCTTCACCGCGGCGTCGAGATCGATCTGCGAGCAGAGGCCGAGCGTCACCGGATCCTGCGCCACGAGATTCGGCGAGTTCCAGTGGGAGCGCTCGCGGATGGCGAGGATGGTGGGCTTCGTGGTGCCCACGAGCCGCATGACTTGGCTGTCCTTGAGCTCGGGGTGGTTACGCAGCAGCCATAGGATCGCGTTCGGCCGGTCCTGACGGCGCGACACGGGGGTGTAGCGGGGGCCGCGCTTGGTCTTGACCTCGGGCACCTCGACCTTGGGCTCCGACAGCTTCAGGCGGTGCTTGGAGTCCTTCTCGGCGGCGGCGATCTCCTCGCGGGAGAGTTGGCCGGAAGAGATGGGGTCCATGCCCTTGATGCCATGCGCCACGTCGCCATCGGCGATGCCCTTCACCTCGAGCACGTGCAGGCCGCAGAACTCGGCAATCTGCTCGAAGGTGAGGGAGGTGTTGTCGACGAGCCAGACGGCGGTCGCCTTGGGCATCAACGGGGTGCGGGTCATGAGCATCTCGAACCTTACGTAAAGGGGTAGCGCTATCTCTCTCGCCCCCTCCGGCGAAAGAGCCAAACGAACCAATTGAGGGGAATGGGCCCTATATAGGGGCAGAGGCTGATCTACGCAATTGGCTCTTGGAGGCTTTTTAGGCTCCGACTTTCAGAGGGGCGCGCGTATTCACGACGCCCCGGCAGCGGCCGGCTATGCAGCATCCTCATGGAGAGGCTCGTCGCCTTCCGATGGTGGCGCGACAGCCAGTTCACGAATGAGCAGCCGGACACAGTGTCTGTCGAGCCCATGGCTCTCAGCAAAGTACTGCAGATCTATGTCTTCCGTTCCAGCCAGGAACGCATTGCAAAACTGCAGGTATTGACGTTGCCGTTGGGCCAAAGAAACCTCCAAATTCCGGAGAGCTAAACCTGCAGTTCGCGACGGGGTTCCTTTGTGTGAAATCGATGACGGTCTGAATCCGTACCGAGTCCTCGATTGTGCCGGTCGGTCGGGAGGCGGACAATTGGGGCATGAAAGAAATCCCCCATAAGCACGCTTTCTCACCCGAGGAGCTCAGAACGATCGATGCTGCCTTCCGGTCGGCTTGGACCGTCCTCCATGTCTCCGGGCCCTATGAAAAGTGGAGCGATAAGGAAGGCCTGAAGCTGGCGCTGCGCAAAAAGATGTTCGCCTTCGCCTGCCACGGCGTCACCGGACGCGAGGCCCTGACAATCATCACCTTGAGAAATTTCGGTCTCTGAGAGCAACGCCTCTGAGGGACTCTTCAAAAGCCCGGCTCCTTCCCACCGGGCTTTTTCTCAATGTCGCGCGCCATTCTTCGTTTTGCGCGCCAACTCGCCCGCCGTTTTTACGACCTCGGTTCCGCAACACGGCTTGCTCAGGAACACGCTCCCGGCGACCGACCGCTTTGGATTGACTGGATTGCCCGAGGCATAGATCACAGGAAAATCGCCTCTGATGCCCCGGGCGGCCTCCGCGACATCCCAACCATTCAGGTAGCCGGCGAGTTGGATGTCGGTGACCAGCAGGTCGATCTCCTGCCCGTTCCGCAGGCATTCGATGGCACCCTCGCCGGTGCTCGCCTCCTCCACCTCCCAGCCCGCGTCTTCGAACGCCGCCGCCATGTCAGCCCGGATCAGCCACTCGTCTTCTACGAGCAAGGCAACGCCACAAGATCGGGAATGGGCCAAATTCAACTACGGTCGTCAGGTAGTAGACGCCCCTCTTATGCTTCAAACCCGCAGCTTCCGTTTCGTGTTCCAAGTAATGTACGAAATCGTACCAAAGGTCGATTTGACAGTGTCCCCCAAGAGCGTAGGCTGAAGCATCGGCCGCCAGGATATCCGGGCGCGGCCGGCTGGGAGACGAAAATCGCGCTCTTGCCCTCTATGGGAACGAGCGCGTGACGCAATCCACAAAATATGATGGGCCGAATCGGCTTCTTGCCGCGCTGTCGCGGCGTGACTTCGATCTCCTGGAACCTCATCTCGTCGACGTGGACCTTCCTGTCCGAAAAAGTTTGGAGAGGCCCAATCGCCGCATCACGGCCGCGTATTTTCCCGAGGACGGCATCGCTTCGGTGGTGGCCAACGGCAAGGTCGGCAGCGGCGTCGAGGTGGGCTTGATCGGCCGCGAAGGCATGACGGGCGGCGCCGTTCTTCTGGGAGCGGATCGCGCCACCTACGACACCTTCATGCAGGTTCCCGGAGACGGTTTCTGCATGAAGATCGCCGACCTGAAGCGCTGCGCCGCCGAGAGCGAGAGCCTTCGGGCGATGATTCTCAAATTCGTCCACGCCTTCAACGTCCAGGTGGCGCACACCGCCATGATCAATGCCAGGAGCACGCTCGAGGAGCGGCTGGCACGGTGGCTGCTCGTCTCCCACGATCGGCTCGAAGGCGACGAGCTTCTCCTGACGCATGAATTTATCGCCACAATGCTCGGCGTGCGCCGTCCGGGCGTGACCATTGCCGTGCATGCGTTGCAGAAGGACGGCCTCATCCAAGCCGGCCGCGGTACGATCACGATCGTCGACCGCAAGGGACTGGAGAAGAAGTCGAACGGCGCTTATGGCGTGGCCGAGGCGGAGCTGGGCCGCTTGCTCCACAGCTAAGGTCCGAGGGACCCCGGCAAATCGCGCAGACGCAGCTCCCGCCTGCGCAATGTCTGGAAGCGTACACTGTGTTCGCTTGATAGGCGTCAACGGGCGGGCGAAATTATCGGCATGCCAGGAGACCCCAAAGAGTGCCGCAAGAACGCCGAAGAGTGCCTCAGGCTCGCGGAGGGCGCGTCGACGCCCGACGCCAAGGAGCACTTCCAAACGCTCGCGCAACGCTGGCTCGCTCTTGCTGTCGACGAGGAGGCTTCCGCTGAGCTGCTCGCGGAATGGGGCGATCCGGCGTGAGCGTCGGCTGACTCCTCGTTCGAGTCCCTGGCTATCGGTTATGCGGATCTGAGCCGACACGTCTCAAGTCTGCTTGTGGCACACCGGAATCTCGATCTCCTCCGGGGGACCGGATGGACAATTCTCCCCCATTTGAACTGACGCCTCGTCAATCAGAGCGGTTGTCGCGTGCTGGTGCGCAGGCGAACCATTAGGAGCCGAAAGCGTTTCCCCGTTCGGAGAAATGGAATGTCCGACAGCAGGAGGATCTACAGGAGGCCGCGCCGCCGGGCGGAAACCGAGCCCCAGCATGGCATCCTGATTATTTTATTGATCGGACTCGCTATCTCGACAGCCCTGGTCCGCACCGGTCGACTGCCGGATGCGAGGACTACCTTCGACCCGCCTGCTGCTTTCGCCCATCCGCTTGCGCGCGTGCATCAGGCGACTTTGGCTAGGCTCGATGATGGCCATGGCGAAGATGTAAGTCGTAGCTACCATCGTTAGCGCCGCGACCTCGGCTACGCGGCGAGCACGACACGGACTTCAATCATTTTTCCGGAAAGAGGACGCCAATCGGGACGAGCAGAACATGCACGACCGGCATTAAGATCGACCCGAGAAGGAATCCGAAGACGGCATCGAGGAAGGCCGTAGCAATCCAGGTAACCGTGGCGGATGCGCCTTCGCCCGTCACGGCCGATACGATGCTCGTGATCAGTTCATGCGGCCAGGACAGATGGAGCGTATGGAGGCTGTGAACCACGATGCTGCCGCCGACCCAAAGCATCGCGGCGGTGCCGACAACGGAAATCACCTTCAGCACCGTCGGCATCGCGACCACCAGCCCGCGCCCAAGCGCCCGTAGGCTTCCGAGTGCCGCCGTCTTGCTGAGGTGCAGACCGAAATCGTCGATCTTCACGAGGATCGCGACCACGCCGTAGATGAGGGCTGTGAACGATACCGCGATGACCGCAAGCACGGCCGCGCGTATCCACAAATCGTCGACGTCGATCGTCGATAGCGCGATCGTCATGATCTCGGCCGACAGAATGAAGTCCGTCTTGATCGCGCCCTTGACACGCTCTTCCTCCAGATGGGCCGCGCTGATCGTCTTAGCCTGCTGCGGACCTTTCTCCTCGTGGCCTGTCAGGGCATGCCAGATCTTCTCTGCTCCCTCGAAACAAAGATAGCAGCCGCCGAGGATGAGAAGAGGGGCGATGGCCCATGGCGCGAACGCCTGCAGCAAGAGGAGCCCCGGCAGCAGGATGACAAGCTTGCTGATCAGGGACCCGGCGGCGATCTTGGCGACGATCGGGATTTCGCGCGCGGCCGGGAGTCCGGTGACGTATTTCGGCGTTACGGCGGCATCGTCGATGACGACGCCGGCCGATTTGCCGCCGGCCTTGGCGGCATGGGCCGCGATGTCGTCGACCTGCGCCGCTGCCAGCTTTGCGATGGCGGCGACGTCGTCGAGCATTGCGAGAAAGCCACTCATTGCTCGATTCCCCCTGGGGCCTAAGTCGTCTTAAGGACGATCTTGCCGATGTGTGCGGGGTCGTCGATGCGCTTATGGGCTTCGGCCGCCTCTTCCAGCTTGAACGTGGAGTCGATCACCGGCTTGAACTTGCCTTGGGCGATGAGCGGCCAGATGTGCTCTTCGATGGCTTCGGCCATGCGCGCCTTGGTCTCGGGCGTTTGAGCCCGCAGCGTCGAGCCGGTGAGAGTGAGACGGCGCATCATCAGCCGCATCAGGTCGATCTCGACCTTGGAGCCCTGCAGGAAGGCGATCTGCACGATGTGGCCCTCGAGCGCCGCGGCCTTGAGATTGCGCTCGATATAGTCGCCGCCCACCATGTCGAGAATGACGTCGGCGCCGTGCTTCTCCGTCACAGCACGCACCACCTCGACGAAATCCTCCTCGCGGTAGTTGATGGCGCGCACCGCGCCCAGCGCCTCGCAGGCTTTAGCCTTGGCGCCGTCGCCGACGGTGACGATGACTTTGGCGCCGAGTGCCGTGGCGAGCTGGATGGCGGTGGTGCCGATGCCGCTCGCCCCGCCATGCACCAGCAGCCATTCGCCTGGCTCGAGCCCGCCGCGCTCAAAGACGTTGTGCCAAACGGTGAAGATCGTCTCCGGTAGGGCCGCGGCCTGCACCGCGTCGAGGCCGTCGGGCGCTAGCAGGGTGGTCGCTTCCGGCGCCACGGCGAACTCCGCATAGCCGCCGCCGTTCACCAGCGCGCAGACGAAATCGCCCTCCTTGAACCGCGTTACTTCCTCGCCCACGGCGATGACGGGGCCGGCCACTTCCAGCCCGAGCAGGTCGGAGGCCCCTTTCGGCGGCGGGTACAGCCCTTGGCGCTGGAGCACGTCCGGCCGGTTGATGCCCGCGGCCTCGACCGCGATCAGCACCTCGTCGGCGGCGGGCTTCGGCACGGGCCGCATTCCGGCCACCAGCACCTCCGGTCCGCCGGCCTCGCGGGCTTCGATCACAGTCATGGTCTCTGGCAGCATCGTGTCCTCATTTCAACGCGGGCCATGACAGATAAAGGGATTAAGACCGAAATGCCACGATGCTAGGATGGGTCTCATGGACACCGACGACATCGCCCCGCCGCCCAAGAAGAAGACCCACGAGCTCGGCCAGGACCTCTCCAAGCTTTCGGTCGCCGAGCTGCAGGCCCTGATCGACACGCTCAAGGGCGAGGTCGCGCGGGTGGAAAAGGTGCTTTCCGATAAGCAATCGTCGCTCAGCGCCGCCGAGGCCGCGTTTAAGCGCCGATAAACTTTCCGGACACGGTTCCTTTAGGTAAATCGGGCCTTAGTCTTAACTGGTTGTTAGGAGTTGGGCGGTATTCTTCTCGTTATCCAGTCCTCTGGATCTGAGTGGCCTGTTCCACTCTGTTTGACGCCTCCCTGTTAACTTCCTGAGCCGCCAGACTTTGGCGGCTCTTTTTTTGCCTGATTCTTGAGCCTTAACCTTGGTTACCGGAAGGCGACGACAACGCTTTCCCATGGCATACTATGCCGCCGGGCTCAGGGGACGGAGTGGGGCGATGGCGGGGAAATCAAGAAACGACGACTATGACGACGGCGTAACGGTGTCGTTCGGCGCGAAATTCGCGCGTTCGGACCAGTTCAAGACCGTGTTCCGCGAAGGCATGGCGCTGGTCGAGGCCGCCGCCGCCTATCTCGACGGCGATGGCCGCAAAGAGGCCCGCAAGCTCCGTCCGCCACACTCTCTGGCCTATGCGACGGAAAGCATGCGGCTCACCACAAGGTTAATGCAGCTCGCGTCCTGGCTCCTGATCCGCCGGGCGGTGAGCGAGGGCGAACTGACGCCGGAACAGGCCGTCGAGGAGCAGCGGAAGATCAAGCTTCCGGTGTCGGGCGACCACCCGGCCCGCGATCTTTCGGTGCTGCCGGAGCGCCTGCGCGGCCTGATCGAGCAGAGCGTCAAGCTTCAGGAGCGGGTGGTCCGCCTGGATCAGATGCTCGATTTCAACCAGGCGCCGGCGGCGGGCGAGACCCATCCGCTCAGCTCGCAGCTGTCCCGGCTGCGCCAGGCTTTTGGCCCCGACGCCGAGTAAACCAGCCTATTTCAGGAAGCCTTCGTACTTCTTCTTGAAGCGGCTCAGACGGCCGCCGCGGTCGATCAGATGCTGCCCGCCGCCGGTCCAGGCCGGGTGGGTCATGGGATCGATGTCGAGCTTCAGCGTGTCACCCTCGGCCCCGTAGGTCGAATAGGTGAGAAACTCGGTGCCGTCGGTCATCACCACCTTGATCTGGTGGTAATCCGGGTGAATGTCCTTCTTCATTGCGGTCGCCTTGATAAATCGCATGGTTTGTTTGAGCCGAGCCTATACTTGAACTTGCGGACCGGCACAAGACTGCGCCGGAAAGGCGCGGCATCTAGGCCTTTGCGCTTTAAGCTCAGGCCCTTAAAGTCGGCACACTCTAAAGTCTAGCTGGGCATTTCTTGTGCAACTCGTATCCTCGAAGTCCGACGGCAAAGATCGGCAGGAGCCAGAGATAGAGCAAGCCGGGGAGGAAAAGGCGAAACCCGTTTCGCTGCGTCCCCTCCTGCGGCTGAGACCCTATCTGCTCCGTCATAAGGCCATGCTGGCCGTCGCGTTTCTGGCGCTGGTGGTGGCGGCCGCGGCGACGCTTGCCGTGCCGCTTGCCATGCGCCGCATGATCGATCTCGGCTTCTCGGGGATCGAACCCGATCTGATCGACACGTACTTCGCCACGTTGCTCTTTGTCGGCGTCGTGCTGGCGCTCGCCAGCGCCGCGCGCTTCTACTGCGTGAACTGGCTCGGCGAGCGCGTGGTCGCCGATATCCGCGCCGACGTATTCAGGCATCTGACGGGCCTGAGCCCCGCCTTCTACGAGGTCTCCCATTCCGGCGAGGTGATGTCGCGGCTCACCGCCGACACCACACAAGTGAAAGCCGCCGCGAGCACCGCGATCAGCCAAGCGATCCGCAACGCGCTGCTTCTGGCGGGCGCCGTCATCATGATGGTGGTGACAAGTACCAAGCTGTCGCTCGCCGTGCTCATCGCCATTCCCATTATCGTGCTGCCGCTCGCGGCCTATGGACGCTCGGTGCGGGCACGGTCGCGCCACGCGCAGGATACGCTCGCCCATGCCTCGGCCTATGCGAGCGAAAGTCTCGGCCAGGTGAGGGTGCTGCAAGCCTTCACGCACGAGGAAGCGACGGCCAAACGCTTCAGCGAAGCGGTGGACCGTTCCTTCGAGGCGGCCAACGCGCGCGCCAAGGCGCGGGCCGGTCTTACCGCCATCGCCATCTTCCTCGTCTTCGCCTCCGTGGTCAGCGTGTTGTGGTACGGCGCGCAGGACGTGCTGTCCGGCGCCATGACCGGCGGCACGCTCGGCCAGTTCGTGCTCTATGCGGTCTTCGCCGCGGCAGCGGTCGGCAGCTTGAGTGAAGTGTGGGGGGAGGTGGCGCAAGCCGCCGGCGCCGCGGAACGGCTGGGCGAACTGCTGCAAGTGCAATCCGAGATCGAGAGCCCTGCACATCCGAAGGCATTGCCCGAGCCGCCGCGCGGCGAGATCGCCTTTTCGGACGTCTCCTTCACCTATCCTTTGCGGCCGGAGACACGCTCGCTCGACGAGGTGAGCTTTCATATCAAGCCGGGCGAGCGCGTGGCGCTGGTTGGACCGTCGGGCGCCGGCAAGACCACGATCTTCGCGCTGCTGCTCCGCTTCTACGATCCGACCTCGGGGCGGGTGGAAGTGGACGGGGTTTCCGTCAACCAGGCGGATCTCCATGCGCTGCGCTCGCGCTTCGCCGTGGTGCCGCAAGAGACCGCGCTGTTCGCCGACACCATCGCGGCCAATATCGCCTATGGGGCGGAGACGGCGAGCCGGGCCGAGATCGAAGCGGCGGCGAAAGCGGCCTATGCGCATGACTTCATCGTCGAACTGCCGAAAGGGTACGACACCATGCTGGGCGAGGGCGGGGTCACGCTGTCTGCCGGTCAGCGCCAGCGCATCGCGATCGCGCGCGCGGTGTTGCGCAGCGCGCCGATCCTGCTGCTCGACGAGGCGACCAGCGCGCTCGACGCCACGAGCGAGACCTTGGTGCAAAAGGCGCTCGACAAGGTGATGGAAGGGCGCACCACGCTCGTCATCGCCCACCGGCTGTCCACGGTGGTGGGCGCCGACCGCATCCTCGTGCTCGATCGCGGGCGTCTGGTGGAGGAGGGGACGCATCAGACCCTGATCCGCCAGGGCGGCGTCTATGCGCGGCTCGCCGAGCTGCAATTCGCGCCCGACGCCGCGGAGTAGCTCTTACCGCTCGGTCAGCTTCAACTCGATGCGGCGGTTCCTCGCCAAAGCGTCAGGGCTTTCGCCCGCCTCGATGGGCTGGAACTCGCCGAAGCCCGCCGCCACGAGGTGCTTTGGCGAAATGCCTGCGTCCATGAGGTAGCGCACCACGGAGATGGCGCGCGCGCTCGACAGCTCCCAGTTGGAGGGGAACTCGGGCGTGGCGATGGGATTGATGTCGGTGTGGCCGTCCACGCGCATCACCCAGGCGATGTCCGGCGGAATGTCGTCTTGGATGTCCTTGAGGGCGGCGACGAGCTTGTCGAGCTCGCCATAGGCGCTCGGCTTTAGCTCGGCGGAGCCCGGATCGAACAGCACGTCGGAGGGAAACACGAAGCGGTCGCCGACGATCTTGAAGTCCTGGCGGCTCCCCAAAGCTGCGCGCAATTTGCCGAAGAAGTCCGAGCGGATCTCGTTGAGCTCGCGGACCTTCTTGGCGAGCGCCACGTTCAGCCGCTGGCCGAGATCGGCGATCTTGGCTTGGGCTTCCTTATCCTTGGCTTCGGAGGCCTCAAGCGCCTCGTTAAGCGCGGCGAGTTGGAGCCGCAAGGCCGCAAGCTGCTGATTGAGCAGCTCGACCTTGGCGAGCGCGTCGTTGGTGATCTTGCGCTGCTCGTCGAGCTTGGTGCCGAGCGCCGCGGCGCGGTCTTCGGCGCCCTCGGTTTCGCCGCTGGCCATGCCGAGCAGCCCGGTGAGGCGCTTGTTCTCCGCTTGCGTATCCGTCAGCGTCGCCTGCAACGCGGCGAGATTGTCCTCGGTGCCTTCTTTCTTGGAGCGCTCGAGCGCCAGCAACTCGGTCAGCTCGGAGAGCTGGCGGTTGAGGCGGGACAGCATGGTGTCCTTGCCGCTCGCGGCCTGGGTGATGATGTAGTTGGTGACCATGAACATGGCCATGAGGAAGATCACCACGAGCAGCAGCGTGGACAGCATGTCCACGAAGCCCGGCCAGTAATTGGCGGTGTATTGGCGGCGGCGGGCGCGGGCGAGGGCCATGGCTAGCTACCTTCTCCCGCCGCCGGCGCAGGCGTCTTGCCGCTGATTTGGCGCAGCACGGCGGCGAGCTCATGCTGCTGCTGCGCCTGCTCGTCGGCCCATTCGCGCACGACCTTCTGCTCGGCGCGCATTTGCCGGATGAGCTTGTCGACGCCTTGCGCGAGATCCTTCACGGCGTCGCCGGTATTGTCGTTGAGCATGCCGACCTCGACCTTCTCGCTGAGGTCCGACAGGGAGCGCTGCATGTCCATCAGCGCGAAGCGCAATTGCGGCGGCACGCTGTCGCCCGCATCGGCCGATTGCAGCTCGGTGATGTTGGCGAGCCAGTCCTCGAGCTCGTTGTAGAATCGGCTCTGAGCGTGACCCGCTTGCAGGTCGAGGAAGCCGAGGATCAAGGAGCCGGCGAGGCCGAACAGGGAAGACGAAAATGCGATGCCCATGCCGGCGAGCGGTCCGGCCAGGCCTTCCTTCAGCTGGTCGAACAGCATCACGTTCTCGCCGCCGCTCGTGTCGAGGGAGCCGATGGTGTTGCCGACCGAGCTCACGGTGTGAAGCAAGCCCCAAAAGGTTCCGAGCAGGCCGAGAAAGACGAGGAGGCCGACGAGATAGCGCGTGGTCTCCCGCTGCTCGTCGAGGCGCGACGCGACGGAATCGAGCAGCGTCCTGGCCGAGCCGGTGGCGAGGGACAAATGCCCGGTGCGGTCGCGCAGCATGGTGGCCATGGGCAGCAGCAGCACCGGCTGCTTCTCCACGGCGATGCCCGGATCGGAGATGCGGAAATTATTGACCCAGTTGATCTCTGGAAACAGCCGCAAGACCTGGCGGAAGGAATAGACGATGCCGACCAGGAGCACGGCGATAATCAGACCGTTCAGACCCGGATTGGCCATGAAGCTTCGTCTCAACTGCGCCGTCTGCCCGTCGAGGATGATGGCAAGCAGAACGGCGAGAATGAGAAAGAGCGACATGCGCCAAAGAAAGACCTGGGGGCGCGTGAGCTTCGTCTTGTACTGCTTGGGTGCCATGTTCCGCCGTTGCTGGGTGATGCGACCGCGCGTGAGAGATTAACCGAATAGTTTGACGCGCAAAACGGCAACCTCAGGGCGGACAACTTCATAATTGCCCGCGGTACGTTTGCCGAAATTATGAAGGCGGCGTGTCAGCGTTGGGTTTTGCCCTATTGGGCGGCCGCCGTTTTTGTCGCTGTGCCGGCCGTGGGAACGTTTTTGCCAGCGGCTTTCAGCAGTTTCAAGAGCTTGGCGTGGATCGTCTCGTTGCCGGCCACGATGCTGCCCGTCTCCAGCATCTTGTCCTTGTCGGCGATGTCGCTCACATAGGCGCCCGCCTCGCGCAGGATGACGATGCCGGCGGCGATGTCCCAAGCCCGCAAGCCGTGCTCCCAAAAGCCGTCGAGACGGCCCGCGGCGGTCCACGCCAAGTCCAGCGCGGCGGAGCCCATGCGCCGGACGCCCGCGCTTGTCGCCATCACCGCGCGAAGCTCCTTCAGGAACAGCTCGTGATTCGGCCGGCCCGCATGCGGGATGCCGGTGCCGATCACCGCGGCCGCAAGCTCGGAGCGCGCCGCCACGCGCAAGCGGCGGCGATCGTTGAAATAGGCGCCTTTGCCCTTTTCCGCGGTGAAGGTCTCGTCGGTGGCGGGATTGTAGACCATCCCGGCCACCAGCTCACCGTCGCGCTCGAGGGCGATCGAGACGGAGAAGATGGGAATGCCGTGAAGAAAATTCGTGGTGCCGTCGAGCGGGTCGACGATCCAGCGGTGCGTCGTGTCGGCGCCTTTGACCTCGCCGCGCTCCTCCATGAGGAGCCCATAGCCGGGCCGCGCGCGGGAGAGCTCGGTGAAGAGAATGTCCTCGGCGCGGTGATCGGCGGCGCTGACGAAGTTGGCCGGGCCTTTCAGCGAGACCTGGAGCTGCTCCACCTCGCCGAAATCGCGCGCCAGGCTGCGGCCGGCCTTGCGGGCGGCTCCAACCATGACGTTCATCAACGCGGATGCGGGCATTGCTGTGTGTTCTCGCCGCGGCGCGGGTTGCCGTCGTGACGCTACTCGGCGCGCTTGACGTAGGTGATCTCGTTGGTGTCGACGACCACGCGCTCGCCCGCCTCGACGAAAGGCGGCACCATGACGCGAACGCCATTCTCCAACATAGCAGGCTTGTAGGACGAGGCGGCGGTTTGTCCCTTCACAACGGGATCGGCCTCGACCACAGCGAGGGTCACGTGGTCGGGAAGCGCGACGCCGATGGCGCGGCCTTCGTGGCTTTCGACCGTTACCTTCATGCCGTCTTGCAGAAAGGCGGCACGGTCCTCCAGAAGCTCGCGCGGGATCTGGATCTGGTCGTAGGTATCGGTGTCCATGAAGGTGAGCATGTCGCCTTCGGCATAAAGATATTGGTGGTCCTTCTGCTCCAGACGCACGCGCTCCACGGTCTCCGAGGCGCGGAAGCGCTCGTTCAGCTTCGTGCCGTCGATCAGATTTTTGAGTTCGACCTGCGCGTAGGCCGGGCCCTTTCCGGGTTTCACGGCCTGGGTCTTCACGGCAAGCCAGAGGCCGTTCTTGTGGGTGATCACGTTGCCGGGCCTGATCTCGTTGCCGTTGATTTTCATGGAGTCCCTTTTGGGATGCGTGGAGACGTCGCGCCTTTAAGACTTGGGGCCCCGCCACTGTCAAGGGCGGGCGGCGGCGGGTGCTCGGCGCGACCCGCTAATCGGTCAGGCGCCCCGACTCCCAGGCATCCACCTGGCGCTCGGCCTCCACACGCTCTTCCTTGCTGAGCTTGGCCAGCATGATGTCGAGGGAGAAGTCGCTGACCCCGGCTTGCCGTGCCAGCAAATGCCATTTGGCCGCCCTGACCGTATCGGGCTCGAAGACGACGCCGTTGGCGTAGAGCCGTGCCAGGCGATTCTGGGCCACGGGGTTGCCCTTCTCCGCCGCGATCCGGAAGAGCTGGGCCGCGCGTTTCTCGTCCTTGGCCACGCCTTCGCCCCTGAACAGCATGGTGGCGTATTCGACCTGGGCTGCCGAGAGGCCACCCTCGGCCGCCTTGCCGGTCCATTCGGCGGCCTTTTCCTTGTCGATCGGAACGCCCCGGCCGAACTGGTAGAAGGCGCCGAGATCGTACTGGGCCTGCGGGTTGCCGCGTGCGGCGGCCTTCTCCATCCATTCGGCGGCCTTGGCCTCGTCGGCGGGGCGGCCGCGCCCATTCAGATAAAGAAGGGCGAGATTGTATTGCGCGGCGGGATTGCCCGCCTTGGCGGCATGCTCGAACAAGTCGCCGGCAATGCGGAGGTCCTTGCGCACGCCCTGGCCTTCGGCGACCAAAAGGCCAAGCGAGAACTGCGCGTTGGGATCGCCGAGGTCGGCGGCCTTGGCGTAGGCATCGGCCGCCTTGGCGTAATCCTGGGCCACGCCGAAGCCGCTCGCATAGATCTCGCCGATGAGCGTATAGGCCTCCTTGGATCCTGCCTCGGCCTCCTTCTCCGCAAGCTCGAGCGCCGTCAGATATTTGCCTTCGGCGTAAGCGGCATAGGATTCGCTTTCCTTGGCGTGGGCCTGACCCGTTCCCAGCAGGCAGGCGCTCACAGAGAAAAGGCAGGCGGCGACGATGCGTCTCACGCGGCTCTCCTCGCGCCGCGAATAGCCTTATCGATGTCGGTAATCATGGCGAGCGCGGAATCGCTCTGCCAGATGGTGGGCGGCGGAGCAATGAAATCAGCTCCGAGGGCCGCAAGCTGCTCCGCATGGGCCACGGTCCCGACATTCCAGGCCACGCAGGGCACCACAAAAATTTCGGACCACCAAGCGACAAAATCCGTATACTGATCGAAATGATCGATAGTGCCTGCCTCCACACCGAAGGCGATATAGTCGGCGCCTGCCTCGGCGAGCGCCATCGCGCCGTGCCGGTCGAGGCCGCAACCCACGCCGATATTCGCGCTTTCTCCAAGACGCGTACGGGCGCGGGCATAGAGATCGGAATCGGCGGGAATATGCACGCCGTCGGCGCCAAGGTCCTCGGCGCCGACGAAGTCGTTCTCGATCAGGCAGGCGACGCCCGCCCCTTGCACGAGATCGATCATGCGATCGGCTGGAACCTTTTCCGATGCCTGTCCGTTGTCGCACAGCAACACGCAAGCCGGGGCGACCTGCGCCAGGGCTTGGGTCAGTTGTGCGTCGAGCTTCGCAGTCAGTGGTGCCGGAACCTGCAGGTAGAGCCGGCATTGGGGCTTGGCGTCGGCCATGATCAGGGGGTTCCCACGGCGTTTGCGCGTCCGTCTCAAATCACACGCCTCGCGCCGCTGTCAAATTTGCGCAGTGCACAGTGAGAAGAGGGTTGTCGGCGGGTCGTTGAAGATTGAACATAGTGTCACCACATTGTCGCCAGGCTGCCGATCCACACATCGCTAGGCACCTTGACGATGAGTCGATGGCGTCGAGCGGGGAGGGCGAGCGCGATGAACCAGACTGATGCTCTTCAACGGTTTGATGCCGCGCTTGATGAGCTTGAGGGGCATCTCAAGCAGGTCCTCACCGAGGATGATGGGGAAGCCTCCATCCCGCTTCTCAAAGAGCAAATTCGATTTCTGATCGAAGAGCGGGACCAGCTGATGGACGATCTCGAAGCCGAGCGGCTCCGCATTCGCCGCCTCAAAGCCGCCAACGACGAGGTTGCCGGCCGGCTCGAGGTTGTGATGGGAACTCTCAAGGATATGATGCCGGCCATGCCGGGTTAGCTTTGCCAAGCTGGGGGCCTTCATGGGGCAGGTGAGTGTCACGCTGAACGGGCGAAATTATCGTCTGGAATGCAGCGAAGGCGAGGAGGCTCATCTCATCGCGCTCGCCGACTATCTCGGCACTCATGTCGATGAGATGCGGCGGAAGTTCGGCCAAGTGGGAGACGATCGCCTGATCCTCATGGCGTCTCTGGTCGTGGCGGACGAGTTGTGGGAGCTGCGGCGCGAGATCGACGATCTCAAAACGACGCTGGCCGGGGCCCGCCGGGACAAGTCCGCTGCCGATGAAAACGCCAAGAGCATCGAAGCGGACCTCACGGAGAAGATCGGCGAAGCGGCCGAGCGCCTCGAACTGATCAATGCCCGATTCGCCGGGGCTCGCTCCGGAGGCGCGGCGCAGCGCCGCTAGTCATTTGGACACAATTGTTTCTCTATAGTCTGCTGTTGGCGGGCTGCGGGGTGCGTTAGGAGCATTATTCCAGGGCCCTATAAGATTCTATGGGAGCTGACCCTGGCGGGGACCCTGGTCTTCGCTACTCGGCGCCCACCTACTTAATGTAGGGAGACCGGAATCTTACCTCCGACGGCCATCGCGGCCCTGCCAATCCCGCCTCGCTTGCGCCCAGCCCTCAGGCTGGCCGCAGGCGCCGCTTTTCTGTATTGACCCCCGGATGATCCACTCACGAAAGCCGTGCGGCACCCCATGCGTCTTCTGTTCCTAGGTGACGTGGTGGGCCGGTCCGGGCGGGCGGCCCTGCTCGAGACCTTACCGAAGTTGCGCGAGCGCTATGCGGCCGACTTCGTCGTCGTGAATGGAGAGAACTCGGCCGGCGGCTTCGGCATTTCCGAGGCGATCCTCACCGAGCTTCTCGACGCGGGCGCCGACGTGGTGACCACCGGCAACCACATTTGGGACCAGCGCGAGGCGCTCGTCTTCATCGAGCGCTACGACCGCCTGTTGCGGCCCGTCAATTTTCCGGCCGGCACGCCGGGGAAGGGGGCCGGGCTGTTCAAGGCGGCGAACGGCGCGGAGGTTCTTGTGATCAACGCGCAAGGGCGGGTGTTCATGAACGATCTCGACGATCCGTTCCGCGCCGTGGAGGACCAACTCGCGGCCTGCGGCTTGAAATCGGGCGCCGACGCGATCCTCATCGACTTCCACGCGGAGGCCACATCTGAGAAACAGGCTATGGCCCATTTCGTCGATGGCCGCGCCACCGCGGTGATCGGCACCCATACCCACGTCCCCACGGCCGATGAGCAGGTTCTGAACGGCGGCACCGCCTATATCAGCGACGCCGGCATGTGCGGCGATTTCGATTCCGTGCTCGGCATGGATAAGGAGGAGCCGATCAGCCGCTTCCTGACCAAGATCGCCTCGCGGCGCTTCGCGCCGTCCAAGGGCGCGGCCACGGTCTGCGGCGTCGGCATAGAGGTGGACGATGCGACGGGCCTGGCGCGTGCCATCGCGCCGATCAGGCTTGGGGGCCGGCTGTCTCAGGCCGAGCCGGCTTTCTGGCTCGAAGAGGCTTAAGCGGAGCGCAGGCCGGGCCCGGACGCGGCCTGCCGGGCGCGGCCATGAGCCCAAAGTCGCTTGAGGCAGGCAATTGCCTCGTCCAGATGGATCAGCGCCTGATCGGCGTCGAGGGTCTCGTCATAAAGGGCGATTCGGGCGCGCGCCACGTGATCGGCGGCTTCGGTACAAAGCTGCGGGAGACTTGGCAAAGCCCGGTCCGGGGCCCCGGCGGCCTTGGCTTTCCGTTTCATCGTCATCGTGTCTCCCCTTCCCCTGAACGCGAGGCCCGTGCGGAGCCCCAAGCCTTTGATTCTCAGGGCATTAAGGTTAAGGCTTCGCTAAATGGCTGTGCCCCCGGGGTCCCCGCGCCGCCCGGCAAGGGGAGGGGCGAAAATGTCACAAGACCTTCAAAATCGACACACACAGGGCGGTTCGCGATTTAACCTTGCCGCCTCAGCCCGTATAACCAGAGTTGAGCTTTCCGCCGGACAGCTTGGCTTTTTCAGCCGCGCACGAGGCGGGGTAATAACAAGGGGGAACGGGAGATGGATATGTTTGGGGGACTGACAAGAACATCCAGCCGCATCGCCATCGCTGCTGCATTTGGCTTGACGCTTGGGGTTTACGCCA
>MRWG01000581.1_pt1 | contig 100359 bp, 92 predicted proteins | sample 1013341 | NCBI WGS metagenome assembly MRWG01 (sample SAMN06117577, study PRJNA244670) | biofilm metagenome | biome: Water; feature: Cathode Biofilm; material: Biofilm; isolation source: microbial consortium enriched at the cathode of a solar microbial fuel cell | place: USA: District of Columbia ...
GCGGTGGCCGGGCAAATGGCGCGCGGGGCAACGGCGATGCTGCCCTCCGAGCTTGCCCCGGAAGTCGGCCGGCTTCTTTCGGATTATTTCGGGCTCGATCAATGGCAGGTGACGGCCAGCGCGTCGGATGCGAACCGCGCCATCATCCGCTGGGCGCGCGGGGTGACGGGCCGGCCCCGCATTCTGATTTTCGACGGCTCTTATCACGGCGCGGTGGATGATGTTTTCGTGCGCATCGGGGCGGGCGGGCGCACGGAGCTGCGCCCCGGCCTTGTGGGGCAGGTGGCGGATATCACGGCGACGACGGCGGTCGTTCCTTTCAATGACAGGGAGGCGGTGAAGGCCGAGCTTGCCAAGGGCGATATTGCGCTGGTTTTGACCGAGCCCTTGCTCACCAATATCGGCATGGTGCCCTCCGATCCCGGCTTCATGGCGTTTCTTGCGGAAGCGGCGCGGGAAGCGGGCGCCTTTTTCGCGCTCGATGAAACGCACACGCTTTCCTCCGGGCGCGGCGGCTGGGGCCGCGTGCATGGGCTCCGCCCCGATTTTCTTGTGGTGGGCAAACCCATCGGCGGCGGTGTGCCCGCCGCTGTTTATGGGTTTACCGCAGAGGTCGGTGCGTGCATTGCCGCTTTCAATGAGACCCGCGCGCCCGGTCATTCGGGCATCGGCACGACGCTCTCAGGCTCCGCGCTCCAGCTTGCCGCGATCCGCGCCATGCTGGCGGAGGTGATGACCGAGGCGGCTTATATGCATATGGAGCAGCTTGCCGCGCGCCTTGAAGCCGGGCTTGCACGGGTTTTCAAGGAGAAAGGTGTTTCCTGGCATGTACTGCGGGTGGGCGCGCGGGCCGAAATCGGTTTCACGCCCGCACCCGTGCGCAGCGGGGCGGCATCGGCCGAGCGTATGAACCATCCGCTCGAGCGCGCGCTTCATCTTTACCTTCTTAACCGGGGGCTGATGCTGACGCCCTTCCATAATATGATGCTGATCTCGCCAGAAACGCGGGAAGAGGATATAGATCGCCTCACGGAGGCGGTGTCCGCCTTCCTGACGGAGCTTTTCGAATGAACGCCTTGCCGCCCCTCGATGAATTGAATGCCTTTTTGAAGGCGCATCCCGATGCCGACGAATTCACGCTGGTCTTTACGGATCTGTGCGGCGTGGCGCGGGGCAAGGTGCTGCGCCGGGCGGAAATCGAAGCGGCCTTCCGCGACGGGCGCTTCATGCCGGGCTCGATCATGAGCCTCGATGTGACGGGCACGGATGTGGAAGAAACGGGTCTTGTCTGGGAAGACGGGGATGCGGACCGCATCGCGCGGCCCGTTCCCGGCTCGCTCGTGCCGAGCCCGCTCGAAGGGCCGCGCGCCGGCCAGTTCATCGTGCGTATGACCGAAGCCGACGGCACACCTTCCGTCTGCGATCCGCGCAATGTGCTGGAGCGGGTGGTGGCGCGCTTTGAAGAATTGAAGCTGACGCCGGTCGCCGCCATCGAGCTTGAATTTTATCTCTTCGACCGGGATGCAGCGGCCAAAGGCGCGCCGCAGCCGCCCTTGGCGCTGAATGGCGCGGGCCGCGCGCAGCATTTCCAAGCCTATCAGCTTTCCGATCTCACCGACTTTTCGCCCTTCTTCCGCGATGTTTATGAAAGTGCGCAGGCTCAGGGCCTGCCCGCGCGCACGCTCATTAGCGAATATGCGCCGGGGCAGATGGAAATCGTTCTGCAGCACCAGCCCGACGCGATGAAAGCGGCCGATCAGGCGATCATGTTCAAGCGCCTCATCAAACTGGCCGCGCTCAAGCACGGGATGATGGCCTGTTTCATGGCCAAGCCCTATTCGGCCTATTCGGGCTCGGGCATGCATGTGCATGTCTCGCTTGCCGGTGAAGACGGGGCGAATGCCTTTGCGGATGAAAACCCGAAAGGCAATGCGCTGATGCGCCATGCGATCGGCGGGCTCAAGGCGACGATGGCCGAAATGATGGGCATCTGGGCGCCGAACGCCAATTCTTACCGCCGCTTCCGGGCGAAATCCTATGCCCCGGTCTCCGCCACCTGGGGGGTGAACAACCGCACGGTCTCTCTGCGCATTCCGGCGGGCGCGGCGCCGACGCGCCATATCGAGCACCGCATTGCCGGGGCCGATGCCAACCCTTACCTCGCGCTGGCCGGGGTGCTGGCGGGCATCCATCACGGCATTACGGGCAAGATGGACCCTGGCCCGGCGGTGGAAGGCAATGGCTATGAACTGCCCAGCGAGCCCTTTCCGCTCAACTGGTTCCGCGCCAATGAGGTGCTGCGTCAATCGGCTTTCGCGCGGGATTATTTCGGCAATTTCCTGGTCGAGACCTTCTGCACGATCAAGGAGGCGGAAGCGGACCGCTTTTTCGCCGAGCCCACCCCCCTCGATTTCGATTATTACCTGCGCACGGTGTGAGCTTTCACCCGTCTTTTCCAAGGCCCGGCCCCAGGCACTGTGCTGAAAGCGCCACAGGGGAAAAACTCAAGCGTTCCGCGCGTTTTCGGGGCCAAGGTGCCGCAGTTTTGACACATTTAAACGGCTAATCTGCCGCGCTCGATGGGGGTTTGCGTTTGCCGCCGGGCGGCAGGCGCGCCAGCATGATCCGGAGTTGGATCTTCAAGGCAGGGTGGAGGACACCGGCTGCATACTCCGATGCGTCCCGATTGAGAGCCCGCCCAAGAAGGCGGGGCCTGATGACGTCGCGGTGTTTTTGAAGAGGCCTTAGATGGATCCCACGCGTGCAAATGAAGTCCTGACCGATGTGACCGTCGATGCGGGGCCGTTGGACTTTTCCCTCTGGTCGCTGTTCCTGCGGGCCGACTGGGTCGTGAAAATGGTCATGCTCGGCCTGTTCTTTGCCTCGGTCTGGTCCTGGGCGATCATTTTCGACAAATGGTGGCGGGTCTCGCGCTTACGCAAGCGCGCCGATCAATTTGAGCGCCTTTTCTGGTCGGGCCGCTCGCTCGATGAGATTTACGACGATGTAGGCCACCGGCCGGGCCACCCTCTTTCCACGCTCTTTGTCGCGGCGATGCGCGAATGGAAGCGCTCCAATGAGAGCGGCGCGCCTTTCGCGGGCCTGCGCGAGCGGGTGGACAAGGTGATGACCATCACCATCAACCGCGAAATGATGTCGCTGGAATCCAATCTGCTTTTCCTGGCGACGGTGGGCGCGACGGCGCCCTTTATTGGCCTTTTCGGCACGGTCTGGGGGATCATGAATTCCTTCCAGTCGATTGCCATCAGCCGCGATACGAACCTTGCCGTGGTGGCGCCGGGTATTGCCGAGGCGCTGTTTGCGACCGCGCTCGGCCTTGTCGCCGCCATTCCCGCGGTGATTGCCTATAACAAGTTTTCCAGCGAGATCGGCCGCTTCGGCGCGCGGCTAGAAGGCTTTGCGGACGAGTTTTCGGCCATCGTCTCCCGCCAGATCGACGAGCGGAGATAGTCATGGGCATGTCCGCGCAGCAACCTGGCAAGCAGAACGGCTCGCGCCGGCGCGGCCAGCGCATGGCGCCGATGAGCGAGATCAACGTCACCCCGCTTGTCGATGTGATGCTCGTACTGCTCATCGTTTTCATGGTGGCCGCCCCGCTTTTGACGGTGGGCGTGCCGGTCGATCTGCCCAAGACGCGCTCCGCCCCGCTTTCGGGCGATGATGAACCTTTGACCATTACGGTGAACGGCGACGGCGCGATCTTCCTGCAGGAAACGGAAGTGCAGGTGGAAGACCTCGTGCCGCGCCTTCTGGCCATCGGTGAGAACGGCTATGAGCAGCGCATCTATGTGCGCGCCGATCAGAATATCAATTACGGCCGTGTGATGGACGTAATGGGCACGATTTCCAGTGCCGGTTTTGCCCGGGTCGGGCTCGTGACGGAAACCCCGACACGCGCCCCCCAGAAGAGGTGACATGCGCGCAAGCCTTGTTGCATCCTTCGGCGTCCACGCAGCGGTGATCGCGGCGGCTTTCATCGCCTTGCCCTCGGCCGACCCGCTTCCGGCGGTGCCCGATCAGGCATTGCCGGTCGAGCTTGTCACGATCGACGAGTTCACGAATTTGAAGCGCGAGAAAGTGGCGAAAGCCGAGCCGAAGCCGCAGATCGAGGAAGAGCCGGAACCCGAGCCCGAGCCTGAACAGGCGCCGGAGCCGGAACCGGCCCCCGAGCCCAAGCCTGCGCCGCAGCCTGCGCCTGCCGCCGTCGAGCCGCCGCCGCCTGCGCGCGAGCCCGAGCCTTTGCCGGAACCGGAAGCGGAGCCTGAGGAGAAGAAGGCGGAGCCGGAGAAGAAGCCCGAACCGCCGAAGCCTGCGCCGCAAAAGCCCGCGCCGCCCAAACCTGCCAAGAAGCAGGAGGCGTTCGACCCGACCAAGATTGCAGCCTTGCTCGACAAGCTGCCGGAAGAAGAAAAGAAGACGCGCCAACCCTCCCGCGAGACCAAGGAGGATGCCGCGCCTCAAGCCCCGCAAGGGGTGAATACGAAGCTGACGGTCTCTGAGATCGATGCGTTTAAATTGCAGATGCGCCGCTGCTGGTCCGTGCCGGCGGGCGCGCCCAATGCGGACAAGCTGATCGTGGAGATCAAAGTGTTTCTCAATCCGGACGGCTCGCTCGCGCGGGCGCCGGAGCTGATCAGCAAAGGCCCGCTTCTGTCCGGCAATGCTTATTACCGGGCAGCCGCCGACAGCGCGCTCAGAGCGATCCGGCGCTGCGAGCCTTTCAAAATGCCGGCGGACAAATATTCCAGCTGGCAGGAACTCGATTTGCGGTTCGATCCGCGTGAAATGCTGGGCGGATAGAAACTCGAAAGGGCCTGAGGAAAGACGATGATGACACTGATGAGATCAGCCGGGGCGAGACATACCGCATCGCAGGTGCACCCGCAGTCCCGCCGCTTTTCCGGCATTCGGACGCAGGCCCGGCGGGCTAAGTTTAGCGCTGGCCTACGTGTGCTGGCATTCACCTTCGCCGCGCTGGTGCTCGGCGCGCTGCCTGCCCGCGCGGCGCTGCAAATCGACATTACGCAAGGCAATGTCGACCCCCTGCCTGTCGCCATTCCCGGCTTTCTGGGCGCGAGCGATGAAGACCGGCGGCTCGGCAGTGACATTGCGAGTGTCATCGCCGCCAATCTCGACCGCTCCGGGCTTTTCCGCCCGCTGCCCAAAAGCTCTTTCATCGAGAAGATTTCCGACGTCAATGTGCAGCCCCGCTTCGGCGACTGGCGCATCATCAATGCCCAGGCGCTAGTGACGGGCCGCTCGACCATCGAAAGCGACGGGCGGCTCAAGGTGGAATTCCGCCTTTGGGACGTTTATGCCGAGCAGCAAATGACCGGCTTTCAGTTCTTCACGACGCCGGACAATTGGCGCCGCGTCGCCCATATCATTTCGGATGCCGTTTACGAGCGGCTGACGGGCGAGGAAGGCTATTTCGACACGCGCATCGTTTACGTATCTGAATCGGGGCCGAAGAACCGCCGCGTCAAACGCCTCGCCATTATGGATCAGGACGGGCACAACCCGCGCATGCTCACCAATGGCTCGTCCATCGTGCTGACGCCGCGCTTCAGCCCGTCGAACCAGGAGATTACCTATCTGTCCTATGCGGGCAACAATCCGCGCGTCTATCTGCTCGATCTGGAAACGGGCCAGCAGGAAGTGGTGGGTGATTTTCCGGGCATGACCTTCTCGCCGCGCTTTTCGCCGGATGGTCAGAAAATCGTGATGAGCCTTCAGCGGGGCGGCAATTCCAACATTTACGAGATGGACCTGCGCACCCGCGTCACCCAGCGCCTGACGAATACGGCAGCGATCGATACCGGCCCGTCTTATGCGCCGGACGGCGACCGGATCGCCTTCGAATCGGACCGGGGCGGTTCACAGCAAATTTATGTGATGAATGCGGACGGCTCGAACGCGCACCGGATCAGCTTTGGCGACGGGCGTTATGCAACGCCGGTCTGGAGCCCGCGCGGCGATCTCATCGCCTTCACAAAACTGCATAAGGGACGGTTTCTTATCGGGGTGATGCGGCCGGACGGCACGGGCGAGCGGATTTTGACCGAAGGCTTCCATAACGAGGCGCCGACCTGGTCGCCGAACGGGCGGGTGCTGATGTTTTTCCGCGAAAGCCGCGGGGAGCAGGGCGGGCCGAGCCTCTGGTCGGTCGATTTGACCGGTTATAACGAGCGGCCGGTCTCCACGCCGACTTTTGCCTCCGACCCGGCCTGGTCGCCGCGCCTGAGGTGAGCTGAGCCAAGGTTCTGTGAACCATGGTTCAAACTAAAAACGAAATTTCCCGTGCGTTTGTTGCGGACCTTATCCCGGGCCGCTAACGTTTAAACGGGATGTCAAGGAAGGGCTCTTGGGCCGAAATGCCGGGGCTGGCCTTGAAGGGATGGATGAGCGGATCCACTCAATCCGCTGTTGCCGGAATTTCCGGCGTGTCATGGTGACGAACAGCCATTCGGCCCCGGCAAAGGCCAATGGCGCAATTAAGGAGACTACCTAAATGACGTTCCTCAAAGCAGGCCTGCGCGTAACCGCTGTTGCCGCTGCATTCGTGGCTCTTGCCGCTTGTAGCTCGACGCCGGACGACGACGCCTCGGCTGCATCCAATCCGTCTTCTGTTTCCTCGGAAACGGCTCCGGGCGGGGCAACGCCGGGCACTCAGCAGGATCTGGTTGTGAATGTGGGCGACCGCGTGTTCTTCGACCTCGACCGCTCCGACATCAAGCCGGAAGCCCGTCAGACGCTGCAGCGTCAGGCTGCCTGGCTGAAGCAGTATCCCGCGCTGACCGTGACGATCGAAGGCCATGCCGACGAGCGCGGCACGCGTGAATACAACTTGGCACTGGGCGGCCGCCGCGCCAATGCCGTGAAGGACTATCTGGTGGCGCAGGGTGTGGACCCGGCCCGTGTGCGCACGATCTCTTACGGCAAAGAGCGTCCTGTCGCGCTTTGCTCGGATGAGAGCTGCTGGAGCCAGAACCGCCGCGGCGTGACCGTGGTCAACGACCGCGCCGGCAGCTAAGTTTACCGGCTCGACGCAACCGCCCCCGCCTGCCCGGTGCATGCGGGGGCGTTTTCGTAAGCGCGCGGCGCTTCTGCGCGCCTTGAGCTAAATCGCAGCTTGCGCGGGCGCGGCGCGGGCGGCATTTTGCGGGAATTGAGACCTCTTTATGGGCGGCCTCAATTTGGCCGAAAACCTTATTAGACTTGAACTTGGGTTGAGTTCTGGCGGGACGGAGCAAGGATCGATGATGGTGCGGGACAGGAAATTCGTTTCGGTGAGCCTTGCAGCGGGCGCGAGCCTGCTTCTGGCCGCCAGTTTTGCAGGCCCGCTTGCCGCCGATCCCAATAGCGATTTGCGCGGGCTCAACAACCGGCTCGAAAAAATCGAACAGGACATGCTCGATCTGCAGCGCCAGACCTATCGCGGCGGCTCGGGGAGCGGTGCTTCTTCTTCCGCTTACAGTGCCGACCCGGCAAGCGCGGGCGATGTGACGCTGCGCCTGCAGGATATCGAAACGAGCCTGCGCGAAATGAACGGGCGCATCGAAAAGCTTTCTTTCGATATTCGTCAGACCAAAGAGCAACTTTCCCGCTTCATGGAAGATGTGGAGTTCCGTTTTCAGGAGCTTGAAGGCGGCCAGGCTTCCGCTGGCGCTCAGGCAGGCGGGCAAGTGAGGCTGACGCCGCCGGATGGCAATGGCGCCAGTGCCTCAAGTGCCAATGCGGGCGCACCGGCGCAAGGCCCGCGCTCTTTGGGCACGCTTTCTCAGTCGGCTGATCCCCTTGCGGGCGGCGCGGGCGCTGCGGCAGGTGCAGCAGGCGGCCAGGATGAAAGCGGCGAAGCGGGCGGAGAGGGCCCGGTGCAGACGGCCTCCGCCGTTATCGGCGCGACCTCGCCCAAGGATGCTTATGATGCCTCGATCGATCTTCTCAAACGCGGCGAGTTCGAAGCGGCGCGGGTCAATTTCGACAAATTCCTCGAGCTTTATCCGAACGACCAGCTTGCCGGGAACGCGCAATATTGGCTGGGCGAAACTTATTATGTGCGCGGCGATTATAAGCAGGCGGCGGATGCCTTTCTGAAAGGCTATACGACCTACGAGGCTTCGCCCAAGGCGCCGGACAGTTTGCTGAAGCTCGGCATCACGCTTTCCGCGCTCGGCCAGAAGGAAGCGGCCTGCGCGACGATGAACGAACTGAAGCGCCGTTTCCCCTCCGCCTCGCAATCGGTCATTCAGCGCGCCGAGCTGGAAAAGCAGCGCGCCGGATGCTGATGCCTTGGCGGCGCTTGGCATGAATGCCCGTCCGCTCACCCCTGCTGCTTTCGACCGGCTGATGAAGCCGCTGGAGCCCGGCGCGCGATTGGCGCTCGGGGTTTCGGGCGGGCGCGATTCCATGGCGCTTGCAGTGCTGGTGGCCGACTGGCTGCGCTGGCGGGAAGAAAAGAAACTGCCCGCGCCGCAAGTCTTCGTTCTCAGCGTCGATCATGGCCTGCGTAAAGAAGCGGCAAGCGAGGCGCGGCAAGTGGGCCGCTGGATGCGCGCCCTCGGCCTTGCGCACCGGATCTTGCGCTGGGAAGGGGAAAAGCCTTCCGCCGATATTCAAGCCGAAGCGCGCACCGCCCGCTACAGGCTCATGGGCGAATGGGCGGCCTCGCGCGGCATCCGCGATCTTTTGCTCGCCCATCACCTGGAAGATCAGGCCGAGACCTTTTTGATGCGCCTTCAGCGCGGCAGCGGGGTTGCCGGGCTTGCCGCGATGAAGCCCGTTTCCGAGCGGGAGGGGATGCGGCTCCTGCGCCCGCTTCTCAGCGTGCCGCGCGCGCGCCTCGAAGCGGTGCTCAAAGCCCATGACCAAGCCTATATCGACGATCCGAGCAATGAGGATGCAGGCTTTTTGCGGGTGAAGGTCCGCAAGGCCTTGCCGCTCCTGGAGGAGCTTGGGCTCGGCACGGAGCGCCTTGTGGCGACGGCCCGGCACATGGCACGCGCGGGCGAGGTGCTTGAAGCGCAAAAAGACGAACTGATCGCCCGCGCCGTCACGCGCCATCCTTACGGCTTTTGCCGGATCGACCGGGCGGCCTGGGGAAAACCCTTCGAAGAGACGGGCCTTTCCGCCTTTGCGCAGCTTTTGCGCGCGGTGAGCGGCAGCGTCTATCCGCCGCGTTTGGAGGCGCTGGAAACGGCCTATCATTCATTTCTGCGAGGTAAGCTCGGTAAGGGCCGCACGCTGCATGGTTGCCTGATCGCCGAAGATAAAGACGCCGGCGCCAAAGGCGGCGCAGTGATCCTGCGCGAATTTGCGGCCATCGCCCCGGATATTGCCGTTTTGCCGGGCAAGCAGGCGGTCTGGGACGGGCGGTTTTTGCTCAAAGCGGAAGCCTTACGCTCAGGGCTCGAGATCGGTCCCCTCGGCCAGGAAGGCTTGAAAGCCCTGAAAGAGGCCGGAATGAGCCTGCCGAGCGGCCCGGCGCGCAAGGCGCTGATGGCGGGGCCGATGATGCGGCGGGCTGGCAGGTTTTTTGCTGCGCCTCTTGCCGGGGTCCGGGCCAAGGGCGCCGCGGGCATCCTTTGTGAACCGATCTGGGACGCGGGATTGCAAATGGCCCCGGAAACGGAAAGCTGAATGGAAATTTGAACGGAAATCCGGCGGGGATTTACCCCCGCTTGCCCGCCCCGGGCTAAGGTGGGGCAAAGACAGGCGGAGGAGATGAAGTGGAGGCTTAAGTCTGGTAAATTGCCTTTCTGCTCCTATCTTCTCTACAGTAGTTAGAAGAACTCTAAGAAAGCCTCCAAGCCGCCGCCGGGCGGCCGGGGCTTACATCGGAAGGTCAAACGGGTGTCGAATTTCAGAAATTTCGCTCTTTGGGTGGTGATCGCGCTTTTGCTGGTGGCGCTTTTCAACCTGTTTCAAGGGCCCGGTCAGTCCACTACGTCTTCGGAAATCACCTATTCGCGCCTGCTTGAAGAGGCGGCGAACGGCAATGTGGCCCAGGTGACGATTTCCGGGAACACGGTCACCGGCAAATATGCCGATGGCGGCTCTTTCTTCACCTATGCGCCGGATAACACGAATGTCGCCGACAAGCTGAACGAGCGCGGCGTGCAGATTTCCGCCAAGCCTGCCGATGACGGCGTGCCCTCCATTCTGGGCGTGCTGGTTTCCTGGTTCCCCATGCTGCTTCTGATCGCGGTGTGGATTTTCTTCATGCGCCAGATGCAGGGCGGCGGCGGCAAGGCGATGGGCTTCGGCAAATCGAAAGCCAAGCTTCTGACCGAGCGCCATGGCCGTGTGACCTTCGAAGATGTTGCTGGGATCGACGAGGCGAAAGACGATCTGCAGGAGATCGTGGAATTCCTGAAAGATCCGGCGAAGTTCCAGCGCCTTGGCGGGCGCATCCCCAAAGGCGCGCTGCTCGTGGGGCCTCCGGGCACCGGTAAGACGCTGCTTGCGCGCGCCATTGCGGGTGAGGCGAATGTGCCGTTCTTCACGATTTCCGGTTCCGACTTCGTTGAAATGTTCGTGGGCGTCGGCGCGAGCCGCGTGCGCGACATGTTCGAGCAGGCGAAAAAGAATGCGCCTTGCATCATCTTCATCGACGAAATCGACGCCGTTGGCCGGCACCGCGGCGCGGGTCTTGGCGGGGGTAATGATGAGCGCGAACAGACGCTCAACCAGCTCCTTGTCGAGATGGACGGCTTCGAGGCCAATGAAGGCATCATCCTGATCGCGGCGACGAACCGCCCGGATGTGCTCGATCCGGCGCTGCTGCGTCCGGGCCGTTTCGACCGTCAGGTCGTGGTGCCGAACCCGGATATCATCGGGCGCGAGAAAATCCTGAAAGTGCACATGAAAAAAGTGCCGCTCGCCCCGGATGTCGAGCCGAAGGTAATCGCGCGCGGCACGCCCGGTTTTTCCGGCGCCGACCTTGCGAACCTCGTCAACGAGGCAGCGCTTCTGGCGGCCCGGCGCGGACGCCGGCTGGTCACGATGCACGAGTTCGAGGACGCCAAGGACAAAGTGATGATGGGCGCGGAACGCCGCTCCATGGTCATGTCCGAGGAAGAAAAGAAACTCACCGCTTATCACGAAGGCGGGCATGCGCTGGTCGCGCTTCATATGGAGCATTCCGACCCGATCCATAAAGCCACGATCATTCCGCGCGGGCGTGCGCTCGGCATGGTGATGCGGCTGCCCGAACGCGATCAGCTTTCGGTGACCCGCGCCAAGATGCATGCGGACCTTGCTGTCGCGATGGGCGGGCGCGTGGCGGAAGAGGAAATCTTCGGCCATGAGAAAGTGACCTCGGGCGCTTCCTCCGATATCCGCATGGCAACGAGCATGGCCAAGGCCATGGTCATGCAATACGGCATGTCGGACAAGCTGGGCCCGCTCTCCTATCACGAGAACGAGGAAGAAGTGTTCCTCGGCCATTCGGTCTCGCGCCAGCAGAACATGTCCGAGGACACACAGCGGCTCATCGACTCCGAAGTGCGCGGCATTGTGGAAAGCGGCTATGACAAGGCCCGCGACGTGATCCGCACGCATATCGACGAGTTGCACACGATCGCCAAGGGGCTTCTGGAATATGAGACCCTGTCGGGCGATGAGATTAAAGCGCTGCTCAGAGGCGAGCCGCCGCACCGGGAAGACCCGAGCGACAAGCCCTCCGCGCCTGCGCCGAGTTCTTCCGTGCCCGTCAGCGGCCCCGTGACGGACGGGCCGATGGGGCCGGAGCCGCAAGGCACGTAAAACCTTTAGGCGGGATTTAGAAAGGCGGTGCTTCGGCGCCGCCTTTTTGTTTTGGCCCCTCTTTAATTGTGATGGCCCCCCTCACCCTCCCATCGCTTGGCGCGATGGGCCCCTCCCTCTCCCCCTAAAGGGGGCGAGGGGGCTTTCTAAAGCGGCCGGGAGAGGGGCGGCCCCAGCCTCAGCCATATGGCGCCGTATCAGGAGCCGTGCTAGGTCCTTTGCATGAGCAAGGCAGCGCAGCGCCCGGGGATATTGGGCATCGTCAACATCACGGCGGATTCTTTTTCGGATGGGGGCAAGTTTCTCGACCCGGAAAAGGCCATCGCCCATGGGCGCGCGCTGATGGCGGCGGGGGCGGATATTCTCGATCTTGGCGCGGCCTCCAGCCATCCCGATGCGGGCGATGTGTCGCCTGAGGAAGAAATCCGCCGCCTGGAGCCGGTCATGGAAGCGCTATCGGCGGCGGGGGCGGCGCTTTCCGTCGATACGTTCCACCCTGAGGTGCAGCTTTTCGCGCTGTCGAAGGGGGCAGCCTTTCTCAACGATATTCACGGCTTTGCCTATGAGGCGATTTATCCCGAGCTTGCCGCCTCGAAAGCGAGGCTCATTCTCATGCATGCGATCCAGGCCAAGGGGCGGGCCAAAAGCAAAGCGACACGGGAAGCAGCGCCCGAGGGAGATATTCTCGATCACATCTCCCGCTTCTTCGAGGCGCGGCTTAAGGCGCTGGAGGCAGGCGGGGTGGCGCGCGGCCAGCTCATACTTGATCCCGGCATGGGGTTTTTCCTCGGCAATCAGCCGGAGCCGTCGATCAGGGCGCTTGCGATGGTGGGGCGGCTCAAAGAGCGCTTCGGCTTGCCGGTGCTCATCTCCGTTTCGCGGAAATCATTCCTGAGAGCCATGACGGGCCGGGCCGTGGGCGAGGCGGGCCCGGCGAGCCTTACCGCCGAGCTATATGCCGCCCGCGCCGGGGCCGATTACATCCGCACCCATGACGCGGGTGCGCTCAAAGACGGTCTTTTGGTGCAAAACGCGTTGGAATCAGCCAAAAATGAGGCGGATTGAGACATATTCAGCAATAAAACGTTAAGTGTGCGCTCAGACCTGCGCCATTATACTGGCGCGCAAATCGGCCAGCGGCAGCGGGCCCGGGGGGAAATTGTAAAGAACGAGTTGAGTGGGGATGTCTCGCAAATATTTCGGTACGGACGGAATCCGCGGTAAAGCGAACGAAAAGCCGATGACGGCTGAAACGGCGCTGCGCGTCGGGCTTGCCGCCGGGCGTAAATTCAAGCGCGGTGATTACCGCCACCGGGTGGTGATCGGCAAGGACACGCGTCTATCGGGCTATATGCTGGAATCGGCGCTGGTGTCGGGTTTCACCTCGGCGGGCATGGACGTTTTCCAGTTCGGCCCGGTGCCGACACCTGCGGTGGCGATGCTGACGCGCTCGCTCCGGGCGGATCTCGGGGTGATGATTTCCGCCTCGCATAATTCCTTCGAAGATAATGGCATCAAGCTTTTCGGGCCCGATGGCTACAAGCTCTCCGACGAGGTGGAGCTTGAGATCGAGCATATGATGGATAACGGCATCAACGATTATCTGGCGGGGCCGCGCGAGCTTGGCCGGGCAAAGCGTATCGACGATGCCCAGGCGCGTTATATCGAATTTGCCAAGCGCACCTTTCCCAAACAGCTCAGCCTGGAAGGCGTGCGCGTCGTGATCGACTGCGCGAATGGCGCCGCCTACAAAGTGGCGCCGACGGCGCTTTGGGAACTTGGCGCGGAAGTCGTGACGCTCGGCGTCGATCCTGACGGCTTCAACATCAATGATGGCTGCGGCTCGACCGCGCCGGAGCGCATGGGCCAATTGGTGCGCGAGCGGCGCGCGGATATCGGCATCGCGCTCGACGGGGACGCGGACCGCGTGATCATTTGCGATGAAAACGGCGAAGTGATCGACGGCGATAAGATCATGGGGCTTGTGGCCCAGAGCTGGCACAAGGAAGGCCAGCTTTCCGCGCCCGGCATCGTGGCGACGATCATGTCGAACCTGGCGCTAGAACGGTATCTGAAAGGCCTCGGGCTCAACCTTGCGCGCACGCAAGTGGGCGACCGCTATGTGGTCGAGCATATGCGCGAGAACGGCTTCAATCTGGGCGGCGAGCAGTCGGGCCATATCGTGCTTTCCGACTTCTCCACCACCGGCGACGGGCTGATCGCGGCGCTGCAGGTGCTTGCCGTGCTGCGCGCCGGCGACAAGCCGATGAGCGAGCTGTGCAACGTTTTCGAGCCGCTGCCGCAATTCCTGCGCAATGTGCGCTACCGCAATTGCGAGCCTTTGGAAAACGCGCTGGTGAAAGAAGCCATCGCCGAGGGCGAGCGGCGGCTGGCAAGCCAGGGCCGTCTCGTGATCCGCAAATCGGGCACCGAGGTTTTTGACGTCGTCTTGCTCGGACTTGATCCGAGCATCCATGGGCGTTTCCGTTTGCTCAAAGGCTGCATGGACCCTCGGGTCAAGCCCGAGGGTGACGATCTGAGAGCCCGCGTTTTTGTTCCACATGCGCCGCATTGCAATGCCTGCGCAATCGGCTATGTCTAGCTTCAGGTAACTCTTCGCAAAGCAGGCATTCATGAACGATGAATTCAAAGGCCGGGTGCTGGCGGTGGCCGGGTCCGATAGCGGCGGCGGCGCGGGCATTCAGGCCGATATCAAGACCATCACGGCGCTTGGCGCTTATGCGGCAACGGCGATCACGGCACTGACCGTGCAGGACACGCACGGCGTCAAGGACGTCTTTCCCGTGCCGGTGGAGATCATCCGTTCTCAGATGAAAGCGGTGCTTGGGGATATCGGCGCCGATGCGATCAAGACCGGGATGCTGGCGACGGCGGAGGTTATCGAAGCGGTAGCCGAAGAAGCCGATGCTTATGATGCGCCCGCCGCGCTCATCGTCGATCCGGTGATGGTGGCGAAAGGCGGCAGCCCGCTTTTGGAACCTTCCGCCATCGATGCGCTGAAAAAAGCGCTCTTTCCTTTTGCCGACATCGTTACGCCCAATATGCCGGAAGCTGCCGCGCTGACCGGCCTTCAGGTGGAAAGCGTGGAAGAGCAAAAACGCGCAGGCGAGGCGATTTTGGAAATGGGGGCGCTTGCCGTCCTCGTTAAAGGCGGCCACGGCACGGGCGAGACGGTGCAGGACGTGCTCGTGACGGGCGAGACCATTCAGGTGATGACGAGCCCGCGCATCGACACGCGCCACACCCATGGCACGGGCTGCACGCTGGCCTCGGCCATTGCGGCGGGGCTTTCCTTCGGGCTCGATCTTTCCGAAGCCGTTCTTCAGGCGCGCGATTATGTGCATGAGGCGATTGCCCTTGCCCCCGGTTTCGGCGGCGGGCACGGGCCGCTCAATCACGGCTTTACGTTTTCCCAAGGCGAGTAAGGCGCGCTTTACGTCAGATCGCGCCGGGCAAGAGGCCCGTCATCCAGCAAAGTTTTGATACGGGCAAGGCCTTCTTCCAGAAGCGCCCGGCTTTCCGGCGCGCCGAGCGCCAGGCGGATATGCGCGCGGGGCGGCGGGGCGGCAATGGCAAAATCGGCATCGGCGGCCAGCGCGACACCGCGCTCCCTTGCCGCTTCCACAAAGGCATAAGCATGGCCCTCGCGCTGCCAGGGCTCGGGTAGTTCGATCCAAAGATGGGGACTGTCGGGATGCGGGCATAAGAGATAAGCGCCCAGCGTTTCGCGGGCGAGCACATTGCGGGCGCGGCATTCTTGCTGCTGCAGGCCCGCAAGGCGCGCGGCCTCGCCGTTGCGCAAAAGATGCGTGCCCATGGCGATGGTGATGGCGGGCAGGCCCTGGGCGAGCGCATGCTGGGCGGCGCGGGCGCGTTCTGCAAGGCGCGGCGGGCAGAGCACCATGCCGTAGCGCAGGCCCGGCGCGACGGTTTTCGACAGGCTGGAAACGAGGATCGAATGGTCCGGGGTGAAACCGGCAAGCGGGCGCTGGGGCTGGGTGAGTTTCGTGTAGATCGCATCTTCGATGAGATAAAGCTGGTGAGCGTCCGCAATAGCGGCGAGCCGGGCGCGGCGTTTGTCGCTCATCACCGCGCCCGTCGGGTTTTGCAGCGTGGGAACGAGAAAGAGCGCGCGCGGGCGCTGGGTGCGGCAGGCTTCTTCCAAGGCTTCCGGCACGATGCCTTCTTCATCGAGGGGCAGCGGTTTAAGACGGCGCCCGGCAAGGCGGCACTGGGTGTGAATGACGTGATAGGTGAGCGCTTCGCCAAGCACGAGATCGCCGGGCTCGGTGGCGATCATCAGCGCCGTCATCAAGGCCTGCTGCGCGCCGCTACAGAGGACCAAGTGTTGCGGGTCCGCTTTGAAGAGCGGGTTTGAGAGCCAGTCCGCGGCAAGTTCGCGGTCCTCACCCGTCTGATCGGCGCTGTAATAATCGGCAAGGGAAAGACGCAGGGCGTTCTGGCGCAGCACGTCCTCGGCAGCTTGGGCAACGGCGGCGTGCTGGCCGATGGGGGCGGGCAAATTGGCTTTCAGCGGGATCGGCGTTTCAGGCGCGATGCGCAGGAAGCTCGCCGAGCCGACGCCCCGCCCGTAAGTGCCCGGCTGCTGCGGGGCAAGCACATGGGTGCCGCGCCCGACCGTGCCTTCCACAAGGCCCCGCCGGGCGGCAAGATCATAGGCCCGGCTGACCGTGCCGACGGTAACGCCGAGATCATAGGCAAGAGCGCGCTGGGGCGGCAGCTTTTCGCCGGGCGCGAGACGGCCTTCCTGCACCGCCTTTTCGATGGCATCGGCAATCGCCACATACCGGGGCGCGAGCGGGGTTTCCGGCCCGGTGCCTGCGGAAAGCGCGGCGCGCAGCTCTGTTGAGAGAATTGTCATGGTGTCAATGTATTGATTGAACCTCTTCAATTGATCCTTACATTGTCCGTACTGAAACGCAACCGCCCAGAGGGGGCTCCCATGGAACTGCCGATTTATCAGGTCGATGCCTTTGCCGAAAAACCGTTCGAGGGCAATCCGGCGGCGATCGTGCCGCTGACAAGCTGGCTGCCGGAAGAGGCGATGCTGGCGATTGCGGCGGAGAACAATCTGGCGGAGACGGCTTTTTTCGTGCCTCTGCAGAATGGGGCGGGCGCGGCCGGCGGGCGCTATCATTTGCGCTGGTTCACGCCGACCGTGGAAGTGGACCTTTGCGGCCATGCGACGCTGGCAAGCGCGCATGTGCTCTTCACGTATCTGGCGCCCGGCCTCAAAGACGTACGCTTCGAGACCCGCAGCGGCGAGCTCACCGTCACGCGGGAAGAAAGCGGACGCCTGCAAATGGATTTCCCCGCCCGGCCGATGAAACCGGCAGCGGCGCCAGAAGGGCTGGCCGAGGCGCTCGGCGCGCGCCCGCTCGGCGTTTTGAAGGGTACGAACCTGATGGCGCTTTTCGACAAAGCAGAAGATGTGGCGGCGCTGCGCCCCGATGTCCTGAAGCTCATGCGGCTGTGCGGCCCGCTCAATGTCGGACTGATTGCCAGCGCGCCCGGCCAGGAAGGCAGCGGCATCGATTATGTCTCGCGCTTCTTTGCGCCCGCCCATGGCATTAACGAGGATCCGGTGACGGGCTCGGCCCATTGCGACAGCGGGCCTTATTGGGCCAAGCGGCTCGGCAAGGACGCGCTGGTGGCACGGCAGATTTCTAAACGCGGCGGCACGGTGCATTTGCGCATCAAGGGCGAGCGGGTAGAGCTTGCCGGGACCTGCGCCGATTTCATGCAAGGCACAATCCATATCTGAGTTTGATTTCTCCGGGCCGTGTGCGGTTTCGTCCGGCTTGAGAAGAGGTCTTCGCGAAGGAGTGAGCGATGAGCTGGCAAGCTTTCATCGGGGTCTTTCTGTTCGGCTTCGTGACGATTGCAACGCCGGGCCCGGCCAATCTCGCTTTGATGGCGGCGGGCGCCGGGGCGGGCGTCAAACGCGGCGTGCCGTTTCTTGCGGGCATTTGGGGCGGCGGTTTTGCGGTACTGGTGGCCATGGGCGCGGGGCTCGGCGTTTTGCTGGCCAGCGTGCCCGATCTTTACCGCGCGCTGCAGGTCGCCGGCATCTGCTACATCATTTATCTTGCCGTGCGCATCGTGCGGGCAGGTGCGCCTGGGACGGATGAAACCGCTGAGCCGCCCTCTTTCTGGGCGGGGCTTCTCGTTCATCCGCTCAACCCGAAAATTTATGCCATGACCATGACGGGCTTTACCGCGTTTCTTACGCCGGGTGCGGCTTACGGGCCGCAGGCCTTTGCGACGGGGGCGGTGCTGATGGGGCTCATGCTGCTTTGCACCTCGGCATGGCTGGCGCTCGGAGAAGGGTTGAGCGCGCTCATGGCCGGGGCACGGCGCGGGTTTTATCTGCGCTTGGTGCTTGCCGGTGCCATGGTGATCTCGGTGCTTTTGCCGCTTTTCTCCGGACCCGCCGGATTTTGAGGTTTAGCCGCGCAGTTTTTTCAGCGCGCTAAGCAAGCGGGTAAGGTCTTCTTCGTCATTATAAAGATGCGGCGTCACGCGCATGGACGTCCCGCGCACGGAGACATGAATGTTCTGCTCGCGCAGCCGGGTGAGAAGATCACCCGGAATACCGCCGGGAAAACGCAGGCCAAGATAGTGCCCGGCGCGGCGGGAAAGGGGCGCGGCTTCAAGGCCGAGTTCGGCTGCGCCTTCGGCCAGAAAGCCTGTCTTCGCGGCAAGGGCGCTTGCGATATTTTCAACGCCCCAGCCTAAAAGCAGTTCGAGCGAGGCCTTGAAGACCGGCATGAGATGAAAGCTCGAGCGCTCGCCCATATCGAAGCGGCGCGCGCCCGGCTGGTATTCGTACTGGTAATCGACAAGGCGGGCGAAATCTTCCGAACCTTTGCGGTTCAGCCAGTTTTCCTCTACCGGGCGGCCCTGATGCCATTTCGGCGCGATGTAAGCTGCGCCCAGCGAATAAGGTCCGAGCAGCCATTTGTAACTGGCCGCGACCATGATGTCGGGCTGCACGGCCTCCGCATCGAAGGGCAGGGCGCCGGCGGACTGGGTCAGATCGAGTACGAGGGCGGCGCCATGAGCGCGTGCCTTTTTGCCGATAGCCGTCAGATCGATCAGCGCGCCGTCGGTCCAGTGGCAGTGGGGCAGGGCGATGATGCCGGTCCTGTCGCCGATCGCCTCCAGAATGAGCGGCGTCCAATCGGCGCCGGGCATGTTGTCCGGCGTATTTTCCGGCGGATCGAGCAGGCGGAGTGTCCCGCCTTTTTCTTCGGCAAGGCGCATCCAGGGATAGACGTTGGAGGGGAACTGCTCCTGCAGCGCCAGAATTTCCTGTCCCGGCTCCAGCGGCAGATTCTTGGCGGCAATCGCCATGCCGTAGGAGGCGGAGGGCACGATGGCGATATTGTCCGCCCGTGTGTTGATGAGCTGGGCGAAAAGCGCGCGCACGGCCTCGGCATCGGAAAAGAAATGATCCGAGGTCAGATGCCAGGGCTGGCCTTTGGCGGCAATGGCCGCTTGCCCCGCGGCGATGGACGCCTTGGGCAGGGGGGACATATAGGCGCAGTTCAAATAGGTGACGTCTGCGGGAATATCGAAAAGGTGCCGCTGGGAAGGGATCATGCGGGCCGGGCTCCGGGCGATAAGGGTTTCTTAGGCATGATTACCGTTTCACGCTCAATATGCCGGTCAAAGAGCAAAAGGCAAAAACGTCATTTGACAGCGCCGGAGCGGAGGCATATATCGGCTGCGGGCCACCTTCCCCCACCGGAAGGCGACTATCTGAGAGGATAGATAGATCATATGACGAATACACGTCCGGCCGCTCGCCCGGCCAATCCGCACTTCTCGTCCGGTCCCTGCGCGAAACGCCCGGGATGGACCATCCAAAATCTCCAAGATGCCGCCCTCGGGCGCAGCCACCGTGCCAAGATCGGCAAGGCCAAGCTGAAAGAAGCGATCGACCGCACCCGCGCCGTGCTCGGTGTGCCGGAAGATTACCGCATCGGCATTGTGCCCGCCTCCGATACCGGCGCGGTCGAAATGGCCATGTGGTCGCTGCTCGGCGCGCGCGGTGTCGATATTCTGGCCTGGGAAAGCTTCGGCGCAGGCTGGGTAAGCGATGCCAAGAAGCAGCTCAAGCTCGAGGACATCCGTGTGTTCGAAGCCGATTACGGCAAGCTGCCCGACCTTTCTAAAGTCGATTGCAATCGCGATGTGGTTTTCACTTGGAACGGCACGACCTCGGGCGTACGTGTGCCGAACGGCGAATGGATCGCCGCGGACCGCGAAGGGCTGACGATCTGCGATGCAACGTCCGCCGCCTTCGCGCAGGACCTGCCCTGGGCAAAGCTCGATGTGACGACCTTCTCCTGGCAGAAAGTCATGGGCGGGGAAGCGGCTCACGGGATGTTGATCCTGTCGCCGCGCGCCGTGGAGCGCCTTGAAAGCTATACGCCGGCCTGGCCGATGCCGAAAATCTTCCGCCTGACGAAAGGCGGTAAGCTCATCGAGGAAGTGGACAACCGCTCCAACACCTCCGTTTGTCTGAAAATCACCGATCCGAAGGTTGCCGCCCTCGATGCGGACGGCCAGGCCGCTTTCGCCAAGAAGCTCGTGACGCTTCTGGACGATGAAGGCATTGCCTATGACATCGGCTCTTACCGCGATGCGCCGGCCGGCCTTCGTATCTGGGCCGGGGCAACGGTTGAAGTTTCGGACATGCAGGCGCTCCTGCCCTGGCTCGACTGGGCCTTCGGGGAAGCGCTCGCCTCGCTGGAAGCCGCGTAACCGGTTTCCATTCTGGTTTTCAACACAGGTTTTTAAAAGCGGGCGGCCCATGAAAGTGCCGCCCGGCTTTCCCAATTCAAAATCCCATTTGAGGAGGCAGGCATGCCGAAGGTCCTTATTTCCGATAAGCTTTCCCCCGCTGCCATCGATATTTTCAAGCAGCGCGGCGTCGAAGTGGACGTCAAAACCGGGCTCGAACGCGACGAGCTGATCAAGATCATCGATCAATATGACGGCCTTGCAATCCGCTCCGCCACGAAAGTGACGCAGCCCGTCATCGATGCGGCCAAGAACCTGAAGGTCGTGGGCCGTGCCGGGATCGGCGTCGACAATGTCGATATTCCCGCGGCAACGGCCAAGGGCATCATCGTGATGAACACGCCCTTCGGCAATTCCATCACGACCGCCGAACACGCCATTGCCATGATGATGGCGCTGGCGCGCGACATTCCCCAGGCCAATGCTTCCACTCATGCAGGCAAGTGGGAAAAGTCCAAATTCATGGGCGTGGAAGTGACGGCGAAAACGCTCGGCGTCATCGGCTGCGGCAATATCGGCTCCATCGTGGCGGACCGCGCGCTCGGCCTGCGCATGAAGGTCGTCGCCTTCGACCCGTTCCTCACGCCGGAGCGGGCGCAGGATCTCGGCGTTGAAAAGGTCGAGCTCGACGAGCTTCTGACGCGCGCCGATTTCATCACGCTGCACACGCCGCTCACCGACAAGACGCGCAACATCATCGACGCGAAAGCCATCGCGAAGATGAAGGACGGCGTGCGCATCGTGAACTGCGCGCGCGGCGGGCTTGTCGTCGAGGCCGATCTGAAAGCCGCGCTTGAAAGCGGCAAGGTGGCGGGCGCCGCGCTTGACGTGTTCGAGGAAGAGCCGGCGAAAGAGAACCCGCTTTTCGGTATGGAAAACGTCATCTGCACGCCGCATCTCGGCGCTTCCACCTCCGAGGCGCAGGAAAACGTTGCGCTGCAGGTGGCCGAGCAGATCGCCGATTATCTTCTCACCGGCGCGGTGACGAACGCGATCAACATGCCCTCCATCTCCGCCGATGAAGCGCCGAAACTTTCGCCCTTCGTCAAGCTGGCCGATCTTCTGGGTTCCTTTGCCGGCCAGCTCACCGAAACGGGCATCGAATCCGTGACGCTGGAATATGAAGGCGAAGTGGCGGGCATGAACACGCGCGCGCTGACGAACGCGGCGCTTTGCGGGCTGCTGAAGCCGCTGCTTGCCGATGTGAACGTCGTTTCCGCCCCCGTTCTTGCCAAGCAGCGCGACATCAATGTGGAAGAAGTAAAGCGCGAAGAGCCGCGCGGCGTTTATGAAACCTATATGCGCCTGACGGTGAAGACCGAACGCCAGGAACGCTCGGTCGCCGGTACCGTCTTCTCCGACGGCAAGCCGCGCCTCATTCAGGTGAAGGGCATGAACATGGAAGCCGAGCTCGGCCCCCACATGCTCTATGTCACCAATGAAGACAAGCCCGGTTTCATCGGCGCGCTGGGCTCTGTGCTCGGCAATGCCGGCGTCAATATCGCCAACTTCAACCTGGGCCGCACCGGCGCGGGCGCGGACGCAATCGCGCTGATCGAGGTCGATCAGGAAGTGACGGAAGACGTGCTGAAAGCGGTGAACGAGCTGCCGCATGTGCGCCAGGCCAAAGCACTGAAATTCTAAGCGTCCTTACGCTGAGAAACGAAGACGGCCTTCCGGCTCTCCGGGAGGCCGTTTTATTTTGAGGCGTTTGCGCTCTTCGCGCAGGGACGGATTGTCAGCCCGTCGGGCAGGCGGGTGCGGGTGTCGCCGCAGGCATAATCGAGCTGTGCTTGAGTGAGCCCTTTACCGAAGCGCAGGTCCGCGCCGGAGAGATCCGCTTTGTAAAAATCCATGCCAGCAAGGTTCGAGCGGCGCAGATCCACATTGTGCATGACAGCCTCGCGGAAGCGGGCTTTATCGGCCATGTCGATCTCGGTCATGTTCGCGCCGGTGAGATTGGCGCCGGTGAAATTGGCCCCCTCGATCCAGACGCCGAGCATGCGCGCGCCGCTGAGATCGGCTAGGCGCAGGTCCGCACCGCTTAGAAGCGCGCCCTGGAGGCGCGTGCCGCGCAAATTGGCGCGGGAAAGATTGGCGCCCATCAGGCGGGAGGCGGAAAAATCGGCTTCCTCCAGATTGGCCTCGCGCATATCCGCATGGCGCAGATTGGCGATGCGGTAAAGCCCGCCGGAAAAATCCCCCCGCGTCAGCGTGCAGCGCATACAGGCATTGATGCGCTTGCCTTGCCCTGCGCGCAGCTCCGCCATGCCCGCTTCATCGAGCGGCGGCAGTTCCTGTTCTTTCAAGCGCTCCGTGCCGTTTTGCGTGCCGAGCGGCTGCGGCGCTGCGATGGATTTGGCGGGCGGGGCAAGCGCGATGCGCATGGCAAGGGGCTCGGGCTCCGGCGCGCTCAGCCACCAGGGTGAGGCAAGTAGGATATGGAGGCAAATTGAGAGGAGAATGGCCGTTGCCACATCGTCGGGCGCAAGGGCGGCGGGGCTGAGCGCGTCTTCGCTGCCCGCCCGGCGCCGGGCGGCGAGTTTGGCAAAAAGGCGCGCGAAGAAGCTGCCGAGCGGGCGCTCGCTCCGGTCCGCATCTTGCGGCATTTGGGCCGCGCTTTCCCCAAGGCTGGCGGCTTCTGCGGAAATGGCCATGCCGTTCTTCATCCCCCATTTCGTTCAATCTGACCCGATTCGCGCGGAAAAGCGCGAATTGCCGCGGAAATGCGGGCAAGGCCAGCTCGGACTTTCATTCTGCGGGCAATCGGTTTAAAACCTCTCAAAGCCTCCCTTGGGTCCGGTCTCTTGCCGGTTCCAGCGGGGGCTTTCCTCATGTTTCGGGCGGAAATCCGGGCTTTCCGGGCGCTCTGCCCCTTAAACCCGTCGGTGATAGATATGGCGAATGTGGCAGTTGTCGGCTCCCAGTGGGGGGACGAGGGCAAAGGCAAGATTGTGGACTGGCTGTCGGAGCGCGCGGATGTCGTGGTGCGCTTTCAGGGCGGGCATAATGCGGGCCATACGCTGGTCATTGACGGGGTGACCTACAAACTTTCGCTGCTGCCCTCGGGCATCGTGCGCAAGGGAAAGATGTCGGTGCTGGGCAATGGCGTCGTCATCGACCCCTGGGCGCTGGTGAAGGAAATCGATGCGCTCGGCGAAATGGGTATCGAGGTGACGCCGGACAATTTGAAGATCGCGGAAAACGCGGTGCTCATTCTGCCGGTGCACCAGGAGCTCGATGTCATCCGCGAAAGCTCGAATACGGGCACGCGCATCGGCACGACGAAGCGCGGCATCGGCCCTGCCTATGAAGACAAGGTCGGACGGCGCGCCATCCGGGTGATGGACCTGGCGGCGCCCGAAACGCTGGAAGACAAGGTCGCCAAGCTGCTCGACCACCATAATGCGCTGCGCCGCGGGCTCGGCCAGGCGGAGGCGGATGCCGGCGAGCTGACCCGGCAGCTCAAGCAAGTCGCGCCGCGCATCCTGCCGCATGTGTCTTCCGTTTGGCGCTATCTCGACGATGTGCGCCGGAAGGGGGAGCGCATTCTCTTTGAAGGCGCGCAAGGCACGCTGCTCGATATCGACCATGGCACCTATCCTTATGTCACCTCCTCCAACACGGTGGCGGGGCAGGCGGCCACGGGCTCGGGCATGGGGCCCGGCGCCGTCGATTATGTGCTCGGCATCACCAAGGCCTATACGACGCGGGTGGGCGAGGGGCCGTTCCCGACCGAGCTCAACGATGAAATGGGGCAGCGGCTCGGCGAGCGCGGGCGCGAGTTCGGCACTGTGACGGGGCGCAAGCGGCGCTGCGGCTGGTTCGATGCGGTGCTGGTGCGCCAGGCCATCAAGACCAACGGCATGACCGGCATCGCGCTCACGAAGCTCGATGTGCTCGACGGGTTCGATGAGATCAAAATCTGCACGGGCTATGAGCTCGACGGTGAGATTATCGATTACCTGCCGGCCTCCGCCACGCTGCAGGCGCGTGTCAAACCGGTCTATGAAACGCTGGAAGGCTGGAAGGAAAGCACCTATGGCGCGCGTTCCTGGGTCGATCTGCCGGCGCAGGCCGTGAAATATGTGCGCCATGTGGAAGAGCTGATCGAGGCGCCGGTGGCGCTGCTCTCCACCTCGCCGGAGCGGGACGATACGATCCTGATGCAGGACCCTTACGAGGACTGATCCGCGTTCAAAGACGTAAACGGACAAATGGCGGTCATCAATGGCCGCCATTTTCTTTGCGCATGAGGCAGATTGCTCTGCCAACTGAAAACTTTCTTTTAGAGCGGCGATCTGCCACAGTTTCGCCATGAGTCTGGAGGAACGTTTGAGCTCGTAAGCAGGTAAGTGCTGCTGACATAGGGGGATTTACGACATGAAAAATATTCTCGTAAAAGGTGCGTTGCCGATTCTCTTCGCAAGCGCGTTTGTTCTGGCCGGCTGCGGCGAGGACAAGCAGGAAGAGCAGACCAGCGAAGACACGTCCGTTTCCGAAGAGATGAATGAAGCAGGCGAGGCCATGGGCACCGCCGCTGAAGAAACGGGCGAAGCCATGGGTGCAGCGGCGGAAGAAGCCGGCGCAATGATGGAAGATGCCGCCGACGCCACGATGGATGCCGCTTCCGACGCGATGGAAGAAACCGAGGAAGCGGGTGAAGAAGCCGCTGCCGAGGGCGAGGCCGCCATGGAAGAAGGCGCCGAGAGCATGGAGTCCATGGACGGTGCGATGGAAGAAGGCGCCGGCGAGATGGAAGCCGAGGCCGATGCTGAAATGGAAGCGTCTACGGAAGAAGGCGACGCCAAAGCGGCTGAATAAGCTTTTTCTTACGCAGATTTGAAACCGGCCCTTTTTCAAGGGGCCGGTTTTTCTTTGTCTTTTATCTGCCCGGCTCTGCCATGATTTCACCAAGTTGCCGCGTAAGGTGATTATCCAATATCCGGCCTAAGGGAGGTGCGCGATGAGAATGTTCAAAGCGGTATTTGCCGCCCCGTTTCTGGCAGGGGCTCTTTTGCTCTTCACAGGCCTCGCAGGATGCGGGGAAGCTTCCGAGGAAAGCGCGGCCGAAGAGACGGGCCTGCCTGCCGAGGTCAAACTGCAGAACTGGATCGCCATTCTCAACCTGATGCCGGGGCCGGGCCCGGCGAGCTTTTACGTGACGGGCGAGGTGGAGCTTCCCGCCAGCAATTACGAGGCCCGGCTCGTCAAGCGCGTGCCTCAGGGTATCAATCCTAAAGTGCTGATGCTCGATCTCGTGCTGGAGCCGCTCAAAGTTCCCGGCACCCAGGCGCTGGAATGGCGCCTTGTGCGCTATGAGGAAGAGGCGGCGCGGGGTGCGGGCGCGCCTTACGAGCAGATCGAGATTTTCTATCAGGGCAATCGCATTAAGCGCATCATGGATATTAAGGTCGCGCAATAGACCTTGACCGGCCAATTCGCAGCCTCAAAGCACGATCGGCCCTTTACGGGGCGGGCGGGGAGAGTCACACTGCCCCCCGTTCCGAGGGGTGTTTGCACAGGTAGACTGAACAGCAGACTGAGATGGCCAAGGCCGAACCCTTTGAACCTGATCCGGGTTATGCCGGCGAAGGGACGGAATAGCTGCACACGGCACCCGACATCCCTAAGCCAGCAAACCCTCCAGATTGACGGGGGACGCGATTCTGACTTTTTTGCGCTGGTGGGCGGTTTTGCTGGGGTCTTCCCTGATGCTCGGCGAAGCGATCCGCAGCTGGGGGCAAGACCGGCATTTGATTTGGGTGCTCGATGATTTCGTGATCGGTATTCCGCTGGTCGTGACCGGGCTTTTGCTCGCTGCGCCCACCCCTGCGCGCCGTTATGCGTTTTCCGCTGCCTGGGCGGGGACCGCCGGCATGCTCTATTCCAGTTTCTTCGGCAAGCTTCTCGAGCCGGCACGGCCGGTCGACAGCAATATCGAGACAGGGTTCCTGACGCTGCTTATCGGTCTCGCCTTCGCCTCGTCGCTGATCGGTCTTGCAGGCTCGGTCATTGCCAAACCTTCAACTTAAAAGGCGCTCTCTTATGGATATGCCCCTCACTCAGCAAGTTACCACCGGCCCCCTGCCGGCCTCGCGCAAGGTCTATACCGGTGCGCCGGGCGCGGAGGAGCTGAAAGTTCCTTTCCGGGAAATTTCGCTGCATCCGAGCGCAAGTGAGCCGCCCGTACGCGTCTATGACACGTCCGGCCCTTATTCCGATCCGGATGCGGTGATCGATCTTGAAAAGGGCCTGCCGCGCACGCGCACCGCATGGGTCAAGCGTCGCGGCAATGTGGAAGAATATGAAGGCCGGGATGTGCGCCCGGAGGATAATGGCAATGTCTCCGGCAAGCATCTGGCCGAGGCTTTTCCCATCCGCCACAGGCCGCTGCGCGGCACGGGGGAAGGGCCGCTCACCCAGTTCGAATTTGCCCGCGCCGGGATCATCACCGAAGAAATGCGCTATATCGCGGCGCGCGAGAATATGGGCCGGGCAGAGGCGCTGGAAAGCGCCGCGCATAAAGTGGCGGAAGGGGAAAGCTTCGGCGCTAATATCCCCGAATTCATCACGCCGGAATTCGTGCGTGATGAAGTGGCCGCGGGGCGCGCCATCATTCCGGCGAATATCAATCACCCCGAGCTCGAGCCGATGATCATCGGGCGCAATTTCCTGGTGAAGATCAACGCCAATATCGGCAATTCGGCGGTGACCTCTTCGGTTGCCGAAGAAGTGGACAAGATGGTCTGGGCGACGCGCTGGGGCGCGGATAATGTCATGGACCTTTCCACGGGCCGCAATATTCACAATACGCGCGAATGGATCATCCGCAATTCGCCGGTGCCGATCGGCACGGTGCCGATCTATCAGGCGCTGGAAAAAGTGGACGGCGTGGCCGAGGATCTGACCTGGGAGATTTACCGGGATACGCTGATCGAGCAGGCCGAGCAGGGGGTGGATTATTTCACCATCCATGCGGGTGTGCGGCTGCCTTATGTGCCGATGACGGCGAAGCGCGTGACGGGCATCGTTTCGCGCGGCGGCTCCATCATGGCCAAATGGTGCCTTGCCCATCACAAGGAAAGCTTCCTTTACGAGCATTTTGAAGACATTTGCGACATCATGCGCGCTTATGACGTCTCTTTCTCGCTGGGTGACGGGCTGCGCCCCGGCTCTATTGCCGATGCCAATGACGAGGCGCAATTTGCCGAGCTCGAAACGCTGGGCGAGCTGACGCAGATCGCCTGGCGCAAGGGCTGCCAGGTGATGATCGAAGGGCCGGGCCATGTGCCTATGCATAAGATCAAGGTCAATATGGACAAGCAGCTGAAGGAATGCGGCGGCGCGCCCTTCTATACGCTCGGCCCGCTCACGACCGACATTGCGCCGGGCTATGACCACATCACCTCCGGCATCGGGGCGGCGATGATCGGCTGGTTCGGCTGCGCCATGCTTTGCTATGTGACACCGAAAGAGCATCTCGGCCTGCCTAACAGGGACGATGTGAAAGAGGGCGTGATCACTTACAAGATCGCCGCTCATGCAGCGGATCTCGCCAAGGGGCATCCGGCAGCGCAGATGCGCGATGATGCGCTTTCGCGGGCGCGTTTCGAATTCCGCTGGGAAGATCAGTTCAATCTGGCGCTAGACCCGGAGCGGGCGAAGGAATTCCACGATCAGACCCTGCCGAAGGAAGCCCATAAGGTGGCGCATTTTTGCTCCATGTGCGGGCCGAAATTCTGTTCCATGAAGATCACGCAGGAAGTGCGCGAATATGCCGAAAGCGGCATGGCCGATATGGCAAGCGAGTTCCGCAATTCCGGCTCGAAACTTTACATGGAAGAAGGCGATGTCGAAGCGCTGAAGCGCAGCAATAAAGCGCTGGGCTGACCGGACCCCGCGTTTGCCTTACGATCTGACGGCTGTCTGGAAAAATCTGGACAGCCGTCAAGTTTTTTGTGAGTCTTTGTCATATTTATCCCCGTCATGCTCAGGCTTGACCCGAGCATCCATCGAGCGGTTCGGCGCGCTGAGGCGCTGCATGGACCCTCGGGTCAAGCCCGAGGGTGACGATGAAGGAAAGGAAGGCCGGCACCGGCCTTCCCCACAATAAAAAGAAGAACCCAAGCGATGGCGCTCGAGGAACAGCATAAAGAGGACACGCAAAAGCGCCGCCCGGGCCGGCCGGCCAAGGGCGATGAGGCGATCTCGCGCGAGGAGCTTCTGGAAGCCGCGCTTAAAGCCTTTGCCGAGCGGGGCTATGAAGGGGTCTCGGTGCGCGAGCTGACGCGGCAATGGGATGTCAGCCACAATCTCATTCACCATCATTTCGGCTCCAAAGAGGGCCTTTGGAAAGCCGCCGTCGATCACGCGGTGCGCAAACTGCCCGAAGGCATCAACGATCTTCTCTCGCCGGACGCGCCGGAGGGGGAGGAGATCGAGCGCATTCACGAGGCAAGCTACCGCATCGCGCTGATGGCGGCGACGCACCCGGATTATTTCAAGGTGCTGATGGACGAGTCCTCCCAAGGGGGGCCGCGCTTTAATTACATCTACGAAAATTACATGAAGGCGACGACGGAAACGGTGCAGACCTTTTTCGAGCGGGCCCATGCGCGCGGGGAAGCGCGGGCCATGCCGCCCGGTGTCGGCCATATCATTCTTTTGGGCGCCATCGGCACGCCTTTTACCATGCGCGCGCTCGCCGAGCGGCTGGTGATGGAGGGCAACCGCCGCCCGCCCACCGTGGAAGAAGGCGCCCGCGCCGTTGCCGATATTCTGGTTTACGGCGTGGTGCAGCCTAAAGCGGAGTAAGGGCGACCATCATTTCGCCGTGAAGCCATTTCCGTTTGCGCGCCTGCGCCCTAGATTAGACACGAGAGATCATATTGCCCTCGAAAATGGGAGGTCTGCCATGCTGTTCCGCAAGAAATCCGAAATGCCGAGCGCCGAGAGCGCGCTGCCGGGCCGGGAAATGCCGATCCCGACGGCGCAGAGCCATTTCGTGTCCGGCCGCCCGCTGAAGGGGCCGTTCCCGGAAGGCATGGAGCAGGTGATTTTCGGCCTTGGCTGTTTCTGGGGCGCGGAGCGCAAGTTCTGGGAGCTGGACGGTGTTTGGGTCACGGCGGTCGGCTACGCGGCAGGTTTCACGCCCAATGCCACTTATGAGGAAGTGTGCAGCGGGCGCACCGGGCATAATGAAGTCGTGCTGGTGGTTTATGACCCCAAAGTTGTGTCCTTTGAAACGCTGCTCAAGACGTTCTGGGAATCTCATGATCCGACGCAGGGCATGCGCCAGGGAAACGATGTGGGCACGCAGTACCGCTCCGGCATTTATGTGACCTCGCCCGCGCAGCGCGAGGCGGCGGAGGCGAGCAAGCGGGCCTATGAAAAGGCCTTGAGCGGACAAGGTTTCCCGCCGATCACGACGGAGATCAAGGACGCGCCAGAATTTTATTATGCCGAGGACTATCACCAGCAATATCTCGCCAAGAACCCGCATGGCTATTGCGGACTGGGCGGCACGGGCGTGAGTTGCCCGATCGGCACCGGTATCGCAGCGGATTGAGCCTTGCACCTTCAAAAGACAAAACGCCCCGGCAGGACCGGGGCGTTTTTTGTTGAAGACTTGGCGCTTATTTCGGTTCGTAGCGGAAGCCCACTTTGATCATGATCTGGAAATGCGCAACCTTGCCGTTTTCAATATGGCCGCGCTGATCCGTCACCTCGAACCATTCGAGGTTCTTGATCGATTTGGCCGCCGTTTCCACGGCCTGGTTGATCGCATCGTCGATGCTTTTGGTGGAAGAACCGACAATTTCGCTGGTGCCGTAAACGTGACTCATGGGAAGTCTCCTTATCAGCTTTGTTCTTCTCTTCTTCATGAACGTCCCGGCGCGCCGCCCGTTCCTTGCGTCTTAATCGGGCAGCGGGCGGGTTTTTCGTTCTTCCGCTGCGATGAAGACGGAAAATTTCTGCAACCTGTCGAGATGCGAGAACGTCGCCTTGATGATGACGAGAATGGGCACGGCAAGCACCGCGCCGATGACGCCCCACATCCAGCCCCAAAAAATAATGGAGAGAAACACCATGGCCGCGTTGATCGTATGGCGCCGGCCGATGACGGTGGGCAGAACGAGCTGCGATTCAATGAGATTGCAGAGGAAATAGAAAGCGGGCGGTAAAAGCGCCAAGGCCGGATCGGACATGGTCAGAAGCCCGGCAATGCCCGTCAGCGCCATGCCGATGGCGGGTCCCAGATAGGGGATGTAATTGAGGATCATGCCGGCCGCGCCCCAGAGCACGGGATTGGGCAGGCCGACCGCCCACATGCAAAGACCGATGGCGATACCGAGGCAGATATTGATCAAGGTGACGGAGACGAGATAGCCGGAAATCTCCCGCTCGATGTCGCGGATGATGCGCCGGGCCTTTTCCTTGTCGGAAATGCGCGGAGCGATGCGCACGATCCTGTCACGCATCAGGTGCGTTGTCGCCAGCACAAAATAGAGAAAGACGAAGAAGATCAGAAGCGAGGTGCCGATTTCGCCCATCAGCGTCAGCGCACGGTTGGCAACGCTTGCTTCTTGAATGACGACTTCCTGGCTCCCCGTTTCCCCTTCGCCATTGGCAAAATTGCCAGCCGCCTCACGCATCTTTTCGGAGGCCGCGCGCATTTCTTCCATCGGCACCGTGATCTCGCGGGTGCGCTCCTGAAATTCTTCGATGGCGCTGGGGATGCGTTCGGCCCATTCGCTGACCGGATCGGCGAGGAGGTAAAGCCCGCCGCCGCAAAGCCCGAGCAGCGAAAAGACGATGATGGCAGCGGCTGCCGGATCGGGCAGATATTTCAGCGGGGAAAGGCGCAGGAGCGGCGTGAAGAGAAACGAGACGACGATGGCGGTGAAGACCGGGGCGATCAGCGCCTGGGCAAGATAAAGCGTATAAAAGAGCGCCAGGATGGAAAGGAAGCTGAGCGCCGTGCCGGGCAGCATCACCCCGCCAAGGGCGATCCTGCTCGTTCCCGCTGTGCCATTTGCGCCGGGGATATTGTTTGTTTCGTTGTCCTGCACGGTCCGCGTTCCCGGTCTTTAAGAAGGGTCTGGCAGAAGAACGCGGGGACGGGAGGCAGGTTCCCCTTTTGCAAAGCGGGGGAGGCTGGGGATCAGGTTTCCGAAGGCGGGTCTTTTTCCAGATCGAGCAGCTTTTCCTTGCGCTCCGGCCCCCAGTGATAGCCGCCGATGCCGCCCGATTTCGGCAGGATGCGGTGGCAGGGGATGGCCAGCGCCACAGGGTTCATGGCGCAGGCGCGGGCAACGGCGCGCTGGCTCTGGGGCAGACCGATGGCCGCCGCGATCTCGCTATAAGTTGCCGTTTTTCCGGCGGGCACGGCGCGGAGCGCCGCCCAGACCTTCGCCTGAAAAGCGGTGGCCTTGATGTCGAGCGGCAGCTTAGGCCAGGCTTCGAGCCCTGCTGCATAGCGGGCGAGGGCGTCCGCCCATGTTTCAAGGGTGTAGGCTTCGTCTTTCTTTTTAGCTTTTTCTGCGCTCAGAAGCGCGGCGTTGGAAAATTCCTCGGCAAGGCCTGCGGCAAGCTTCTTTTCGCTTTCGCCAAAGCGCACGGTGCAGAGCCCCTTTTCGGTGCTTGCAATCAGCAAGGGTCCAAGCGCGGTTTTGCGGCAGGTCCAGAAGATCGTTTGCCCTTCACCTTTCTTGCCGTAATCGGCCGGACGCATGCCGAGCGCGGCGGATTCTTTTTCATAAAAGCGGCTGGAGGAACCGTATCCGGCTTCATAGATGGCGCGGGTAACGGAGTGCCCGGCGCGGGAGGCTTTACGGAAACGCTCGAGCTTCATGGCGCAGGCATATTGTTTCGGTGTGACCCCCAAAGCTTTACGGAAGAGCTTTTGCGCATGGCCTTCTGAAAGCCCGGCAGCTTTTGCGAGGGCGCCGAGGGAGGGCGTTTCTTCGGCTTCCTCGAAAAGCGCGCACATGGCGCGGACTTTTTCCCAGCTTCCTTCTTCGGCGAAGGGCGCGCGCGGTTTGCAGCGCAGGCAGGCGCGCAGGCCCGCTTTTTCGGCAGCGGCGGGCGTGGGGAAGAAGCGGATATTTTCCAGCTTTGGCGTGCGGGCCGGGCAGGAGGGTTTGCAGTAAATGCCGGTGGTGAGCACACCGGTATAGAAAAGCCCGTCATAGCGCCCGTCGCGCTGCTCGATGGCGCGGTAGAAAAGCTGGCGGACGTTCTCATCGTCCGATGCGTGCCCGGCTTTTTCAGCCTGCAGCGTCTCTGTCTTTCTCAGTTCTCCTTTGGCGCCGTGCATCTGTCTCTCCCGCGGGGGGCTTGCCCCTTTCCATTATGAGCATAAAGCGGGGACAAGAAAAAACCGGAACCGGCGCGCAAACACTCCGGTTCCGGTTTTCAATGTTCCGGCGGGCGGAAAGCCCGGATCTTCGCGGGTTATTCGGCGCGGGCCGCCTCGCGCTGGGCCTGCACCTGTTCTTTCATGGAATCGCGCATGGCCTTTTGCAACTTCTCGAAGGCGCGCACCTCGATCTGGCGCACACGCTCGCGGCTGATGCCGTATTCCTGGCTCAGTTCCTCGAGCGTTGCCGGTTCGTCCTTCAGCCGGCGTTCGGTGAGGATGTGCATTTCGCGCTCATTGAGGCTCTGCATTGCCATTTGCAGCATGGAGCGGCGCTGTTCCAGCTCCTCATTGTCGCCGAGGCGCACTTCCTGGTCCGCTTCATCATCCACCAGCCAGTCCTGCCATTCGCCCGATTGTTCGCCGTCCTGGCGCAGCGGCGCGTTCAGCGAATTATCGGGGCCAGCAAGGCGCCGGTTCATGGAAATGACGTCGTCCGTCGTCACGCCCAGCCGGTCGGCAATGGTCGTCACGGTTTCCGGGTTCAGGTCGCCTTCCTCGAAGGCTTTGAGCTGGCCCTTCATTTTGCGCAGATTGAAGAACAGCTTCTTCTGTGCCGCCGTGGTGCCGATTTTCACCAGCGACCAGGAGCGCAGGATATATTCCTGAATGGAGGCGCGGATCCACCACATCGCATAGGTGGACAAGCGGAAGCCTTTTTCCGGATCGAAGCGCTTGACCGCCTGCATGAGGCCGACATTGCCCTCCGAGATCACCTCGGCGGTGGGCAGGCCGTAGCCGCGGTAGCCCATGGCGATTTTCGCCACGAGGCGCAAATGGCTCGTGACCAGCTTATGCGCGGCCTCGGAATCGTCATGCTCCTTCCAGCGTTTGGCGAGCATGTATTCTTCCTGCGGCTCGAGCATGGGAAATTTGCGGATCTCCTGCAAATAGCGGGAGAGCGAGCCTTCGGGCGTCAGCGATGGAATCGATTTCGTCGCCATGGAGCCCCCTCATTTGGCTGGTCGTTAAAGCGCTGCCGCCCCGGTTAGGGCAACAGAGCCGATTGGCGTCAGGCCTATATAAGCAGCCTGTCACCGGATAAAAGGGTTCTTGTTCATAATTCTAAAGCAATTCTAAACTGGCTTAAAGGGGCTTGGCGCCGCAGCGTTAGGTTTGCCTTAAAGCGGCCTCCAGCGCCGCCAGATCGGCGGGAAGCGGGCTTTCGAAGAGCAGTTGCTCGCCCGTTACCGGGTGTTCAAAGCCCAGTTCACAGGCGTGCAGGGCCTGGCGGCCCAAGGCGGCGAGGCAGGCCTGGGCGTCCGGGCTGAGCTTGACCTTGCGGGTGGCATGGCTGCCGCCATAGATGGGATCGCCGAGCAGCGGGTGGCCCTTATGGGTCAAATGCACGCGGATCTGGTGGGTGCGGCCGGTTTCAAGGCGGCATATGAGGCGGCTTACCAGCGCTTCCGGCTCGCCATAGGCCTCGGTGACCTGAAAATGCGTGATCGCCTCGCGCCCGTCCTTGCGCACCGCCATTTTGCGCCGGTTCTGGGCGGAGCGGCCGAGGGGCGCGTCGATCGTGCCGCGGAAGGTGCCGGGCTTGCCCCAGACAAAGGCGATATAGGCGCGCGAGAGACGCCCATCGCGCCCGTGAGCGGCGAATTGGGCTTGCAGGGCCTTGAGCGCCCCTTCTGTCTTGGCGACGACGAGGAGGCCGCTCGTGTCCTTATCGATGCGGTGGACGATGCCGGGGCGTATTTCCCCGCCGATGCCGGTGAAGCCGTCCGGGCAATGGGCAAGCAGCGCATTGACCAGCGTCATGTCCGGATTGCCGGGGGCGGGATGAACGACAAGCCCGGCAGGCTTGTCGATGACGATGAGCGTGTCGTCCTCAAAAACGATGTTGAGCGGAATGTCCTGGGCCTGCGGCTCGGCGGGGGCGGGCGGCGGCAGGGTGATGGTGAAGGCCGTCCCCGGCTTCACCTTGGCTGAAGGCTCGATCGCCATGCTGCTCGGCTTACCTTCCGCTTCGATGACCTGGCCCGTCTCGATAAGCACGCGCATGCGCGCGCGGCTCGGCGGCTCGGGCAGATGCGCCAGCTTGTCCGTCAAAAACTTGTCGAGCCGGACGCCCTTGTCGTCTTCTTCCGCGTGGACGGTTATGGTGGTGCCGCCTGATGCGGCATCAGGCGCGGGCGGGGCAGAAGAAGAATCGGGTGAAGAATCGTGAGAGGACATCATGCCTGACAATATCCCTGAAGGGAGTGAGATGGAAACGAATGAAATAGAAGGCGCGGGAGACGCGGAGGCGGGCCGCTCGGCGCTTTCCACACGGCAGATGGTGCAGCTGGCTATCGTGATTGCCATGGGGCTGGTGCTGCTGCTCGGTTTTGTTTTCGTCGTCATTGTTATGGCGCTGCGCGCCTCCAAAACCGATGGGGAAGACCCGCGCGGCCTTGCCCGCGAAGATGCAGGTGAGATCGCGGCGCCGCGCGCCGACGAGGGATCAGGAGAAGAGGCGGGCCCGAATGGCCGCATTCATCTGAAGGCCGGGGAGCGTCTTCTCTCGCTTGGCGGGGATGAGGAACGGCTGGTGCTGTATCTTCATACCGATAAGGGCGAGGAAATCCGTGTGGTCGATGCGAAGACCGGCGCGGTGGTCCGTCAGATCGAAGTGATCCGGGGCACACGCTGAGCGCGGTGCGATTCGAGCGGGTCTGCATGGGAAACCGAAGGCGCTTCTGAGAACGCGATATCCGGCATTTAGGCAAAAAGAAACCGCCTGCGCGGGGGGAGGAGGAGGAGAGCGCAGGCGGTTCTTTTTTCGAAGCCCTTAGCCAGGGAGGAGGTTGGCTGCCGGGCTTGGTGAGCTTTTTATCGGCCATTTCTGACATCCTGTCAATTCCAATTTTTTGCATTGCAGCACATTGTTTAATTCTTTAAGCGCCGGTTAATGCTTTGTAACTACGGGGTTTTTCATGTTTTCCGCCATATGACGCAGGGTCAAGTTGTGCGCTGCTCCGCGCTGCGCCCAAATGACGCAAGCAAAATTGGCGGGAAACTGCGGCCGCTTTTTGGGCGATTCCAGGACGAAGCTTCCGGCGCTTTCGGCGGGCCTTTATCCGGGCGGCATGCGCGGCGGGATTGCCGGGCGCATTTTCCCCGCTATGCTCATGGCGGGTGGTCGTGAAACAGCCTTAAGGCAGGGGCTGGTTTTGCGCGGGAGGAACGAGCGTGAGCATGGTGATGGGACAAGCTGGGGGACAGACAGGAAGTCAGGCAGGGGAGCGAGCATCCGGGGCACCGCTTTCAATGGATTCGCCCTGGCGGTGGCTGGCGCTTGGCTGGCGCGATATGTGGGCCGTGCCGGGCATCAGCCTGACTTACGGCCTGGTCTTTTTCGGTGTTTCCGTTGCCATCGTGGCCGGTCTGGCGGTGCTCAGCTGGAGCGCCGTGGCGCTTGCCATGGCTGCAGGGTTCATGCTGGTCGGGCCGATGCTGGCCGTCGGGCTTTATGAAGCAAGCCGCCGGCTCGAGGCGGGTGAGCCGCTGCATTTGCGCGATATTTTTTTCGTCGCCACGAAATCACCCTCGCAGCTTGCTTTGCTGGGCGGCGCGCTGATGCTGGTGCTGCTCATCTGGATGCGCCTTGCCACGCTGCTCTTTGCGCTCTTTTTCGGTGGGGAAGGCTTTCCGCCGCTTTCCAATTTCCTGCAAACGTTGTTCTTCACCAGTCACGGGCTCGGCCTGATGGTTATGGGCACGGCGGTGGGTGCGGTGCTTGCGGCTTTTGTTTTTGCGATCTCGGCGATTTCCGTACCCATGCTGATGGAGCGGGACATGGATGCGGTGAGCGCTATGGGCGAAAGCGCGCTTGCCGTGCTGCGCCATCCCAAAGAGCTTCTGCTTTGGGCCTGGCTTATCGCGGTCATCATGGCGGCGGGTCTTGCCACGTTGCTGGTGGGGATGATTATCGCCTTCCCGCTGATCGGTCATGCGACCTGGCATGCCTACCGGGACATCACCGCGCAGACGAACTAGCGTTTTTGTTTCTCTTTCGGCTCTTCGGGCGCCTCTTCGTTTTCATCTTCGAAGAGAATGCGTTCGGCTGCGCCATCAAGATCGTCATATTGCCCGGTCTTGAGCGACCAGAGGAACGCGACAAGTCCCAGAAGGCCGAGGCCAAGGGCCACGGGGATGAGGAAGAGCAGCGCTTCCATGGCTCAGCGCTCCTGAAAGCGGGTGAGGTTGAGCCGGAGCGCGTTGCCAATCACCGAAAGCGAAGAAGCGGACATGGCGACGGCGGCAATGAGCGGCGTCACGAAGCCCATCACGGCAAGCGGAATGGCAACCGCGTTGTAAGCGAAGGAAAGGCCGAAATTCTGCAACACGAGGCGGCGGGAAATACCTGCAATGCGTACCGCCTCGAGAACCGGGGCAAGTTTCTGGCCCTGAAAAATGAAATCCGCCGCCGTTTGGGAAATATCGGCGGCGCTGGCCGGCGACATGGAAACATAAGCGGCTTTCAGGCAGGGCGCATCGTTCAGCCCGTCCCCGATCATCAGCACGCGCTTGCCGTCCGCTTCTGCTGCATTCAGCGCCGCGATCTTTTGCTGCGGCGTGCATTCGCCCTGCCAGTCGATGATAGCAAGGCGCTTGGCGGTGGCGGCGACGATTTCTTCCCTGTCGCCGGAAAGCAATTTGACGGGCAGGCCGCGCGCCTGCAGGGCATGGATAATCGCCTCCGCGTCGGGGCGCAGACGGTCGGTGAAGAGAAAGCGGCAAGGCGCGCCGTGGCCGGAAAGCCAGAACTCGGACGCATTGGCGCCTTGCCCCGGTCGCACGTTTTCCGCTTCGGCCAAACCTTCCAGCGCGAATGCTTTTTTCCCGAGGCGGATTTCCTGTCCCCGCCAGATAGCTGAAAGGCCGAGGCCGGGGTGCTCTTTCAGATCGCTGATCTCGGCCAGCGGCATGCCGGCGGCGGCGCGGGTCATGGCTTCGGAGAGCGGATGCTTGGAGCGGGCGGCAAGTGCGCCGGCGAGCGACAGGTCCGCGTCCAGAATTTCTTCGCGGTTGCACAGCTCGGGCTTGCCTTCGGTCAGTGTGCCGGTCTTGTCGAAAAACACCGTGTCGATATCGGCGAGTTTTTCCAGCCCGTCGGAGGATTTGACGAGAATGCCGCGCTGGAGAAGGCGGCCCGTCGCCACGACCTGCACGATGGGAACGGCAAGGGCAAGGGCGCAGGGGCAGGTGATGATGAGCACGGCGACGGCGTTGAGAAGGCCCGTCTGCCAGCCCGCGCCGAGCGCCAGCCAGAGAAGCAGCGTGGCGGCGGCGAGCGCGTGGACGGCAGGCGCGTAATAGCGCGAGACCCGGTCGGCAAGGCGTACATAGCCCGCGCGGCCCTGCTCGGCCGCTTCCATCAGACGCACGATTTCGGCGAGCAGCGTTTCATCGTTGCGGGCGGTGACGCGCACGGTGAGCGCGGCGCCGAGGTTCATCGTGCCCGCGAAGACCTTCGTGCCGGGAGCCGCCGTTTCCGGCACGGTTTCGCCGGTGACGAGTGATTTGTCGATATCGCTCATACCTTCCAGCACCACCCCGTCGGCGGGAAGGCGCATGCCGATTGCCACGGAAATTTTCATCCCCGGATCGAGCCTGTCCACGGGGACGGCGCTGATGGTGCCGTCCGGCATGATGACGTTGGCGGCAACGGCCCGGAGTGCCAAAAGGTTTTGCGCCACCGAGCAGGCTTTGCTGCGCGCCTTTACATCGAGATAGCGCCCGATCAGCAGGAAGAAGAGCAGGCTGACGCTCGCATCGAAATAGGCGTGCTCGGCATGGGTGATGGTTTGAACGAGGCTCATACCCGCCGAAAGAATGACGGCGAGGGAAATCGGCACATCCATATTGGTGTGCCCGGCTTTCAAGGCCCGGAAGGCGGATTTGAAAAAGGGCTGGCCTGCATAGGCGACTGCGGGAAGGGCGATCAGCGCCGATATCCAATGAAAGAGCGCGCGCGTTTCCACTTCCATGTCGCTGACAAGCCCGGACCAGACGGAAACGGAAAGCAGCATGACATTGGCGGCGGCAAAACCGGCAACGCCTGTGGCGCGCAAAAGATCGCGGCCCTGTTCCTCATCGAGCGCGCCCATGATTTGCGGGTCATAGGGGACGGCCTCGAAGCCAAGCTCGCTCAGTTTTTCGGTGATGGGAGGAATATGCGCGCGGCGCTGCCAGCGCACGGCAACGCGCTTGGTGGACAGATTGGCGCGTACATAGGTGATGCCGTCGAGTGTGCCGAGACCTTTTTCGATCTTGTTCATGCAGCCGGCGCAATGCATGCCGTCGACGATCAGGTCGAGCTCGGCCTCGTCTTCTCCGTGGGGGCGCACATAATGATCGGCAAGGGCCTGAGCCATGGCGTTACTGCGCTTTCGCCTCGTCCGTACCGGCGGGAGATGAACCGTCCGCCGTCAGGAATACTCTTTTTTCTTCGGCATATAGAAGCTCGCCTTGCCGGTGGGCTGAAATGTCGAGTAGCCAATTGCCGGCGGCGGGCAGGGTCAGAACAGCTTCATACGTCCCGGGCCGGGTTTCAACCGCTGAAAGCGCCCGGTCTTTGCCTTCGGATACCGGGCGGCGGAGCACCAGCGAGAAGTCGAGCCCGGTAAGCGGCGCGCCCTCCTTATCCTTCATTGCGAAAAGCAATGTCGTGTCGAGAGCGGGGGTGACGTTATGGCTGACATCGAGCGTCCAGCCGCGTTCTTCCTGCGCTTTGGCGGCGGCCAGCACATCATTATAGGCGCGGCCCTTGCGGTAGGCGTTTTGCGTTTCCACCCCGTCGAAGGTGGAAAGGGCGTAGTAGGACATGATGATGTTGGCGCCGATCACGACGAAGAAGAAGGCGCCGAGATAGAGCAAGAACTTACGTCCCGTGAGGATGCCCGCCCAGGTGGCCGGTTTGAAATCCGGATGCTGGCTCATTTTTGCGGTCCTCTGAACACCGTGTCGTTTTCTACCATTTCGCCCGTGCGCAGATTTTCCACGGTGAAGGTGAAATCAGCTTCCCCGTCGTCGAGCCGGCCGAGTGCGTCCACCGGCAGAATGACATACATTTTGATGGATTCCAGGCTGTCGGCCGCTGCCGGCACGATCTGCGCGCCCTGGGTGTCGCGGCCCTGCACGGTCAAAACGCCTTCGGGCAGGCCTTCGATGGCGACGCGGAAGTCGGCTGCCTCGTGGTCCATGTTCAGGATCTTGACCTGATAACCGTTCCGGATGCTGCCATCGGACAGCTTGACGAAGAGCGGGTTACGGTCGCGCAACACGTTCACCTCGAGCTGCGCACGGGTGGCGAAGGTGTTGATCATGATGGCGCTAACAAGCAGGAGCAGGCCGGAATAGATGACGGTGCGCGGACGGATGAGGCGCACTTTTTCTTTCGTGCCGAGGCGGCGGGCTTCCTTATTGGCCGGCGTGTCGTAACCGATCAGGTTCCGCGGGCGCTCCACCTTGTCCATGATTTCGTTGCAGGCATCGATGCAGAGCGCGCATTGAATGCATTCCAGCTGCATGCCGTCACGGATGTCGATGCCCATGGGGCAGGCTGCGACGCATTGGCCGCAATCGATGCAGTCCCCGCGCCCGTCCCAGCTCGTGCCTTTTTTGTGGGGTCCGCGCGGCTCGCCCCGATCGGGTTTATAGGAGACCAGCAGGGAATCATCGTCGAACATGGCGCCCTGAATGCGCGGCCAGGGGCACATATAGGTGCAGACCTGTTCGCGGGCGATGCCGCCCAAAAGATAGGTCGTGCCGGTGAAAAGGCCGATAAAGATATAAGCGATGAGCGGCGCATCGAGGGTGACGAGATCGCTTGCAAGCGCCGGCGCATCGGCGAAATAGAAAACCCAGGCCCCGCCCGTGGCAATGGCGATCAGAAGCCAGACGATGTGCTTGCCGGTCTTGCGGGCAAGCTTGCCAAGCGACCAGGGGCTTTTGTCGAGACGGATACGGGCCGCACGTTCACCCTCGAAGAGACGTTCCACATAAATGAAGAGGTCCGTCCAGACCGTTTGCGGGCAGGTATAGCCGCACCAGACACGCCCGGCGAGGGAGGTGACGAGGAAGAGCAGCAGCGATGCCAGAATGAGCAGGCCCGTCAGGTAGTAGATTTCCTGCGGCCAGATTTCGATGAAGAAGAAATAAAAGCGCCGGGCGGGCAGATCGAGCAGCACCGCCTGATCTGGCGCATTCGGGCCCCGGTCCCAGCGCAGCCAGGGGGTGATGTAGTAGATGGCGAGCGTGATGGCCATAACGGCCCATTTCAGCCGCCGGAAAGTGCCGTGCACGAGCTTCGGGTAGACTTTGACGCGGCTGGCGAAAAGGGGCCGGTTCTGTTCTGCGTTGACTGCCGTGATCGTTTCGCCGTCCTTGCCGTGGGCAGCATCAAAATCAGCGGCCTGGCGGGCAAGGCCAGCCAGTTTGTCGGCAGGAGAAGCACTCAAGACATCGCTCGCCATATAACTCTCCGGGAGGCAAGAATGGACCTTCTGTCTTGCTCTTATAAAGAGGGCTCTTTAGGGGGGCGGCCCGGCGATTTGACGCTGCGCCATTTTGTCACCAGCCAGATTTACCTGGAGCCGTCTTTAAAAGAGCAAGGCCCCGCCCTTTGGGGCAGGGCCTTGCCGGGTCGTCTATCCGTCCAGGCGGCCTTACTGACCGCCGCCCAGCGTGTGCACGTAGAGCGTCAGCTCCTTGATCTCCGCATCGGAAAGGCGGCCGCCCCAGGCGGGCATCACGCCGGCGCGTGCCTTGGCGATGCTTTCGTAAATGTCGGAGCGGTTGCCGCCATAAAGCCAGATGGCGTCGGTCAGGTTGGGCGCGCCCAGTTCCTGATTGCCTGCGCCCGTCTCGCCGTGGCAGGCAACGCATTGCTGGCCGAAGATTTCCGCGCCGGCTTCTGCGCCCGCCGTCATTTCGCCCTGACCGGAAATGGCCATGACGTAATCGGTGACATTGCTCACTTCTTCCCGGTTCAAGATCCCGTCGGTAAGAAAGCGCGGCATCATGTTGAAGCGGGTGTCGTCATCCAGTTCCCAGCGGATGCCGTGGGTGATCGTGGTTTGGATGGCTTCGAGCGTGCCGCCCCAAATCCAGTTGTCGTCATTGAGGTTGGGATAGCCTTTGAAGCCTTGCGCGCCGGAGCCGTGACAAGGCGCGCAATTGTCGCCGAAAAGCGCCTTGCCCCCGGCAACGGCCAGTTCCATCAATTCAGGATTGGCCTGAATCTTGGAAATGTCCGTCGCTGCGATGGACTGCATATATTCGGCCCGGCCCTCATCGATGGCGGCAAGTTCTTCCGTCACGGCGCCGCGCTGGCTATAGCCCAGAACGCCTTCCAGCGCCGTCCATTCCCCGTTCCAGAAGACGGGCCAGGACGGCATGAAGATGAAATAGGCGACCGACCAGACGATGGTGGCGTAGAACGTATAGACCCACCATTTGGGCAGCGGATTGTTAAGCTCGCGGATGTCGTCCCACTCATGACCCGTGGTTTCGACGCCGGTGACTTCGTCTTTATGCGGGGTGCTCATTTCTTCTCTTCCCCTTTCTCTTCATCGTTGAGGGGCAGGCGGGAGGCTTTTTCGAACTTCTTCTTGTTGGACGGCCAGAAAGCGTAAGCGATCGCGCCGATGAACAAGACGAAGAGGAAAACGAGACCCCAGGTGCCGGCAAAGTGTGAAAAATCTTCATAGGTCACTGAAGCCTCCTATTGCTGCTCGAAGACAACGTCTTCATAGGCGCTGAAATCGACGAGCGTTCCCAGCATCTGCAAATAGGCGATGAGCGCATCGAGCTCGGTGATCTCATCGGGATTACCGTCGAAATCACGCACCTGGGCCTTGGCATAGCGTTCCTGCAGCCCGTCATAATCGGATTCAGGGTCGGCCTGCGCTTCAAGGTCGGCCCGGGCATTGGCGATCTGCTCTTCGCTATAGGCCTGGCTGATCGTCATGCGCATGGCTTTCAGATCGTTCTCGATGTCGCGGTAATTGAGCGGCGTTTTGGCAAGGAAGCCGTAACCCGGCATAATGGACTCAGGCACCACCGCGCGCGGGTTCTGCATATGAATGCGGTGCCACTCGTCCGAGTATTTGCCGCCGACGCGGGCAAGGTCGGGCCCCGTCCGCTTCGAGCCCCACTGGAAGGGGTGGTCGTATTTGCTTTCCGCGGCCAGCGAATAGTGCCCGTAACGTTCCACTTCCGAGCGCAGCGAGCGCACCATCTGACTGTGGCAGGTGTAGCACCCTTCACGGATATAGATGTTGCGGCCCTTCAGCTCCAGCGGGGTATAGGGGCGCACGCCCTCCACATCCTCGATCGTGGTGTTGATGAGGAAGGTGGGGACGATTTCGACGATACCGCCGATCGCGACCGTGATCAGGGTCAGAACGAGAAGAAGGATCGAGTTCTTCTCGATGGTTTCATGCTTGAATCTAGCCATCGTGAGAGCCTCCTTACTCGGCCGGTGTTGCGATGATCTGGCCGGAACCTGCGGGCGCTGCGTCGAGCTTTTCGCCCTGGCGCACATCGCCGCGGATGGTCCGGTAGACGTTGTAGACCATGATCAGCGCGCCAAGCAGGAACAGAACGCCGCCTAGCCCGCGGATGATGTAGAAGGGATGCATCGCTTCCACGGTTTCCACGAAGGAATATTCGAGGAGGCCGAGGTCGTTATACGCCCGCCACATCAGGCCCTGCATGATGCCGGAGACCCACATGGAGGTGATGTAGAGCACGATCCCGAGCGTTGCGACCCAGAAGTGCCAGGAGACGAGGGCAAGGGAGTAAAGCTCCTTGCGCCGCCACAGCCAGGGCACGAGGCAGTAGATCGCGCCGAAGGAAACGAAGCCCACCCAGCCGAGCGCGCCGGAATGCACATGGCCGATCGTCCAGTCCGTGTAGTGGCTGAGCGAGTTCACCGCCTTGATGGACATGACCGGGCCTTCGAAGGTGGACATGCCGTAAAAGGCGATGGAGACGACGAGCATGCGGATGACGGGGTCGGTGCGCAGCTTGTCCCAGGCGCCCGACAGCGTCATCAGGCCGTTGATCATGCCGCCCCAGGAAGGCATCCAGAGCATGATGGAGAAGGTCATGCCGAGGGTCTGCGCCCAGTCGGGCAGTGCGGTGAAGTGAAGGTGGTGCGGACCTGCCCAGATATAAAGGAAGATCAGCGCCCAGAAGTGGATGATCGACAGACGGTAGGAATAAACCGGCCGCTCCGCCCGCTTCGGCACGAAGTAATACATCATGCCGAGGAAGCCGGCGGTTAGGAAGAAGCCCACCGCGTTGTGGCCGTACCACCACTGGATGAGCGCGTCCTGCACGCCGCCAAAGAAGGTGTAGCTCTTGACGGACAGAAGCGAGACGGGGATCGACAGGTTATTGCCGATATGCAGCATCGCGATGGTGACGATGAAGGCGAGGTAGAACCAGTTGGCCACATAAATGTGGGGTTCGCGCCGTTTGGCCAGCGTCACGAGGAAGACCAAGAGATAGACGACCCAGACGATGGTCAGCCAGAGATCCACATACCATTCGGGCTCCGCATATTCCTTCGACTGGGTGACGCCCATCAGGTAGCCCGTGGCGGCCAGCACGATGAAGAGCTGGTAGCCCCAGAAGACGAACCAGGGGGCGATGTCGCCGGCAAGGCGCGTCTTACAGGTGCGTTGCACGGCATAAAAAGACGTCGCGATCAGCGCGTTGCCGCCGAAAGCGAAAATCACCGCCGAGGTGTGCAGCGGACGCAGCCGGCCGAAGGACAGCCAGGAAACGTCGAAATTGAGCACCGGAAAGGCGAGCTGGAAGGCGATGAGCACGCCCACGGCGAAGCCGGCAATACCCCAGAAGAGTGTTGCGATGACACCGGCGCGGATGACGCCGTCGCTATATTGCACGCCGTCCTGGGCCTGCGGGTCGGGACCGCGCTCCAGCGCATCGAAATGACGCTTGCCCAGGGCAAAGAGCCCGAAAACGAAGAACAGCAGAAAGAAGGTCGCATGGGTGGCCATCGCCGCTTCATGCGTTTTTGCTGCGATATAAATGCTTAGGAACGCGCCTAGTACAAATGCGGCGCCGACGCCAAGCGTCGCTGCGCCGAATGTGCCCGCGCCTGCTTCTTTGGAAGCCGCCATCGGAATCTCCTGAATATTGCCTCAGCGGCTTCTTTTAGGGCGGGGCAGGGAGAGGCGCTTTGGCATAGATCAAGTGGATGGCCGGCATATGCCGATCGCCCCCCATTGATTTGCGTATGTGCCCCTCCGGCAACGATATCTGCCACCCCCAGAAGTCGCATCCATCAGATCGTCTTGTCGGTCTTTATCAATGACCGGGCAACGCGACACGGACGCACAGTCCTTACGCAAAATGCCGCACCCCGGAAGGATGCGGCATTTGTTTTAGCGTGGCAACAGATGGTGAGTTGCAAAAGGCGGCAGATGAAAGAGTGCTGTGACTACATTTTATTAATACTTAGGCGATGGGCGAGCCTTCTTGCAGCGCTTTGATGCGGTCTTCGAGGTTCCGTTCGAGCGAGGCGGGCGTGTGAGCGCTGTGCTCCTCCTCTTCGTTTTCCTCCTCCCGGTCGCCGAATTCTTCTTTTACGCCGTCGGAGAAGGAGAGAAGCGATTCTCTGATCTCTTCATATTCCTCGCTGGAGAGCGCGGCGGTGTTTTCTCCCTCTGCCGTCTTCTCGGCATGGTGGGCCTGAGCTGTTCCGGCTGCTGCTGCTCCTGCCCCAGGAACGACGTTTGCCCAGGCGGGAGGCTGCGCCTTGATCGGGGCGGGGCGTTCATCCCCTGCTTTGGGCGCTTCGGGGTCGGCGGGGCGGGCAGCGGTTTGCGGGCGCGCCTGAGGCTGGGCAGGGGCCGGGGCTTCTTCCGGCTCCTGCAGAAGTGCGGCAAGCTTACGGGCGCTTTCGGCGACATCGCGCGCCTGGCGTCCGGTTTCCTTGCGCCGGGCTTCGGCGTCCCTGAGCGCGTCTTCAAGAGACGCGATGCGGGCGCGCTGTTCGGCAAGCTCTGCATTTGCCGCTTCATGATCGGCTCTCGCGCCTGCAAGCGCTTCCTGCAGCCCGCTCACTTCACGGGTCAGCGCCGCATTTTCTTCGGCCTGATGGGTGCCGATCTTCCGGTTGCGGGAGGAAAGCGCGGCGATCTCGGAGGTCTTGGCGGCAAGCTCTTCTTCAAGGGCTGCGACTTGAGCCTGCAAGGCGCCGATGCGGGCCGACGGGCCGCCTTCGGCTTCACCGTCTTCACCGGCCTCGCCCGCCGCAAGGCGCTTTGTCGTTGCAGCCACGGCGCGGCGCCAGATGAACTGCGCGGCCATGATGGCAAAGAGGGTTGCCAGGAAAAACCCCAGGGCAAAGATCATCAGCCCTTCAATCATGCCTATTCCCCCTCTTTCCTATCGTCAGGGCCGCATCAGAATGGCAGCCACTCACGCTCGCGCGTGTATTTCAGATACCCGACATTCGCCCCAAGGCGCAGGCCAACCCCTGCCCGGATGGGCGCGAGGACAATATCGCCCCGCTGCTGATAGTTCACGCCGACGCCGCCGACATAGTAGGCACTGCCTTCCACGCCGGGGAACCGCTGGTAGATCTGCCCGGTGTCAGGCAAGTTATAGACCAACGTGAAGACTTTCGAGGCATTACCCCCGAAATCCCAACCTGCCGAAGGCCCCTGCCAGAAGACTTCGGCGCGCGGGCCGTCCTTCATGACCAGCTGTCCGGAGCCGTAGCGCAGGCCGACGCCGATGGCGCCGCTGCCTTCCTGCCCGGCTATATAGGCATTGGGTTCACCATATTCAGCGAAGACCGCGTGGATGACTTCGGCGAGCCCTTCAGCCGTTTCCCCCAGGAAATTGCTGGCGGCCTGGAAAACCTCGTCCTCGGAAAAGGTCTTGCCTTCATTTCGGCTTTCGACGTTGGGGGCGGGCTCGTTCGGCTCTGCGGCTTTGGCCGCAGGCGCGGCAAGGGCGGCGATCCCCAGCGTTCCAAGGCTCAGCATGCCCAAGACGGCGAATGTTTTCAAACGCGGCATTTCATTATCCTTTGTTGCAAGGCCCCCCGGCGCTTACCCTCGAATTTTCGTCTGGAGGCGGCTGCGCGATCCGTTCTGAAACCCGGCACTGTGCCGTATTCGCACACATCCTCACTCCGTAAAACGGCAAAATAACGAAAGCAGGCCGTTTTTGTGCCTGCGAAACATGGCAGCAACGGGGCCAGAACGGGGCCGGCCGGTTTTGAGGGAAAAAATCCTGAAATTCGCGCTTTTTTGCCTATTTTTTGGCCCATATGGCCGCCATCTTCAGAAGGAGCGCAGTTCAGCTGCCCGCGGCACTTTTGGGGGACGATTTGAGCCTGGATAAAGACGATACCGGTCCGCACATGCCGCAGCCTCAGGCCGAAACCGGCGGCGAGAAGCCGCGCCGCGGCCTGCGCCGTCTCGGGCTGTTTTTCTTGTTGCTTTTGGCGGCGCTGGGTGCCGGGCTTTTTTGGGGCTGGCAGAACCGGGCGGCGCTTCTGGAAGCCTTTGCCAGTGATTATCTGAGCGGTCAGGGGATCGCGGAATTTTCCTTCGAGGTGGAAGAAGCAGGCTTCAGCGGTGTCGATATCGCCGCGCTGCGCATCGGCCCGGCGGAAGACCCTACCTTCAGCGCCGAGCGGGTGCAGGTGCGTATCACTTCGCTCCTTGGCGGCATGGCGGGCCTTTCCGGCATCGAGGTCATCTCTCCTTATCTGCGTCTTTCTTATGATGAAGAAACCGGGCTCGGCTTCGGTGCGCTTGGCCCCCTCCTTCAAGGAAGCGGAGAAAGCGGGACCCAGGGAGGCGTGAGTTTTGTTCCGCCGCTTTTCTTTCAGGATGCGGTCTTTGAAGCGCAAACGCCGCTCGGTGATCTAAAGCTCAGGGCGAGCGGCGACGTGCGCTGGCAGGACGGCACGCTGCGCCTTGCGCTGGAAGAATGCGCGCAGCTTGATCTGCCGCCGGAGCTTGCATGGAAAGGTGTGCCTTATGCGGCGCGGGTTGGGGCGCTGCAGCTTTGTCCCGGTGAGGGTGGCGCGTTTGTCTTTTCACCCGGCACCGGCGTGGGCGAGGCGTCATTGACGCTTCCTTCTTTTCCCTTTGAGGTGCGCCGGGAAGGCGTGCGCCGGGCCTTCGCCAAAGGACAGATGCCGGTACTTGAGCTGCGCGTCGAAAACGGCGCGCCGGGTGCCCGGCTCGACTGGAAAGCGGCCGGCGGGCAAATCGCGCTGGATGAATATGCCGTGGCTTTGAGCGGGATCGACATGGAAGGAAGCGCCTCGCTCGCAACGGAGGCGGGAGAGGGGGCGCTTACATCCACCTTCACGCTTTCCGGTCTTGCGGTGAAAGACAAGGCGCCCGTTCCCCGCTTCGCGCCTTTGCAGGTTTCGGGAAAGGGCACGCTCCAAAAAGGCGTGCTTGCCTGGAACGGACTTGCCCAAAGCGCGGCGGGCGCGCCTGCGCGGCGGCTCGAGGCGCGGCTGAGCGCCCAGCACGATCTTTCAAAGAACAAAGGCGGGCTGACGGTTACCCTGCCGCTCACGACCTTTGCGCCGGGGCAGCTGGAACTTGCGCGCGTTATGCCCCTCCTCAAAGGCCATATCACACGGGCTGTAGGAGAGCTGTCCAGTAAGGCACAGCTTTCCTGGCGGGACGGCAAGCTTTCCAGCAAAGGCGAGGCGGCGCTGCGCGGTTTCGGGTTTTCGACGACCGCCGCACGGATTGAAGGGATCGAGGGTAAGGTTACGCTTGCCTCGCTGATACCGCCTGTGACGGCCGGGCCGCAGCGTCTCGCGGTGGGGCGCATCTCCGCCGGGATCGAGCTTCTGGACGGGCAGGTGCAATTCGAGCTTGAGCCTTCAGGCGCGGTTCAGGTTCAAGAAGCATCATGGCCTTTTGCAGGCGGCACGATTTCGCTCGATGAAGGCGCAATCGAACCGGCTGCCCCGTCGCAAGGCTTCACGCTGCGCGTGCGCCAGGTGGCGCTGGATAAGTTGTTGGAGCTTCTGGCGCTCGATGGGGCAAGCGGCACGGGCCGGGTAAGCGGCTATGTGCCGGTCGTTATCGAGGAGGGCAAGGTGCTCGTCAAAGAAGGCAAGCTCAAAGCGGAAGGCGAAGGCGTTCTTGCCTATAATGGCCCCGCAGGTGAGGCGAAGACCGGCGGGCAAAGCGACCTTGTTTTTCAGGCGCTGAAGAATTTTCATTACAAGGGGCTGGAGATGACGCTGAACGGCAATGCGCTGGACAGGCTGACGCTCGGTCTTTTCATCGAAGGGGCGAACCCGGACCTTTATGACGGCTATCCCTTCAAAATAAACATCCGCACCGAAGCGGCGTTTGCCGAACTTCTGCAGCGTGGTACGGTGGGTTTTAGAGCTTTGGATGTCATTCGCGAGCAAGGAACGCCTGCGCCATGAAGACAACTATCCTCCGTTACTCTTCTCGCGGCGCTTTTCTGGGCGCTTTGGCGCTGGCGCTTGGCGCCTGTCAGCCGACGGTGAAAATCGAGGCGCCGGATAAGCCCATCGAAATCAATCTCAATGTCAAGATCGAGCAGGAAGTGCGCGTGAAAGTGGACCGCGAACTCGACGATCTGCTTGCCCAGAACCCGGAGATTTTCTGATGCGTGATTTCCCGAATGCCCGCGCCCGAACGCTTGCCGCCGCCCGGCCCGAGAGCCGGCAGCGCCGTCACTTTCTCACGGCTCTTTTCTTCGGGGCGCTGACGCTCATGGTGGCGGGCCTGACGCTGCCTGCATTCGCCGACAGTCTCGATGCCGCCAAAGCGCGCGGGGAAGTGGGTGAGAAGCGCAACGGCTATGTGGGGATCGTGGTCTCCGCGCCGTCCGCCGATATTGTGCGCATGGTAGACGACATCAATCTGCGCCGGCGCGATGCCTACCGCTCGATCGCGGAAAAGACGGCAGGCTCCACCCTGGCGGCGGTGGAGCAGCTTGCCGGCGCCAAGCTCATCGGCAATGCCGCCTCCGGCACTTATGTGGAAGATGCTTCGGGTAACTGGGTCAGGAAACCTTAAGGCGCTCCCAGCTCTCTAATCCCGTTCCCTCCTTTTCTGAATCTGTGCCAGACGGGCACAGGTTCTACGGTCCTGTGTCTTGTAGAGATGGGACGGGCGTAGGACGCGTTTCTCTCAACTCCCGGTTTTTCGCCGAATCACACGCATTACGTGCGGTGTTCGGCGCGGCATAGGCTTTGCACCTATCAGGGGTGCCGGGCCCCATATCCTTGTCCTCGCGCATATGGGAACCGGCCGCCCGAAGACGTGACGTTTGGGGGGCGTCTTCGGCATCATTTCCACTCCCCCGGCTTTGCCGGCGCGTGAGTGGGGCTGGCGCGGGGCTGGACCGAACGGGGGCTTGGTCCGGCCTCGCCGCCAGCCACGCGTTTGCCGCGCTTGCCTTCGGCTATCCCGCAAGCGTTCCTCATGAGCAAACCAATGCGACGCATTTGCATAGCGGCTATCCAGGTGGCGGATTTCTGCGTCATATCGTCTTGCGCAACCCCGAAATTCAACACCCCATTGCCGTGATTTCCTTCAGGCTCTAAACTCCATCTCATCTTTTTTCTGGAGGCTGGCTTTTGGGTCGGCAAAAGCTTGATGAAAACAGACAGCACTGGGCTGCCCTCAGTCCAACAGCTCAACGGCACGTTTGAAATCGCCAACCCCTGCGCGGCTTGCGATGTGCGCACGCGTGCGGTCTGCGCGGCGCTGAACAATGCCGAGCTGACCGAGCTTTCCGAACATTCCCGCCACAAGGAGCTTTCCGCCGGTGATACGGTCTTCTTCGAAGGTGATCCGGCTGAAGCCTATTACGTGGTGATGGACGGGGCCTTGAAGCTTTACAAGCTGCTGGCCGACGGACGCCGCCAGATCACGGGTTTTCTCTTCAAGGGCGATTTCGTCGGCCTTGCCTTTCACACCGACCATACGTTCACGGCAGAAGCGCTCAAAGGTTCGAAGCTTTGCCAATTGCCGAAACAGCGCTTTGAAACTGTTGCCGATCATTCCCCGCAGCTCGGTCACCGGCTGCTGACGCTGGCTTCCGCCGGGATCGCTTCGGCGCAGGAGCAGATGCTGCTTCTCGGGCGCAAGACCGCGGCGGAGCGTCTGGCGTCCTTCCTGCTCTGGCTCTCGACGGTGCAGGGACGTGAAGCGGCCAAACCGCTCGACCGGATTTCCGTGCCGATGAGCCGGGCGGATATGGGCGACTATCTGGGCCTGACGGTGGAAACGGTGAGCCGCACGGTGACGAAGTTTAAAACCAGCGGGCTCATCCGGCTTTGCGATCACAATGAGATCGAGATTTGTGACCGCGAAACGCTGTCCTCCATCGCCGATGGCGAGGAGCTCGACTAGTTTCTAGCGGCCCTTCCAGGTTTTTGCGACGAAGTAGGGATTGTCCATGCCCCGCTCGGTTTTGCCGTAGCGCAGCGGCGTGCCGTCAAGCTCCGTGACGCTGCCGCCGGCCGCTGAAAGCACCGCATGGCCTGCTGCGGTGTCCCATTCCATTGTGCGGCCATGGCGGGGATAAATATCGGCTTCACCTGCCGCCAGCAGACAGAATTTCAGCGACGATCCGGCGGTGATGAAACCGGTGACATTGTAATGGTCGAGATATTCGTCCGTCTTGTGATCGCGGTGGGAGCGGCTGGCGACGGCGATCATGCCGCCTGCGGGCACCGCGCGTACCTTGATGCGGCGGGGGGCGGGGGCTTTGCTCAGATCGCCTGCCTCATTGGCCTCCACATCCTGCTCATAAGCTTCCGCTGGGCCGCAGGCATAAAAGAGACGCTGCTTGGCCGGCGCATAGACGACACCGCAGGTCGGCTCACCCTTTTCGATGAGCGCGATATTGACCGTGAATTCGCCGTTCTTGTTGATGAACTCCCGGGTCCCGTCGAGCGGGTCCACCAGAAAGAAGACGTCCCCGAAAACCGGGATATGACCGGCAGCGGCGGCTTCTTCGGAGACGACGGGGATCTCCGGGGCAAGCTCTGCCAGGCCTTTCAGGATCAGCGTTTCGGCGTCCTGATCGGCTGCAGTGACGGGCGAGTCGTCTTTCTTCTGCGTGACGTCCACCGGCCCGCCTTCATAATGACGCATGATGTCCGCCCCGGCGGCCACGGCGATGCGGCACAGGCCGGCGCTCAATGAAGGGTAATCTATGCTCATGTCTTTATCTGGCTGAGTTCGGGCGGCGATGGCGCTTGGCGTGTAAACTGGGCGGAGAACACCACCCCAGCCCGGCAAGGTCAAGCAGGAAGGGCAGGCGTCCTGTCCCGGTTCTGCGCGGGGTTAGAGGCTAGCAAGGCGGGGCAGAGGGTGTTAATCACGAATTGGCAGACCCTGGGAGAAGCGAATCATGGCCGATAATTACGAAATCGAAGCTCTCGAACTGGCGGCGCTTTTGTGCTCGCGCGTCTGCCATGACGTCATCAGCCCGGTGGGCGCCATCGCCAACGGCCTTGAAGTGCTGGATGATGATGAAGACGATGATGCGGAAATGCGCGGCCATGCCATGGATCTGATCCGCCAGAGCGCACGCCAGGCCTCTGCGAAATTGCAATTCGCGCGTCTGGCTTTCGGCGCGGCAGGGTCCGCCGGGGCGCATCTGGAACTTACCGACGCGCGCGATGTGGCGCTCGGTTATGCGCAAAGCGAAAAAGCCGAGGTGACGTGGGAAGCGCCGGTGGCGACCATCGGCAAGGATTACGTGAAGCTGCTGCTCAACATGATCGTCATTGCGCTTGCCTCCATTCCGCGCGGCGGCACGATTTCCGTCAAAGTGGACGGGGTGCCTGACACACCGAGCTTCTCGCTGCGTGCCAGCGGTAAGGCGGCGCGCATTCCCTTGGAGACAGAGAAATATCTGAGCGGCGTGCGCCCGGAAGATGTGCTCGATGCGCGCGGCGTGCAGCCCTATTTCACCGGGCTTGTCGCCCGCAGCCTCAACATGGAGCTCGATGCGGCCATGACGGGTGAGGACTTCACTTTTACGGCCAAACAGGCGGGCTAGGTTTTTACCTTCCATTAACCGGCTGCCAAGCCCTTGATTTTATAAATGTTTTATCGGCATGCGCCCGAGTGGCGCATGCCGTTTTTCTGCGCCTGATTTCAGAGCTTTTTAACGAGTTTCCCCAACAATCAGCGGTAATCCGGTTCATTACCCGCTCTCCCAGTGAGCGGGCAGGACCCAAACACAGCACGCCCACATGCAGGCCTTATTGCCCGCCATGGGGTGCGCAACGCGAGAGTGCCGAGGGGACGTTATGGATGATCTACTTCGCGAATTCCTGACCGAAACGACCGAGAGCCTGGACGTTGTGGACGTCGAGCTGGTGAAGTTCGAGCAGGAACCGAACAACGCGCAGATTCTGGATAATATCTTCCGTCTCGTGCACACCGTGAAAGGGACTTGCGGGTTCCTGGGCTTGCCGCGCCTGGAAGCGCTGGCGCATGCGGCCGAAACGCTGATGGGCAAGTACCGCGACGGCATGGGCGTGACAGATGGCGGCGTGACGGCGATTTTGCATTCCATCGACCGGTTGAAGCTCATTCTTTCCGAACTGGAAGCGAATGAAGCCGAGCCCGATGGCTCGGACGACGATCTGATCAACCAGCTTAACGCGCTCTCGCAGGGAGAAGCGGAAGCTGCTGCCCCGGCAGCGCCCGCTGCGCCTGCCGAAGAAGCGGTGCCGGTTGCCGAAGAAGCGGCGAGCGATGACAGCGCAGCTATCGATCCGCTGCTCGACCGCCCCTTGCGTCCGGGTGAAGTCTCGCTAGATGAACTTGAACGCGCATTCCAGGAAGCTGAAGGCCCGGAGCTTGCCGCTCCTGCGCCGGCCCCGACCCCGGCGCCCGCCGCGCCGTTTGCCGAAGAGTCTGCTGCTGCGGATGACGGCGAGAGCGAAGGCGGCAAGAAAGAAAGCGTCGCCAACCAGTCCATCCGTGTGAACGTGGATACGCTTGAAAACCTGATGACCATGGTTTCCGAGCTTGTTCTGACGCGCAACCAGCTTCTGGAAATGGTGCGCCGCCTGGATGACAGCGAATTCAAAGTGCCGCTGCAGCGCCTCTCCAATGTAACGGGCGAGCTGCAGGAAGCGGTGATGAAGACGCGCATGCAGCCCATCGGCAATGCCTGGCAGAAACTGCCGCGCATCGTGCGCGACCTCAGCCGCGAGCTTGGCAAGAAGATCGATCTGGAAATGATCGGTGCGGAAACCGAGCTTGACCGCCAGGTTCTCGATCTCATTAAAGACCCGCTCACCCATATGGTGCGTAACTCCGCCGACCATGGTCTGGAAACCACGGCCGAACGCGTTGCGGCGGGTAAATCCGACAAGGGCCGCATCACGCTGCGCGCCTATCACGAAGGCGGCCATATCATCATCGAAATCGCCGATGACGGGCGCGGTCTCGATGTCGAAAAGATCAAGGCAAAAGCCATTGCCAACGGTCTTGTCAGCGAAGCGGAAGTGGAAAAGCTCACCGAGCAGCAGATCCACCGCTATATCTTCGCGCCGGGCTTCTCGACTGCCGCGAAAGTCACGAACGTGTCGGGCCGCGGCGTCGGTATGGATGTGGTGCGCACGAATATCGAGCTGATCGGCGGGTCCATCGACCTGCGCTCGACGCATCACAAAGGCACGACCTTCACCATCAAGATCCCGCTCACGCTCGCGATCGTTTCCGCGCTTATCGTGGAAGCGGCCGAAGAGCGCTTCGCCATTCCGCAGCTTGCCGTTGTGGAACTGGTGCGCACGAAGGCCGATTCCGATCACCGCATCGAGCACATCAACAACACGCCGGTTCTGCGTCTGCGCAACCGTCTCCTGCCGCTGGTCTTCCTCGATCAGTTCCTGGGACTGCGCTCTTCGGCCGAAACCACGTCCGAAGACGGGCGCACGGTGACGTCCGATGAAGCTTTCATCGTGGTGACGCGTGTGGGCGAGCAGATTTTCGGCATTGTCGTGGACAGCGTTTTCGACACCGAGGAAATCGTCGTGAAGCCCGTGGCCTCGCTTCTGCGCGATATCACGGTCTTCTCCGGCAACACCATCCTGGGCGACGGATCGGTCATCATGATCATGGATCCGAACGGCGTGGCGCAGGCAATTGCCGGCGAGCTCAACGAAATGGAAGAGATCGTGGCGGAAGAACAGCAGGGCTTTACCTCCGACGGCGAGACCTCGCTTCTGGTCTTCTATGCCGGCTCGCAGGAACCCAAGGCCGTGCCGCTTTCCCTCGTCACGCGTCTGGAAGAGTTCGACGTTTCCGAGATCGAATATTCCAACGGCTCCAACGTCATTCAGTATCGCGGCAAGCTGATGCCCATCATGCATGTGGCCGAAGGCACCGCGCTGCGCAGCGAAGGGCGCCAGCCGATCCTCGTGTTCACCGAAGAAGAGCGCTCTGTGGGCCTCGCGGTGGACGAGATCGTGGATATCGTCACGGACCGCCTCGATATCGAGCTGACCTCGGAAGTGCCGGGTATTCTGGGCTCCGCCGTGATCCGCGAAAAAGCCACGGAAGTGCTCGACGTCGCTCATTATCTGACGCGGGTCTTCGCCGATTGGTTCCGCCGCAAGGAGGCCGCGCTTCAGGCGGGCGCTGCCAAACGGTTGCTGCTGGTCGATGACAGCCCCTTCTTCCGCACCATGGTAACGCCGCAATTGGCAATGGCCGGCTATCAGGTCGTGCATGCCGCGAGCGTGGACGCTGCCTGGAAACTGCGCGATGCGGGCCAGATGTTCGACATCATCGTCTCGGATATCGAGATGCCGGTGACGAATGGCTTTGAATTCGCAGCCGCGGTCAAGAAAGACGACACCTGGTCGCATATCCCGATCATCGCGCTCTCAGCGCTTGGCTCATCCGAGGCGATCGAGAAAGGCCGCCAGGCCGGCTTCGACGATTATGTCGCCAAATATGACCGCGACGGCTTGATCCAGGTTCTCAACGAAATTCTCGATGCCAAAGGAGAGGCAGCATGAGCGAGCACGAAACCAAAGCAGCTGCAACGCGCGCATCGCGTAAGAAAGCCGCGGCAGCGGTGAGCAGTGCCGGTATGTCTGAATACATCACCGTGGTGATCGAGGATCAGCTTTTCGGCATTCCGGTTCCGCGCGTCCATGACGTTTTCATGCCGCAATCCATGACACGGGTGCCGCTTTCGGCGCCGGAAGTGGCGGGGGTTCTAAACCTGCGCGGCCGCATCGTGACGGCAATCGATATGCGCCGCCGTCTCGGTCTGCAGTCGCGAGACCGCACGGCCGGGTGCATGGCGGTGGGCGTCGAGCACCGGGGCGAGTCTTACGGGCTGATCATCGACAGTGTGGGCGAGGTCCTGCGCGTTGCCGATGCGGACATGGAAAGCAATCCGGCAAATCTCGATCCGCGCTGGCGGGAAATTTCCGCAGGGGTGCAGCGGCTGGAGTCGCGGCTCATGATCGTGATCGATGTCGAGCGGGTTCTGAATTTCACTGGTCAAACGCTGGCGGCTTAAGAGGAGAATGGTATGAAGACGTGTCTGGTCGTTGACGATAGCTCGGTCATCCGCAAGGTGGCGCGGCGCATCCTCGAGGAAATGAATTTTTCTATCGAGGAAGCCGAGGACGGCAAAGAAGCGTTGGACCGTTGCCTGGGCTCCATGCCCGACGCGGTGCTGCTCGACTGGAACATGCCGGTCATGAATGGGCTCGACTTCCTGAAAGAGCTGCGCGGCAAGCCGGGCGGCCAGAAACCCATCGTGGTTTTCTGCACGACGGAAAACAACATGTCGCATATTACCGAGGCGATCAGCGCCGGTGCGAACGAATACATCATGAAGCCGTTCGACAAGGAAATCATCGAGTCCAAGTTTGCTCAAACCGGATTGATCTAAGTGAACGCTGTACCTGCCACTCCCAAACCCCGGAACGACCAGGCCGTTCGCGTTATGGTCGTCGATGACTCCGTCGTCATTCGCGGGTTGATCAGCCGTTGGCTGGACGCGCTGCCCGATATCGAGGTGGCTGTGACCTGCCGGAACGGTGAAGACGCGGTCAAAAAGATCGCGGATGCGGATGTCGATATCGTCATTCTCGACATCGAAATGCCGGTGATGGACGGCATGACGGCCTTGCCGAAATTGTTGCAAGCAGCACCGGGGGTTCGTGTTCTCATGGCCTCGACCCTGACCCGCCGCAATGCCGATATTTCCCTGAAAGCGCTGAAGCTGGGTGCGGCCGATTATGTGCCCAAGCCCGAAAGCACGCGGGAAGGCAATGCGCCGGAAGAATTTCAGCGTGAGCTTGTGGCGAAAATCCGCGGTCTTGGCCGCCGCCGCCGTCCCGCTATGCGGGCTGGCAGCGCAACCTCGCCGGCCGCTCAGCCGGGCGCCCGCCGCCCGCTCAGCCCCGCGCCTGCCGCCGCGCCGAAACCCATTGTTCTGCAGCCGGCGTCCAAGACGCGCCCGCGGATCGTCGCGATCGGCAGCTCGACCGGCGGACCGCGCGCGCTGTTCGATCTTCTGGGTGCGCTCTCGCCCTCGCTTGAGCGGCTGCCGGTTGTGATTACACAGCATATGCCGGCGACCTTTACCTCCATTCTGGCCGAACATATCGAAGGGGTGGCGAAACGCCCCTGCGTGGAAGGTCAGGTGAATTTCTGCCGGCCTTCCGTCGATCCGATGCTCGACAGTCTGATTGCGATTTACGGACCTGCGATCCTGACCTGCATTCTCACCGGCATGGGCCATGACGGGCGCGACAGCGCACGGCGTGTGCAGCAGGGCGGCGGGACGGTGATCGCGCAGGACGAAGAGACCAGTGTTGTTTGGGGAATGCCGGGAGCGGTCGCTCAGGCAGGGATTTGCCACAAAGTGCTGCCGCTCGGCCAGCTTGCCGAAACGATGGCCCGGTTGATTGTTGGAGGCGTGTCATGAGGCAGGCGGACTTTGAATATCTCGCAAAGTTCCTGAAAGAGCGCTCGGGCCTCGTGCTGACGCCGAACAAGGAATATCTGATCGAGAGCCGGCTCTTGCCGATTGCCCGCGACAATGGCTTTGAAGACATTGAAGGGCTGGTCGGGGCCATGCGGCCGGGCGCCGTGGCGCTGCTCGAGCAGGTGACGGAAGCGATGACGACGAACGAGTCGTTCTTCTTTCGCGACAAGACGCCTTTCGAAATGTTCGAAAAGGTGATCCTGCCGCATCTTCTGGAAACGCGCGCGGGCACGAACCGCTTCCGCATCTGGTGCGCGGCCGCCTCCACGGGCCAGGAGCCCTATTCGCTGGCCATGCAGATCAAGGAAATGGGCCCGAAGCTGAGCAGCTGGCGCCAGGAAATCATCGGCACGGATCTCTCCGCCGATGTGCTGCGCCGGGCGAAACTTGGCAAATATACTCAGTTCGAGGTGCAGCGCGGCTTGCCGATCCAGCTTCTGGTGAAATATTTCAAGCAGATCGGTCATGATTGGGAAATTTCGCCCGATATCCGCTCGATGGTGCAGTACCGCAAGCTCAACCTCTTGGAAGAGTTCAGCGCCCTTGGCCAGTTCGATGTGGTGTTCTGCCGGAACGTGCTGATCTATTTCGATCAGCAGACCAAGGCGCAGGTGCTGGAGCGCATCGCCAAACAGCTGGCGCCGGACGGGTTCCTGGTGCTGGGCGCGGCGGAAACCGTGATCGGCATTACCAAGGCCTTCAAGCCGCTGAAAGGCTGCCGCGGGCTTTACGTGCCGGCGGAAGCCGATGTCTCCAAGCTGGAGCGGGCGGCGGTTGCCTGACCTTCTTTTCAGGAAATGCGATATGAAAAACCCGGCGCGCGCCGGGTTTTTTAATGCCTGGAGCAGGGCAGGCGGGCAGATCCAAATAATAAAGGCGTCTCCTCCCCCGAAGAGACGCCTTTAAATCCCCCTCAAGCGCACGAAACGCAACGCGGTGCAGCTTTTGGATAGGGCCCGGTTTAAGCGGAAGCTTTGGCCGGCTGGCCCTGTTCATGCGGGTCGCGCAGCACATAGCCGCGGCCCCAAACCGTTTCGATGTAGTGTTCGCCATCCGTCGCCGCGGCCAGTTTCTTGCGCAGCTTGCAGATGAACACGTCGATGATCTTGAGTTCCGGCTCGTCCATCCCGCCATAAAGGTGGTTGAGGAACATTTCCTTGGTCAGGGTCGTGCCCTTGCGCAGGGAAAGCAGTTCCAGCATCTGATATTCCTTGCCGGTCAGATGCACGCGCTGGCCGTCCACTTCCACGGTTTTCGTGTCGAGGTTGACGGTAAGCTTGCCGGTGGTGATGACCGACTGGGAATGGCCCTTGGAGCGGCGGACCACGGCATGAATGCGTGCCACCAGCTCATCCTTGTGGAAGGGCTTGGTCATATAGTCGTCGGCGCCGAAGCCGAGGCCCCGCACCTTGTTTTCGATCCCCGCCATGCCGGAAAGGATCAGGATCGGTGTGCCGACCTTGCCCGTGCGAAGGCTTTTCAACACCTCGTAGCCGCTCATATCCGGCAGATTGAGATCGAGAAGGATAATGTCGTAATCATAGAGCTTGCCCAGATCGACACCTTCTTCACCCAGATCCGTGGTGTAAACGTTAAAGCCTTCGGATTTGAGCATCAGGTCGATGCTCTGCGCCGTTGCGCTGTCATCTTCAATCAACAGTACCCGCATCGAAATCCTCATCCGAGCCAAGGACTTAGGTCCTTAATGGCTCCCCTTATCGTTAATCCATCCATGCCACTTTAAGACGATTTGGTTAACAAAGGTTAATCAGAATGAAGAAATTAGAAAAATTTTTATCCGAACTGTAGGAAGCTCGGTGATATCCGCTAAACCATTGTAAATACGTAAATTTTTCTTTTCCACCGATATGAGGGTCGGGGTTTACGGCCCTTTAAGCATGTTCCGGCCAAAATGATGATCTCGCGAGTCGTCATGAGGATGTAGGCGTGCAGGCGCTTCTAGCAGAAGTAGAGAAAATTCAAGAGGTTAGGTCGTACGGCCGGGTCGCCAGCATTCAGGGGCTCATGGTCGAGGTGGCCGGGCCTCTTTATGCTATGAGCGTGGGCAGCCGCATTGTGATCGAGAGCCGCTCCGGCAAGACCGTGCCATGCGAAGTGGTGGGGTTCGGCCAGAAAACGGCGCTTTGCCTGCCTTTTATGACGCTGGACGGGGTAGGTGTCGGCTGCCGGGCCTGGATCGAGGCGGCAGAGCCCGTCGTCCATCCCTCCCGCGGCTGGCTGGGCCGCGTCGTCAATGCGATGGGCGAGCCCATCGACGGCAAGGGTCCGCTGCCGCAAGGGGCGATGCCGATGCCCTTCCGCGGCACGCCGCCGCCCGCTCATCAGCGCGCCCGCGTTAAAGAGCCGATCAATCTCGGCATCCGGGCGATGAACACGTTTACCACCTGCTGCAAAGGGCAGCGGATGGGGATTTTCGCCGGTTCGGGTGTGGGTAAGTCGGTGCTGCTTTCCATGCTCGCCAAAAATACCGCGTCCGATGTCTCGGTTATCGGGCTGATCGGCGAACGCGGACGCGAAGTACAAGAATTCATCGAAGACCATCTGGGGCCCGAAGGGCTTGCCCGCTCGGTCATCGTGGTCGCGACCTCGGACGAGAGCGCGCTCATGCGCCGCCAGGCGGCCCTGTTGACGCTGACCCTGTCGGAATATTTCCGCGAGCAGCACCAGGACGTGCTCTGCCTGATGGACAGCGTGACCCGTTTTGCCATGGCGCAGCGCGAGATCGGCCTTTCCGCCGGCGAACCGCCGGCCGCCAAAGGCTATACGCCGACCGTCTTTTCCGAATTGCCGCGGCTTCTGGAGCGTGCCGGGCCGGGCACGGGCGCCGGCTCGATTACCGGGCTTTTCACCGTTCTGGTGGAAGGGGACGATCACAACGAACCCGTCGCCGATGCGGTGCGCGGGATCCTGGACGGGCACATCGTTCTTGAACGGGCGATTGCCGAGCGCGGGCGCTACCCCGCGATAAACATTCTTAAATCGGTTTCCCGTACCATGCCGGGGTGCAATCTGCCGGAGCAGCAAGAGCTCATCCGGAAGGCACGGGGATTGATGGCAGCCTATGACGATATGGAGGAACTCATACGTCTGGGGGCCTATAGGTCGGGTTCCGATCCCTTGGTGGATCGGGCCATCCGCTATCAGCCGGCACTCGATGCGTTTCTGGCCCAAGGCCAGAACGAGTGCACGGGCTTGGACGAAGGATTTGTTCAGCTCGCTCAAATTCTCGAAGGACTCGAGGACGGGCGCAGCGCGACGGAGGGGACTGACTAATGAAAAGCCGTGAATCGCTGATCCGGCTGCACCGCTTTCAGGTTGATGAAAAGCGGCGGCAAGTGGCCGATATCGAGAGCATGCTCGAAGACTTCCAGCGCAAGGAACGCGATCTGGAAGCCCAGGTGGAACGGGAACAGGAAAAGGCCGGCATTTCCGATGTCGCCCATTATGCCTATCCGATGTTCGCCAAATCCATGCGCGCGCGCCGGGACAATATGATCGAGTCCATGAGCGAGCTGAGCCGGCAATTGGACCAGGCCCGCGAGGAACTGGCCGATGCCTACCGCGAGCTCAAAAAATACGAGCTTGTGGAGCAGAGCCGCCAGCGCCGGGCCAAACGTGAGGCTGCGCGGATCGAGCAAAACGTGCTCGACGAAGTCTCGCTGAACATGCATCGACAGAATATGGGCGGCTAAAGGGGGGAAATCTCCCTTAAAGCTCAGGCCTTCACGAATGGAAACCGGCACGGCATAATGCGGGCCAGTTCACCCCTATTCGTGAGAATAATTTTTCATGCCTTCTTTCGACGTTGTCTCCAAAGTCGATCTTTCCGAGGTCGATAACGCCATCCAAAACGTGCGCCGGGAAATCGAGCAGCGCTACGACTTCAAAGGGTCGAAATGCTCCATCGAGCGCAATGACGACGAGATGGTCATTCTCGCCGATGACGAGCTGAAGCTGAAACAGATGCATGAAGTCCTGCAGGGGCATCTGGCCAAACGCGGCATAGAGCCCTCCGTGCTCGATTATAAGACGGCGGAAAATGCCGCCGGCCAGTCCCAGCGCCAGAAGGTCGGCATCAAGCAGGGCCTCTCTAAGGAACTTGCCAAAAAGCTGGTAAAGGAAATCAAGGACAAGAAGCTGAAAGTGCAGGTTGCCATTCAGGGCGACGAGCTGCGCGTCACCGGCAAGAAGCGCGACGATTTGCAGGACGTGATCCAGCACCTGAAAACCCGGCCCGACGAACAGCCGCTGCAATATGTGAATTTCAGGGACTGAGGTGCGGTTTCGCACTGCTGTTCAGTAAAACAAAAAGCCCGGCTCATTGGCCGGGCTTCGTTGTTTTTATGGCAGGGCGATTACCCGCGCAGGACGATCCGCTTGACGATGTAAAGGATCGTAATGGCGATGAGATAGCCTAGAAACCGGATGCCGATCAGTTTCAGATCGCCGTCCACATCGGCAAGATTGGGCAGCGGGTTGGGCGCATCGGCCATGATGCGCCGGCCGACATTGACGGCTTCATGGGCAATGGTCGCAACCAGCGTCCAGACCAGGATCTGGTTGTAGCGCTTCATCAGATAGGCCGCGAGGGCGGCGATGATGAGCCCTTGAATGGAATTGACGGTGTCGAACCCTTGCTGAAACAGCGACAGAGCTTGGGCGACATATTCATTGTTCATCGGAAATCCCCCCTATCCGATCCACCACGTTATCGGCGCAGCTTACCCGATCAGCTTGCAAAATGCATCACAGGTTCTACGGATTTATGACAGAGTGTCAGTGGAGATTGATGCCTCGGTTAACGCGCCGAAGAGCCGGTAAGCGGCGGGTTGCCGCCGGATTGGCTGGTGATAACGGGCGGGTCTTCCAGAAGCAGCGCCGAAATTTTTTTCACCGCGTCCCCCGCTGTGCTTTGCGGGTGACGGAAGAAAAGCGGTGCCTGGCGGCGGATCGCATCGCGCACCTGCGTGTCGGCGGGGACGATCCCGGCAAGCACGGGCTCGGTGCCGAGGAAATTGCGGCAGGCATTGGCAAGCGTTGCATAGGTGCGCTGACCTTCGGTTTTGTCCGCTGCCTGATTGATGACGAGGCGGATATCGGCGCGCGGGTTTTGCCGCAGGAGCAGCTTGATGAAAGCATAGGCGTCCGTGATCGAAGTCGGATCGGGCGTGACGACCACGACATGGCGGCCATCATGTTCGCATAATTTACGCACGGCGCCGTCAAGCCCGGCGGCAAGGTCGAGAATGACCGCGCCGTAATGACCGGCGAGCTTTTCGATGCCGCGCTTAAGGCGCGCGACTTCTTCGATCGACAAGGCGCTGAGCGTGCCGCTGCCCGACTGGCCGGTCATGATGTCGAAGCTCGCGCCGCCTTCTTCTTCGCCGAAGGGGCGGAAGGTGAAAAGCGCTTCTTTCAGCGAGACGCGCCCGGCAATCACGCTGCCTAGATCGTGGCGCGGGCTGAGGCCGAGCTGCACGTCCACGTTTGCAAGACCGAGATCGCCGTCGATGAGCAGCGTCTTGACGTTGCGCAAGGCAAGCGCCTGGGCGAGCGTCACGGAAAACCACGTCTTGCCGACACCGCCTTTGCCTGAGGCAACGGAAATGATGTTTGCGCGGGTCATGCTTTTGTCCTCGGACATGCTGAATGGGTCATGCGGATTGCGCCTTGCGGTTGCCGCCGGTGCCGGTCTCCCCCAGCACAAGCTGGGCAAGGCGCACCGGGTCGAGCCGGGCGAGGCCCTGGCCGAGATAGGGGCTGATGCTGATTTGCGAAAGCGACAGGCCGGAGCTGTCGGCGGCGGCAAGCAGCCCGCCCATGCGCCGGGCAAGGTCGAGCTGTGTGAAGATCACGCGTCTTGCGCCGAGCTGCGCCATTTCTTCGGCAACTTCCGCGGTTAGCAGCGGGTCCATAGCGGCGGAGAGTATGGCCACGGGTTCGGCTTTGCCGCCGCGCCGGGCCGCCGCGATCATCTCTGCTGCCTCAGCGCTTTCCTGGGCGTTGAAAGGGTTGAAGCTTGCCGTGTCGATGAGGCAGGCGCGCGCGCCATGCATGGAAGCGACCTCGCGGTAGCCGGCAAGATGCTGGCTCAGCTCGTCGGCGGTTTCGGCTTTAAGAACCGGCGCGTCGAGAAGCGCGCCATAAGCCTCGCTCTGAAGTGCAGCCCCCGTACGCACCGCATCGGCAGTGATCAGGGTAATCTGGGCGCCTTCGCCCATGGCCCGTGCGGCAAGTTTGATCTGCGTGACGGTTTTACCCGCCCCCGGCATGCCGATCAGAAGCAGCGGGCGCTGGGGCAGGGGCGGAAGCGGCTCGAAATTGAAACGGGTTTCGAGCGCATAGGCGAGGGCGCTCAAGGGGTCGTCCATCTCCATCGCGCTTGCCGTGCGCACCAGCGAGGCGGTGAGGGCCGGCGGTGTACCATGATCCGCAAGGGCCTGCTCCAGCGCGCTCAGGTCTGCGGGTGCAGAACGGCGCGGCGTTTCTTTTACGGGAGCGGGTTTCTTCGGGCGGGGACGCTCGGCTTGCGGCTCAGGCTCGCGCAAAGAGGTTTGCAGCCGTTCCAGAAGAATATCGTCGAGCGAGCGGCCGGTTTCCGGTGCGAGCAAGGAGGCAGGTTCCCGGCGGCGGCCTTCTACGGCAGCGGTTACTTCCACCCGGCCTGCCGCTTCATGGGTCGACACAATGATCGCGTCTTCGCCCAGGCTGCGGCGAACCTCGTTCATAGCCTCGGCCAGGCTGGGCGCGGTGAAAGTTCTAAGACGCAAAGCACACTCTTCAAATTTGAAAATTCAAAGCAAGAGAGCAGTCTAACGCAACGCCCTTGCCGGTTAAATCGTTCCGACGGTTTTCAGCTTCGCTTTCGGATGAATCTCATTCTGCGACATGACGATGGTTTGCGGGCGGAACCGCTCGATCACCGAGCGCACATAAGGACGGATGCCGGGGCTCGTGAGCAGCACCGGCACGATGCCGAGGCCCGCCGCTTCCTCGAACGTGTCGCGGACGGTCATGATGAAGTCCTGCAGCTGGCTCGGAGCCATGGCAAGCTGGCGCTCGTCGCCCTGGCCGATCAGTGCTTCGGCAAAGGCTTCTTCCCATTGTGGGGAAAGCGTGACGAGCTGCAGCACGCCTTCGCCGTCCGCATAGGCCGCGCCGAGTTGGCGGGCAAGGCGCATGCGCACATGTTCGGTGATCTGTGTCGTGTTCTGCGTATGGCCGACGGCCTCTGCCACCCCTTCCAGGATGGAGGGCAGGTCGCGGATGGAGACCCGCTCGGACAGCAGCGTCTGAAGAACGCGCTGCATGCCGGTGACGGTGATCTGGCCGGGGATAATGTCGTCCGCCAGGCGCTTGTGTTCCGTGCTGAGCTCGTCGAGCAGCTTTTGCGTTTCGGCATAGGAAAGCAGCTCGGACATGTTGTCCTTGATGATCTCGGTCAGATGCGTGGTGATGACCGTTGCCGGGTCTACCACCGTGTAGCCGCGGAAGGCAGCTTCCTCGCGCAGGTTCTCGTCGATCCAGGTCGCCGGCAGGCCGAACGCGGGTTCGGTCGTGTGTAGGCCCGGCAACTCGATCTTCGTGCCATGGGGGTCCATGACGAGAAGCTGGTTGATGTAGACGTCGCCCCGGCCGGCATCCAGTTCCTTGATGCGCATGACATAGGCATTGGCCTCGAGCTGCATATTGTCGAGGATGCGCACGGGCGGCATGACGAAGCCCATATCGGTGGCGAACTGACGGCGCAGCGCCTTGATCTGGTCGGTCAGTTTCTGACCTTCGCTGTCATTGATGAGCGGCAGGAGGCCATAGCCGATTTCTAGGCGCAGCTCGTCGATCTTGAGCGCGGTGGAAATCGGCTCTTCGGCGGGCGGTGTGGCTTCCACCTCGGCCTGCGCCGCATCCTCTTCAGCCTGCTCTTTCTGCTGGCGCGCGGTCTTCAGATAATAGGCAAGGCCGCCGGTGCAGCTCGCCAGGAAAAGAAACGGCACAGCAGGAATGCCCGGCAGCACGGCCATAACGCCCATGACGAAAGAAGACATGCCGAGCGCCTGCGGGTAGCCGGAAAGCTGGTCGAACAGCGCGCGGTCGGCTGCGCCTTCCACACCTGCCTTGGAAACGAGGAGACCTGCGGCGGTCGACACGATGAGTGCCGGGATCTGGCTGACAAGGCCGTCACCGATGGTGAGCAGCGAGTAAGTTGCCCCGGCTTCGCCGAAAGGCATGTCCTGCTGGCCGACGCCGACAATGATGCCGCCGATAATGTTGATGAAGGTGATCAGAAGGCCGGCTACGGCATCGCCGCGCACGAATTTCGAGGCACCGTCCATGGAGCCGAAGAAGGCGGACTCGTCTTCCAGCCGCTTGCGGCGGGTGCGGGCCGTTTCCTCGTCGATCAGACCGGCGGAAAGATCCGCGTCGATCGCCATCTGCTTGCCGGGCATGGCGTCCAAGGTGAAGCGGGCGGCGACTTCCGCGATACGGCCCGAACCCTTGGTGATGACGACGAAGTTCACGATGACCAGAATGGCAAAGACGATGATGCCGATGACGAAATTGCCCTGCATCACGAAGTTGCCGAAAGCCTCGATCACTTTACCCGCGGCGTTCGTGCCTTCATGGCCCTGCGAAAGGATGAGACGGGTGGAGGCGAGATTGAGCGCGAGCCGGATCATCGTGGCGATGAGCAGCACCGTCGGAAAAGCGCTGAACTCGAGCGGCGTGCGGATAAAGAGCGCGGTCATCAGCACCAGCACCGAGAAGGTGATGGAGATGGCGAGCGACAGGTCGAGCAGGAAAGCGGGCATCGGCAGGATCAGCACCACGAGAATGGTGATAATGCCGAGGGCAAGGGCCAGATCGCCGCGCTTGGTGATCTCGCCCAGAATGCGCGCAGGGCCGAAGCCGGTCAGTTTGCCTTGATTGACGCTGATGTCGCTCATGCTCGTCTCGTCCTTATGGAAGCGCAGCTTCCCTGGTTACTCAGAAGGCGGCGTTGGCCGGGGCGGGAACGGCGATTCCCTCGTCGTTATACTGCTTGAGCTTGTTGCGCAGCGTGCGGATCGAGATACCCAGAATGTTGGCGGCATGAGTGCGGTTGCCGAGGCAATGTTCCAGCGTGCCGATGATCAGGTCTTTTTCCACTTCCGCGACCGTGCGTCCGACAAAAGAGCGGGAGACGGCATCGGCGGTGACGGCAGCCTGGGTCGCAACGGAAGGCGCGGCGGCCTCTTCCAGGCGCGTGCCGTCCGGCAGGCGAATGGCTTCAAGTCCGATCTCGTCACCCGTTGCCAGAAGTACGGCGCGGTGCATGGTGTTTTCCAGCTCGCGCACGTTGCCCGGCCAGGAATGCTTGGCCAGATGGCGGCGCGCTTCCACCGAGAGCGGCTTGGCGGTGAGGCCGTTCACATTGGCGTATTTATTGACGAAGTGATCGGCGAGCGCCGTAATGTCAGCCGGGCGCTCGCGCAGGGGCGGCAGCGCCAGATTGACGACATTGAGGCGGTAGAACAGGTCTTCGCGGAAGCGGCCGGCGCGCACTTCATCCGCCAGGTCCCGGTTGGAGGTCGCGATGATGCGGATATCGACTTTCACCGGCTGTTTGCCGCCGACCCGGTCGATCTCTTTTTCCTGAATGGCGCGCAGCAGTTTGGCCTGCAGATGCACGTCGATCTCGCTGATTTCATCGAGCAGCAGCGTGCCGCCATCGGCTTCCTCGAACTTGCCGACGCGCCGGGCAATGGCGCCGGTGAAGGCGCCTTTCTCGTGGCCGAAAAGTTCGGATTCGATGAGGTTCTCAGGAATGGCGGCACAGTTCACGGAGATGAACGGCTTGTCGGCCCGCTTCGACTTGCGGTGGACATAGCGCGCCATGACTTCTTTACCCGAACCGGACTCGCCGGTGATCATGATGCTGGCTTCGGAGGCTGCGATTTGTTTGGCAAGCTCCAGTACGCCGCCCATTTTCGGGTCTTTGAAGACGAGCTGATGGCTTTCATCGGCAACCGCTTCCAGAACCGCGGCGATGAGCTCGGCATCCGGGGGCAGGGGGATATATTCTTTAGCGCCCGCGCGGATCGCCTTGACGGCGGCCTGCGCATCGGTGCCCACGCCGCAAGCGACGACCGGCACATGCACGCGCTCGGCCTGCAGGTTGGCGATCAGGCGGTTAATGTCGATCGAAACTTCCACCATGAGCAGATCGGCGCCGCGCCCGGAACGCAGGATATCCATCGCCTGATCGATATTGGCGGCATGGGTAACCTTGGCGCCTTTTTCCATCGCCATTTTCGTGGCGGTGGAGAGCTGGCCGTTCAACGTTCCTACAATAAGAAGTCGCATGTCGCTTTTTCCTTCTACTCACGTATAGATCTGAATCTGGTCGGCGGGGGGCAGCATGGCGTTGATGGCCATTTGCAGGCGCCGCGGGCTTTCCTGACGGGTCATCGCGGCGGCGCTTGCCGCGTAGATGGCCAGGCGCAGCCCGTCTTCCTGGGAATTGCGTTCGATTTTGGCGGCGAGCGGGGCAAAGACCATGTTGCCGAGAATGGCGCCGTAGAATGTCGTGATCAGCGCAACCGCCATGGCCGGGCCGATGCTGGAGGGGTCGGAAAGATGGGTGAGCATCTGCACGAGGCCGACCAGCGTACCGATCAGGCCCATGGCGGGCGCAACTTCAGCGGCGCGGCGCAGGATCGCGGCGGATTTCACCCAGCGGCCTTTGGCCATGTCGAGCTCGGCGCCGAGCAGGCGTTCGACTTCCTCTGCCGGCACGCCTTCAACCACCAAGGTCAGCGCGCGGGAGAGAGCCGCATCGCGCTTTAGCTGCGGCAAGCGCTTTTCGATGCCGCGCACACCTTCCTTGCGGGCGGCTTCGGACAGAACGATCAGGCGGCGGGCTGCCTCGGAGAGGTTCGTGGCGCGGGAGGCGAGGGCGCGGCCCACGGCGCGCGCTGCTTCGACCACTTCATCGAACCGGTAGGAAACGAGCGTCATGGCGATGGTGCCGCCGATCACAATCAGGAAGGCGCGCAGATTGAGAAAGGCTTCCCAATCCCCGCCCAGGAACACGGCCGTGCCGACAAAGCCGAAACCGGCGATGAGGCCGAGCGGCGTTGCCAGATCCGTTGCCGATGTCCGCTGTCCGCTCATCCGCTGATGCCCGTCTTGATGATTTCCGTCATCGTCACGCCGAGACGGTCTTCCACGATCACCACTTCGCCGCGCGCAACGAGGCGGTCATTGACGTAGATGTCGATGGCCTCGCCGACCTTGCGGTCAAGCTCGACGACGGCGCCGCGGCCGAGCTTCAAGAGATCGGACACTTCGATATGCGCCTTGCCGAGAACGGCAGAAACGTTGACCGGGACATCGAAAACGGCTTCCAGATCCGCAGCCGAGCGCTGAATGTCGGCAGCGTCCTGCGTGCTGGTGTCCGCCCCGGCATCTTGCGGCGTGTCACTCGTGGAAAGGTCGGGAAGATCCATGCCGGTATCATTCTCAGACATGTTGCGGCTCCTTTTGGGCAGCGTCGGCGGAGGCAGCTTCACCTTCGCCTTTCAGACTTTGGGCGTAACGGTCGACGATCTGGGTCAATTCCCCGTCGATGGCCGAAAGCGAGCGGGTGATGCCGCCATCGGCCCATTCGACATGGCAGTCGCCGAAGGGGACTTCTGGATCGCCGATCAAAAGCACCTGCTCGCTCATACCGCGCTCATGACAGAGGCGGTCGACATATTCTTTGAGCAGGCCGGAAAGGCCGTCGGCAACACGCAGCACCAGATGCGGCTCGCGGTTGAGGTGGGTAACGCATTCCTCGATCACCGCTTCGATTTCAGCCTGCGGGCGCTCGGCGATAAGCCGGGCGGCGAGCTTGCGGGCGGCAAGAAGGGAGAGGCGGGCGGCGAATTCGCGGATTTCGCGATTTTCCTGCTCGAGTTGGACAAAGCTGGCGCTCAGCGCTTCGCCGATCGCGGCAAAGGTTTGTGCGGTCTGCTGCTCGATCCCGGCCTGGGCTTCTGCAAGCCCGCGTTGATGGCCTGCCGCTTCACCTTCGGCGCGCGCCTCTGCGCGGATGGCGTCGAGTTCCTCGTCCGTCAGCTCGTGCTTCTTTCGCGGTGCGTTCACGACGACGGGTGCGTCTTCCGCGCGGAAGACGTTGTCGAACATGAACTTCACTTTCTCTTTGTTTTCCTGCATCACCGCACTCATCAGTACACGAGCTCGTCATCTTCTTTGTTGTCGGCCAGCATGATCTCGCCGCGGGCGGCAAGGTCCTTGGCCATGTTGACCATGGCCATCTGAGATTCATCTACATCGCGCAGGCGCACCGGCCCCATGACTTCCATGTCTTCGCGCAGGATACGGGCCGCGCGTTCGGACATGTTCGCGAAGAAAAGATCGCGGATCGTGTCGGACGCGCCTTTGAGCGCGATGGCGAGCTTGTCTTTGTCGATGGAGCGCAGAAGCGTCTGCACACCGCCCGGATCGAGCTTGCGCAGATCCTCGAAGGTGAACATCAGCGCCTTGATGCGTTCGGCAGCTTCACGGTTGCGCTCTTCCAAAGAGGTCATGAAGCGGGATTCGGTCTGGCGGTCGAAATTGTTGAAGATCTCCGCCATCAGCTCATGCGCGTCGCGCCGGTTCGTGCGCGAGAGGTTGGACATGAACTCGGCGCGCAGGGTCTGTTCGACCTTGTCGAGAATGTCTTTCTGCACCGCTTCCATGCGCAGCATGCGGGTGACGACCTCGAGCGCGAAATCTTCGGGCAGGTGGCTGAGCACGCGGGCGGCGTGCTCGGAGCGGATTTTCGACAGCACGACGGCCACGGTCTGCGGGTACTCGTTCTTCAGATAATTGGCGAGCACTTCGTCATTCACGTTGCCGAGCTTTTCCCACATGTTCCGCCCGGCCGGCCCGCGGATTTCGTCCATCACAGCGTCGACGCGCTCGCCGGAGAGGAAGCGCTTGAGAAGCCGTTCGGTGGATTCATACGTGCCCGTCAGCGCGCCGGTGGAAGACATGTGCGAGGTGAATTCCACCAGCAGACGTTCCACAAGCGGCGCCGAGACGGTACCGAGGTTCGACATGACCTGCGAGACGTCGCGGATTTCTTCATCATCCAGCTTGTCCCAGATCGCGGAGGCACTGTCATCGGAAACCGAGAGCATGAAGACGGCAGCCTTTTCCGGGCCTGTCAGCTTGTCCAGGTCTTCTTTGACTTTGATTTTAACTTTGGGCAGTGCGTCGGCCATTGTCCTATCTCCCCTTACGCCGGCTGCTCATGGAGCCAGTTGCGGATGATGGCCAGGGTTTCGTCCGGGTGGCCGCTGATGAGCTCACCGACTTTCTTGACCGAAGACTCGCGCACCTTGCCTTCCACGCGGGCGATATCGATCATGCTTTCCACGTCCGAGGTGCGCTGTACCTGCGGGCCGGGCAGGGCGGCGATGGGCTCGCCGTTCTCGTCCGTGCCTTGGGCGATCATTTGCGTGCCGTCGGGCGCGGTATATTCCGTGCCGGGGGGAAGCGCGAGATTGGTGCCGGTTTTGGCCGGTGCGCTCAGGCCCTTGATGAAGGGGCGCACGACAAAGAGCAGCACCAGAACCGAGATGATGAGCAGCGCCGCGATTTCGCCGATGCGCATATAGTCTGACTTCTTGAGGCCGAGGAACGGCTCTTCGATTTCCGGCAGACGCTCGGCTTCGCTCTGCGGCGCAAAGCGCAGGTTGACGACTTCCACCTGGTCGCCGCGCTCTTCGTCGAAACCGATGGCGGAGCGCACGAGGCTGGCGATCTTTTCCAGATCTTCGGGCGAGCGGCTCTGGTAGTTGACGTTGCCGTTTTCCCCAAGGTCATAGACCCCGTCGACAAGGACGGCGACAGAGATACGTTTCACACGGCCGGCTTCCAGAACTTCCGTTTCCGTGACGCGGGAGATTTCGTAATTGACGGTTTCTTCCACCCGGTTCGAGGTGTCCGTGGCCGTTGCCGACGTGTCGCCATTGTCGGCGCCGAAATTGGCGTCCGGCACATTGTTGCCGACGGTGACGCCTTCATTCGTAACGCCGTCGGAGCTGGCGGAGCTTTCTTCCACGGTCTGCGTGGAGCGCACGACCTGGCCGTCCGGGTCATAGCGGTCGGAGGTCCGGGTGACGCGGTTGAAGTCCAGTTCAGCCGTGACGCGCACGCGGGCTTTTTCCGGGCCCACGATGCTTTCCACGATCCGCTCGATTTCAGAGCGCAGGCGGCGCTCATAGGCAATGTTGCGTTCGTCGAACGTGGCGTTGAGCGCGGCGGCGGTCTCGTTGCCATCGCCGCTTGCCAGAAGGTTGCCGGTTTCATCGACGATGGAGACGCGGCCGGGCTTCAGCCCATCCACACCGGAAGCAGCAAGATATTGAATGGCTTTGACTTGCGACTGGGCGAGCGGGGCGCCGCGCACTTTCAAAACGATGGAGGCGCTCGGCTCACGGCGCTGGCGCGAGAAAACCTCGCGCTCGGGCAGCACCAGGTGGACACGGGCATTTTCAACCCGGTCGATGGAGCGGATCGTGCGCGCCATTTCGCCTTCCAGCGCGCGCAGATAATTCAGGTTCTGCACGAAGCTCGTCGTGCCTAGCGCGTCGGCATTGTCGAAGATTTCATAGCCCACGATATTGCCGTTCGGCAGGCCCTGTTCGGCCATGGCCATGCGCATGCGCAGCACGCGGTTTTCCGGCACGAAGATGCGGGTACCGTCGCCTTTGAGTTCGTAAGGGATGTTCTGGGCGTCAAGCTCGGCGAGAATTGCAGCGGCGTCCTGCTGGTCGAGTTCGGAATAGAGCAGGGCCATGGGCTCTTCGGTGACCTTGATGGTCACGAAGGCGAAGAAGCCGAAAAGGCCTGCGGCCACGAGGCCCAGTGCTGCGATACGAGACGGTCCGAGCGTCTTTAGGAAATCGGCAAAGCTGTTCACGCTACCACCCTAGTGTTGTCGCCTCTGCGTCCCTTTCCTTCTTGGATCGGTCGGCATAGTCGACAGGGGCTGGTGGCAACTCCTTTGCCCGTTGTGGCCGATCCTTTCCTACTGGCTGGATCAAGCCCCCCTGTGTCGGTAGGCAAAATTTACCGGGATTGGGGTAACCAGATGCTTAACAGGAATGGATTTCCATTCACGTTGAAGGCCTAAAAGCGGAAATAATTGCCCCGAACTGTGGAAAAGTAAGGAGCTGGTAAGGATTGAAGGCCCGGGTGGGCACGTTAGGAGCTGAAACAAAGAAGGCGCCGGATCGATCCGGCGCCTTCTCGGCAGAAAGTACGCAGCACTCAATCTTACTGCCGGTATTTCTGGTTACTGCCTGTACTGCTGAACCCGCGTCGCGCGCAGGCCGGCAAGGCCGTGCTTTTCAATGGAGCGCTGCCAGCTCAGGAATTCCTCCACGGTCAGCGTGTAGCGCTTGCATGCTTCTTCCAGACTGATCAAACCGCCGCGCACTGCAGCAACGACTTCCGCCTTGCGCCGGATGACCCAGCGTTTGGTATTGGGGGGCGGAAGATCGGCCACGGTGAGCGGGCTCCCGTCGGGGCCGATCACGTAGTTCACCCGAGATGACTGTTGCTCGCTCATTGCCTTGCGGTCTCCGTACTCAACTGTGGACACCAATCTAGGCTGGAGCCTTTTAAAAAAGGTCTAAGTGCCACGGTAAAGTTTCCATGAATTTCAACGGGTTAAGCGTGCCATCGCGGGACATGAAAGGGCTGTTCTCCCTTAAGTGCCGCTCGGCGGCTGGCTTTGCGCCTTGTCGCGCACCGCCAGCACATCCGAAGCCGGGATCGTCTGGTCGCCCAGATTGATCAGCGGGATGTTGCCGGAGAAGTCCACCCCGGTCACCGTGCCGGTGATGCGGGAGGAGTATTGGACCTGTTCGCCGTCTTCATTGGTGGCTTCGATGTCGATGATGTAGAAGCCGTCGGGCTGGTCCACTCCTTCATTGTTCTTGCCGTCCCAGACGAAATCCTGCGCGCCGGTGGCGCCGCTGATTTCCTTCGTGTAGACGGTCGCGCCATTGGCATCGAGAATGTTCAAGGTGGCGGTTTCCGCTTTCTCGGCCAGACCGAAGATCCAGGAGGCCTCGCCGTCTTTCAGTTCGGCGACGTTGGAGACCGCATCGACTTCCTTGCCAATATAAGAGACGGCCTGGCTCGAGCTCGTGGCGGAGGCGACGGCCAAGAGGCTTTCCAGCTGACGGTTCGTCTGGATCGACTGCTCGACACCGGAGAACTGGACAAGCTGCTGAGTGAACTCGTTCGATTCGAGCGGGTTGAGCGGATCCTGGTGGCGCAACTGTGTGGTCAGCAGCGTCAGGAACGTATTGAAATTCGTATCCAGCGCCGCCGAAGCGGTCGCGGACTGGGCCCGCAGGTTCTGCTGTGCCTGAGCGGCGACGGAGGCGGGGTTGCTGCCGAGAATATCCATGAAACTCTCCGTTCTTATACCCGGATGTCGACGCCGGTTTCGCCATTGAGCATGACGCGGTAGCTGGTGATCACTTCAGGCTGCTCGCTTTCGGCAAGGCCTGCCTCGCCGGTGCCGCCGGCTTCGCCCTCACGCTGGCCTTGTCCTTCCCCGAAGGTGCCGGCCTGTCCCTCGTCTTTCAGAGAGAAGGACAGCGTGTCCTGATCGGCTTCGAGCCCGGCATCCTGCAGCGCCTGCTGCAGGGCCTTGGCATCGCGCTGAAGAAGGTCGAGCGTTTCGGCTTTTTCTACGACAAGGTGCGCGGTCGCCCGGCCGTCGGCGGCGACATCGAGTTTGACGTCGACCCGGCCAAGCTCAGGCGGATCGATGCGGATCTCGAATGTGTTGACGCCCTTCTGAACGTGCTTGGCGATCTGCAGGGCAATAGCCGAGGCGGGCACCTGCGTTGCCTGGGCCTGGCCGGGCAGGGCGCCGAAACGCAGCTGAACCGGGTTGGTGTTTTGGGTCGAGGTGCCGGTCGGCAGGCCCTCGATTTGGAGGCCGCTGGTGCTGTCGAAGGTGACGTTAAGCGGCTTTTCCGTGCCCACCAGGCCGAAGCCGGCGAGGTTGATCGGCGCTGCCTGCTGCGGCGCAGTGGCTGCTGCGGCAGGCGGCGTGCGCTGAGCGGTAGCTTCCGCGCCCGTCACTTTGAATTCGGCCGCTGTGCCTTCCTTGCCCGCGCTCAACTTATCGGCGGCAAGCTGGCCGAGCGTCTTGCCGTCTTTGCCGGCAAGTGCGCCGTCATCGGCCAGGTTGCCGGACAGATCGGCATCGGCTGCCGCCTGCGCGGCTTGCAAGGCGGCATTGGGGCCGTCACCTGCGCCGTCTGTGGCGGCTGCGGCATTAAGGTCGGGTGCGGCGGCGCGGCTGCTTTGCGTATTGGCTGTCTGGCTGGTGCCCTGCGCAGCGCTTTGGGCGGCTGCGGCGGCAGCCGTGTTCAGGCCCGTAGCAGCAGCGTTCTGCGTATTCTTGGCTGCGTCGGCGGCGGCCGTGTTCTGTGTGCCCGTTTCCTTGCCCGTTCCGGTCTGCGCGGCTTGGGCGTCCGCCTCACCGTCGATGATCGGAGCAGTCTCAGCCGCATTCGCGCCGGTCTCGGCGGTTTTTTCACCGGTCTGGACCACGGCGGTTTCAGCATTATCGGTTGACGCGGGGGCCGTCTCAACAAAGCCGGCGGCAAGATCCGCCTCCTCGCCGGAGGTTTCTTCGGCGGGCTTTTCAGGCGCATCCTTTTCTCTGGCCGCGGCGGCTTTTTCCGACGCCTTCTCATCGGCGCGTTTGGCGCGGGCTTCCTCGTCCCGGCGTTTTTCGGCGCGCTGGTGTTCGGCCTGGCTCTCCGCGCGGCTGTTTTCGCTGCGCTTGTCATCGGCGCGGCGGGCCTCGCGGGCCTCTTCCGCCCGGCTTTCGGCTGCCGAGACGCTGCGCTGGTCAGCTTTTGCCTCCTGGCGCGTCTCATTTAGATGGCGCGAAAAGGCGTCATCGATGGCGCCTTTGGACAGGCGCGCCGTCTCATTGCGGCGGAGAAGCTCGGTTTCCGGGCTGCGCTGTGAAGAAGAGGTACTGACTTCCATAATGACCTGTCCCTTGGAGGCAAGAATTCCTGCGTCCTAATGAGCAAGTTGGAGGCCAGAAAAAGTTCTATCTAAATCAATGACTTAAGATGAGAGTGCCCTTGGGGCGCGGCAAAGCCTGCCGCCGGGCGGCAGAAAATGCCCAGACGCGGCAGATGGCGCCATTGCAACGGCATATCTCTTGTCTATAGTGCGCCTTTCTGGGGCTCTTGCGCGTTAAAAAACACGGAAAAGCTCTCTTTAGCGCAGCGGCATGCAGCCCGGCGCCGGGGCTCGGCCCCGCGCAGCATGCCTGCGCATAATAATGTGACCCAAGCGATACGGCCGGTTGAAATGAGCGTGACCGCGGCATCCAGCGCGCAAGAGACAAAAAGCGAGGTGAACAGCCTCGGCTTTGCCAAGCCGCCTGCGGCAACGCGCGTGGTCGTGGCGATGTCGGGCGGGGTCGATTCTTCCGTCACCGCGGCTCTTCTAAAAGAAGAAGGCTATGAAGTGATCGGCATCACGCTGCAGCTTTATGATCATGGCGCGGCCATTGCCCGCAAGGGCGCTTGCTGCGCGGGCCAGGACATTCACGATGCGCGCCTGGTGGCCGAGAAGATCGGCATTCCCCATTACGTGCTCGATTATGAAAGCCGGTTCCGGGATTCGGTGATGGAAGAGTTCGCTGACTCTTATCTTGCCGGCGAAACGCCCATTCCCTGCGTGCGCTGCAATGAGCGCGTGAAATTCCGCGACATGTTTCAAGCCGCCAAGGAGCTGGGCGCGGATGCGCTGGCGACCGGCCATTATATTGCCAGCGAACCCGGCCCCGATGGCTGGCAGATGCTGCGCGCCGAAGATCCTGAGCGCGACCAGAGCTATTTCCTTTTCACCACGACGCGCGAGCAGCTTGATTTCCTGCGCTTTCCGCTCGGTCGTCTGCATAAGTCGGAAACCCGCGCCATTGCCCAGCGCTACGGGCTTGGCGTTGCGGAAAAGCCGGACAGCCAGGACATTTGCTTCGTCCCCTCCGGGCGCTATGCGGATGTCATCTTGAAGCTGCGTCCCGGCGCGGCGGAGCCCGGCGACATTGTGGATATGGACGGCAATGTGCTCGGCCGCCATGAAGGCATTCTCCATTACACGATCGGCCAGCGCCGCGGGCTCGGCATTGCCATGGGCGAGCCGCTTTATGTGGTGCGTCTCGACGCGGCGAAGAAACAGGTCGTGGTCGGGCCGAAAGATATGCTGCTGACGCATCAGATCGAGCTTGGGGAGGTCAATTGGATCGGCCCCGGCAGTCTGGGTGAAAACAGTCAGCCGCTTGAGGTGCTGGCCAAGGTGCGCTCGACGCGCCCGCCGGCGCCGGCATTGCTCGTGCCGCTTGGGGAAGGGCGCGCGCGGGTTGAACTGAAAACGGGGGAAGATGGTGTGGCTCCCGGCCAGGCCTGTGTGTTCTATGATGCGCAAACCGGCAAGCGTGTGCTGGGCGGCGGCTGGATCCGCCGCTCCGTCAACCGCTACGGCAATGCAGTGCGCGGGCGTCCGCTGGAAAGCGAACCCGAAAGCGAACACGCAGCAGGGGCATAAATCCCGCCTTCAATCCGCCACTTTCTGGCGGATTATTACGGAAAAACTTTGGTAAATCCGGCCTGTTGCGGCAAACTGGCAGCGCCGTCACGAGGGAGCCCATCTTTTGAGCGTCAAATCGCGCATCGACGAAAAATCCGTCCGGGAAGCATATGCTCGCTGGGCACCCGTTTATGACTTTTCCTTCGGCCCGATTGCCGATGCCGGCCGCAAACATGCGGTCCGCGCCATCAATCGCCGCTCCGGCTCCGTGCTGGAAGTGGGGGTGGGCACCGGCCTTTCGCTGCCGCGTTACGGCAAGCACCTGAAAGTGACGGGCATCGACCTTTCCACCGAGATGCTGCAGAAGGCGCGCACGCGGGTGAAGGAAAAGAACCTCACCAATGTGGAAGCGATCGTCGAGATGGATGCTTCCGAGCTTGCCTTTGCCGATGGGCAGTTCGACACCGTGGTCGCCATGTATGTGATGACGGTGGTGCCCGAGCCGGAAAAAGTGATGCGCGAGCTTGAGCGCGTCTGTGCGCCGGGCGGCCAGGTCTTCATCGTCAATCACTTTGCCCAGGATCACGGCATGCGCGGGCGCATCGAGCGCTGGATGGCGCCGGCTTCCCGCGCCCTTGGCTGGCATCCCGACTTCAAGGTCGAAACGATTACCGGCATCACCAAGCTCGACCTGCAGGAAACCCAGCCGCTGAACCCGATGGGCCTTTTCACCATGCTGCGCTTCCAGAAGCCGGCGGGCGAGGAAGCTGCCGACCACCAGAGCGAAGGCAAAGCCCAGCGCACGGCGCCGAAAATTTCCGGCGAAGTGGAAGCCGGCGCTTCGGCCACCTTTTAAAGCGCGGCGCCTTTCCTATCTCTTCTTCCGGTGACGGGCAGCGCAGCGGGCTGACGCGATGACATCGACAAATGGCGTTTCTTCTTCACGCACAGGCGCGGGGCGCGGCTTTGCGCTGCGTGTGGTGGAGGCGGGCTGGTTTCAGCGCTTCATCATCACTGTCATTCTCGTCAATGCCGTGACGCTCGGTCTTGAAACCTCCGCCGAGGCGATGGCGCGGGCGGGCGGCCTTCTTGTGGCGATCGACCGCGTGGCGCTGGCGATCTTCGTCGTCGAGCTGCTTCTGAAGTTCTGGGCCTACCGGCTTTCCTTCTTCAAGAACGGCTGGAACAATTTCGACCTTGCCATCGTCGCGATTGCGCTGGTGCCGGCGGCGGGACCCCTCTCGGTGCTGCGCGCGCTGCGCATCCTGCGTGTGCTGCGGCTTTTCTCCGTCATTCCCTCCATGCGCAAAGTGGTGCAGTCGCTGCTCATGGCGCTGCCGGGCATGGGCTCGGTGGCGGGCGTTTTGTTGCTGATTTTCTATATTTTCGCCGTGCTCGGCACCGAGTTCTTCGGCGAGGCCTTTCCCGACTGGTTCGGCACGATCGGCCGCACGCTCTATTCGCTTTTCCAGATCATGACGCTGGAAAGCTGGTCCATGGGCATCGTGCGCCCGGTGATGGAGGTCTATCCCTGGGCCTGGGCGTTTTTCGTGCCGTTCATTCTCTTTACCACCTTCATGGTGCTCAATCTCGTCATCGGCATCATCGTCGATTCCATGCAGATGATTCACGAGAGCGAGGCCCATACGGAGCGTGAGACGATCGAGCGGCGCGCCCATGAGGAACGGGCGGCGATGGCCCGGGATCTGGCCGATATCAAGCGCGAAATCCGCGATTTGCGGGCCGCCCTGGCCGAGAGACGGGAGTAGCGCGCGGCGTGCCACGCCTTGCTTGACAAGGGCGGGGCGGGGGCCTTATATCCCCTCACTTTCCGCGGGCCGCCTGGCCCGCGATGCCTTTGGGGCGGAGTAGCTCAGCTGGTTAGAGCAGCGGAATCATAATCCGCGTGTCGGGGGTTCAAGTCCCTCCTCCGCTACCATTTCCCGCTGGCGCAGGAGGCCTTCCTGTTCAAAACCGTGCCGCTCAAGAAGGCGGATGGAGCGGGTGTTGCCGGGCGTCACCATGGCCTCGAGGCGGCGCAGCGCCAGGGGACCGGCGGCGAGGGCGATGAGCTGCGGCATGATCTCGGCCATGACGCCTTTTCCCCAGTGGGCAGGCGTTAGGTCATAGGCGACCTCGCCGCGCCGGGCGCGTTCATAGACAAGGGTGTTGAAACCGCAGGTACCGAGAAAGTTACCCGCTTCGCCGTCTCGTCCCTTTTCGTGGATGGCCCAACGGACCCCTTGTGCGGCTGCGCGCAAACTCTCCGCCCAGCCGATAACATCCTCGGCCTCCTCGGTGCGGGTGAAGGGATCGATATCCATATATTCGGTCACACGCGGGTCCTGAAAATGCGTCAGGAGGGCGGGGGCATCGCGTGTATCGTTGCGTAAATGCAGCACGTCTCCGCCTCCAGATTTCTCGCTGTTAATCCAGCGCGTCGAGCAAGATTGAACTCATAATGTAGACAATTGCGCAAATCTGTGTTCGTCAGCTAGATATGTCCCGGCCACGTTGGCATCACCTCAAAGGATCAGCATAAAGCTGCGAAACCTGTCATGAATCGTAACAATCAGGGGCGGATGTCAACGCCAGCTCTTATTGGAAGCTGTAAACGAACCCCAAAACGAGCATCGAGCTTGTCAGATATCTCGTCGAAATAAGTGCGATCGTTTTCCACAACAGATAAGATTGTCTGTGTTTGAGCGGCAAGCGATGCGATCAACCGTTCAAGCGGAACTTTGAGAGGAGCCGCCTTCTTTTGTGACAAGACCGCCGCGTGCGCTGCTTTTGCGGCCCAATTTGAGACTGCCAGGTATTCCAATACACGTTGCTGCTCGGACTCGTCCGGCTTGACAATGAGATTTTGCAATGCACGCGTGGCACCGAAATGCTGGCGCAGCAACCGACCGATCAGACGCGGCCAGTCGTGACCTTCTACCGTGTACACTGGAAGGATTTGCGATGGCGAGAATGAGCCCTTGATAGGCTGGGCGTGTGAAAGAACGATCTGGATAAGAGCACGCAGTCTGACCATTTCCGATGTCGTGACCTTCTTTTTGACGAATACCTTGCAACGAGTTTCGAAAGCAGTGACAGCCTCTTGGAATTTCTTGGCCGTCGCGCGGCTTTGAGCGGAAGTGCTCCTGCTCTGCGGCATGCTGCCGGGATTTATATCACTGATTTCGTTGTCGTCTGTAGATTGTGGCTCTGTAGTTCGGAAATCTATCGCACCGACCGTATTAATGTCCTTGTCTTCTATACCCCTCAGATCGGGGCCGACAAGCCCGATCATTTGATTGAGGCAAGCGCTCATCAGACTAGCAGCGCTATCGTTACGGCTGTTCAGATAAAGGCCGAAAGATTCTCCTTGCGCATTAGCATGGGTGCGTGCGCGGATGAAATCGTCGTAGGAAAGAACTTCATATATGGGTGGAGTTGCGTCATCAGCTTGTGGTTTGGCTTTTGGTGTGAAATCAAGTTGATCTGCATGATCCTCTTCCTCCAACGCTTCGAGCTGATTGAGCGTTTCGATCAGGATCAAATCTTCGTGGATGGACTCCAAAAGGATATCCATCAACCGCCGCTTGGGTCCCCGTTGTGGGGGTAAGGTCGTGACCGCTAGATAATCGAGATCGACGATTTGCACCGGTGCTGACATCGCCCCGTCCGCGAATTTCACTATCCCATATTTGGGGCGCTGCAGACCAGGCAAAAGAGCATAGTCCGCCGAACGTCCCTCCAGTTTCATCTCTGCCAAGCTGAGTCCTTCTCGATCATAAAGATGGACCATCGCTGGAGCTGCCGTTGCCGCCGCCGGAGCGGTCCATGACAGCTTGCCCAACTGCAATGTTAACGTACCGCCATCAATGGTTGGCTCAGCGGTCTTGGTCTCTTCAAATGACCGTTGAAGGTCAGTGAGTCGCTCGCCCTCAATGCGGGCATCTCGATAATCTGCTAGGCCGAGCGCTTCCAACGTAACGCCGCGGGCCACGCGTTTGTAGAATCCCGCCTCCGCATTTCCGTGGGCTAGTGGCCCCATCAAGGCTGAAAATGTGCAGTTCATGCTGCCGGAGATCACATGATCCCAACGTTGGCCTTGAGCGATGATCAGCTTTGCATGCAGAAATCTGTTCTCGGTGTACGAACTGATATCGAATAAATGTGTATCAGAGGTTGCCGGTATTGCGCTCGAAGGAAAGCCGTTCGCATCGCTCTCGATAAGAATGTCTGTGACGGGATTTTTGAGCGCGGTACGGAGTCGTACCAAACCTTCGAGCTGGACATCCCAATACGGTGAAACGACGACAAGCCGCTCGATTGGATCGTCGCCGACGGATGCGACAATCTGATCGAGGAAATTGATATCGGGACGATCGAAAAGAAGCTTGAGGTTCGCCGTTTCGTTCAGATCGAAGGCATGATCGAAATCATCATCACGCAGCCACGGTGCGGACCGTGTTGCTCGTTGCAAACTAATGGGAAACCATTGGTCACCTTGCGGCACATATCGCTGTAGATAACCGAGCGCACCGATGAAGAACTTGGCGTTCTCGGGCGCATCTGGCGAATAAGAGACGCTGGCAATTTGTTCCTTGTTCCCGCCGAGACCGAGGGATGTAAGGTTTGCGGACCCAACAATCAACCGGCCTTTCGTCTCACCAATCAGCATTGTAATTTTGGGATGGAATGCGCTAGGCGCTTCGGCCTTGATGAGATGATAGCTAGTTCCGGCAAATCGTGGCGGACCGAATTCGGAAAAGGTCTGATTGACCATTGCCCTGTCGGCGAGCACCGTGATGTTACGACATCCGGCTCCCCTAAGTTTGGGGAACGGAATGTCTTCAAATGCGAGTGATCCGAACGCATAAGTCGTCATGAACGCGGAGTGGAACCCGCCTTCGCCGAAGGCTTCAAAATATTTCATGCTGCCGCCATTTCCGCTCGACCAAACTGTGTGATTCCTGCTTCGTCGATCAGGCCAATATCACGCAGGAAGCGAAGGGCTTGATCGAGACGAGGGCTGCCGGGTAAAACGTGAAAATGGTTGCGGTAGCGAAGCCGTCCTTCTTCGAGTTCCATATGGAAGGTGTATGCTTTTTGGGTGCGGAATTTTCTTGATGCAACCAAAAGGTGCCGTTTTATGATTCGCTCGCGAACCATATCCGCGATCACGCGGTGTGCCGAAAGAGAGCGCGCGCGATCAAGGAACTGCACCTCTGTTCGCAGCGACTGGAAATAATCGGCCCCGCTGAGGGCTTCTTCGATCAGATTGGTCGCATCCGATGCCCTGACATAGAGTAATGCAATGAGAGATACGGCAAGTCGTACCTGTTCGACTGTTTCACCCTGATGCATAGCGTCCAGCATAGCTAGCGCATGCTCTCGCGTCGCAGCCGTCGATCCACCTGCAAATTCAAGCGAGACATCTTCCCAGGTTTGATCCTCGGTGACTTCTATAAAGCCGATCAGTTCGTCGGTGAGATCAGCAAGCGACATCCGCCGCTGTGGAGCTGTTTCCAGCAGGGTCAATGCGGCCGAGAGAATCACCTCATAGGCGAGACGCATGAGATCACACGCTTGATACAGAAACCAAAGGTGCGGAACCTCCTGGGCATTCCCGCCCCGCAATTCTGGCGTATTCTCAAACCAATGCCATTTCACCTGCTCAGCGCGCGGAATAGAGTGCGATGTTACGGTAACGTCGAGAAGCATTTGGAGGGTGCGACGGCGCATCAGATTTTTTTCGCTGCTCGTGTCGCATTTTCCAAACAGGATGTCAGTCAACAGGATGTGCTCATCACCGCCGAGCCGGAGCTGGCTGGGTTTCATCGCGTTGAACGATTGCAACGATGCGAGAGGGACTTTTCCGGCCGCCACCACTTCAAAAAACTCGTCTGCCGTTGCTCCTAGCTCCCGCGAAAAGGCATCAGCCAGCCGCAAGGCCAAATTGGAACATATGGGATTGGGGTTGGGATCACCGGCACCAGGAAAATGAACCAGGCCCATTTCTGACATCTGCGTCGCGTAGATTGCGCCAAATGCGCCCTTCTTGTTCCGCAGGTAACGCAGACTCTCCTTGACATCGGGATCGGCGCCGACGCTGAAATCGATGATTACCGTTTCGCTGGTTTGGGAGCGCGCGTCATTCAGTGTCCGGCCCGCCCAGTTCGAACCGGTAATGCCCAACTCCGGTTTGCCATGCGTGCAGATCAGCGCGAAAAGTGCTTCACATCGGCGTTGGAAAGTGCGGAATACGTCCGGATCGGGATTTCTTATGCGTTCTTCGTAGTGTTTGAGAATAAATGGGAAGAACGAATAGTAGCGATAACGAAGTGTGATCGTGCTGATTCCAGGCACTATCGATTGGTAGATGGCTTCGATTGGTCTCTGCATTCCGAGTGGATCGATGCCACTATCCTGCCCGAGTTCGGTCCATTCAGGAAATCCCTGTCCTAAGCTCATTCAAACATCGCTCTTTTAACCTCCATCAGGTGAACTATGACGCTGGCGCGGTAAATCGCAACCGCTATTTTCTACAGAGCGTGCAAACAGGTGAGAAGATCGACGCCGGGCGGGTTTGTGTTGCGTTGTTTAATGCTGTCGCTACAGAACATCAGGCACACATGGTTATGGACGAGCAAGAAAAAGAGGTCTCAGCCTCCTTGCAGAAAGGCATTGAAGTCACCGCTGCTCGATGCGTGCGTTAATTATCATGATGCCCGCACATGATTTGCTTTTTGTATCGACGCCCAGCACATGATGAAAGCGATGGCAGGCTATGCGCCGCCGAGGAACAACTCGAAGCGGGTGGTCCGGATGATCTGATCAACGAAACCAGTTCCTGCTGGAGTATGTGCATGCGGTGCTCGCGTCAGACGCCGCCCTGCAGACGTGACATTCGACGAAACTCAATGCGCTAAGCTGTTTGAACTTGGCTGCAAACTGGGTGTCGTTGGTATAGATTGTGACGACCCTGGCGTCGCATTCTTTTCTTAGGACCTCTGTCACTCGCACCTGAAAACCTTCACGGTTTGGGTTTTTCATTCGGATGTGCGGTTTAAGTGCCTGTTTCTGTTGGGGCGAAGTGCGGGTAAACGTCCGAAGCGAGCCCGATTGCTCTAACTACGACATTCATAATTCATGTATAGGTGCAAGCCCCTTCTACATCACTATCTTTTCTAAAAACTGTCCCAAAATGAGCTGCTCCCAGAGGCTGCGGGCGAGCAGGCTGGGATTGTTCGCGAGTCAGTTATCAATGATTGTGGATAGGCGTGGATTTCGGACTGGTGGTTAGTTGCTGAGGTTTTGAGCAAGGCCTCAATTCTGTTGGGAATGGCATCTTCCGGCAGCAGCTCTTCGGGCTGATTGAGAAATTCGCGCATTTTGGCGTCATGTGCGTTCATCCGCTCTGTTTACTGGAAGATGGTGGGTGTGCGGCTGCCTTAGTCAGGTTCATGGAGTGGAACCGGGCTCGGCTAGGCTTGTGATTTATGTCTTGAGACATTTTGCTCTCACAAAATTCAACGAATGCCACTTGACCGAGTATTTTGCGTTTCGGATAGTCTCCTGAACTCAGTGGGCTAGGAGAAGAATGGTGAACGATGCCGAGAAAAGAGAGGACATCGAACATGTCATCGGTGCCTTACGGTCGCTTTCACCAATTCAAGTTGAGGTGCTTACGAGTATCATTGAGAAGTTTGCGGAAGGTCAAAGCAGCGAGCATCTGCGCAAGGACTTCCTTGATGAAGATGCCTTCGAGTATTTCTCGACGCGCTTGGCGGCGCACCATGCTTCAAGCGGAGTGCCTCTCAAGAAAGAGAATTTCGAGCATATTCTCGAACAATCGTTCAAGCGTGCTGGGCATGATGCGAAGCGGACGGACAACATGGTTCATCGCGGCGCCGACCTTGAAGTGGACAGGCACTACTTTTCGCTGAAGACTGAAGCTGCGAGGGGTTTAAATCCCAAGTCGATCACGATTTCAAAGTTGATGGAGGCCCGCTGGATTAGAGACCTCAACGGTCCGGAGGATGCGCCGGGTCAGGTGCGGGAGCGTGTCCTTTCGCATTTACAGGAATATGAGCGCATCTTCATGCTCAGAAGTTACGGTGATGAAATGAGGGTGCGATACGATCTGCGAGAGATACCTAAAGATGTTCTTGCTGCAGTGGCTAACTTGGAAGCCAAGGATTTCGGCAAGATAACGAACGCGGGCGGGACCAGCGCAAACGTGAACATAAATGGGCGCAAAGCGTTCCGGCTTGTGTTGGACGGGAGCGTGGAGAAGATCACCATATCCGGGCTGGATGTAGACTTCTGTCCGCTTCATGCTTGGTGGGAACTTGGACGTCCTGGCTAAATTGCCATTCTTAACTGGCTGGGTGCTGCACTTCGCCCGGCCATATCCTCCGAAATTGCACTTGCTATCATTGATGCAATCATTGGAGGAACGGCATCGCCGATCTGCCGATATTTGAAGGATAGAGAGCCTTCAAAATAGTAGTCCTCGGGGAAGCCCTGTAACAATGCCATCTCGCGAACGGTAAGAAGGCGGTCCTGTTCAGGGTGACTGTATCGACCATTGCCAGGATGACTGCATTCCCGGGTAATTGTGGGAGCGGGTCTATCCCAAGCAAGCCGGCCATATACATCGGGGAACGAGCCCGGCTTTTCGATATTCATACTAGGAATACGTAGGTGTGCCTGTTCCTCGCTTAGATCGGTCCAGCTTCCACCGTCTTTTGGAATTGCTTGCATCCTTGCAAGTGAATGCCCCAAGAGTCGGGGGCAAGTATGCATCGGGTCATTTGGGTCCGTCTCTCCAGCCCTAATCTCCGGCAGGTGCCCGATCGCGTCCCTTACGGTGCGGAAGCTGTTCACCTTCGGCAATTCGAGATGGAATGTGCCCCCCAGCTTTGCGATGATTAAAGAGCGAATGCGACTCTGGGGGAGGCCAAAATCTTTGAGGTCGTGGATTTCGGCAAAGACTTCGTAACCTAGGTCTGTCAAGCCCCGGTGAAGTCCTTGAAAATGGTGCTTGTGACGCCCGCGCAAAAGCTCTTTCACGTTCTCAATAACGACGTATTTTGGCCGCCACGCCGCGGCAAAAACTACGGTGCGTTCTACGAGCCGGTTTCGTCCGTCATCTTGTACGTGGTTGCGACTTTGCTTCTGGCTAAAGCCAGTGCAAGGGGCACAGGAAATCAGGACATCGACGTCATCATGCCCGAAGCCAAAATGGGACGCGACTTCATCGGGACTAGTAACGGCAAGGTCCGCAGACATAGGTCGTAAACCGAGGTTTCGCTCGTAGGTGTCATTGCAGAAAGTCGCCCCGATACCGTGGCTTGGTTTGGCTACTTCCAGGTCCACGGCGCCGATCGTGCAGAAGCCTTGCTTTGTAAAGCCGGCGGACATTCCACCGCCGCAAGAGAAAAGATCGATGAATTTTGGGTTCATAGGATAGACTGCATCTTGTGTTTTTGGTTACTTGGTCCATAGCTTAGGATATATGGAGTAGGAACAAAAGAAGAACGGAAGAGTTTATTGGCGGATGTGTTTACAAAAGAAAAGCGCAGCGAAATCATGGCCCGTGTCAGGTCGAAAGACACGGCCCCAGAGCTCATGGTCCGCCGATACCTTCATTCTAAGGGCTTGCGCTACTCCCTTCAACGCTCCGATCTGCCGGGCAAACCGGACCTGGTTTTTCCATCAAAGCGAGTAGCCCTCTTTGTACATGGTTGCTTTTGGCACCAACACTCTGGCTGCCGTGCAGCATCTCTGCCAAAAACGAGAACTGATTTCTGGCGTGACAAGCTGGGAGCCAACGTTCAGCGAGACCGGCGTGTGCAAGAGCAGCTAAGGGACGAGGGATGGTTGCCGCTGGTTATTTGGGAATGTGAGATTAAACCGGATGGTCTGGAAAATTTAGCCGCAACGATTCGAAATGGTCGTTGAGATGACAGAGGGGATAGTTGAGAACTTGGAGCGGTTCAAACGAGACATTGCTCTTCATGACAACAAAACACTGGTTGATCGGTACTACTACTCCACTCATGGCCCCATCCTTGATAATGAGCAGCAGGCATCGATTCGTCGCAGTATCTCTGATCAGCTTGGCGTGTCAGTCAGAGACGTGATTCTTGTGGGGTCCGCCAAATTAGGCTTCACGCTTCGCTCGAAACCTGGCCGACCCGCGCTTTCTCATTTTTGCGATGTGTCCGACATAGATGTGGCCGTCATTTCCGACTCTCTTTTTCTTGATTATTGGCAGCAAACATTCTCGCACTGGACGGAAGTTGGCGAATGGGCGCAGGCTGATAAGTTTCGCGAATACCTATTTCGAGGTTGGCTTCGTCCTGACAAACTTCCAAGAGACATAAATTTCCCCTTGTCCAAGGAATGGTTTGAGTTCTTCCGGTCGCTACAAGCCAGCGGCGAGTATGGCGGGTACAAAATCGCTGCGGGCATTTATCTTAATGAGCACTTTTGGGAGGAATATGTCGGTTCCGCCCTTTCCGCGTGCAGACTCAATGTAAAGGAACTGGTATGAAGACCGCTCCTGAAAGCAGAAAGATTACCTCAATTCTCAAATCCCTACGCGAGGGCTCTTTGCAGCCAACCCCCGACTTTCAGCGTCGAGCGGTATGGACGAGTAAGGACAAGATAGCATTCATTGAAACAATCCTCCTGGGTTATCCATTTCCCGAGATATACGTTGCGTCGGGCGAGGTAGACACAACGACAGGCGACGCGGTTGAGCTTTTAGTTGATGGCCAGCAAAGGGTTAGAACCCTTGATGAGTATTTTAAAGGGGTAAAGCCGTTCGCACGAACCCAGCAGATAACGCTGTACGCGGCTCTGGACGAAGACAAAAAAAGGGCTTTTCTGAACTACGATGTTTCCGTCAGAAACCTCGGCATCATAGACATTGATGACATTCGCGCCGTTTTCCAGAGAATGAATGCGACTTCTTATGATTTGAACGACATGGAGCGATTCAACGCGGCATATCTCGGCGAGTACAAGAAATTCTCCGAGCGCCTTGCTCAAGATGAGTTCTTTCTCGACCATCGGGTGTTCAGCGCCTTGGATATTCGCCGGATGAAAGATGTTTCATTCGTGGCATCGCTCACTGCTACGATGATGAGTGACTACTTTCATCGAGACGATGACGTTGAAGAGTATCTTGAGCGGTACAATGAGGAATTTCAGGAGGCTGAAGTACTTCAGGATCGATACCGGACGGTATTCGACGCTCTAACACAAATGAACTTTGATCGCGCAAGTCGAGCTTGGAAGAAAGCTGATTTTTACACGCTGTTCATTGAGTTGGACCGAGCAATAAATCGGGAAGGCCTGGAACTAGACCTGAATGAGTTGGGGCGCAGGTTGAATAACTTTTATGTTGAAGTTGATGGATTGAGAAATGGAGAAACTCTGCCGGACGGCCCTGCGGGTGATTATTTTACCGCTACTTTGCAATCAACGAATGACAGGACGGCCCGTGTAAAGCGCGGGCGCGCTCTGCGATCCATTATTATTCCCGAAGGTGATATTGGTCAGGATGAGGCGTTCGAATCCGCATAGGCAAAACAGACCGACCCTGATGGTAATGGTACCCATCGATAACTAAAAAGCCGTTGGGATTGCTGCTTTGGCTTCGGTGACCTTAGGGGTTGGCCGAAAGACGATTTAGTCGTGTGCTGGCGGTGATGCACCAATTCAGATCGTTTGGGCAGGCGAGGGATTGAGCTTGCATCGCTTCAACCTTTCGACGTGAGCTAAGCTGAGTTGTCGAGGGATTTCAAATCGGAACGCGCTATGAGACGGGATACTTTCCGGGAAGCTGCCTTAGCCGCCGCGGATAGGAACGATAGAGCTTTCTGGCTTTGATAAGCCAAAGTATAAGGGAAAAATCGTATCTCTCCCGAATAATGCCTACATAGCCATCCCGTCTCCGGATAATTTCTAGGACTTCCGGATTGAGTGGCTCGGGTTCAGCTCTCTGTGACACAGACGTGTGAGCGATGGCATTCAAGCTCATCCCCGTCAGCATCGCCCGCTCTTGGGTCAAAACTTATACTTCGCTATGAGCGAATGTCTCACACAGCCTTCTTCCAAATGATCTCCTGGCTCCAAGGCATGCCTTTAAGATCGATCATGCTCTCCCGAAGGACAACGCATCCGCTGTTCAAGAACCCGTAGGCAGAAGACGCCCGAGCAGTGATTGCGCCTCCTAAAGTCGCCGGGAAGGTGGATTTGCAATGAAGCTCTCAGAGCGCGTCAGGTGAGCGTTTCCCGCGAGAGCTATCTTCCCCGTTCAAAAGCAAAGAACGCCCATCAGTGAGTCTCTGAGAGCTTCCTGGAGCATGCATATGAGCTTCCCGACGCGTTTTTGATGCTTGGGAGCTGCGGATAGGCAATCCGATGTTCCTTGGCTCCCGAAAATCTCAATAAATCTTGGTTCCCGCTCGAAGTTGTTTCGGAGCTCTTCAGAAGAAATCCCGCGTGAGCTTCATGAGAGAAAGCAAGTGAGTTTCTCTGAAGCCAAAGGAGGCAAGGGGACTTTTGTGCTCAGTTTTCCGGGAATTGGGGAAGGTATAAGCGGAAAGGAGCTTCTTCCGCATATCCGCAGCCGGAAACGCCTACAAAAACCGGAATCCTGTAGGCAAAATATAGGCGTTTTGTCTCACTTTCCGGAGATTGCCCGCAATCGCGTCAGATACTCAAGCTTGCACCGCAATTTTGGAAGCTGCCGCAAAGAGCCCATCCGGAAAATGCTCAATAGAACCGTTGTCCAAAACGGGTGTGGCTGATCTGCTCCGATGCCTCTCAGTTCCTGCCCCTGTCGAAGAAGGTGAGGGAGGCGGGATAGGAATGATACCGCGTTTTAAGGCCGATATTTCCGGACGATAAAAATAAGCCCTCAGGAGTCCACTGGTGAGCGTTCTAGGTTTCGGGTGGGTAAGGTGCAGAAAACCAAAAATGCTCACCAGTGACTCTCTATGGGTCGCACAGAGTCATTCCAGCGCAAGGGCTCTGGTGAGAAGGTCTAGAGAGCGGTTGGGGCGGCGCGCGCTCGAAATTTTATGATTCAGTTGGGAAAGGGAAGGATGGAAGCTTTTATCCAGAAGAGTTGGAAAGGGAGCTTCATTCGGGAAACAGAGAGAATGCTTCCAGAGAAGGCATTGAGACATTGCCGGGGAAAGAAAAGTTCATAGAGAGGTAGTTTAAGTGAGGAAGGGAAGCTTAAGAGGGAGACACTTTCAATCCCGATGATCTCCAAGCTCATTGAGTTCCTCTGTCTCCACCCCATGTTCTATAACAGTATATATACTAGCTATAGGGTGAGAGAGTGAGGAACGCGCGTGTGAAGTGCCCAAAGCGGGGTAGATTTGCGATGGTTGTCCTTCACGACGCGCTTCTCATTGCTAGGCTTGACCTGCGTTTCAGCAGATATCACTGAAAAATGGGCTTTCTTCCACGCCTCCAAATTTGAGACGGGGAGCGCGAGTTCTCATTTAGAAAAAACTCGCAAATTTTTGGTCAAGAATGGAGAAAGAACCCTTCCCATTCTTCTCCCTTGAAAAGTTTTCGCAGGGCCTCGCCCACCTTTTTGTTAGTGTCGCTGTCGGCAAGGGTACCGTATCCTTTTGGGGTGGGGCGTTTGCGTGGTACTCCATTGACGAAACCCCAATGTCCTTGCTTTTGTTTGCGTTCTTTGAAGATGGCAGCGCAGGAGGCAATTATTGGATACAGCATCTTTTCCTTCGTTTTTCTCCACGGATGCTCAGGATCGTTCATCATTTGAACAGCGGCGTTCTCAAAGCGAAAGTATTTCGATAGCCGGGTAGAGCGGAGCTTTCGGAAGTCAGCCAAGGTTGTGCACCCTATATCATCTAGTGCCGACCCCTGAAACGTGAGTTCGACCCGTATGAACTGAGAGGCTTCGTCCAGTGCGACCTTTCCAGCCCTGTCTTTTACCTTGCGATAAACCTTCGCGTAGACGGGACAGCTCTTGGAGCCATAATAAGTTGTGCCAGACCCAATGGGCACAAAGGTGTGGCAGTAGTCATTTAAGTCCCAATCATTGGCCGTATGGCGTAATCCGAGGAAATGTTTATTCTTCTCCTTCGGAAGCTTGATCTCATAATCAAAAAACTGCCTAGGCATAGCTCCAGGCTTCTGAATATCAATGGCCGGGCAGCATAATGTCATCGCAAGCCCGTGATACAGACTTGGGAGCGCTGCTGTGTCGCGCGGCTTGAAATCCACCGCCCAATCCATCCTATAGATGGAGAATGGTCGGGATAGGTGGGCAAGGGTCTCGGCCTGAAAAAGGTCTGCTGGCTCTACATCATGGATGGTGAGCCTAAAGACAAAACCCTTTGTGCCTTCTGTGCAGCAATGGAAGCGGAATTTATGCTTTGTTTGTCTGCCTCTTAGTTTGAGACTTCGTTTGAACTCGGCACGAAGCCCATTGAGTTCTCTTATTCTTGAAAATTCCAGAGTTAGCTTGATCGTATCGAAATACGCACTTGCGTTGACGCCGTCTAACGAGAATTCGGGAGCGACTCTGAATGTCGAGAACTTTTTTCCGGCTGTATTGACCGTTGTGCGGAGAGGAACAGTTCCTTTGTCTCGGTGACGCGCCCGTTCCCGCCGCGCCTGAGATTGAAGCTGTGTGTTGGGGAGGGGCTTACTCGAATTCGTAATACTCATTTTATCCTTTTCTGGTTTTAGAAATTTCTGAAGGCTGCCGGAGGTGTGACAGCACGTCTATTATAGAAAGAAATTTGTAAAACTGCCGAAATTAGTTGTTTCGACCCAAGCAAAAAAACACTGCCGCAAGTCATTGCTCTTTCGGATGCTCCTAAACCGCAATCAGATCATAGGAAAAACCCCGACAGGTATTTCCGCCCGTCCTAGACTCTGAAGGTCTGTGTGAGACTGACGAAGAGGTGTGACGTGAAGCGCGTGATAACGATCAAAGATGCCGGTGAGCAGTGGCTGAGGACGTGTGAGCTGAATGAATTGGAGCGGGCGACGCTCTGTTCCTACCGGCAGCATCTCGATTTACACATTCTCCCTTTGTTGGGAGAGCATTCGGTTGATGAACTCTCTGCTGGCGACATCTATGAGTTCATTGAGACATTGAGAGACACTTTGTCTCAGGCAATGCTTCGAAAGGTTTTGGGAAGCTTGCGCGCGTTGATCTCGGAGGCGGTTGCGAGGGGGCAGGTCGCCCGGAATGTTGCTGCTGACGTGCGGCTCAGGAACTCCCGGCGCTCAAAAGAAGAATGCATCATCCCTTCAAAGCAGGAAATCAGGGCGCTGCTTGCTGCGTGTCCCGATAAATACCGGGCGTTTTTGACGGTAGCGGTGTTTACGGGTATGCGCGCCTCTGAGCTGCGAGGCTTACGCTGGGAGAATGTGGATTTTGACCGGCAAATCATCCAGGTGCGCGAGCGTGTGGACCGCTGGAACGAGTTTGGCATGCCGAAAAGCCGGGCAGGGCGCCGGAACATTCCGATGGCACCCGTTGTGAAAGAAGTGCTGAGCGATTGGGTTGGCCGTTGCCCTAAGAGAAACTTGGGGCTTGTCTTTCCGAACGGTGCCGGGAACCCCGAAACCCACTCCAATCTCTATAACAGGTTCTTTCTACCGCTTATGGTTGAGTGCGGTGTCGTGAATAAGAAGGGCAAACCCCGCTTCGGGATGCATGCTCTCCGGCATGCCGCTGCGTCACTCTTTATCGAGCAGGGCTGGTCGCCCAAAAAGATACAAACGCTGATGGGGCATGCGTCTATCAATATGACCTTCGACGTCTATGGGCATTTGTTCGACGATATGGAGGGCGATATTGAGCGTATGGCAAAGCTCGAGAAGGATTTGATGGCGGCATAAGCTCCAAGCTCGCCGCCATCTGCACCATTATAACTCCCGGCAGACAAACTCGAAGTGAATGCTCTCTATACTCGGCCAGATGAGATTGGGCACCCAGCCCCGGAGGCAGACGATGTTGTCTCCATCGGGCATTTCATAGTGATAGATCGACACATCGACGAGATAGGGCTGAAACCTCCACCGGAGAGCTTGAGCGCTCAGCTCGTCGTGGCGCCTTTCCGCGAAGTCCAAGGTTGTCTCCCCCTCCCGCTTGGTCTCCTGGAGCCAGTCAGAAGCGCCCGCAGTAGGGGCGAAGAACAAGAGGGCGGGCAATAGGGCAAGCGCGCCTGCGAGAGATTTCATTTGTTGACCTCATTGTTGGTTCGTTTTGAGGCCAGACAGAAGGATGCCGGTGAATAGGCGTCAAGGATCGGAATGGCTGTCAGCAGCGCTCCGAGCATCGGAGCGGCGTGGTATATGCTCCTTGCGGGGCGGATACCAGCGAGTTCCCGCAGGAATCATAATCCGCGTGTCGGGGGTTCAAGTCCCTCCTCCGCTACCATCTCTTCCGCACTTTTCGGACCTAGTTGGTTCTCCCCGGCGATGCCGCTGAGGCTCGACCGGGGGCTCTCCAAATGGTAAATCTAAAAGTTCAATTAGGGGTGTGCGATTCCGGCAAAGAGCCTTGTTATCTTTTCTGACCGCTCAAGATGGATAGGGCATGGCATGAAGATTAGGGAAGCTGCAATTAAAGCTGCAATTGTTCTTGTGCCCTCTTATCTAGCAGCAGGTCTTACAGGAAAGATGGTGTTCGTCGTACCGATGCTCGCTGCCGCTAGTTTTTTTGCAGCGGCCATTGATCTTTCCAGAACAACGGAGCGCCGCCTTGATGAAGATGATGGCGCTGGTGATATTGAAACCGAAATCGAAGCTGATTTAGGCGATAGTTGATATGGCAGGCGAAAGCGCTGACTCACCCTCTCTAGAGAAACGTTATCTCGATTCTGCAAGACGGTTCGCTATGGCACCTATTGCGGCCAACGGGGCTGCGCTAGCACTTGTCTTGCCCGAACTTGTAACAAGCCCACTGTCTGTGTTTGGGATTAAAATTTATCTTGCGATTGCAACGGTCTTCTCGTTCGGATTGGTGTTTGCCGGTATTTCATATTTTTTGGAAGTTGTGCATCTCAACCTCCAAGTGAAGAAGTCTCAGGGCGCAAACATCAAAAAACGACCAGGAAAAAAACCGCGAGCGGGATGCGCCAATGTTTAAGGCAATGGATCGGAGAGAAATTCAAAAAGTTCGATGACATTCTCAATGCCTGTTTTAAGAAGATGATTTCAACTGACGTTGAGTTGGCGAATGGTGTCGCGCGTCTCGGATTGTGGGCCAACCTGAGCTTTGTTGCTGGACTTTTTCTCACACTTCACTGGGTCTGCATACAAATCTAGAGGGCGTTATCCTCTAGCTGTATAGAGTTAATCAGTCTGCTCGCACATGACTGTGCGTTACCTCTCCGGCAATCCTCCTCCGCTACCATTCCCCTCCAACACCTGCCCGAAGATAAGCTGGTCCCAGAAGCGGCCTTTCCAATAGGCGTGCTGGCGCAGGAGGCCTTCTTTTTCAAAGCCGTGCCGCTCGAGAAGGCGGATGGAGCGGGTGTTGCCGGGCGTCACCATCGCCTCGAGGCGGCGCAGTGCGAGGGGACCGGCGGCAAGGGCGATGAGCTGCGGCATGATTTCGGCCATGACGCCTTTTCCTCGGTCCGGGTGAAGGGATCGATATCCATATATTCGGTCACACGCGGGTCCTGAAAATGCGTCAGGAGGGCGGGGGTATCGCTCGTCTCCAGTGGGGTAAGCAGAAAGCGCGGCGTTTCGAGACCGGCGGTCAGCTCCAGGAAATACCTCTCCCTCGGTTGAGGCGGGGAACTGTCGGGCATCGTGTCGGGCATAAGGGCGGACCGGCGCTGAAAGGCGGTGGGTGGGAGGAGGGGGCGCAGCGGCCCATTTCCCCGGGAGCTTGCCGTAAAGGCTACCCCAAATGGCCGAGCTGAGGAAATGGCGGAGCCTCAGTCCGGCGTTCGCAGCCTTTAGAAGGGCGCACAAAGTAAGGGGAGAGTTTTCCTATTACGGCTTTCCGGTCTAGGCTAGAGGTCTACATTTATGGGGCGGGCAACCGGCCGGGACGGCTGCGGGCCAGGCAAGTACGGCTATGGCCAAGCTTTGGGGATGAGCGTGCGGTTGAAAAGCAGTATGATCCGTTTTTCGTTGGGCATATTTCTGCTGCCGCTTTTGTTTGCCAGCGTGGGCATACTCGCGGTCTCTACCAGTGGGGCCGACAAACCGGTGGGCGAGCAGCTGAGCCTGAGAGCCGGCATCTATCAAAACCCGCCGAAAATATTTCTCGATGAAGAAGGCGCGCCGGCCGGGCTTTTTCCGGATGTGCTTGCTGCCCTGAGTGAGAAAGCCGGATGGGCCGTGACCTATCACCCGTGCGCCTGGGCGGACTGTCTTGCCATGCTCGAAGCGGGTGAGATCGATCTCATGCCGGATGTCGCGCCGACACCGGAGCGCGAGGCGCTTTTTAAATTTACCCAAGTGCCGGTGCTGCGCAGCTGGTCTTACGTTTATTCGCGGCCCGGCACGATCGTGCAGAATTTCGAGGACATGGCAGGCGGGCGCGTGGCCGTGCTCAAAGACAGTGTGCAGCATGGCAAGCTTGCCGAGATGCGCCAGGAACAGGGACTTTCCTTCGAAATCGTGCCGACCGCCCGGCACAATGAGACGCTCGAAGCGGTAGCGGCAGGGCGCGCGGATTTTGGCATTGTCAATCAGTCTTTGGGCGAGGCGCTGCAGAGCGGGTTCGATCTGACGCGTTCGCAATTCGTTTTTCAGCCGACCGCGCTTTATTTCGCCTTTGCGCCCGGCACGCCCGATGGGCTGATTGCCGAAGTGGACCGGCATATGGCGGCGATGAAAACCGATCCGCAATCGGCTTATTTCACGGCCTTGGAAAAATGGATGTCGCCTGCGGGGGAGCCTGCGCTGCCGGCCTGGGTGATCTGGGCGATCGGCGGCGCGGCGCTTTTGCTCTTTGCCGGTGCGGGCGTCGTTGCGCTTTTGCGCCGGCAGGTGGCGCAGGTGACACAGGCCGTGCGCCTGAGCGAGGAAAAGCTGATCCGCGCGCAGATCATTGCCCGTGTCGGTGATTTTGCCTGGGACCTGCGCACCAACGAGGTGATCTGGTCCGAGGGTATGCGCCGCCTGCTCGGTTATGACGGGGATTTGGAGGTCAGTCTCGACACGGTGCTTGCCGATATCCATCACCCGGATGATTCCGAATGGGTTCTCAACTGGATTTTGGAAGGCGCGGCGAAGGGCGCGCGTACGCTTGGTCCCGAAACTTACCGTCTGTGCAGCAAAGATGGGGCGGTGATGTTCGTGGAGGCGAATATCGTCATCGAATATGAAGAAGGCCGGGCGGTCAAAATTTTCGGCACCTGTCATGACATTACAAGGCAGGTGAAATCGGAGCGCGCCATTTTACGCGCCAAGCAAAGCGCGGAGGAGGCAAGCCGGGCCAAATCGCAATTCCTTGCGACGATGAGCCATGAGCTGCGCACGCCGCTCAACGCGATTATCGGGTTCGCCGAAGTCATGCAGATGACGGCGGGCGGCACGCTCAACGCCTCGCAAATGGAACGGATCAGTTTCATTCTCACGGCGAGAAGGTGGACGTGGGCGAGGCGGTGAGCGAGTGCATCGCGCAAGTTGCGCAATTGGCCGAACGCGGCGAGGTATCCATCGAGGACCGCTTGCCGCGCGACGTGCCGGTGCTGCTTGAAACGGACCGGCAGCGGTTGAAGCAGATCATCATCAATCTCTTGTCCAATGCCGTAAAATACAATGTGAACGGGGGAAGAGTGCGCATTAGCGGCGAGCGCACGAGCGACGGGTTCTTCCGTCTTTCCATTTCCGATACGGGTATCGGGATTCCCAAAGCCATGCAGAACAAGGTGTTCGAGACGTTCACCCGGCTGCACCCGGACGCCATGGTGGCCGGCGGCGGGGCGGGGATCGGCCTTAGCCTTGCCCGGCTGCTGGTGGAGAAGATGGGCGGGCGCATCGGTTTTGAAAGCGAGGAAGGGCAGGGCAGCACGTTCTGGTGCGACCTGCCGCTGGAATTCGATCCTGAAGCGCTGTCCGAGAATGCGGAAACCGGCGCGGTGAGCAGCAAAACTGGCCGGGCGGGCCAGAGTCTGTGACCGGGGGAGTGCAGACAAGCGGGCTCATCCTGGCGGGCGGCAAGGCGGAGCGGCTTGGCGGAGAAAAAGCGCTCCGTCCCTTGCGCGGGCAGCCGCTTATCGAGCGTGTTTATGAACGGCTGCGCCCGCAGGTTCAGGCTCTTGCCGTTGCCGAGGGCGAGGCCGCGCTTGGCTGGCGGGCCGAGCTCACGCATCTGGGTGACGGGCCTTTTCCGGGGGCAGGACCGCTTGCCGGTATTCGCGCCGGCCTTGCCTGGTTGCAGGAGGAAGGCGGGGAGTGGTTGGTGACGGCACCGTGCGATGTGCCGTTTTTGCCTGCCGATTATGCCGCGCGTCTTTGGGCGGGACGGAAAGGCACACGGCCTGCGGTGCTGCGCCTTGAAGGACGGGACCAGAACCTTCTTGCGCTTTGGCATGTTTCGCATTTTGAAAAGTTGGACAGGCTGCTTGGTGCGGGCCGCCAGGCGGTTTGGGGGGCGCTCAAGGATTTGGACGCCGTGCCCATAGAGGTTCCCGGTGAGGAGGCCGATGCCTTTTTGAACGTCAATGACGCGGCGGCATGGGCAAAGGCTGACGCTTATTTGGACAGGCCGCCCGGCAAATGAGCAGATGGCCGCGCAGCTCATGCGCAGAATGCCTCTTTTAAAGCGGTTTTTCTCTGGCCCTTTTTTTGCTGATTAGGCTTTAGTGGTTCCCGGCCAAGCCAGCAAAGAATGTTTGTGTATGTCTTCCGCTTCTGAGCGATTGCGTGTGTTGCTTGTCGATCCCGATGATGCGCGGGCGCTGATAGTCGAGCAGGGCCTGGCGCAATCGGGCGCCTGCGAGCTTATGCGCGTCAAATCCGGCATCGGGCTCTACGGCGCGGTGGAGCGCTTTGACCCGGATGTCGTGATTGTCGATTGCGACAGCCCCGACCGCGACATTCTGGAAAGCATGGGCGAGGTTTCAGGCGAGCGGGCGCGGCCCGTCGTCATGTTCGTCGAAAAGGATGAACCGGACGGCGCGCGCAAGGCGGTGCAGGCGGGGGTGAGCGCTTACATTGTCGATGGCCTTGCATCTTCCCGCGTGCGTCCCGTCGTCGATGTCGCCATTGCCCGGTTTCAAATGTATCAGGGCCTGCAAAAGGAACTCGCCAAAGCCAAGTCAGACCTTGCCGCGCGCAAGATCGTAGAGAAAGCCAAAGGCGTTTTGATGCAGCAGCGCGGCCTTTCAGAAGAAGAGGCCTATCAGCTTCTGCGTAAGACGGCGATGAATGAGGGAAAACCGATTTTTCAGATTGCGGACAATCTTTTGGCAGTTGCCAAATTGCTCAAAGGTTGAGCGATTGCTGTGAAAAACACGGGCAGCGTGATCAAGCATTATGCAGGACATGAGAAAAATTACCTTTAATATCAATTACTTGTTGCGCTGCAGCAAAAATAGTTTTTAGAGTTTTCATGCCGGGCCGATGAAGGCCCAGCATCAAAGGCCGGATTGCCAAGGGCGGCAGAGCGCGGCTGACTGCGAGAATTGAAACACGGGCAAAGGCGTCCGCATGGCGATGAAAATCGCCGGCGGACGCCTTTTCTTTTGCCGATGGGGTGAGCAGATGACGGTATCGAAGATGACGCGGCAAATGGTGGCGGGGACATTGGCGGGGCTTTGCGCGCTGCCGGTGGTAGCGGCGCATGCGGATGAGCTGGGCGCGGCGCTGGCGGAAACGAAACCGCTGATCGACCTCCGCGCGCGGGCGGAATTCGTCGATCAGGATGGTTTCGCCAATGATGCGCGCGCTTACACGTTGCGCGAGCGCCTCGGCTTTGAAACGGGCAGCTTTTATGGCTTCTCGCTTCTGGCGGAAATCGAATCCGTGCAGGCGCTGGGCCCGGAAGATTTCAACAGCACGGCGAATGGGCGCACCGCCTATCCCGTCGTTGCGGACCCGGAGGCCAGCGAGCTCAACCGGCTGCAGCTTACCTATGAAGGCATTCCGGGTACGAAGATCGTTGCCGGGCGGCAGCGGATCATCCTCGATGATGCACGCTTCGTCGGCAATGTGGGCTGGCGGCAGAATGAGCAGACCTTCGACGCGGCGCTGATCAGTAACAGCTCGCTTCCCGGTGTCACGGCGACTTATGCCTATATCGAGGAAGTGCACCGGATTTTTTCCGACAAGAGCCCGATCGGCAATTTCGACAGCGACAGCCATCTCATCAATCTGGGTTATAGCGGGATCGAAGGGCTGACGCTTACGGGCTTTGCCTATCTCTTGGATTTCGATAATGCGGCCGGTGCCTCGAGCGAAACCTACGGCGCACGGGCGGCTTACAAGACGGCGCTCAATGAAGACTGGTCGCTGAAGGGTGCCGCTTCCTATGCCCGTCAGAGCGGATATGGAAGTAATCCCGCATCTTTCTCCCTCGATTATTATTCGGTGGATGCGGGGGCAAGCTACGGGCCGCTTTCCTTCGG
>MRWG01000200.1_pt1 | contig 99759 bp, 104 predicted proteins | sample 1013341 | NCBI WGS metagenome assembly MRWG01 (sample SAMN06117577, study PRJNA244670) | biofilm metagenome | biome: Water; feature: Cathode Biofilm; material: Biofilm; isolation source: microbial consortium enriched at the cathode of a solar microbial fuel cell | place: USA: District of Columbia ...
TCCTTGGCAAAGCCCTCGTAGACCTTGCCGCCGCCCGGCCAGTCCGCCGGTTTGTTCTCGCCGATAAAGGCCTGATACTTGAGGGTCATATTGCGCCGGCCGATGGCACCGCGCGCGTTTTTGGAAATATGGGGCCAGGTGTCGGTGTCGTCCTGCTCGATTAACCCGGATGAACCGAGTTGCTGGACACTGCTGCGCAGCATCTTTTCCTTTGTAGCTTCCGGGCAGTCCTTCTCCGCGAATACCCAGGTCCAGAATTCGGATTGATGGGGTCCTCGGGGCACAATGATATGGGCACCGAGAGCGCCAAGCATCTCGCCGTCCGGCTGGGGCGCGTAGACGAAAGCCAGCTGGATATTGGGGAAAATCCCTCCCACCTGGGGCGGAGCCTTGACCAGAAGTTCTATCTGCCGCTCGGAGAGATGCCTGGCGAGCTGGGGCACCAGTTCCCCGGTCACCCCGGGAGGGGGAAGCTTGAGAAGCCGCTCCTCCAGGGTCATTCCGGACAGGTCGGTACCGGAATCCACAAAGGTCTGCTCGATGGGGATGCAACGCAGGTTGTGGCCGTTGGCGCTCACGTTGACCCCGTACATGGCCGGCGGGGTGCCGTCGTCGCCGGCCTTGAACAGCCCCATATCGGTGAGCCAGCGGTGCAAACTCAGGGTGTGGAAGCCGTCGCCACCGGATTGCTCGCCATTACACTTCCAGTTGCAGTCCAGCATGATCTTTTGGGGTGGACCCAGTACCTCCAGGCCCTGGTCGGTGCGGCAGAACAGCATATCCAGGTAGAACTTGAAGTCCCCCAGGAATTCCTCCAGGGAGGGACCGTCGTGCTCCCAGGTCGCGAAAATCAGGCCGCCGTAGAGCTGTACGCGGGCTTTTTTCAGGCCCAGCTCGGATTTCTCGCGGATATTGCCGTGCATCTTCTCCTTTTCGGCGGGGGCACCGACGAAATCGCCGTTGGGGCGGAAGGCCCAGCCGTGGTAGATGCACTTGTGAACCGGGGAGTTGCCCTCCTCGCCCAGGGCCACGCGCATGCCCCGGTGAGGACAGACGTTAAGAGAGGCATGGATATTGCCCTCGCGATCCCTGGCGACAATCAGTTCATCCTCGCCAATGGGGCGCACCATATAGTCATTGGGCTCCGGGATCTCGGATTCGTGGCCCAGGAGATTCCAGCACTTGCCGAAGAGCTGTTCCAGCTCCCACTCGTAGAGCCCGGCGTCATCCATCACCGCCAGGGATACCTCGCGGGTGTCGCGATTGATCAGATCGTCGACCGACCTGCCTCTACTCGGGCGGCCAACGCCCGGTACCTTTATGTTCATGGCCCACCCTGAACAATTATTGTAATACTTGCCTAATCTATACCCAGGCCGGGGCCAATATCAACTGCTTTCGGGCCGGCGCGACGTGGATTCCCGCCCCGACCAGTTCTACCAAACCAAACTGGACCGATCGTCACGGTAGAAACTCAGTCGACCAGAACCGGAGACCTGGACGACTTGTCGCCATTCTTCGATCCGCGGATATCGGCGTGACCCGACTGCGGATCGCCCTCCCGCCCCGGGGGCCGACCCAGTGTGCAGATAAGCAGTGAAGCCAGAATCGAGCCCGCGCAGAGCAACAGCAGCCAGGGTCGGTAACTGTCGGCGATATCGTAGGCCATTCCCGCGATGGCCGAGCCAGCACCGATAAACAGGCCATAGCCGCTCATCATCATGGCAAAGATAGTGCCGTAGCTACGCAGCCCGAAGTAGCGGCTCGCCATATAAGCGATGACATCCACCTCCGCGCCCAGGCAGAGGCCGACAACGAGGCCGGCTGCGACCGCTATGCCATAACCGCCATTGAGCGCGAACAGCAACAGGGAAGCGGCGCAGGGGAGAAGAAAAGCCGCGCCGGCGATCAGGCGGGTATCGTAAAGATCGAACAGCATTCCCATAAACAGGCGGCCGACGATCATTGATGGTCCGATAAAAAACGCCACCGACGCCGCCATGCCGGGAGACAGGCCGGAATCGATTAACATGGGCTGGATATGGACGAGAAACGTACCCACCGCCAGCGCCACAAAGGCCAGCGCCAGCAGCAACTGCCAGAAGCGACGGGCACGTAGCGCCTCGCTGACACCATACCCCGCCCCGGGAGAAACCGGGTTGGCCGTTGGGGAAACGGCCCCGGCCGATGGCTGTGTTCGGGGCGCGCGATCCCGGAACCAGGCCAGGGTCGGGATAAACATCAGCAGTGCGCTGGTCGCGCCCACCACCGGAAATATCCAGTTGACCCCCACGGCACGTACCAGCCAGATCACTAACGTCGGCGTCACCGCCACCATCAGCCCACCGCCGGTCAGGCACATTGCCAGCGCCATACCCCGCTGGACACTGAACCATTTCACAACCCCGGCGGTCCAGACCACCGGCGTGACAAACATGCTGGCGATGCCAAAAAAAGTACAGGCGGCAAGCCATGTCCAGATCTCCGGACCTGCCAGTCCTATCAGCGAGAATCCCAGCCCGAAAAGCCAGAGGCCCCAGAGTGCGACAATCCGTGTTCCAAGCCTGTCAGCGAGCACTCCCGCCAGAATATTGCCAACCAGGTGGATGGCCATGATCAGCGTCAGGCCAAAGGCAATTTCCCCACGACTCCAGTCGTAAACCGCCTGGAGCGGCTTGATCATGGTGCCAATAAAATGTGTGTGGATGCCGCCCAGGGCTATACCCAACGCCGCGGCCAGGACCACGCCCCAGCCGTCGTGCCATTCCTGCCTTGCTGTGTTTGCCATAAATAGGGTTGTCAGTGATTATTATGCCGCGAGAGAGAAGTTGGCCGGACGGTCCGGCACTCGGTGGACCAACCTGTACACTCCGGCCCTGCCTGTCTGGCCACGACGCCCGCGGGGTATAGGCAGGCACAACGTCTATGCCTTATCCATTGTCACCCGTGTGGCAGTCTGGATGGTGAAGGTCCCGGCCCATGATCCTTCTGCTCAAGGCAGCGCGCGGGCATTTGCCGGATCGAAACGCAAGACAATCTCTGAATAGTGGCCTGCCTGCCGCCGTGTATCGATATAGGCAAAGCGCACCGCCGACGTACCACCCTCCATGACCACCGGCGTATTCAGTGCCTCGCAGCTCTCGATTGCCCGGTCCCAGGCACTTTGGTCGGGCAGCAGAAAGCCGAGATGGTGAAAGCCGATATCGCCGGGATTGTCCGGAAGGGCCTCCAGGTAGATCGACGGCCAGTCCAGGCGCGGCTCGATCAACTCGATTTCGGCACCGGGGACAGCAAGATGGGAGAGGTTCAGCAACGCAACTTCATTACCCGCCTCGTCACGCAGGTCCCGAACCACATCGACCACTTCCGCACCCATGCGGCGTTGGATGCCGGCCACCGCGGCATCGATATCCCGAACCACATAACCAAGCTGAAAAAAACGACCGTAGACTGACACCCTGCACTCCCGCTTTGCAATTATTGATTGACCCGCGCTTTCTGTCTGCTGGCCGCCTCCCGGGGGCGCCCCTGACTATTTAACGCTGGCGTCGGGGTAACGATTAACGGCTTCCGCTAACAGGCGGCACAAAGCGCCAATTCGCGACATATATTAAATATATGTATTTCCTTGCCCAAATATAAGAATTCCGTATAAGTATAATTTCACATTGTTTCCAACATCTGTAATATACAAATGAGGGAACAATTAAGCAATTCGCTGCTCTAGCAGTGACGAGACTTGGTATTGATCCCGATATAACCAATAAACCGCGCCCATGCCGGCCTATTCTCGAAATAAGGCCGGTCAGAGCAATGAATGGCCCCATGAATAAACAGATGGAATGGACCTGGCAGGATGGCGTTGCGGTCATTACCGGCGCCGGTGGTTTGTTGGGCCGGGGCATGGCCGTGACCCTGGCCCGCGCCGGCATGGATCTGGTGCTGGCCGACACCGATACGAAGGCGGCGGGCAAGGTGGCGGAAGAGATCAAGGCATTGGGGCGCAGGGTTCTGGTGGTGACTACCGACGTTGCCGATCCAGAAGCACTCGAATCCCTCGCCGATCAGGCCTGGACGGTATTTGGCAAGGTCAACCTGCTGTGCAATAACGCGGGCATTGCGCTTCTTCGCCCTTATGGGGAGTTGACCCTCGATGACTGGAACCGGGTACTGGGCATCAACCTTATGGGCGTAATCCACGGCATCCACGCCTTCCTGCCCCGCATGGCCGACCAGGGCGGTCTCCGCCATATCGTTAATACGTCGTCCATGTCCGGAGTCGGAATCGCCTCACTGCGCCCGCTGAACGCACCCTATGTGACCGCCAAGTTCGCCATTGCCGGGTTGACCGAGACGCTGGCGCCCGTGGCTGCCGCGCAGGGTATCGGCGTGTCCGTATTGTGCCCGGGGATGACCGTCGCCGATCCCTCGAAGCCAATGACCTACGCCATGGCCAGCGCCGAATGGTACAGGGACAACCTCCTGGACCCCATACAGGTGGCCGAGGAGATGTGCCGGGGCATCGAGGAAAACCGTCTGCATATTTTCCCGCACCGGGCCGGGCTCGCCGAGGTGGAGCAACGCCACGCCGCCCTACTCGAGGGTTTTCGCCAGGCGGGGAAGACCTCGCCGGAAGAGAAAACCCGGGACACCTGAACACGACTTCAACAACCAGGGGATAACAATGGGTCATATCAAACTCGAGGATGCCGTCGACCTGCACTGTCATTTCGGCCCGGATTTCCTGAATCCCGGTCACGATCTCAATCATTCCGTCACTGCCCTCGAGGCCGCCACCGAGGCGGCAGACGCGGGCATGAAAGCGATTGTCCTCAAATCCCACGACTTTCCCACCGCCCATCTGGCCCACACCCTGCGGGAAACAGTCCCGGGTGTGTGCACCTGCGGCGGCATCGTGCTCGACCACCAGGTGGGCGGTCTGAACCCCTGGGCAGTGGAACATGCCCTGCGGTTGGGCGCGAAAATCGTCTGGCTGCCCACGGTAGCCAGCCACCAGGACTACCTGAACGGGCTGGGGGAGATCTTCGGCTACCCGGGTACGGGAATTATCACCATCGACGAGAAGGGAGAACTGCTGCCCGAGGTACGTGAAATTGTCGACCTCGTGGCCGAGCACGATGCCGTGATCGCCACTGGCCACACGACGGCCGCGGAACATTATGCCCTGGCCCGTGAGTTCGGCCGCCGCGGCAAGGTAGTCGTGACCCACGCCACCGAACAGATGGCCGGCCCCCACCTGACTCGGGCCCAGTGCGTCGAGCTGGCGGAACTCGGTGCCTATATCGAACTTACCGCCCAACTGTGCGTCGCCCATATGGGAATGAGCCCCAAACCGGTAAAGGCGGTGGCGGCGATGATCGAGGCCATTGGTCCCGAGCAGGTGGTCCTGGGAACGGATTACGGCTGGACGGAGGAGCTGCCCCACCCGGCCCAGGGCTTGCGGGATTATGTAGACGGCCTCTGGGAAGCGGGACTTTCGGAAACCATGCTCCGGCGCATGGCCTGTGACAACGGCGCCCGTCTGCTCGGGCTCAAGGACTGAATCTCAGGACCGGCACCCTGGTCCAGCTACAACCCCGACTATTAACCGGGGCACTCACGCGATGCGCACGTCATACCTGTGGTGGCCCGTGGGACCCGGTAGTAACACCCGTCTCAACAGCTAAAGGAGTTGAAACCAGCATGAACATCAGCACCACCATTCGTGATGAGCAACAATTTGAAGTGGTCTGGCCGCTGGGCCGAAGCGAGCGCATGGAAACCAACTTTGCCGATCGGCTTGGCGACCTGAACGGCAAAACCATTGCCGAAGTCTGGTCCTGGATGTGGGGCGGCGACCTGGCCTTTGCCGTGGTCCGCGAACAATTAAAAGCCCGCTACCCGGATATCCGCTTCATACCCTATACCGAATTCGGCAATATCCACGGGCCCGAGGAGAATGAAGTTATCGCCCGCCTGCCGGAAAAGTTCAGGGAACACGGCGTCGATGCCGTGATTCTGGGCATTGCCAATTGCGGCAGCTGTACGCCGGCGGTATTGCGGGCCCACCTGGCCTGCGAACGCGCCGGTTATCCTTCGGTATCCATTGTCGGGGAACCCTTCGTCGCCCAGTCCACCGCCGTTGCCGAACATCTCGGCGTGGCGGGGGCGGCCATGGCCGTGTACCCCGGCAATATCGAGGCGGACAGCAAGGATAACTTCAGGGAGAAATGCGCCAAAAACCTGCCGGACCCGATCGTCGAGGGGCTGACAGCGGGCAATATCGGCGGCAGTGACCGGGCGGCCGACCCGGAACCCCGGGATATTGTCTTTCGGGGCACCCTGGATCAGGTAATCGATCATTTTGAGGCCAGTCAATGGTCGGACGGCCTGCCCTTCGTACCCCCGACACCGGACCGGGTCGAGGCCTTTCTCGCGCACACGCCCCGCAACCCGGGGGAAATACTGGGCACACTCCTGCCCGCCAAACGGGAAGCGACTATCTGGAACGTCGCCGTCAACGGCGTCATGGCCGGTTGCAAGCCGGAATACATGCCTATACTCGTCGCAGCGGTTGAAGCCATGTGCGACCCGGATTTTCGCATCGAGGACCAGGGCGCCGCGCCGGCCTGGGAGATGCTCTGCGTGGTCTCCGGCCCCATCGCCCGGGAGCTGGATTTCAACCATGCCCACGGTGTGTGCTCGACGGGGACCCGACCCAACACCTCGGTGGGACGATTCCTTAGGCTGTATTCCCGAAACGTGGCGGGACACAGGATACCGCCCGGCGTCACTGACTACGCCGCCGTGGGCAATTCCTTCGTGGTAGCCATTGCCGAGAACGAGGAATACGTCCGGGACATCGGTTGGCCCACCTACGGCGAGGATCGCGGCCTGGCCGCCGGCGAGAACGGCATCACTTTGCAGGGCATCGTCGCGGCCAGCCCCTCCTTTCTCTATGCCGGGCCCGGGGACGGCGACGTGCCCTCCTACATCGAACCCCTGAAAGAAGTTTTCGGTGATGCCATGTGTGGCTACTGGGGCTTTACCGGCGCCACCTATGGCCAGTGGCATCCGCTGATTATCCTCAACCCCGATATGGCCAGGCTTATTGCCGAAGCGGGATGGACCAAAGACGACCTGCGCCAGTACCTCTACGCCAACTGCCGGATCCCGGCCCGGCATATGGAAAAACGCGGCGACCTGATGAATCTCGACCTGGCCGCCCAGGTCCGCCAGGGGGTATTGCCGGAGGTATACCACGAGACCGATGACCCCGAGCGGCTGGTACCTGTATTCGTGCGACCGGAATGGATCAATATTATTGTCGCCGGGGCACCCACCACATTCTTTCGCGGTTACATGAACAATCACGAACAAGGCGTGCCGATTACCCGGAAACTCTGAACATTATTTACCCGGCAATCTCACAGGTAAGTCATTGCCGGCTTGAAACGGTGACGGCAGGCAGCAGGAATCGCCAGGAGGAAACTCGATGACAGAAACGCAAAATGAACCGCTCTTTATGAACGATCTCCGGGCCCTGGTACAGGGTGACGGCCTCGACCTCGAATACCTCGGAACCGACAGCATGGCCGGGACCCTGAAGCTTCGGCTCACGGAAGGCCCCAACCCCTGCGCGGCCTGTGTGATGTCCCGGGAGCTTCTGGAAGATATTGCCCTGACAACGGTGCAAAAAACCGACCCGCGGATTCGGAAGGTCTTGGTCAGAGACGAGCGTCCGAACGCGACAACGCAACCGCGGCGAACTGATTTCAAACTTTAGGCGAGAAAACCCACGGCTCCCCACACCGGCAACAAAAAAATAATCAGGCGGTAAATTTCGGTAACTGTTGAAACGGAAAGCTTATCGGCGCCTCAGGAAGAGTAGCGCTTTAAAAAAAAGCCCCCAATTAAGGGGGCAATGGGAGAAGCATATTGATACGGACGGGCAATGCTGGGCGTTGCAATGCCGCCACCGGCTTTCGATAAAACGCCATGATGACAAGCAAAGGATTATTGCGGGCCGTTCATTTGACCAGGTCACCTGCTTCTGGCCCCTCCCCTGCATCAAAAATTTCCTTGGCGATACTCACGGCCGTTGCCACGGGAGGAAAGCCCACATAACCCGTCAGGTGATACAGCGTCTCCTCGAGTTCTTCTTTTGTAACACCGTTTTTCAACGCAATACGGAAGTGGTATTGCAACTCATGCGTCGAGCGGCTTGCCACCAGGGCGGCCAGGGTGATCAGGCTTCGATCGCGGCGCGAAAGGCCCGGCCTCGTCCAAAGCGGGCCGAATACATTGTTGATGGATAAGGCACCAATTTCGGGCGCGAACGAGCCCTCAGGTGGCTTCAACATGGCCTCCGCAGCATCCGGGGAAAGCATGTCTCGAACCAGTTCGACACCGTCATTATCAATTTTCTGGGTCATTGCAATCGATCTCCACAATCCGAGTTAATAGGGTTTTATTGATAGGGCTATCTGTATACGCCCGCTTCCAGCGGTGAGAAAAAGTTTAACAATTAGTATGATCCGCATTCGTTTGCCTCACAACGACCGGCGTTTACAGATGCGTCTTGAGTCGATCCCACGGCTTCCGATTGCGCCTTTGTGGGTAGCCCCAGCGTCAGTACAAGCATAATGGCGACACCGCCACCCACCATTAAGATCAGGAGCCACTGATCGTATGTACCGAATCGATCGAAACCAAAGCCGGCGAAAGTGGAGCCAACTGCCGTAGCGACACCGTAAGCGCCCCCCAGCACGGCATACATCAATCCGTACGCCTTGAGGCCGAAATACCGGCTGATCAGGTAAGCCACTGCATCGACCTCGGCACCAAGACACAATCCAGCCAGAATGCTAGCGCCAATTGCCAGGGGATAGTTGCCATCCAGATGGAGAAGGAGGAATCCGGCAACAGGAATAAGGCCGAAGGCAACGGCGGACACGAAGCGGGGATCGAAGAGATCGTATAACATCCCCATTGTGAGACGGCCGACAATCATTGACGGGCCAACGAAAAACGCCATGGACGCGGCCTGCGCCGGACTGAAGCCTGAATCGATAAGCATGGGCTGGATGTGGACAAGATAAGTACCTGCCGCAAGAGCCACCAGTACAAAAGCGGCCAGCATCTGCCAGAAGTGCCTGCGGACTACGGCCTCGCGGAAGCTGTATCCCGGCAATTGTTTTGGCGCAACACTGACACCGGCACCGGAACCTACTGAATCCAGATCCCGGAAATAGCGCAGGGTCGGGATGAACATCAGAATCGCACCGGTAACGCCAACCACCGGAAATATCCAGCTGACGCCCACCAGGCCAAGTAATGCCACGATAATGGAGGGTGTGATCGCCACCATCAATCCGCCGCTGGTCAGAGTCAGAGCAAGGGCCATTCCCCGCTGTGCCTCAAACCATTTGACGATGCCACCGGTCCAGATAACAGCAGACACACTGGCGGCAAGCATCGCAAAAACCACACAGGCCGCATACCAAGTCCAGAGCTGCGGCCCCGCCAGGCCCAGCAGTGAAAAGCCAATGGCGAACAGCCAGACACCACAGAGCGCGATCGGGCGCATACCAAACCGATCGGCAAGTCCACCCGCGACGATACTGGCGACCAGGTTGATGCCCATGATCAATGTCAAACCAAAGGCAATCTCACCCCGGCTCCAATCATAGGCCTTTTGAAGGTGAGGGATCATCGCCCCGATAAAGTGCGAATAAATACTGCCAATGGCGATGCCGAGCGCTGCAGCCAGCACGACTCCCCAGCCCCTTTGCCACTCGACAATCCCCCTACCCTTTGGGTTGGCTTTCATAACACTCACTGAATGATAAATTTCCAGGTTACCGGGCAACCGGTTTGCAGAAGGCCAATTTCAGCATCGGCGATCATGCGCCGTTATGGAAGCTTACTTTCCGGCCAAGAAACCCGGTTTTATCGGCTTCTGCTCATTAGCATGGTGCCGGGTATCGTTGATTGTTCAGATTTGAGGAAAAGATCGCGGCCGCCGGAAAGCGCAGGCGGCCACGATCCTGGATCCCAAAAAAAGCAAACGGAACTGTTTCACTTGCTGCCCTGTAACTCAGGCAAGCAAGGGAACCTTGATCCGATGCCTGGACCTGGGTGTCGTTTCCCACACACCGCTAGACTCGGGATCGAGTCGTAACGATGGATAACGATTCGCCATTTCCACGACGATTTTGGGAAGGATCATTCTGGTTATCGCGTTTCCGATACAGACATGGGTGCCATTGCCAAACGCCAGATGCCGATTTTCCTCACGATCAATATTAAACTCGAGCGGATTTTCGAATTGGTCCGGATCGCGGTTGGCCATGGAAATCATCGTATAGACCGGGGTACCTTCGGGTATGGTCCGGCCTCCAACGTCCACATCCTGGGTTGCAAAGCGCATGACCAGGGAAACAGGGGCATCAAGGCGGTAAACCTCCTCGCAGAATGCCTTGGCCAGGTTTTCATCCTTCCTTATTCTCTCGGCGATATCCGGATACTTTGCCAGGTAATGCATTGACGAGGCTCCCATGGCTGAGACAGTCGGGACGCCACCGGTAAACAGGACACAAACCATCGCCATCATTTCTGAATCCGACATGGTGCCGCTTTCGCTCGCATTGGCAATCATGCTCAGGACGTTCTTCCTGTCCTCCTTGTCGGCATTGGCCAGCACTTCACGCAGGTAGGCCTCGCCCTTCTTCCACCCTTCAATATATTCCTTGGGCTTCGGATCCCCGGGTTTGAGTTTGTCAAGAAGATAGAAAGTTGCGCCAAATTCAAAAAAGATATGCTGGTCTTCCGCCGGAATACCGAGAAACTCGTCAAACAGGACTTTCACCGCCAGCGGCCGGCCGATATCCTGCATGCCGTCAAACGGCTTGCCCGGCTCGATATTGTCCACCAACTCTTTAACTACCGAGTCCGTATAATCCGCCAGCTTTCTCACTCGGCCCGGCGCAAAAGCCACATTGACGACACGTCTCAACCTGTCGTGCTGGGGCGGGTCCGAGTAATTCATTACCGGCATCCCATTGAAAAAATCCACCCGTTGCATGCCCGGCAGATTAGGAGGTTTAACGCTCGAAAAAAGCTCCCAGTTACCCAGGGCCTGCAGGCACTGATCATATTTTGCGATATAGGCCGAGGGTACGTCACCCTCCATAAGCATAAAGCCCGGAGAGTCGTTGAGCAGTTTCTCGTCGAACGAAATTGGATTGTCCCTGAATTCCTCGCCAAAGGGATCAAATGATGAAAACTCGAGTTTATTGCTTGCTGAGGCACTCATAATAAAACTCCTTGGGTTCCTGCCAGTGAGACCAATCGCGCCCGTCACCGGCTGAAAAAACATTTGCAAATGGCTACCAATCTGGCAGTGCTTCCGGGCTCGCTTGCTAACCGCGCTGGATCAATGCCGCGTGGATACCGCCGTCGACAAGGAGGTCCGTTCCCGTGATAAAAGACGCCTTTTCGGACAATAAAAATTCGACCCCGTCGGCGATTTCGTGCATATTCCCCTGCCGTTTAAGAGGGGTCGCGTCCAGAAGGTCGAACTTCATCGGTTGGTTTTTGAACTCCAGATCCCCCATGGGTGTCGAGATCAGCCCCGGAGACAGGGAAACAATTCTTGCTCTTTTTTCGCCCCAGGCGGGCGCCAGACGCCGTACCATCTCGTTCAGCGCCTTCTTCGACAACTGATAACTCAGAGTGGGGTTGAGCTCTTCGCCCAGTACTGATTCGAGCTGGCCGATCAGGTCATCGGACAACGGCGATGACAGAGTCTCCGACACCTGCTCATAATTGGCCACCATATGGCCCGCCAGGGAGGAAATAAAAACCGCTGCGCTCCCCGCCCCGGCATGGGGAAGGAGGTGCCTGGCCACCAGGGCCGGCCCCCGCAAATTGACGGCCATGATGGTTTGCCAGTCGGCCATGCTGGGCGAAAGCCCGGCCACGTGGGCGAGGGACCGGAATCCACCGTCCTGCTCCACGGTACTGGCCAGGTCGGAAACCGAGGTTTCGTCCGTGACATCGAGTTTTTGAGTCTGCACGAGATAGCCAGTGCTGCCCAGGTCCGCTTTTACAGAATCCAACCTGGCCTGATCGATATCGGCGATCAGAAGCCTGTGGTGCTGACCCAATCTCCTCGCAACGGCCAGCCCCATGCCCCCGGCGCCAATGACGACACAAAGCGGCAGGTCGGGCCATGCATGCAATCTGGGATCGTCCAAGGTTCACTCCTTCGATAGGAAAAAGCCATGGCGATATTCGAATCGCCATGGCCCAGTGGCTTTAGAAATTGTAGCGTACTTCCGCGCCCCACATCCGCGGGGGACCGAAAATACCGGCGTTAAAGCCTAATATCTGGCCGGTAATGGAACCGGTGGCAATGAACTCTTCGTCGAAGGCATTATTCACCCAGACGGCGAGATCGACTGAGGGCGAGAAAGCTCCTTCGAAATCCACCCGGAAATTAGTCCTTTCATACCCCGGAATGAGCCAGTTACCCGCAAAGGTTCTATCATCCGTCCAGTAATAATCGCCCCTGAGGGTAACGTTCTGCAGAGACTGATTATCAACCGGAATGGTGTAGGCAACCGATGCCGTCGCGGTCTTTTCCGCCACAAACTCGAACCGGATCTCATTCGCGGCGCCGATATAAGGCGCCAGCGCGGCAGGCTTGTTAAAGGTATCGGTTTCCACATCCAGGTAACTACCCGACAGTCGAATATTCAGGTTTTCGATGGGGACAATGGTCAGTTCGACATCGGCACCGGAAATTTTCGAATCACCCTGGTTGATCATCAGGGTATTGCCCGCCGGATCATCTCCGGGGGTACAGGTGCCATCCGGCGAAGTGGGCGGAGGTACCGGTTGTCCCGGGTTGGCCGCCTGGACCGCTGCGCAATTAGCGGCGGTTGTGACCCCGCTGACGGGCGCCTGCACGTCTTTTCCCTTCATCGCGAACGCGGAAATATTGGTACGCAACGCTACGTCGCCAAGTGTCCAGTCGGAACGCAAACCAACTTCGACATCGGTAACGGTTTCCGGCTCAAAGGACTGGAACTCTGCCAGCCGACCGCTTAAGCTCGGCGAGTTGATGCCACCGGCGCGATACCCGTGCCTGGAGACGATATAGGCAAAATGGTCGGGGTTGATTTGCCAGTTCAATCCCACGGACCAGGTGGTTTCCTCGGATTCCGAGCTGGTAACAGCCGCGCCGGTCAACTGCGAAGTATCATTATTTTCGCAGGCGCTAAGATCAACGTTCGTGGAATCGTCAAATCCGGTGCCGGTGCAGGATTCAATATCATCCCAGGTGTGGCGAACACCGACTTCGAAGTCCAGGCCATCGACAAAGGCACTCAGATCATAGGTGCCGTGAGCGTACAGGGCCTTGCTTTCTTCCGTGGTAAAGTTAAACGCAGTTGGTCTTCCCGAGGTACCGGCCACGGCAGCAAACGCCACCCAATCGGCCTGGGGCCCGGTGGGTTCCGCCTCCAGCCAGAAGGCACCCACCTGCCAGTCGAGCTTGTCGTTCAAGGCCAGCCCTTTCAGCTGTATCTCGTTACTGTACTGCTCCAGTTCCCGCCGGAAGCGGCTCTTGATGTATTCAACGGGAGTCCCTGCAGGAAAAGCACCGGACCCGTCAGCGGTCAGCACCCGGAGACCGTCGGAATTATTAAGAGTATTCAGCTCGATATCCCGGTAACCGAAGATATTCACCAGGGTGAGATCGCCCAACTGGATCTCGGTGCGGTTGTTGATAATCACCTTGTCGGTAGTCGAAAAGGAACCGCGAGTGGTAAATACATCTCTCGGGCCACGGGCATTTTGCCCGGCGACCGCGGCTGCAAGATCGGTGTCAAGCCCGAATATTGTAGGCAAAAAGGCACCGGGGATATGTTCCACCGGCACGATGCCGTCATTGTTGTAATCGGTTTCGGTAATGTCGTAAATCAGGGTGTTGGAGATATTTTCCGTAGGCGTCCACAGTAGCGAAGCCCGAAAACCCGACCAGTCCGAGTTATCGACCTCTCGGCCAAAGGCGAGATCATCGGTGTAGCCGTCGCGTTTGTTGATGACCCCTGCCAGGCGAATAGCCAACTTGTCCTGAACCAATGGCACGTTGACCGCCCCTTCGTACTTACGCAGGCTGTACTCGCCAACCGAAAGGTTCAGGTAGCCTTCGAACTCATGGGACGGTGCCGCCGCCTCGAACAGAATAGCGCCGCCGATGGTATTGCGGCCAAAGAGGGTACCCTGTGGCCCCTTCAACACCTGTACCGACGCCAGGTCGTATTGCGGAATATAGCTGCCGTTATTGGGTTCCGGTACCTCGCCAAAGTAGGAAACCACGCCGGGAGACATAGTGCCGCTCAAGGCCTTGGATATCCCCCGGATCTGATAAACCGGGTTAGCGCGCGTTCCGGAGCCGGAAAGGTGTACACCCGGTGTCGCCTGCTGGATATCCTCCATATCGGTAATGCCGCGCTTGCGGATTTCCTCGGCATCGAAGGCGGTTACTGTTACCGGGACAGACTGGAGGCTTTCCTCTGCTCTCCGGGCGGTCACGACAATCTCTTGTAGCGAGCTCGCTCCCTCCTGAGCCATGCCGGCCGTGCCGGCCGTTGCCGCGAGAATCGCCAGTGGTAGCGAATAGAGCTTCGCCGGTTTTCTATCTTGGCTGGACATATCTGCCCCCTCTGTCAAGTTATCTGGTTATGAACCCTAAGATTTAAGTTGCATATTGTCTTGTTATGCAACTTAGGCACACTACCATAGCACCATATGAGTTACAATATAATTCGATTTGCAACTTTTTAGACGGAAAGGAATCCCATGCCACACTGGCCTCTATATTTTTTTACTATTTTTCGATTAGTTATGAAACGATTACGGCATTTCGGCCTATGCCCGGGAAGAACAAGCATTCTCACGACCAGGCGGTTTACCCGTGCGGGCTCAACTGTTGGCACATTGGCTGATATCCTGCCCAAAACCGGATGGCCGGTTGCAGTGGGCCGAGGCGGTAGTGCAAAGCAAAATTCTGTTAATCTTTGGTCAAGGGAAACAACCGTGGGATCTTTAAAGGAACGCTCAGAAATGGTGAACAAACTGGGACCTAGAGCCCTGAAAACAAGACAGAGAATTATCAATGCGGCACTGGAGCTGATTGTTGAACACGGCGAAACCGGCGTCAAAATGATTGACATCTGCGACAGGGTCAATATCTCCAGAACAACGATGTACCGCCACTTCGACAACATTGAGGAGATAATTGAAAATGTTTACCTCAATGTCCGGGAGGATTTCGCCAGGGGACTCGAGGACGCAGTAAAAAACAATCCCGCCGAAGAGGACAGACTGGACGTGGTCGTCCATTATCTGGGAGACTTTTTTAAAACCGGTCTCATCGTAAAACTGAACCAGACCGATCCGAAGTTTCTGAGAAAACTGAGTCTCAAAAATTTCGACGCCAGGGTTGCGCTTTATAAGCGGATACTGGAGCCTTTTTTCCAATTGGTCGAAAAAGAAAAAGGCGGTAAAATTGACAGGCAGCTTGTCGCCTATTTTATCACCCACTTCTATGCATCGCTGTCGGTATATGGAACCCATTCCATGCCCTATGATATAGAGACCCTGCTGCGCAAACTTATACGAGGTATAGCTCTGGAATCCTGAAATACCGGGCTTGGATGGGCAGCGGTTGCTCCATTGGTCTGTTCATCTTGCGAAATATTCACCAAGCGACAAGAACTGAAGCCTCTCTCCGCCGATCCAAGAGGTTGACTCGATCCACCGGAAAGGCACAGTTCCGTCCACTCTTCTTACCAGGACAAACAGGACCCCTTGACTGATTCTTTTTCGCTGTTTGAGGACATCAGGCGGGAGGCACCTCTCCCGCGGCTTCGGCAATCACCCTGAATGCATCGAGATTTTCTTCTATCGGCTCGCGGGTCAGCTGATCGCCATAGCGCACCACCAGCCCTGTAATGCCGCTGTCCAGCCAGGGCCTGATTCTCTCTCGGATTCGATCAAGGGGACCCACAAGCCAGGCGTCATCGATATATTCATCCGGTACGGCATTAATGGATGCCTCCCATAATTTCGGCTCCAGGAGGTTTGCCCCTTGCACCACCTGTGCTTCCGCATCGGCGTCGCCGCGGATTTCCTCCAACCGGTTAGCAAGATCCTCATAACCCCGGGCCACCATGAACTCCCGTTGCATTTTTGCCCAGGTCACCACATATTCCTTGAACGGCCGCATGGCGGCCTTGACATCGTTGTCGACAATCACATCGACATGTGCCCAGATATCGAGATCATCCAGCGACTTGCCATTCCCTGCCCGTTCCAGGCCTTTTCGAAGCAAGGGCAGTACACCGGGCAAGCTGCCGGGCGGCAAATTGGGGGGCATCCAGCCATCGCCGATTTCGGCAGCCAGCGCGATCATTTGAGGGCCGGAAGCGGCTATGATAACGGGAATTTCAGCGAGCGGCTCGATCCCCAGCCTGGCGGGCTTTACGCCGTGGGCACCTGGGCCACGGTAGGGAGCAGACAGGACTTTGCCCACATGATCGATGACTTCACCGGCGAGCCCCTGGCGCAATATGGCGACGAAATCACGCATCCGGTTCACGGGGCTACCCCAGGGCATACCGTGGTGACCTTCACACATCGGCGGGCTACCGCTGCCGACTCCGGCTATGACACGCCCTCCCCCCGCCAGATGGTCCAGGGTGAGCAAACCCAACGCGGTCATGGCCGGCGACCTTCCTGTTACCTCAATAATACGAGAACCCAATTTCAGGTGCTCGGTATGTCCCGCGACATAACCAAGCACCGCGGTGGCGTCGGAGAAGCCCTCGGCCGTAAAGACGGCATCATAGCCAAGTCGCTCGGAGAGCTGGATGCGCTCCAGCGGAGGATTGACAACCCTGTCCTGCCAGCGTATTTCCGTAGCGAGCTTGATCATTGTCTATTCCCTATTCCCTTTACTCTCTCCACTCTTCCCAACCATGAGAGCACAACAGACCTCATGACACTCGCACGATACCGGCAGGGCCAAATGCGCCGAATCACTCAAGTTGCCATTCTTCCCCCATCGACGAGAAAGTCCGACCCGGTTATATAACTGGCGGCATCGGAAGCGAGGAAAAGTGCCATCTGTGCCACTTCGACAGGCTGGCCGGCTCTCTGAATCAGGGCATCGCCAAGCATAACGCCTCGGGCTGTTGGGTCTTCAAGAAATGGTTTTGTCGCGGGACTTTCAATGACGCCAGGACTGATACTGACTGCCCGGACACCATATTTGGCACCCTCCACCGCAAGCTGTTTTGTCATGGCGAGGATGGCACCCTTGGCCGCCGAATGTGAGACCTGCGGTGCCGCATGGGTACCGGCATGGCCGGACACTGACGCCGTATTGATGACGACACCGCCCTGCTTTATCAGATACTTCCAGGCAAACCGGGTGACGAAAAACACGAGGTCGACTTCATTGCGCATGGTAAAGCGCCAATCGTCGATATCGATCTCCCCAAACGGCGCAAACTTTGCTGCCGAGGCGTTGTTGTATACCACATCGATGCGACCGTACAGGCTGGCAGCATCCTCAACCCATGTTTCAGCCTGTTCGGGGTCTCCCAGGTCTACAGGCGCATAGCCATGCATGGTGCCGCCGGCTTCGGCGACAAGCTTCGAGGTCTCGTTATTTTGCTCGGCATTGATATCGCATCCGACAACCACCGCGCCGTGCTCGGCAAAGAGCACTGCCGCCGCCCTTCCCTGGCCGCCGCCGGTGCCCGTGATCAGGACCACTTTCCCATCAAGATTGAATGGCGGTTTTCCCATAAGTCTGCCCCGGGTTTATATTTATCGGCCTCTTTTCGACCGTATTTTCCAAGAAGAGCATCCGGTTGATATTTAGTCTCTCGGCCAAGCGCAGGGGTAGGAGAACACGGCGATCTCCTGCCCGTCCCTGACTCTTGCCTGGCAACCAACCCACCTCCCGGTCTGGTGCATTTTTTAAATAGGAAGATGGATCAAGTACTCACCAGGAGGCTATCAGAGCCCCAATATAGTTACAATATATTTTTATGTGTAACTATTTAGCGGACTACCAGACAATAGGCAGATGCCTGACGGCCAGGTTCAGACCGCCAAAAAATACCGGCGGCTTGTCGGGGTCGAGCCGGAAACGGGGAACGCGCTCGAACCAGAGTTGCAGGAAATTGCGCAGTTCCAGTCGCGCCAGGTTTGCGCCCAGGCAACGATGGGGGCCGCTATTGAAGGTAATATGGTGCTCCTTGCGATCGGGGATGAAAGCGGCGGGGTCACTGAACGCCTCGGGATCGTAATTGGCCGCTGGAATATGCAGCAGTATCCTTTCGCCTTTTTTGAAATCGACACCCTTGAAGGTGACATCCCGGGTTACCTCACGAATGGTGGAGGCGATACCATGAAGGCGCAACAGTTCCTCCACGGCCCTGGAAATTCCGGAAGGATCCCCGCGCAGCTCCGCCTGGAGTTCCTGATTGACGGCCAGGTAGCGGATGCTGAACGTCAGGGCGTTGACTACGGTCTCGAGGCCGCCGAGAAACAGTAACATTGCGTAGCTCTGTAACTCCTCCAGGGTAAGCTTCCTGCCGTGTACTTCGATGGTCAGCAGCTTGCTGATCAGGTCGTCCCGGGGGCTTTCCTGGCGCGCCTTGATGGTTTCAGTCAATATCACGACGATCTGCCCGAATGCCTGGCGGCGGACGCTGCCCTCCGGGGCGGCGGTGGCGTCTTCCGCCAGTTTGCGGAACTCCGCCAGTCGATCGGTGGGCATGCCGGCCATTTTCATAAAGAGGGTAACGGGCAGGGGCTCGGCGATATCGGTAAGAAAATCACAATGGCCCTGATCCGCCACCTTGAGAATAAGGTCGTCCGCCATGGCCCGGAACATATCGGTAAACTTCGCCACGCCGGCCGGTGAAAAGTCCCGGTTCAGGGGCATCCGGTAGGCGGTGTGCTCCGGTGGGTCGAGACTGAGCGGAATCAGTTTGACCTTCTCCTCCATGGGAGGAATCATGTTCGATTCGCTGGAGAAAATGTCCGTGTTCAGGGTAATGTCCTGGACCCATTCCTTGCTGCATGTCACCCAGTAACCACCCAGCCTCGGGCTCCAGAAAACGGGGTTGTGATGCTCGGCGAGGTCCTGCATGCGCCAGTGTGGTTCCTCTATCAACCCCGGGTCATCAATATAATCGTAGTCGTAGACCAGGTTCGCCGGCACGTGGTCCGGTACCGGGGCCAGGCTGGCGCCTGATTTCGATGGGGCTTTCATGGTCTTACTCCTCTTGACGACCGGTTATCTGGTTGTACTGCTACCGGCGTTTCCCGGGCACGATAATATGAGGCGAGTCGATCTGCCTCTGCAGGAAGCCATCCCAGTCGGAGGCCCGTTCCACCAACAACTCCCGAACCTGGTGGTCGGTGGGGAGCATGAAAGTATCGTTGCGGATCGCGTCCACGACCATCCGACCCACCTCTTCCGCTTCCAGCAAACTGAATTGGGCGCCGGGACCGCGAATATCCAGTCCCTCGCTGAAGGTCCGTGTGGAACTCATGATATTGGTCTTGACCGGTCCGGGGCACAGGCAGGTGACGCCGATGCCCTGGGGCCTGAGGTAGAGGGCCAGCCCCTCGGATAACTGGATGAGTGCCGCCTTGGCCGCGGCATAGGGCAGCCGGTCGTAGGCGTAGGTATACAGGCCCGAAAAGGAGGCCGTATTGACGATATGGCCGCTGCCCTGCTCCAGGAATATGGGCAAAAAGACGGCATTGCTGCGCACCACGGACATCAGGTTGACATCCAGCACCCGCTGCCACTCCTCAACGGGCAGGTCCTCCGGACGACCGCTGGTGAGGATGCCGGCGTTGTTCATGACTATATCGATCCGGCCGAACTTCTCCAGCGTCGCCTCCTTTGCCGCGTCAAAAGCATCCGGTGCGCCTACATCGCAGTGGATAGCGAAGGCCCTGTCGTCGCCGATTGAGGCCGCCACACGGCGCCCCCCTTCTTCATTGATATCGGCGATAATTACCCGGCAACCTACACCCGCCAGGGCTTGCGCCGTGGCCTCGCCAATGCCGCTGGCGCCACCGGTAACCAGGGCGACCTTATTTTCGAGATTTTTCATAGTTGATACCTGGAATTTTTTCGCACCAAAAACCTGGTGCCACCTGATTGACCCGACTCAGTCGATCAGCCCGTGTTCCCTGAAAACCTTTTCAGCGACATGGGTCGCCTGGTTGGCCAGCGGAAAGCCCGCGTAGGCGGCCGAGTGATAGAGCACTTCCTCAACCTCCCCCACCGAACAACCGTTACGAATCGCCGTGAGCAGATGAATTTTCAACTCATCGGACTGACCCAGGGCGATGAGAATACCCAATGTGACCAGGCTACGGGACTTGCGGTCGAGCCCTTCCCGTGACCAGAGTTTGCCGAAAACAAAATCCACAGCCATTTCGCCACGATAGGCGCCAAAATTCCTGGATCCAACACTGGCTTCGAGGGAAGATGCCACCTCCTCGCCGAGCATGGATCGAACAACGTCGAGCCCCTTTTTTCGTTCTTCGGACATAATTAACTCCACATATCAGGAATCTGTTCACACAGGCTTCTTTGATCTTAATCGAAAACTCATCCGATCCGTCGAACGACTCCCGGGTATTTCGTTCAGACACTGATCTAATGCTCGAGGTTCGCACGCGGACTTAAAAAAACGGGCAGATGCCGCGATCTTTGCGGCATCTGCCCAAATCCGGGGGAGCACTTACTGACCGAATTTGTAGTTGACTTCGAGCCCGTACATGCGCGGCGCGCCCACCTGGCCGGTAAAGATACCGATACTGGGTGTGGTTGAAGCACCGGCCATCCAGTACTCTTCGTCGAACAGGTTCTTGGCCCACAGACCGACGCCAAAGCCGCTGCCCAGTATACGGTCCATCTGGAAGCGGACATTGGTCAGGGTGTAGGAGTCGGCCACCCACTGGCCGACGAGATACTCATCGCTCCAGTAGACATCGGCGTTCATTACCAGATCCGTCTCAAGCGCATCGACGGGCATGGCATAACGCGCGGATACCGTGGTCGACCACTCGGGGGTGGGCGAGGTGATTTCGGGCGCGGACGTTCCCGGGAAAGGAGCGGGAACCTGCTTGTCCACGGTCTGGTTCAGGTAATTAACCAGCCAGGTGAGCTTGAGGTTATCAGTCGGTTGCAGTACCAGTTCACTTTCGACACCCTCGATGGTGGTGGCCCCGCCATTGAGGTTCAGCGAACTGTAACCGGGCAAAGGCGCCACGGGATTAGCGGCAAGAAAACCAGCCACATTCACCAGCCCCTGAACATCATCGTAATCGGTCTGATAGACCGAGAGATTGTAACGCCCGACAACATCGCCCACCATCCAGTCGGTTTTTATGCCCGCTTCGATATCGGTGATGTATTCAGGATCATAGGTCTGGAAGGGCTCAAAAGGCGTACCGGTAAACCCGGGCGTGTTCAGCCCGCCTTCGCGGTAACCGCGTCGGGACGTGACATACAAGAACACATCATCGTTGAGCTGGTAATCCAGGCCCACGGTCCAGGTGTCCTCGGTATTCTCCAGCTCCGGCTCAGCCACCGGGCAATTGCCCGGCCCGGTCTGGGCGCGATAATTGACGGTGCTCTCCGAGTAGGCGCAGGCGCTGGATTCGCTCCAGGTTGTTCGATAGCCCAGGTTGAGGCTCAAACCCTCGACCCAGTCGGAAAGGTCGTAGCCGAACTGGCCGAAAACAGCCTTGTTTTCACGGTCATAGAAGGCAACACTCCAGGGTGTCTGGCCAAATACAGGGGGCGCAAATGCAAATTGACTGCCCGACGGTCCCTCTGCTTCGGACTTCAGGTAGAAGGCGCCCACCACCCAATCGAGCCTGCCGGCAAATGCGCTACCCAGGAACTGCAACTCGTTGGTCAACTGGCTGCTGTCATCTAGGGAGTTGGCGGCAAAAACCGGCAGGGCTGTGCCGTCGGTATCCTGGAGCACGAAGGACTGGGATTCCCGGTAACCGAAGATATTACGGATTGTGAAAGCATCCAGGTCCCACTCGGTCTTGTTGGATACGCCCCAGAACTTGCGATCGACGATGGGCTCCTGGCTGTAAGCAATCTTATATCGTCCGAGCGCTTTCTGGGTGGCAACGACTTGCGCCGGGTCACCCAGGATCCCGACAAGGCCGCCGCCGGGAGCATTGGTCACCTCGTCCGGCACCGATGCAGTACCCGTCTCATGCCCTTCCATGTAATCGGCAATCAGCAGGTTGGACAATGCCGGGGTGGGCTCCCAGAGCAGGGAGATGCGGGCGCTTTCATTGTTGACATCGTTCAGGTCGTGCCCGACACCGATATTTTCCACATAGCCGTCCCGGTGTTGTTTCTGGACGGCGACGCGCATGGCCAGGGTGTCGCTCAGGGGCACGTTAACAGCTCCCTCATAGAGGGCGGAATCGTAGTTGCCAAACCCGGCCTTGGCATAGCCGTGGACACCATCAAAGCTGGGCTGCTGGGGGGTCAGGAGCACCGCGCCGCCCAGAGTGTTGCGGCCAAAGAGGGTACCTTGCGGCCCCTTGAGGACCTGAATCCGCTCCAGGTCGAAGGTCGGGATCAGCGAGGCATTATAGGGCAAGGGAACGTCGGCCACATAAATCACGACTGCCGATGCGCCATCACCGATGGGTACCCGCTTGAGACCGCGCATGGACACGTCCGCATTGACCCCACCGCCCGTGGTGACTGTCCTGAGCCCCGGGGTCAGGTTCGTCAGGTCGCTCATATCCTTGACGTTTTTCTCGATAAGCTGGTCGGCGCCCAGGGCCTGTACGGATACGGGCACCGCCTGGGAGCTTTCTTCCCGGCGCCGGGCAGTGACGACAACTTCCTCGATACTGGTAAAGGCCGGGCCGGCCGGTACCTGCTCCTGGGCCCAACCCTGGCTGGCCGCGGCCACTGCCAGTGACAGCGCGCAAACCTTTGCGTTAGCAATTTGCATAAGTCCTTCCCTCTTCCCGATTTTTTGTAAAATGGCAAATACCCTTGCGCGACTCTGGTCGCGAGGCAGGCGGAACAATATTACATATTTTAAATATATGAAACATTACAGGGAAAAATGAGTCGTTTTCATCGATTTTATAGCGAATTATAGAACACGATAGTTATATAATGTTTCATAATGTCGATCACGGAAAAACCTGTTCACTCCGCTATGGCACGCCGAAAAATGGCACGCCGAAAACTACAATAACTCCAGGAGCAAAAAGAAAACCATGTCCATGACCAGCGCCAAAGCCAGCACCATTGATCGCACCGGCCGGGTGGAAGCGACCATCGGTCGAATCGTCGACACCGCTTTCGAGCTTATGCTGAAACACCATATCGAAAAGCTGACCATCGCTGAAATCAGCCGGGTCTCCTCAATTTCGAGGCCTACCATCTACCGACACTTCAGCAACCTGGAGGCGATTCACGAGGCTGTATTCCGGCGTGTGCGCAATGAGTTCGATCGGGGTATGAATGACGCCATCGCCGCCAACCCCAAAGTCGAGGCCAGGATCGAGGTCGTTGCCGACTATATGGCCCTGTTCGCCCAAAGCCGCTACCCCCAGCAATTGAGCAAGACCAATCCCGATTTCGCCCTGGAATTGGTGACGCGCTTCTTCGATAGCCGCACCGACCTGTACGAGCGCGCCCTGGCGCCTCTGTTCGATATGGCGGAGACGGTCTCCGGTCGTCCGCTGGATCGCCGGTTTGCCGCGGAGCTGCTCAATCACTACTATATTTCCCTGAATCTGACCGCTTTCAACCAGCCTGCCGACGCTATCGGCGGCAAGTTGCGAAAACAGATCAGGACGATTCTTCATGCCTACAAGGACACTGAGTCGGGGGCTAGCGGCTAGACCCCCGAGGCGCCTTCAGGGCATTTCGGGAGATTCCGCCCAATCACACCATGAATACCCACCGCGATCTTGAAGACCTCCTGGACCATATCCAAGTGGCCGCCAATCGAGACCTTCGACAGATGACCGTGGCAACGATCCTGGAGGCTTCGGGAACCCGCTCCTTCTCGCCCCTGCTTATGCTGGTGGGGCTGCTGGTCGCTTCACCGTTAAGTGGCATCCCGTTTTTCCCCACGCTGAGTGCCGCGATCGTCCTGGCGGTATCGCTGCAAATATTGCTGGGACGGGAGCATTTCTGGCTTCCCGGTTGGCTGCTGCGCCGCACCTTACCCGGTGCCCGATTGAAATCGGCCATCGAGTGGCTGAAACCCGGGGCCCGCTTCGTCGACCGCCTGATAAGACCCAGACTGTCGCTTCTGGTCAGGGGTCCCGGCAAGTACCCTATCGCCCTGACCTGCCTGCTGATTGCGGCGACCATGCCCCTGATGGAACTCATCCCTTTTTCCTCATCGGTTGCGGGGCTTACCCTCTGCGCTTTCGGCCTGGCCCTGGCCTCCTACGATGGCATTCTGGCGCTGGCCGCTTACGTAACCACAGTGATACTGGCCGGACTTGTTATTGCCGGCTTCTCCTAAGGCCTGATAAGCGACCCATTCCTCAGCCTTGCCCCGGCTGGTTTCGGAGTCACCGGTGCTGGCGAATAGATCAAGCCGGATAGAGGTAATACCGAACCATTTTGTAAAGCCAGTTGGTCATCCCGCGCCAATGCGACTACCTTTAGATGACTCGCCCGGTACGAATCCAACCGGGCCCGCTGATTTCTAAACCTGAAAGGGGGTGAGTATGCGGTTACGCCAATTGAAACAGTTCTCATTAATCGCCGCGCTGGCAATCTTAACCATGACAGCCGCGGCCGGCGCCGACCCGGTCGCCGGGATGGCGGATATCCTGACGGGCCTGAACCACTATCCCGATAGTGAGGAAAAGGCCAGCCTCAATGCCATCGCCACAAACGAGGCCAACAGCGAAGCGATAAGAACCATCGCCGGTGCCATTCACGACATGGAGCACCGTGTTCAACCCGAAGACAAGGAGAAGCTGCAATCGATCGCCGAAGATGACTCCGTGGACCCGGAAACCCGGGAACTTGCCAGGATCCTGCTTGGTATCAATCACAAACCCGATCCGGAAGCCGTCTCCAGCCTAAAGGCACTGCAATAGGCATCCTGGAATAGCTTTTCGGACGTATCGACGGGATCGGGTGTTCCCCGATCCCGCAGCACCCACCAACCCGCTACCGTGCCAACACTGTTCCCGCAGTAATCACCACCACGCCACAAACGGCCGGCAGCCACACCAGCCTTTCTTGCCGATGCCTCTTGCCACTCTAGTCCTTGTTGAAAAGTTAACGACCCGATAAGGCTCTCTTAAGCTACCCCGCCTACGCTGCCGGTTATCGAATCAGGAATGCCGACAGGAGAGCCACCATGTACAGCGCATCGTCCCCGGCCACAATGGAAGAACACAGGGACCATAACACCCTGGGCGGGCTGCGACGGCTGCTCGCCCCGGGCCCGGACTTCTGTCTCATCGACCACGACCATCCCCAACGGGAGCCCCTCCAGGACTTTATCCGACAACAATTCCATCACCATCACGGGGCCCGTATAACGACCTTTCACCCGCTACTACTGACCCTGTCCTGCCTCGGCAACTACCGGGCGGCACTGGGTATACGCTGCGCTGCGGCCGACCACCTGTTTCTCGAGCACTACCTGGACGATACAGCGGATAGTGTCCTGTCCTCGGCGCTCAAAGGCCACCCGGTGGCCAGGAATCAAATCGTCGAGATCGGAAACCTGGTTTCGACCCTGAACGGTGCCACCCAATTATTGTTCCTGGTGCTGGTGGCAATGCTCCACCGGGCCGGTTACCCGTGGGTGATGTTTACCGCGACCCCCCAGGTCCAGCGAAGCATTGCCCGCCTGGGCTTCGCGGTCACTCCCCTGTGTCGCGCGGACCCCGAGCGCGTACCCGGCGGTGCGAAGCAATGGGGCCGCTACTACGACAATGCCCCTGAAGTCATTGCCGGCGATATCCGGGCAAGCATGGCCATCTGCGATCGGAGCCGGTTGATGCGCGCGGCCTTGCAGTTCTACGACATACAGATCGATGCGCTGGCCCTTCAATTTACAAAGGCCGGTACACGTTAAGTTCATGACCGATTTATTGAGGTTCCTGAAACAACGATTGCCAACCACGGCGCCGATGGTAGGGGTAGCTGAAGGTCCTATCTTATGCCTGTCGGAACTGGACCGCCGGACATCCGCCCTGGCCACGGAACTGTCTGAGCGGGCCATTAATTGCCTGGCCCTGGATGCCGACAACGGTCCCGCCTGGCTTGTCGCCGACCTGGCCTGCCAGCGGGCCCGCATTCCCCTGCTCCCTTTGCCGGGTTTTTTCTCGGACAGCCAGAAGTGCCACGCCATGACCGCCACCGGGGCCGACGCCTTGATTAGCGACCGCACCTGCACTGCTTCCCGGTGGGGAAGGACTATTTTTCCGGTTGACGACAACGCCATGGTCCTGACGTACCTGCCGACCGGGCAGCGCGCCAACGACCGGTTACCCCCGGGCACCGGCAAAATCACCTTTACTTCCGGATCCACCGGTACTCCCAAAGGGGTTTGTCTGAGCAACGGGCAACTGCTGCACCAGGCCGCCACCCTGGCACTTGCGGCAGGCCAGGACAGCCCACGACACCTGTGCCTGTTGCCGCTGCCGATGTTGCTGGAAAATGTCGCCGGCGCTTACACAGCCATGGTCGCGGGCGGGCAGGCAATCGTCCCGGCCCTGGACCGCCTGGGCTTCAACGGCAGTACCCTGGTGGATCCCGGGGCCCTGCTCCGGGCTATCGACACGGCCGCACCCCAGACAATGATTCTGGTTCCCCGCCTGCTGGAAGTACTGGTTTCCGCCTGCGAACAGGGTTGGAGTCCCCCCGAAAGCCTCCGCTTCGTTGCCGTTGGGGGCAGCCGGGTGCCACCGGCACAAATTCATCGGGCGCGCACGCATGGGATCCCGGTCTACGAGGGCTATGGCCTGTCGGAGTGTGCCTCCGTGGTAAGCCTGAACACGCCGGCCAACGACCGGCCGGGCACCGCCGGCAAACCCCTGCCGCACCTCACTGTCACCTTCGACCGTGGCGAACTGACAGTAGCCGGCAACCCCTTTCTCGGCTATGTCGGCGAGCCCCGGAGCTGGGGGCAGGAAACCGTGGCCACGGGCGACCTGGGCGAAATGGAAGACGGTTTTCTGGTCCTGCGGGGACGGCGCAAGAATCTCCTGGTGTCCAGTTACGGACGCAACATCAGTCCGGAATGGGTGGAGAGCGAAATACTGGCCGGCCCGGCCATCGCCGACTGCATCGTCTTCGGCGATGCCCGCCCCTGGCCGGTGGCGCTGGTCCAGGCTGCACCCGGCGCCACTGACCACGATATCAACCGATGGCTGGCGCACTGCAACCGGACATTGCCCGATTACGCCCGCGTTCACCGCTGGCAACACCTGCCATCCCCCCTGGCGGACGTGCCGGGGGCTCTCACAGCCAACGGCCGGCCCCGGCGGGAGGCGATCACCCGATACTACCGCCGGATTCTCGACGATCTATACGCGGAGGGAACCACCCTTCCCGCACACGCCTGTAAGGAGACTCTCGACTGATGAGTTTTTATGATCTTCTAGTTAAAGAAACCGAAAGCGACCGGACACGCCTGCTGCACGCCCCCCTGATCACCCGGGCGCTTGACGGCACCCTGACCCGGGAAGAATACCTCGCCTTTCTCGGGCAGGCCTACCATCACGTCAAACACACAGTGCCACTGCTCATGGCCACCGGCGCCCGCCTGCCGGACACCCGGGAATGGCTGCGCCGTGCAGTGGCTGAGTACATTGAGGAAGAACTGGGCCACGAGGAGTGGATACTCAACGATATCGCCGCCTGCGGGGGAGACCGCGAGGCGGCCCGGCAAAGCCGGCCCGCCCCTGAAACGGAGCTGATGGTGGCTTACGCCTATGACACCGTGAACCGGGTCGACCCCTTGGGGTTTTTCGGCATGGTATTCGTCCTGGAAGGCACCAGCGTCCGGGTCGCTTCTCGCGCCGCCGAACGCATTCGGGTTTCGCTGCAGCTACCGGAATCGGCGTTTTCCTACCTGAATTCCCACGGCGCCCTGGACCTGGAGCACATGGATTTTTTCGAGCAATTAATGAACCGGGTTGACGACCCCGGCGAGCAGGCCCGGATTATTCATTGCGCCCGGATGTTTTACCGCCTCTACGGCGACATCTTCCGCGACCTCACACGAAACCCGCTCGCCGCGGCGAGCTGAGGGAAGAGCATGGATATCACGGATCGAAATGTTCTGCTAACGGGCGCCAGCGGTGGCATCGGTACCGCCATTGCCGAGTGTCTCGCCGAACGGGGTGCCCGACTGACCCTGGCGGGCCGCAACAAGGAAAAACTCGACATTATGGCCTCGCGCCTCGGTGGCGGCCACCGCACGATCAGCGCCGATATTGCCACCCCCGGGGGCCGGCAGCGCCTGGTCGATGCCCTCGCCGGCGGGGAACCGGACATCCTGATAAACAACGCCGGAACCCTGGATTTCGGCCTCTTCGATGAACAGGAGCCGGACCGGATCGAGGCCATGATACACCTCAACCTGCTCGCGCCCATCCTGCTGACCCGGGCACTGCTCCCCGCTCTCGAAAGCCGGCCGGAAGCGGCCATTGTCAATATTGGCTCCACCTTCGGCAGTATCGGGCACCCGGGTTTCGCCAGCTACTGCGCCGCCAAATTCGGCTTGCGAGGGTTCACCGAAGCCCTGCGCAGGGAACTGGCGGAAAGCAACATTCATATTCATTACCTGGCCCCTCGAGCCACCCGCACCGAATTGAACAGCCACCCCGTAACCGCCATGAATGAATCTCTCGGCAATGCCACGGACGACCCCGCCACGGTTGCGGCGGCCCTCGTCGAACTCATCGCCAGAGACAGGGGTGAAAATCGCTATATGGGATGGCCCGAAAAACTCTACGTGCGCATTAACAGCCTGCTGCCCGGCCTGATCGACAGGGCCCTGGCCAGGCAGTTGCGCACCATACGCGATTTTGCCAGAGAGTAACCCGCAACCCGGAGATCACCCCATGAACGCAATAACCCGCAATCTCGCCGTCGTACTTGTATTCGCGGCCCTGAGCCTGAGTCTCGACACCCTGGCCGACCAGTCAGGCGACATACGTCACCTCCAGAGCCGCTGGGCTGAGGTCAACTATCAGTTGGCCGGCAAGGCTCAGAAAACGGCGTTTGAACAATTGATCGAAACAGCCGAGCAAACGACAACCCGCCACCCCGAGAGTCCCGAGGCCTGGATCTGGAGCGGTATCATCAAATCCAGCTATGCCGGTGTCGCCGGGGGCCTGTCCGCACTCAAGTACGCCAAGGCGGCAAAAAGCGATCTGGAAGCGGCCATGAACATCGACGATTCGGCGCTGTCCGGCTCCGCCTATACGAGCCTGGGCACGCTTTACGCACAGGTGCCGGGCTGGCCCCTGGGTTTCGGCAACGACAAGAAAGCGGAAAAAATGTTGAAAAAGGCCGTATCCCTCAACCCGAACGGCATCGACAGCAATTATTTCTATGGCCGCTTTCTCGCCGACGAAGGCCGTTATCAGGAAGCCCGGACCTATCTGACCAGGGCCCGGCAGGCGCCGTCCCGACCCGACCGCCCCCTCGCCGACGCGGGGAGACACGAGGAAATCGATAAAGCACTGGCGGAAGTGGGGGCAAAACTCGCAAAATAGCAGGCATGCAGATCTTATTGGTTGAAGACGACCTGCCACTCGCCCGCAGCCTGGTTTCCGCACTCCGGGACAAGGGCTATGTGGTCAATCATGTGGATCGTGGCAAACTTGCCATCACCGCCCTCAATACAGAGCGGCCCGACATCGTCGTGCTCGATCTGGGCCTGCCGGACATGGATGGTATCGCCGTACTCAAGGCGTTGAGACAGAACGACAAGGAGCTCCCGGTTCTGCTGCTCACCGCGCGGAACACAATCGAAGACAAGGTCGCGGGACTGGACAGTGGTGCCGACGACTACCTGGCCAAGCCATTCGACATGCCTGAATTGCTGGCACGCCTGCGTGTACTGGAACGGCGCCTGAGTTCCGTGCGCTCAACGGAAATCACCGTTGGTGAGGTCAGTCTTGACCCGGTGCACTTACAGGTAACCCACCGCGGCGAGCCCCTGGAGCTATCCAGGCGTGAATATATGCTTCTCAAGTGCCTGATGGAAAACGCCGGCCGGGTCATGACCCGCGCCGGCCTCGAGTCGCGCTTGTATAGCTGGGGCGAGGAAGTCGCCAGCAACACCCTGGAGGTTCACGTCCACCATCTGCGCAAGAAACTGGGCGCGGACTTTATCAAGACCGTGCGCGGCGTGGGGTACAGGATTCCCCGACAATGAGGTCGATTCGTACTTTCCTGATCGTGGCCACGGTGGCGACCATGACCCTGGTTACCTTTGTCGCCGCGGTCCAGGGCTATCGCTCCGGGCTGCGGGAAGCGGAACGTCTCTTCGACAGCCAGCTCCAGGAACTGGCCCGGTTGGCTGCCAACCTCGGCCCGGGCTCGGAAGATCTTGGCTACCCCCGCCACCAGGTATACCAGTTATGGCAAAACGGCATGCTGCGGGCGAGGACACCCAATGCGCCGTCCTCGGCCATCGGGAGTCTTGAATCCGGTTTCGACTACGCGAATTTCGCAGGACACCGCTGGCGAACCCTCGCCCAATATCACCCGGAAAAAGATCTGACGGTGGTGGTCGCCGCCCGCACCGATGTGCGCTTCGCCATGGCCGAGGGGATGATCATCGAAGCGGTCACCCCCATCGTCCTGAGCATGCCCGTAGCCGCGCTGCTTATCTGGCTGATAGTCGGATACGGCCTGGGACCGCTGCGGGAACTGGCGGGCCGGCTGCGGGACAAGGAACCCAGGGACCTGGGCCCGGTAGTACTGCGTGACAATCCCCGGGAACTGGATCCGGTTCTTCATTCCATTAATGGCCTGCTTGAACGTCTTGAGGCGTCCTTTGAAAGAGAGAAACGTTTCGCCTCGGATGCCGCCCACGAACTGCGTACGCCGCTAAGCGCCCTTAAGGTGCAACTTTATAATATCGAACGACAACTGCCGAGACATTCGGAGGAATTCCGGCAGCTACAGGACGGAGTGGACAGGATGGGACACCTGGTGGAACAGATCCTCGCCCTGGACCGGTCGACTCTGACACAATTCAATGCAGCACTGGAGACCGTCAATCTTACCGATCTCGCCAGGGAGGCCATTGTCGATGGCTATCCGTCGATTGAGCGCAAGAATCAGAAGATCGAGTTGACCGGGGAGACCTGCCGCATCCGGGGCGACCGGTTTGCCCTGGAGACCCTTTTGGCAAACCTGATCAGCAATGCCAGCAAATACACCCCGGCGGGCGGCGAGATTGTCCTCGATACCCGCCCGACAGCGGAGGGAGTGATATTGACCGTCGAGGACAGCGGGCCCGGTATTCCGGAGGAGGAGAAGCAACGAATATTCGAGCGCTTCCACCGTTTGAGCGGCGACCGCCACGCCTCCGGTGAAAGTGGCTGCGGCCTGGGTCTGGCCATTGTCAGGAACATCGCCAACCTGCATGGTGCCGGCGTCGATGTGGGGCGATCCCGCTTCACCTCCGGTGCGGCCTTCCGCATCATTTTCCCCCGACAATCCGATAAGGAAGACTGACCATCATGTCCCGGCTTCATTTGCTACTGCTACCGTTGCTGGCGGCCGTGAGTGTCGGTGCCGCAATGGCCGAAACGCCCGTCATCCGCATAGAGATACGGGACCACCTGTTCTACCCCGACCATGTAAAAATCCCGGCCGACACCAAAGTTAAACTGCTGGTACATAACACCGACCCCACTCCCGAGGAATTCGAGAGTTACGAACTGAACCGGGAAAAAATTATCGTCGGCGGCAGCCGTGCGGTTATTTTCGTGGGCCCCCTGCCCCCCGGCGAATACCCTTTTTTCGGGGAGTTTTATCCGGAAACCGCCCAGGGCAAAGTTATTGCCGAGTGAGACCACCCATGCTGCTATCTTCCGTCATCCTTGTCCTGCGGGAAATTCTTGAAGCCGCCCTGATCGTCAGCATACTGCTGGTTTTCTCCCGACAACTGGCCCTGTCGGGCCGGTGGATCGGCACGGCCCTGGTCGTGGGCCTTCTGGGCGCGACCATCTACGCCGCACGAATCGGTGAGGTGTCGGACTGGTTCGGTTATGTGGGCCAGGAAGTGGTTAACGCCACCATGCAACTGATCCTCTGCGGCCTGGTTGCCGCCTTTATCCTCCTGTTATACCGGCAGCGGCGCCGGGCCCTATCCTGGCTCATGGCCCTGGTCCTCGTCCTTTCCCTGACCCGCGAAGGCTCGGAAATCCTGATCTATTACAGCGGCTTTCTTCACCAACCGGAACTGCTGGCCCCGGTCCTGCTCGGGGGCGGGCTGGGCACCGGTATTGGCCTCAGCGCCGGTGCCCTGCTCTACTATGGACTGATGGCCCTGAGGCCGCTCTACCGCCAGCGCCTTAGCCTGGTGCTGCTGGCCCTGTTCGGGGGCAATATGGTCTCCCAGGCGACTCTACTGCTGATCCAGGCGGACTGGCTTCCCGCCGGCGGCGCGGTATGGGACAGCAGTACCTATCTTCCGGACCAGTCCGTGGTCGGCCAATTGCTCTACGCACTGGTCGGCTATGAAGCGACGCCATCGGGGCTGCAGACAGCCGGCTATCTGGGAGCGACGGCTGTGCTGCTGTTCCTGCAGTGGCCTTTCTGGCGGCCCTCTTCTGAACCGAGACTATCACAGGCACTGAAACCATGAAGTCCAACACTGCCTTTTCCCGAGGCACTATCGCCGCGACCCTGTTGTTCCTGCCTCTAACCTTATGTGCCGACGGCGTCGTTATCGACAGGATCTATCATCCTTACGTCCAGCCCCTGGAGCGCGAGCTGGAGTGGCGCGCCGTGCACCAGGACAACCAACCGGGCCGTCCGGACCGACAACAACTGCACCGGCTGGCCTACGGCCAGTCCCTCAATGACCGCTGGTTTGCCGAGGTTTACCTGGTGGGCGAAAAATCGGCGCGGGACTCTTTCGATATCGAAGGCTACGAACTGGAAGCTCTGTGGCAACTCACCGAACAGGGACAATACTGGGCCGACTGGGGCCTGATAATGGAACTGGAAAAAAGCGCCCACGACGACATCTGGGAAGCCAGCGCAGGCTTGATTGCCGAAAAGGAACTGGGCCGCTGGAGCCTGACCGGCAACTTTTTCCTAAGCCAGGAATCGGGCGGCGACATCGACGACGAACTGGAGAGTTCCCTGGGGTTGCAGGCACGGTTTCGTTACTCGCGCCTTCTGGAACCCGCCCTCGAATTTTACAGCGGTGAGGATACACGGGCCCTGGGACCGGTCCTTTTGGGCAGCATCAACCTGGCACCCCGACGAACGCTGCGCTGGGAGGCCGGCGTGATCTTCGGCCTCGACGCCGACAGTCCCAACCGGACATTGCGGCTGTTGCTGGAATACGAATTCTGAACGAGAGCCGCCTCAGGTTTCCCGGGCATAAATTCGCAGGTGAAGACTGTTGAGAAAACGCCTGACCGGCACATCGCCACGCGGCGCAAACCCCTGATCGGCAAAAAACCGGTCAAGCTCTTCCGGCCGGGTCGGATGTTGCCGAGAACGCTTGCCGCCCAGTGCTGCCCGCAGGCGACGCTTGATGGAGGTGAACGACCAGGGGTGGAGATAGGAGATCAGCACATAATGCCTCGCCACGCGGCACAGTTCTCCGACAACCCTTGCGCGGACCTCGTCATCCGGGAGATGGTGGTACAGACGAAAACACAGGACCGCATCGAAACTTCCGGCCCCGTAGGTCATGGCCTCCAGGTCATTAATTTCGATCCGGCATTCGAGGCCGGAGCTCGCCACCTCGCGACGGGCGACTTCCACCACGCCTTCGCCCAGATCGGCGCCCACCGCCGCGTAGCCATGGGCGGCCAGCAGCAGGGTCGCCCGGCCAGTGCCGCAGGGAATATCGAGGAAACGGCTCAGCGCCGGTAATTTGTCCAGGGCCCGCTCGATAGTCCTCATTTCCAGCCGGTGCCGGGCCGGTTTGCGCTCGAGGTATTTTTCGGCGGTTTCTATATCGCGCTTGATACGCGATTTATAGGCAGGAGCCTCCAGATCAGACATAGGTTTCCTTAGGGCCTGTTCACACTAATAGGATTGCACCTGCTGGAAGCCATTTTTGCCTCCAGCTAGGCGGAAGAAGCGAAGTTTAGTCATTCTAAATGAGCGACTGAGAGCCTGCCCCGCGAGCACAGCGAGTGCTTTGGGCACAACGACGCTGGGGGCAAAAAGGGCTCCAGCGGAGCGCCGCCCGGCCCTTCGGGTTGTGGCTAAAAATCCACCACTCTTCGTTACTCGGACCCAAAGCACTCGCTGCGCTCGCGGGGCCAGCTTTCGTTCATTTGGAACAACCAAACTACTCTCCTCGCGCCCGCGCGGCGGACCGCTCGATTGGTGAATTTTTAGTCACAACAGGCGTAATTCAATTAGTGTGAACAGGCCCTAATATCCCGGTCGCGCAATCGCTCGCCGGCACAGAGTGCATTTACAGGCCCTGCGCCGCAAAAATAGGGCGCCAGAAGCTTCTCGCGCATGAAGTCGGCACGCAACCATGGGGTTCGCCTGAACAAGCGTCCCAGATCGTTGATGGCAGCCCTGCGGAAACTCCGGAACCGTTTCAATCGCTCGAAGTCGATCAATTTCACATCCAGGGTCAAGGGATGGATAAAAATATGCTTTGGATAGAGGCTGCCGTGACAATATCCCTGCCGGTGGAATTCGAACAACCTGAGGCCGACCGCTGCAATGACCTCCCCTGCGAAGGCCCGTTGGCTCCTGAACCTTTCCTGCTCCTGCAGTGCGTCCAGGGAAACATAACCATCCAGCCCCTTCACCACCAGCACGGCCTCCAGGTCGCCGGCATTTTGACGCTCGGCGTAGAGCACCGGTACTGGAGCGAATTTATATTGATAGCGGAGCTCGCGGATATTGAACGCTTCCCTCGCCGCCCAGGCCTCCCCCCTCAGGGGCCGCCGCCAGGTGCGCCTTATGTAGTTTTTCTGCTGCTTGATATAAAAGCTGTCACAGCCGTTTTCAGAATCAACCCGAATAACACCACTCCACTTCCCGGTTCCAATCCGGTTCGGTTCCTCCACCCATTGGCGATCCAGGTGCCAGAAGGTTTCGAAATCGGTTAATCCCCGCTCGGCCAGTAATTCCCTGTATTTCCCATTTTTCATATACCAGTAATACGCTGTCTTCACCTTGCTTCCAGACGTCGATCAGTGAAGGAACAGCTCCCTGTTCCGGGGTCGGGATTCCAGCCCTGAGACGATTTTATAGCGGATGTCCTTAACGGAGCCTTAAGCAACCATCAGTTTTCTGACCTCCCGGTGACACCAAAGTTGCATCGCGAACCCCGGCGGGGTATATGAGAAAGATCCTGTACACTGAATCGATGTGGTCCCAGCATCAATAGCAGCGGAACTGGGCCGCAGAGCATTGATCACTACAATACGATTATCAAGGAGGAAAACATGCCAAAAACAATCGTTATCGTCGGCGCGGGCGCCGGTGTCGGGCTGGCGATCGCGGAGCGCTTCGGAAGGGAGGGTTTCAAGGTGGGCTTGATTGCCCGCAACACCTCGCGGCTTGAGGAAATGGCCGATAAACTGAAGGAGCTGGGTATCGAAGCCGCCGCCTTTACCGCCGATGTAAGGGACAAAAGCGCGCTGGCTGGCGCCATCGAAGCAGCAGTCGACCGCTTTGGCGGGATCGACGTGCTGGAATACAGCCCCACCGCCACCGGCGACACCCTGCTCACGCCACGGGAAATGACCGAGGAGAATGAACAATTCCACCTGGAACTGGCGGTTCTGGGAGCCATCACCGCAGTCCGCAATGCCCTCCCCAGCCTGCAAAAAAGCGACAACGCCGCCATATTATTCACCACCGCTGCCTCCGCACAATACCCGGTGACCTTTACCGCCAGCTTTGGCGTGGCAGCCGGGGCCCTGCTCAACTACGCGCGGGTGCTGAATCAGGAGTTTGCCGGGAACGGCATCTATGCGGGTATCGTTTCCATTGCCGGTTTGGTGGTCCAGCGTGGCGAGGAAGGCGGCCGCAGCCCCAAGGGACTGGAACTCATTGCCGCCCAGGATATCGCCGACCTCCACTGGGAGCTCTACACCCGGCGCGACCGGGTCGAGGCGATTATCGGCGATACCGGCATGCTGAGACAGTTGACAGGGCTATAAACGGTCGGTGCCAGGGGGCTTTTTTGGCAACCAGATAAAAATGCGTCATCGCTGGCCGTGGCCTTCGAAGCCAGGGCCGTTGCGATAAGCAATCAACCGCCTGATTGTTGGGCGGATGGGATTCCGTCAGCTGCGCGGTTTGTTGCCCAGGGAGATTTGTCTGGACCCCGTGGAACCCTGGTAACCAGTGACGCCCCGCGCCACTTGGTCAATCTTGCCACCGGCCTTTAGAAAGGCTTCGGTTTGTGCGGCAATGGTTTCGGAGGAAATTTCCGCGGGCGGTTGCTTTTTCTTTGCGGGGGCTGTCTTGGGTTTGCCGGCCATGGGTGCTCACTTTCCAATGTATCAGTCTCCATTATAGGCGATTCGGCATTTTATGTCCCGGAAACAATTGCCGGCCCCCCGACTCATTTTCCTGGCAACCCGGTCAGTTCCCTCCAAGTAGGAGTCAAAAAAACCGGGTGTATCAAGCCGGGCGGAAGGCTCCATCGGCAACGGCCTGTACCGCCGATCATGCATATTGATACAACCATCGGGTACAGTATGGGCCGAAAGTGGCTTATACCGACGCCTGTGGCTCTTTAATCGATATCAATCCAACGGGCTGGGAATGGATAATAGACAATGAAATTTGGCTATCTCACCATGGGGTTCGACCTGCAATACCAGGCCGCCTGTGCGATTCACGCTGAAAAGCGCGGCTTTGAGTCGGCCTGGCTGCCGGATCACCTGGCCATGCCCGCGGAAATCCCCAGGTCCTACCCGTACCTGTTCGATGAAGAGGGAAACCCGAGACTCGACCCCCGGTCACCCATCTTTGACCCCTGGGTGCTTATCAGCCACCTGGCGACCGCGACCCGGACACTCCGGTTTGGCACCGCGGTTTATCTCCTTCCCCTGCGCGACCCGGTGGCTGTTGCCCGATCCCTGGTAACCCTGGACCACCTCAGTCACGGGCGAGTGACGCTGGGTGTGGGGGTCGGCTGGTTCAAGGAGGAATTTGAGGCGCTGGGCGTGCCGTTCCACCGCCGCGGCGCGCTCGCCGACGAGAGCATTCAGCTGCTGCGGCAATTATGGCATGAAGACGTTGTCACCCATGAAGGGGCGTTTTATACCATCAGGGATCTCAGTTTCTACCCCAAGCCCGTGCAGCAGCCGGCCATTCCAGTTCACATTGGCGGCGCCTCCCCCGCGGCATTGCGGCGCGCAGGCACCCTGGGCGACGGCTGGCTGGACGCCGGCTCGACGGACCTGGATGAGATTGCCCGGCAGATAAAGACAATTGACCAGCACCGTCACGAAGCCGGCAGGAGTGATATGCCCTTCGAGATCACCCTGGTGAACAACAATATCTTCAATTCCCCCGACGCGGTCAGACGAGCGCGGGACCTGGGCGTGACCCGCATCGTGGTCAGCCCTCTGCAAGGCCCCTTTTCACCGGGCCGCCTCAGCTGTGAATCGGATTACCTGCGCTTTATCGACGCCTATGCCGATGCGGTGATAGATAAGGTTTAGCGCCGGCGCAGGCAGGGTTAGCGAATGCCGATGACGGGATTGAACACATAGCTGGCACGCACCGCGCCAGGCTGGGCTTACCCTGATTGGTACCGGGGGGACTCTTTATCGGGGATACAGTCCCATCATAGACGATAGATGTAATGGACCCGCACCCGGCTGCGCCTTGCATTGGCGCTCGGTTAGCCACAAACTTTCCGCCCCGGCACCAGCGACAACTAAGCCACGCAAGGAGTTTCGCCCCATGCCTTCATCATGGCCCGCTTCCCGTCGGGCGTTCGGCCTGCCCCGCCCGGTCCTGGCGTTTGCCCCCGCCGTGGCGACCACTTATGTCGTGGCTTCCCTTTTCCAGACGGCGTTTGTCCTCGCCGGCCTTTATTCCATCGGGGCCCGGTTCAGCCCGATGGATGTGCTGCGCACCGCACTGCACGATCTGTATGGCCTCGCCTTCCATGGCATGTTTGTATCCTATCTGCTCCTGGTCGCCCTGGGTTTTGCCGTGGCACTGCCGGTTGCTGGCGCCATCAAACACTGGACACCGCTCAAGGGAACCATTATCTATCCGCTGGCCGGTGCCGCCATGATGGGCGCCATGCTGATCATTGCCAAAACGGTGTTTTTTGGCATCTCCCTTTATGCCGGCACCCGGGGCATGGGCGGCCTTGCGGGCCAAATGCTGGCAGGGGCCCTCGGCGGCTTTGTATTCGGGCAACTGGTGAAGGCGCGCAAACAATGAAAACTGTTCACCCTTTACGGGTATGGACCACCGCAACGACACAACTCGCGCGCACTGCCCGCCGGATGGCAGCGCTGACGATGATGGTCTTTCCAGGCAGCATCATGGCGGCACCGGGGGACTACCGCGTCGACACCCTGGTGTCCGGCCTGACACAACCCATGAGTGTCGCATTTTTGCCGGGCGGCGATCTGCTGGTGACAGAAAAGCGCGGCGCGTTGCGCCTGATTCGTAACGGCCGGTTGATCCCGCAGCCTGTGGCGGTGATCGATGATGTGTTCGACGGTGCCCAGGGCGGCCTGACCGATGTGGTGCTCCACCCGAAGTTTGGCGACAACCAGCTTGTCTACCTGGCATTTTCCGGCGGCACCGCCAAGGCCAACAGCACCCGGGTAGCCCGCGGCCGGCTGGTGGATGATCGCCTCCGGGATTTCGAAGAGATTTTCCGTGCCCGACCCGAGAAAGACACCGGCGTGCACTTCGGTGGACGCCTGGCATTCCGCCAGGATGGCACTTTGTCGGTCACGGTCGGGGACGGGGCCCAATACCGGGAAAAGGCCCAGGATCTGTCAAGCCTGCTGGGTTCCGTAATCCGTATCAATGAGGACGGCTCAATACCGGCGGATAACCCCTTTGTCAGCCGCGACAATGCCCGGGACGCGATCTGGAGCTACGGTCATCGCAACCCGCAGGGGCTGGTGGTGGACAGCAAAACCGGTAAGGTCTATGCCACCGAGCACGGCCCCCGCGGCGGCGATGAACTCAACCTGATCGAGCCCGGCAACAACTACGGCTGGCCCCTGGCAACCCACGGCGTCGACTACACCGGCGCGGCCATTACACCTTTCACGGAGTATCCCGGCACGGTGCAACCCCTGACCCACTGGACACCGTCACTGGCGCCTTCCGGACTTGCCCTTTGCCGCCGGTGCCTGTGGCCCGCCTGGGAGGGGGATCTGTTTGCGGGCATGTTGATGGGCGCCCAGGTCCAGCGCGTGCGGTTGTTGCCAACCGGCGGTGTGGAGCGGGAAGCATTGTTTGAGGATGTTGGCGAACGTATTCGCGATGTGCGCTTTGGTCCCGATGGCGCCCTCTATCTGGTGACGGACAATGTCGAGGGCCGGGTATTGAGGATTACACCCGTTGGCGGTCAGGAGTAATAATCGCTCCCGGTCCACCACTCGATATTGCCAAGGACCATCGCTGCATTCCGGCTATCCGGCCAGGTCAACGGCTTTCAGGGCGTAGCCCTCCAGCCGTTCATCGAGGTTGGCGGCAATCATTACCTGACTTTCAATCTGCCAGGCAAAGAATTCAAGCAAGCGCTGATCCTGCTCAGGGCCCGCCTCCAGGACATACGTCTCCATGCGGCGGTCCAGATCATCGAGGTCAGCGGGCACGGTCCCCAGAAAATCCGCCGCCCGCTGTAGCTCCTGCTCGCGAAGCGTGTGGCCCAGGCTATCGTTTTGTGCCAGCCATCCACACATCATCAGCGCCGAATCGCGGGCGGCGCGGTCCGCATCACCGCCCGGCACCATTCGCTCCAGAGTCTGGGCGAGCACATCCACTGTCCGCGCCTGGCGGGTGGGTCTGGCCGCCGGTGGGGTGCAGCGCTCCACCGTCACTCCCATGCATTCGGCCATGGCCCAGATAAAGGCACGACGGCAGGTGAGATCCCAGACAAGGTATTCACCGTGGAGCGGGGTTGACGGGTCCTTGAGGGGACCGGCCAGGGACATCACGGCGGTCATCATGAAGCTGGCGGTGTGAAAGCTGAGTGCCGGGGCGTCCACCGGCTCGCCGGTGATTTTCTGATAATGGCGAATCATTTCCGATACGGGAATACCCAGCGGCTCGGTGGGATCCCGCACCCGCAAGGCGGCAAGATCAGCCAGCGGATCACCAATGTGCGCCGCCTCAAAATCGTAAATACCAATGAGTTTGCCGTCATGGCACAGGAACTGGCCCGCATCCCCGTGAATAAGGGCCGACCTGGGCGCCCGTTCGGGCACGTTTCGGCGCAGCCATTTGAGACCGAATTCGATGAGCGGCTCGGGTGCCCGCTTGGTTCGTTCGTAGAGAGGCTGGTTGGCATCCAGGTAGGCGAGGTAGGTGTCCGCAGGCGTCGGGGGCAGGCGGATGCCCATCTCCACGAAGGGGTCAATATCCAGGGCATGCATCCGCGCCATGATCTCGACGTAGTGAAGTGCTACCCGGCGTCGATCCTCATCCCCGGCAAGCAAAGCCATGTCCCGTTCACCGGCCATACGATCCATGACAATGCCCTCCGGATCCTGGCAATAACCATAGACCCGCGGCACCGGCAACCCGCCCCGTGCCAGGCGCACCAGAATATCGTGCTCGCGTTTTAGCCCGGGATAGGGTTCTGCGTCCAGTTGCTTGTCGCCACGAATGTACAGAGGCAGGGCCTTGCCTTCCCGCTCGACGGTGGCGTACCAGCATTTGCGCCATCGCGGCTGCCGATCGAGGGATACCACTTTGCCGCCCACACACTCCTCGATGAAGGCCGCCAGACGTTGCTCTTCCGGGCTGGTTATTACCATCACTCTCTCCAAAAACCCCGTGCCTAATCGTTCAGATAGCACAGTAACAAAACCTGCACAGTAACAGTATCCAGGCTGGAAATGTTCTTTCCTTTGCCCCCTAAGTGAAAGGCCCCGCTAAGTGAAGGAGTCCGGTTGCGACAGCGACCAGGGCCTAAAGCGCCCGGAGAGCGTTGCCTGCCAGGCAGGCATAACAATGACAGGGCATCGGCCGGAAACGACCCGCCAAATCATCTTTGCCTGTTCCACTGGTTCGTATGGCGATCCGCAAGAAACTGGCACGCCCCCTCGTGCGCACCAACCTTGCAAGTTCATATTGTTCAATCGGTTAGCGACTTATCCGCGACAACAATCACACCGTAAAAATCGCCCGATACGCATCAAAGATCCGCGCCAAGAGCGGTCCTGCTCAACTGTTTTCGAAATCTGATACAAATACCTATGCATTTTTGTACAATTTGATGTATAGTTTTTTGCAGTGGCTGTACAAGGGTGCAAAAACCATCGGCTCAAAGGCCATGCTCCCCTCTCGAAAGGGTTCAGCCCACACACAAGCTCAATTGACGAGGTGTACCACCATGATAGAGAAGAACCTTGGCAACATAGAACGCCTGGTGAGATTGATAATCGGCGTGGCCCTGGCCTTTTTTGTATTTTCCCGCCCATCCATAAACGCCGTTGAAATTTTTATTTCGATTGCGGCGCTTTTCCTCATCCTCAATGGCGTCTTTTCCCGATGCTTTTTGTGGTGGGCGCTGGGCATCAACACCATAAAACCCCATCCCAGTGAATGCCGATACGGCTAGTACCGGGGTTCTCATTGCCAAGAGGCGAAGTGGCTGTCTGCCGGCGACTGTCGAGTAAGGGAACGACATGAAAATTCATGCCGGCGCCCGGGTTGCGCTTATCGGAATCGGTGGGCTGTTTCTGGCGATTGCGGTTGTGCTTTTTCTCCTCAGCGCTGCTGGCCTGATTGAGAACCCAGGCTCCCTTGTACTTGGTCAATCCAGGGTTCGTACGCTTGCCTCGCTGGCGGTCATGGGGTGCCTGGCACTGGCCGCAGGTTTTTGGGACAAATAACCAAGCGGAGGATTTATGTTCAAAATTTCCGATTTTTTTATTCTGGCGGCAGTCGCCATCTCCTTTGCCGTTTCCGGATTCTTATGGTTCTCCGGACAGAAAGAGGAAGGTCTGTTCACGGCCCTTTGGGTACCGTCGATTCTTTGTTTCGGCATCTATTTCAAGCTACTGGGCCTGGGAGGTAGAGACAAATGAGCGATCAGATGATTCTCGGCGTCGCTATCGCCGTCTTCGTGCTCCTGGGCATCGGCCTGTTTTTCACGGTTAAGGAATACCGGCAGACGATTTATCCGCCGTCAGAACGCGACCAGGACGACTGAATAGACGATGTTTTGGGGGGACGGCCATGACCCGGAATTCTGCGACCGGTACGCCTACAACAATGACGAATACGATTCCCATCCCCAAGCGGGCAGGAGACCCAACCCGCCTTCTCGCCCATCTCGGCACAATCCCTTTCCTTGCCGGTGCCCTGTTGCTGACGGCGGGAATTCAACGGATCGGAACCGCGCTCGACACCGTCACCCTGATGGGAAGCTATGGCCTCGCTATCATCAGTTTTATGGCCGGCACGCTTTGGGGTGTCAGCAAGCGATCCGTCGGCGCTTCCGAACACGGCATCCTGGTAGTTAGCAACGTTGTCACTCTGGCGGCATGGGTCGGTTTTTTGATCCTCCCCTCCCCGCTGTTACTACTGTTGTTAACCCTACTTTTTCCTCTTCTGCTGGCGGCGGATTATCAACTGATGAAACAAGCGCAGATCACCATCTCCTACTTCCGGTTGCGCTGTCACGTCACCGGCGTCGTGGTGGCGGCATTGCTTGTAAGCTTGATTTTCCTGTGAACCATAATGTCAGCCATTGCCGGATTTAAGGGGCCATGACCGAGCACGATAAAATCCCACCGCCCGATGACAACGCGGAGACTAAAAACGATCACTCCTTGCGGGAAAAGTCCTGGAAGCGGGCCACCGGTGAGGCCGTACCGAAAACACTGACGCCCTACGAATGGCTGGAATATTACAAACAGTACGGCATACCTGAATCGCATCGCGGGGGGCCCGATCAGGAGCATAAGCGGCCCGAAGGCCTGGTCAAACGACTGAAACACTGGCTGAAGAACCGCTGACACGCTGGATCGCTATTCACCGTAACGCGCACCCGTCGCACTACCAGTCCAGAAATACATCCTCTGCTTTAAAGTCGTAATTGGCCCTGGTCACCCTCTTACGAGCACGACTCTCCCTGATACTACGCTGCACGGCAAGCGACCAGACGGAATGACGATCCACGATGTGGTAGCCGTCGTCGATCAACTCGGCAGCGATGGCACGCCTTGCAGCAACCGCCTGGTCGTGAACCTGGTAAGGCCCCTGTTGAAGAAGCTTTTCCGGCCGCAGTAAGTCATCCAACCCGGCCACTGCTATCAGTGTCGCCGTGCCGTCATCCTCGCACCGGATATGCAATTCAATACGGAAATTGTCGCCCCCCTCCAGGACCACCGGAGAGGAATCCGACGAAACGGTTTTTTCGTATCGCAATCTCACGTCAGAGCTCCTTGGTACTGTGGCGGTGGAAAAGCCCGGTACCGGGCAACATGACAATCGTCATGATTGCCCGAAGTGCTTCTTAAAGCAGCGTGTCCGTCTTGATTATAGGGTTCTCGCACCTGCATCGGCGACTGAAACAGCCGGTTATCGCCCACGGCTTCAAGTCAATCCGGTTGCAACGCCGGCTGCATGAGCAACTGGTTTGCCGAACCCGGGCACCCACCTGTATGGCTCTGTGCGTTCCTGTACATTACCAGGATAGTGGTTTATACATAAGCCGTACACGTGGTCCTTGCCTGCGGTTCTGTGAGAGCGCCTGGGCGGTGTCCCTCGCCCTACCCGCTATTTCCTCACCAGGGCAATTCGGTGCCGTCCCAGCTCCAGAAGCGTCCTGTCTTTTCCGGCGTCAACTTGTCGATCACCGACAGCAACTGGCCCGCCGTCCGGTCGGTGGAAAACAGCTTTTCCGGGGGCACGTTGCGTTGGAAGGGTTTGGACAGCCGTGTATCGCTGGTGCCCGGGTGAAGCGCAGCGACACAGCCGTTGGGCACCTTCACCCGCCATTCGACAGCCAGGGTTTTCAGGACCATGTTCAGGGCCGCTTTGGAGGCACGGTAGCTGTACCAGCCGCCCAGCCGGTTTTCCTCGATGCTCCCCACCCGGGCGGACACGGCGGCAAATACGGGCCGCTCGCTTTTTTTCAGCAGCTTCATGAAATGCTTCGCCAACAGCAACGTAGGCAGGGTATTGACCCGGATATTGTCGAGAAAAAATTCCGCATCGGCGTGTACGATGGTCTTCTCCGGGCCCTTGTCCTCCCGATGCAGCAGGCCAATACAGTTGATCAGCAGGTCCAGGTCACCGGTCTCGGCAGCCAGTTGCTCGACGTTTTCCCCGCTGGTGGCGTCCAGGGGGAACCACCGCACCTTTTTCAACGGTTCCGGTGGGTGCCGATACCAGGTGCCCATTACCTCCGTGATGTCATCCCGCTTGCTGAGACGATCCACAAGGCTCCGACCGATTCCCCCGCTGCCACCGACAATCAACGCCCTCACTCTTCCGCCCCCATACAGGGCGTGCAGCCGTAGCGACGGCGGTAGCGCCGCGTGGCCCAGCGCTCATAGACACCCGCAGCGATCCGACTGATAACCGGCCAGTGCAGAGTGGCGAACAGCCACCCCCAGGAAGTGTGGGACCAGGCGCGAACCGTGGCGTCGACGCCTTTCAGCCACTCGCCATCCGCGGTCCTCAGATGGAGGATTCTGAGCATGGCGAGGACCGAAGGCTCGCCGGCGCCGGGGTGCAAGCTATGGATATCGACAAAGACCAGCCCGCCGTCGTGGTGCCTCCGGAGGTAGCGTATTTCCCGGCGGCACAGGGGGCACTGGCCGTCGAAGAATAGAGTATCCTGCATCGCCCAGGACCGAATTGGTATATACAGCGGTTATAGCAGATTTCCCGGAACGCCAACACTGGTACAAACCCTCGACAGAGCATAGGAAGGACAACGCCCATTGCCGAACCGGTATTTCAAGGCTCCATCGCTACCGGAACAACCCTATTGGAGAGACACATGGTTCGCGCCCTTGCGCCACTGTATTTTTATGCAGTCTATCGACACGGGCAAAAAACGGACCAAAAAAAATGGCCGGAGAAATTATCTCCGGCCATTTTCAATGGTTTATATGGCGACCCGGAAGGGACTTGAACCCTCGACCTCCGGCGTGACAGGCCGGCATTCTAACCAACTGAACTACCGGGCCGCAGTTCTCGGATTATTGGTGGGTGGTACAGGGGTCGAACCTGTGACCTACGGCTTGTAAGGCCGTCGCTCTCCCAACTGAGCTAACCACCCTCCGAGAGAGAGGCGCATTCTACCGAATTCTTCCGGGCTGTCAAATCCCTTTTGACGGAATTTTCCGGGGACCTGAATCGTGGTCTTGAAGGCACCAGAGAGGCGGCCCGGGCCCTATACATGGCGGTGTCGTACCATTAACATTACCGGCCCCCAAACACCGCCGCACAGCCATGGAAATCTTCAAGGAGTTCTCGTTCGAGGCCGCCCACCGCCTGCCCAATGTGCCGGAGGATCACAAATGTGCCCGCCTCCACGGCCACTCCTACCATATAACCCTCTATATCGCCGGTCCCGTCGGCGACGACAGTGGCTGGATCATGGACTTTGCCGATCTCAAGGAAGCCTTTAGGCCCACCTACAAGGCGCTGGATCACCGCTACCTCAACGATATTCCCGGCCTCGAGAACCCCACCAGTGAGAATATAGCCCGCTGGATCTGGGCGGACGTCAAACCCCGCCTGCCGGGGCTGTCCCGGGTCGCGGTGCGGGAAACCTGCACCAGTGGCTGCATCTATTCGGGGGAATAATAGTCCCCCATCGAAGTGGCGGCCCAAGCAACGCCCCTGCACTGCCCGGGTTTCGCCGGTTATCCGTTGAGCAGCAGGACGGAGCCCGCAGCCCGCTCGAAGGCACTCTCAAGCACGTCCCTGGGCGTGGAGGCAATACTGTCGCGAGGCAGCAGCACAAGGTCGCAGGCCGGGTTACCCAGCATGCGCTGCAGGCGGTTGTGCTCGGACAGCCCGGTATTATCGAGATAGACCCGGGCACCGGATTCAGCCAGCCCCGATAGCAGCGTTCGGGGCACGCGCCGCTCGGCAATCACGAAAATTTCCCGGGTGTGGCCGTTCTTGACCAGGGCGTGGAGAATCTCCAGTGCCCGCTGGGACTGGGGGCTGTCGTCGTAAACCAGCTTGACCCGGTGATAGTACTCTCCTTGAACCGCGTGCCGGGCCCCACGGGGGGTTCGCCGGCCGGGGAAAAAAATATCGCAGTCGCTTCTCTCCAGGGCGGCCGGGGTCCGCCGGCCGGAGGTGTAATCAAACCGGAACCTGACCCGCCGGCTGGTGGCAAACTCGCTGAACCGCGCCTCCACCGTATAGACCAGTTCCCGATTGCGACGCTTGAGGGTATCGGCATAAAGATCCCGCTCGGCGCCCGACGAGCGCACCACTTCGGTGGTAAACGGCAACTCGGCAATCTGCTGGAGGAAGATATCCTCGACAAACAGCCCCAGCAGGCTGGTATCCAGTCGCTGCGCCATGGTCACCACGGCTTCCAGGGCGGTGCGATTGATGCCCCGGATGTCGATGGGTACCAGTATTTCCCGACGCCTTGTATCAGTCGTCATCGTTGTCACCCTCATCGCCATCGCCTGGCCTGCCGCGCGAGGCACTGTATTTTTTGCTGAGCTCCACCAGGTCCCGGACCCGGGCCATAACCCGCCCATTGATGGAATCGGCCGGGAAATCACCCTTGTCGTCCGGCGTCCCCGCAGGCTGGCCCATCAGTAACTCCAGGGCCTCGTCCATGGTCGCCACCGCATAGACATGGAAGCGACCCGCCGCTACTGCCTCAATCACGTCGTCGCGCAACATCAGGTGCTCGAGATTTGAACGGGGGATCACCACGCCCTGCCCCCCGGCCAGCCCGCGGGCCCGGCAGATGTCGAAAAAGCCCTCGATTTTCTCGTTGACCCCGCCGATGGCCTGCACCTGGCCGTGCTGGTTCACCGAGCCGGTCACCGCCAGATACTGGCGTACGGGTATGCGCGAAAGCGCCGACAGAAGCGCCGTCAATTCCGCCACCGAGGCGCTGTCCCCCTCAACGCCGCCGTAGGATTGCTCGAATGCCAGGGTAGCGGACAAGGGCAAAGGCTGATCCCTGGCAAAACGATTGGCCAGGAACGAGGAGATGATCATCACCCCCTTCGAGTGAATCCGGCCACCCAGCTTGACCTCCCGTTCAATGTCGAGAACCCGGCCGCTCCCCAGCCGGGCAGTGGCGGTGATACGGGTGGGCTTGCCAAAGGAGTAGTCGCCGAGCTGGTAGACCGACAGGCCGTTGACCTGGGCGACCCGCTCGCCGGTGGTATCCACGAGCATGATGTCCCGGAGAATGCTTTCGTGGGAGCGCTCCCGGAACTGGTCGAGCCGGTGAACGGCGGCGTCGACAGCCTTCTGGACATCCTCGGCGGCAATGGTTTCCGAGCCCCGGATTTCCGCCCAATGGTCGCTCTCGCAAAGCAGGTTGGTAAGCCGCCCCATATGCAGGGACAGTTTCTGGTTATCCTGCACCTGGCGGGCGGAATGCTCGATGACCCTGGCCACGCCGGAACGATCCAGTGGCCTGATTTCCTCCCGATCCTGCAGGGTGCGGATCAGCCGGGGGTAAGTGGCCGTGCTCTCGCCGTTCCATTCCACGTCCTCGGACATGTCTGCGGCAATTTTGAACAATTCGCTGAACTCCGGGTCGTACTGTTCGAGCAGGTAATACACGTGGCGATCCCCCGTCAGTACCACCTTGGTGTTGAGGGGGATGGGTTCCGGCTCCAATTGCACCGTACTGGCAAAACTGTACATGTGCTCGAGGGACTGGATGCGAATTTCCCGGGCCCGCAGGGTGCGCTTGAGGGTTTCCCAGGCAAAGGGATTGGTGAGGACCTTGACGGCATCCAGCACCAGGTAGCCGCCATTGGCCTGGTGCAGCGCCCCGGGCTTTAGCAGGGTGAAGTTGGTGGTCAGCGTACCCTGTATGGCCACATGTTCGATGCGCCCCACCAGGTTCATAAAGGTGGGGTTGTCCTCATAGATAACCGGCGCACCATCCAGCTCGCTGTTGTCCACCAGCACATTGACGTGGTACTGGGGAAAGTGGTCGGCGGTAAGCTTGCCGCCCTGCCCCTGTCGGCGATCATCCTGTTGCTGCCGGAAGGCATCGACATTTTCCACCACGTCGGCCTTCACCGCGTCGATATGCTCCACCACCGCGGGCAGGTCCTCGTAACGCTTACGCAGGTCCGCGAACAACTGGTCGATGGCCAGCTGACTGAATTCCCTGTTGAGCTCCTTGAGCTTTTCCTTACCCTCTTTCACCAGCGCCGGCAACTGGCGAATAATGCTCTTGAGTTCCTCCTTGAGTTCGTCGATTTTTTCCTGGATCTTTTTCTTCTCGTCCTCCGGGAGATCCTCGAATTCGGCGGGTGACAGAATCTTGTCCTCCTTGACCGGCGCCAGGGTGTAACCCTGAGGTGTCTGGACCAGTGTTATATTCTCCTGACGGGCCTTTTCGTCCAGTTCCCTGAACGCTTTCTGCTCCCGTTCCGAGTACTCCTCGCCCATTTCCTGGAGGCGGGCCTGGTACTCGTCGCTCTGGAAAGTGGCGGTAATGCTGTCGATCAGGTCCTCGATACAGCGGATCATGTCCTCGCGCAACCGGCAGCCCCGCCCGGCCGGCAACCGCAGGGCAACGGGCTTGTGGGAGGCATCGAAGTTGTTGACGTAGCAACAGTCATCAGGCGGTTCCCGGGCCCCGGCCTTGGCGTTGAGATATTCCTCGAGCAATTCGTGCTTGCCCAGCCCCGTCGAACCCAGCAGGAACATGTTGTAACCCCGATGGCGGATATCGAGGCCCAGGCGCAGGGCATCCACTGCCCGCTCCTGCCCGAAATGATCGTCCAGGGGCTCAACCTCCGACGTGCTCTGGAAATCGAACGAAGTCGGGTCACAGGTACGATAAAGCTGGTCGGGTGTCAGGGGATTGCGGAAACCGCCTTCTCGTCGTCGAGTCTCTTGTTCTGTCATTGCCTGTATCCGTTACCGATAGATAGGTTCACGATGCCGCCCGGGGCACCTGCTGCGAAGTTTGAAGCATCAGAGATATTCGCCCAGTTGACGCCTTATATGGTCGGCGGTTTCCTTGGTGAGGTTGACGGGAATCTCTTCGGCAACAAGTTTGCGGGTGTGCTCGCTGAGCTGCTTGCGCAAATGGCCCAGAAAGGCCGGCGGGGCCAGTATATAAAGTTTAGTGTACTTGCTGTCGAGGGCTCCGCGATTGAGGACATCCGCCACTTCCCGGGCAAACTGGGCTGCCTCTTCCTTGTGCTGGTCGTTTTCGTCCGCCAGGGTATGGGTCTGGCCCCGGCCATGGGCGACACCGGGCCGGTCGGTAACCAGTTCCCGCTCCCGTTCCCGGGATGCGCCATGGTATTTGTCTGAAATTTCGTGGAGTTGGTCATTGGGCTTGTCGGCCTGGAACAGGCGAAGGCGGCTTGAATCGCAAACAGAAACCCAGATTTTCATAGTGACTCCTCTTACGGAAGTGGACCTGAGATGCTATTAACCTGACACTCAAATAGATAGGAATATCTATTTGAGTGCGCGCCCCGAAGCTGGTCCCGCGAAGCGCTTTGGGTGCGAGCAAAGCGGGTGCGTCGGGTAAAGCCCTGTACGGCTTTATTAACCCGGCAATTTTTCATGCCAGTTTGATAAGCATAGTCTCCCCTGGAAACTCTGTTTTATCCTGGATCAACGGTTCCGTTTTCCCGCTTCGGCAAGTACAGTGGATAATCGTCGGGAATTCAAACTGCAAACCTAAAGCCATGACCCTTAAAGTCGCGCTCCTGACCCTGTCCTTCCAGTTGCCTGGCTGTCATTCGCTGAAAGACAAGCGGCGACGCCTGAAACCGCTGCGGGACAAATTCGGCAGCCGCCCGCACATCGCCGTTTCGGAAACCGACTTCCAGGATCAGTGGGGGCGTGGCGCCTGGCAATTCGTCGTCATCGGCGACAACCTGCGTTTCATCGACTCGGAATGCGGCAGGATCGAGGATGCCTGCCATCAGCTCGACGCCTACGTGGTGGACCGGCGGCGGGAATACCTGCTTTGAACCGCACCCGGGCATTCCTTGGCATAGCCTTGCCCGAGGCAACCCGCCGCTGGTTATATCAGCATTATCGCGCGCACCCGGGTTCGAAAGGACAGCGCGCCATCCGGCCGGAGAATTATCACATCACGCTGGTATTCCTGGGCAATTGCACCGGCGACCAACTGGCATCGTTATCTCATACCCTGGTCGCGGGCCAGCCGCCTTTCACATTGCGGCTGAGCACTATAGGTCCTTTTCCGGGCACGCCCGCCAGACTATTGGCCGCCCTGTTCGAACCCTGCGATGGTATCGGCAATCTGGTGGACGAGCTGACCCGTTCCCTGGAGCCCCTGGGCTTTCGCCCGGAGGAAAGGCGTTTTCACCCCCACGTGACCCTGGGAAAGAATCGCCGGCCGTCGGCAATGGAAGCAATACCCCTCGACCTCGAGGACGATCAGGGGCAGTTCGAAGTCAATTCATTCGCGCTTTACAAAAGTGAGCTTACGCCGGGAGGAAGCATCTACACGCCGCTGAAAATTTTCCCCCTGCCGCCACGTTCGCCGGGTCGCAGCCAGTGATTTTCCCACCGCTCCCGAAGACCGGCTATCAGTTGTTTGCATTCGTCGGCAAAAAGTGCCTCGGCGGCGCTTTCCGCCTGCAGGCGGACCAGTTGCCGCTCATCTTCGATCCGGTCGCGCAACGGTCGACACAGGGTTTCCCTTATATCGAGCAATCGGCGAACCACCAGCAGGTCCCGATCCCAGTTGAGATTACCGAACAGCGCCAGGACGTCCCTGCTGCGCGCCTGAATGTCGGGGTACCGGATATCGAGGTATTGCAACTGATGGCCGTGGTAACCCACATACCTTCGCCAGGCATCGAAGTCGGTTTCAAGCCGGGATGAAAAGGCGGTATAGAAACGGAGCGAGGCTTCCCGGTAGGTCTGGGTAATGCCGGCGAAAAGATCGGCTGTGGAGAACTGGGACGGTGAGCGGTGCCGGTCCCGGTGAATATGCTGCCGTATCCGGTCAATGGCGGCTTCGGACGCAACCAGAAAGGCGCGATGGGTCGGATTCCCCAGGCCAGAGGGTCCAGTCTCGCCAAGAAGATCACAGACTTCTTGAAAATCAAGCAGCTCCAAACTATTTCTTACAAGAAACTTTAATGTGCGGTGTATGACAGACGTGCTTGCCAGGGTAACAAAATCACTTGCTGTTCTCCCCAGAAGCGCGTCATTGGCCAGAAATACGTTTTCCTCGAGTGGTCTTAACAGATAATAAAGACCCCGCATCCGCTCGAGCGAGGCCAGCAGGCTCTCCACCTCTGCAGTGTCACCTTCGCTGATTCTTGTCAGGCTCTTTTTTATCCACCTGTATTCCCGCAGTGTTATGCGGTCGAATTCCTCCCTGACAAGCGGCATTTCGAAGCGAGGGATGCTCATTGCCAACCGCGCTTGACCACCGGTGTCTGTTGGCCACCGGGGGCCCGGGCCGCCCGGAAATTCTTATTGTTCACCCTGGCTGTATATTCTGGGGGCATCGCCGTGTGCTCCACTTTTGGCCTGTTCTTGGTACCATCGGTGCAAATAGTAAAGGTAAACGGCCCCGGATTGACCTTCGGAATGACCGAGCGGTAGATATGGGTTCACGAAAAGTCCTCGGGCTGACAATTCCCGACAACAATCACCGGCAAATCCGGGCACTCAGGCACCATCAAGGCCGACCCGCCATCCATGGCCACAAGATATGGGACAGCAGCTTGCTGCTTATGCACTACCTGAACAGGCGGCCGCCCCGCAAGGGCGCCAGGGTCCTGGAAGTGGGTTGTGGCTGGGGGCTCGCCGGCATTTTCTGCGCCCGCGCCTTTTCCGCCCGGGTCACGGCCATCGATGCCGATCCCGCCGTTTTCCCCTACGTTGAGGCCATTGCCGGTATAAACCGCATCAGCGTCGAGACCCGCCGACAAAGGCTTGAACGTATTACCACTGATCAGTTATCGGCATTCCACCTGATGGTGGCGTCTGATATCTGTTTCTGGGAATCCTTGGCAAACCCCCTGTTCAACCTTATCCGGCGGGCCCGCAAGGCCGGGGTCCCCCGTATTATTGTCACCGATCCCGGCAGGGCTCCGTTTTTTCGTCTCGCCGAGCGCTGCGAAAAGGCCTTCGATGCACAATACCGGGTCTGGCGGACACCGGGACGTTCCGGACTTGCCGGTTATGTACTGAACTGGGAGGCAGGTTAGGGCCGGTTGAGAATATCCCGGAGCGCCGGCTCCAGTTCGGGAAAGCGGAATCGGAACCTGGCTTGCAAGGCCTTGCGCGGATACACCTTCTGGCCCGATATCAGCAACTCTTCGGCCATTTGACCGTAAATCAGTTTCAATACCCAGCCCGGCGTCCTCATCACCGCCGGTCGGCGCAGGACCTTCGCCAGTGTCCTGGCAAAAGTCCGGTTGGTGACCACCCCCGGTGCAGTGCCGTTGACCGGCCCCGCCAGGTCCTTGCGACTGAAACAGTGCAGGATCATACCGACCAGGTCATCCCGGTGAATCCAGGACATCCATTGGCGACCGGAACCGATGGGCCCGCCCAGACCCCACTTGAACAGTGGCAGCAGCGAACCGAGGGCACCACCATTGGGCCCCAGGACAATGCCCGTGCGCAACAGGCAGACACGGGTACCCATGGCCTCGAAGCGCAGCGCCGCCTGCTCCCAGGCCGCACAGAGGTCATGGGAAAGGGAAGGATTGGCATTGCCGCTCTCGTCCAGAACCTCGCTGCCATGGGGACCGTAGTAACCGATGGCGGATCCGCTCACCAGCACCTCGGGCTTGTGCTCGACACCGGCGAAGTAATTAAAGAGATCCCGGGTGGTGCCGATGCGGCTGTCGAACAGTTCCCGGCGCTTTTCCGCCGTCCAGCGGCCGTCGGCGATGGGCTCCCCCGCCAGGTTGACGATAGCGGTCACGGGGACATCGTCGCCATCCAGTTCCTCGAGCCCACCTATGGGCCGGACCGCGGCAGGCAGCTTGGCCCCGGCGCGACCGGGATGCCGACTGAGCACGGTTACCCGGGCATCGGTCTCGGCCAGTTCGCGGCACAGGATTTCGCCAATAAACCCGGTGCCGCCGGTAATAAGCACGTGGGATTGGATTTCTGCCATTGTGCTCCCTATCCGCTAGTATTCCGGCAACTTGACGCCGGCGAAGTACTGTTCCAACTCCTCGCGGCCATGAATGGCACAGGCCGCATCCACCACGTCGCGGGTCAGATGGGGCGCAAAGCGCTCCATGAAATCGTACATATAACCGCGCAGGTAAGTCCCCCGCCGAAAGCCTATGCTGGTGACGCTGGCCTTGAACAGGTGGCTGGCATCCAGGGCCACCAGGTCTTTGTCTTCCTCCGGGTCGTAGGCCATGTGCGCCACGATACCGATACCGAGCCCCAGGCGCACATAGGTCTTGATGACATCAGCATCGGTGGCGGTAAAAACCACCCTGGGCACCAGGCCTTTGTCGTTAAAGGCCTCGTCGAGGCGGGAACGGCCGGTGAATCCGAAGACATAGGTAACGATCGGGTGCTCGGCCACCTCCTCGATGGTCAATTTCCTGCTTTCTGTCAGCGGATGGTCCCGGGGTACCAGAATGCAGCGGTTCCAGCGGTAACAGGGCATCATAAGCAGGTCGGTGAACAGCTCCAGTGCTTCGGTGGCAATGGCAAAATCGACGCTGCCGTCGGCGGCCATCTCGGATATCTGCAGGGGCGTGCCCTGATGCATGTGCAGGGCCACCCCCGGGTAGCGATCGATAAAGGATTCGATCACAGGCGGCAGCGCATAGCGCGCCTGGGTGTGGGTAGTGGCGATGGAAAGGCTGCCCCGGGCGGGATCGCTGTACTCCTGGGAGAGTTGTTTGATGCTGTCGATCTTGCGCAGCACGTCGCCGGCGATCTTGAGTATTTCCTCCCCTGCCGGGGTAACGCGCGTCAGGTGCTTGCCACTGCGGGAGAAAATCTCGACGCCCAGTTCGTCTTCCAGAAGACGGATCTGCTTGCTGATACCGGGCTGGGAAGTAAAGAGGCTTTGGGCGGTGGCCGAGACATTGAGCTCGTGACGGGCGACTTCCCAGATATAGCGCAGTTGCTGGAGTTTCATGGGCGCCTCTAGACGTTCTGGGTATAAAAATATAGAAAACTATTCTTTTCAAGCATAGAGTCTAATTGCTAGAGTTGCCAGCATCAAAATAACGGGAACCGGAAGCCTTGCCAGACCTACTGATGTACATACTCGCCGGGGCCGGGGTGGGCCTGGCCGTGGGTCTGACCGGTGTCGGCGGCGGTTCCCTGATGACGCCGCTGCTGATCCTGTTCGGCTTCCCCTACAATGTGGCCATCGGCACCGATTTACTCTACGCCGCCATTACCAAGTCCGGGGGAGTGCTGGCCCACGGTCGACAGAAAAGCATCCAGTGGTCACTGGTCAAGTACCTCGCCATTGGCAGCATTCCCGCCTCGATTGTTACCGCCTCAGTGCTCAGGACCGTATTCGGCGACCCCAGCGAATACCAGGAGCTGTTGACCCGCAGCCTCGGGGTCATGCTGGTGCTCACCGCCCTGGTGATCCTGCTCAAAGGCCTGCTGAGACGGGCCTCGGACCGGCCCCACGGCGCCATCGGGCTGTTTTTCCAGGAGCACGCCGCCGCCGTGACGACATTGGCGGGTATTTTTCTCGGCGTTTTTGTTACGCTCTCGTCGGTGGGCGCCGGCGCTTTCTGCGCCGCCCTGCTGATGGTGCTGTACCCCCGGCTGCCGGCCCTGCATGTGGTGGGCACGGATATCGCCCACGCCGTGCCCCTGACGCTGATCGCCGGCCTCGGTCATCTGCTTTTACTGGGCAACGTGGATTTTGTTTTGCTGGCTTCCCTCCTTATCGGTTCACTGCCGGCTATCCATTTCGGTACCCGGCTTGCCGCCTGGTTGCCCAGCCGGATATTGCAACCGCTGCTCGCCACCCTCCTGCTGGGCCTGGGCTTTCGCTTCGCCCTCGGATGATTGCCGGATTTCAGCCAGCGTAGGCAATGCCCGTGCCTGCCAGACCGCAATAGCCACCGGGATTTTTGGCCAGATATTGCTGATGGTAGGTTTCGGCATAGAAAAACGGAACATCCAGGGCGATTTCCGTGGTAATACTCAGGTAGCCGGCCTCCTCCAGCATTTGTTCGTAATGGTCCTTGCTGCGCTTTGCCGCGCTTAACTGCGCCTGGTTCGTACAATAGATCGCGGACCGGTATTGGGTACCGATATCGTTGCCCTGGCGCATACCCTGGGTGGGGTCGTGAGCCTCCCAGAAATGACCGAGCAGAGCATCCGTGCCGATGACAGCCGGGTCGTAGACCACCAGCACCACTTCCGTGTGTCCCGTCTGTCCGCTGCACACCTCTTCGTAAGTGGGGTTGGGCGTGTAACCGCCGGCATAACCGACGGCCGTGGTGTACACCCCCTCCAATTGCCAGAAAAGCTGCTCGGCGCCCCAGAAACAACCCATGCCCAGGACCAGCTGCTCCATACCTTCGGGAAACGGCGGCATGATGGGCCGCTCCGTCACATAATGCCGGTTCTCCACATCCAGGGGCTTATCGCGCCCGGGCAGGGCTGTATCCGGGGAGGGCAATTGGCGCTTCCGGGATTCGTTGAACATAAAACTCGCCTCCTGAACATCGATGACTGGCCGTTTGCGGGCTTGCCCCGACCAGCGTTAGCCAATGAAAAGTATAGTCCCCATACCCGGCAGGGAACAGGTGGCATACCTCCCCAGCCGGGACACTAAAATTCGATGACCGCGCCTTTTTCCGGCATCCGGGCCTCGATTTCCAACTCCTCGCGCATACGCCTCGCCAGTGCGCTCATGCTGTCGGGCTCACCGTGCACCAGGTAAAAAGCGGGCCTGCCCCGAAAGCCGCCGGCCCATTCAAGGAGTTGCCTCTGGCCGGCGTGGGCGGAAAAGCCGCCCAGGGTGTGGATGGTCGCATTCACCGCCACCGTGTGCTGAAACAGCCGCACCCGCCGGTCGCCATCCACCAGCGCCCGTCCCAGGGTTCCCCGGGCCTGGAAACCGACGATTACCACATGGCTGGAATGGCGCCAGAGGTTGTGCCTTAAGTGATGGAGGATACGCCCGCCCGTGCACATGCCGCTACCGGCAATGATGATGGCACCGCCGCGAAAACGATTAATGGCCATGGAATCCTCGACGGATTCGGTGACCCTCAGGATGGGCAGGAACTTATAGAGATCATCGGCGCCTTCGGCCGCCATGCTCGACACATCGTCTTTGTTCAGTTGTTCCAGGGAGCGGGAGTAGACATCGGTCACTGCATGGCCCATGGGCGTATCGAGAAAGACCTGCCATCCCTCCAGGGTGCCCTGATGATAGAGCTGTCCCAGGTGGAACAACAGCTCCTGGGTGCGACCCACGGCAAAGGCGGGTATCAGGATATTGCCGCCCCGTTTTGCCGCCTCGGCGAGTATATGCCGGAATTCCGCCAGGGTTTCCGCCATGTCCCGGTGGTTCCGGTCACCGTAGGTGGATTCCATAAGCACCACGTCGGCACGGGCCGGATGCTCCCAACGGCGCATCAGTGCCGTTTCCGGATTGCCCAGGTCGCCGGAAAAGACCAGGACCCTGTCTTGACCCTGTCCGGCAACGGTCAATTCGACGATGGCTGCGCCCAGGATATGGCCGGCATCGAAAAAACGCACCTGTATCCAGGGGGCCACCTCAACTTGCCGGTGATAATCGACGGGCCGGCACAAGGCCAGGACACGGGCCACGTCCTCGGGCTGGTAAAGCGGCTCCCGAAGCCCGCCATCGTGCTCGTCTGCTTCCTGCCGCTCCCGCCAATAGATACGAGCGGCATCCTCCAGCAGGATGCCCAGCAGATGTCTCGTTCCGCTGGTGCAGTAGATGGGGCCCCGGTAACCCAGGTGCACCAGTCGCGGCAGCATCCCCGAGTGGTCCAGGTGGGCATGGGAAAGCACCACCGCGTCCAGGGAGGCAGGGTCGAAGGGAAAGTCACCGGTATCCCCGACCTCTTCGGCATCAACTCCCTGGTGCATGCCGCAATCCAGGAGAACGCGTCGATCGCCCGCCTCGAGCAGGTAGCAAGACCCGGTTACCTCTCGTGCGGCTCCGAGAAAGTGCAGCTTGTTGGTCATGGTTTCCTGTCCTTATAAAAAAACAGCCGGCTCCAACGGGGACGAAAGCGTCGGACCCGCGCCTTAAGTTCGGCTCCCGCGGCCCGGTCGCCGCCGTAGCGACAGCGTTCGTAGGCCTCGGTGATGCCTTTCACCGGTTCGACAATGGCGGGTTCGCGCACGGCTACCCGGCGGGCGAAATCTCCCGGCGCCTCGCCGGGCTCCCTGGCCAGGCCGATACCGGCGAGGCGGTCGCAGAAATGACGGTACCAGCGATCCTCGACCCTGGTGAAGGCCGGCCGTGCCTGCACGAAGCACCAGGCCAGCACCGGCAGCAGGGCGAGACCGGCACCGGCGAGCAGGAACAACGCGATGCGCCAGGGCTCGACCCGGCCCAGAAGGTCGCCAAGTAGTGATTGTTGCTGCTCCCGGTAGCCCAGCACCCACTTGGTCCAGAGGTAGTCGAGATAATCCAGGCGCAGACGCAGCGTGTTGAGCCAGGCGACACTTCGGAATCGCTCCAGGGACAGAGGGCTTGCCGAAAACAGGCCCTCCTCCCCTTCCAGGACATCCACCACACTGCGCTCGATACGCTCGGGCGCCACTGCCACCGTCGGATCCACCCGCACCCAGCCGCTCCCTTCCAGCCAGACCTCTGCCCATGCATGGGCATCGTACTGGCGCACGATCAGGTAATTTTCGGCGCGATGGTGTTCCCCACCCTGGTACCCCACCACCACCCGGGCCGGCACGCCGGCGGCACGCATGAAAAAGGCGAAGGCCGAGGCGAAATGTTCGCAGTACCCCCTGCGCGAGTCCCAGAGAAACTCGTCGACGCTGTGTTGACCCAGGGCCGGGGGATTGAGGGTATAGAAAAAATCCCGGCGAAAAGTGTCCAGAACCCGCCGGACCAGTGCCTCCGTATCGTCCGCCTCGGCCGCCCATTGCCGGGCGATGCGCTGTGTCCTCGGGTTGTAACCGGCCGGCAGATGGGTTTCGACCCTTCTGCGCAGGGGCGACAGGGAGTCGCTCGCATCGGGACGGGCCTGCCAAGAGCGTACCCGATAGGCTGTTTCGGAGACCACCGGCTCCCGGCGCACGAGACTGTAGTTTCTGGTCACCCCCGTCCCGGCGGTCAATGGCTGGGGGATCGGCAATGAATATAGCCAGTGTTGCTGCGTGGGCTCCAGAGTGACCCGGTAAGCCACGGAGGTGCCGGTCCCCCATTGTCCGGCGAGCCAGTGCGGCGGTGCCTCGCCGTGCATATGGATATTGTCCCGCGCGTAAGTCCAACTCTCCCACTGCGACCACGTCCGGCCATCGAATCGGGAGAGGACGAGACCGCGCCAGTATAAGCGCCGTCGAGGCGGAACGTCGTCGGCGAATTCGACCCGGAAGGCCACCTCCGCCGAACGCCCCAACTGGGTGATATCGCCCGGTGACAGGGTATCGCTCATGCCGGTGGTGCCACTCTCCCGCTGCATCGGGACGGACCACAGCGGCGGCAGGCGAGGCATCACCAGGAAAAGTACCAGCATCAGTGGCAATGCCTGCCCCAGAAGCATCGCCCCGGTCATTGCCGGTCGAAAGTGCCGATGGTGCAGGTCGGTCTGGTGAATCCCCGCCAGGCCGGCGGTCACCGCCGCCAGGGCAAACAGCACGATGGCAGCCGTGACCAGGCTCTGGTCGAACAGGCACAGGCTGACGGCAACGAAAAAACCCAGGTAGACCACAATAAGCGCGTCGCGCTTATCACGCATTTCCAGTAGCTTCAGGGCATATGCCGCCACCAGCATGGCGACCATGGGCTCGAGGCCGTAGAGCCGCCCGTAGACCAGAACCAAGCCGGCCAGGCACAGACAGAGCAGGGCGAACTTTACCCACCGGCCAGGATAGTGCCAGGCGCCGCGAAATATCTGGACACGCCAGGCCACGGCCACGGCCGCGGCGACGCTGATCCATGGCGGCAGATGACCCGTGTGGGGCAATACCGACGCGACAAAGGCGATCAGCAGCCACAGGCTGCCGTACCGGGGCAATTGTCGGATTGCCGTCACGACCCCGCCTCCGGGTCGATCTCGTGGAGAGCCAGGCTTTCCAGCAGCCGGTCCCGGTGAGCGTCTCCCCTGTCCGGCGGCCACTCCAGGCCGGGCAGCCGCAGGCCGTAGGGGGCATGTCCGGAAGCCGCCTCCAGGACCCAGTGGCAGAGGCGCGACAGGCGCGCCTCACGGTCGAGGCCGGGGAAGGCGTACCAATCGATCCAGAGTTTGTCGGCGGCCGGGTCGCTGAACTGCTTACTGAACATGCCCCTTCCCTGCGCATAGGCCTTCCAGGCCACCCGGTGGAGGGAATCCCCGAGCCGATACCTGGCCAGCCCCCGAAATTCTTCGGCGCCCTCTTCCGCCTGGAGCGGACCTTCGTCGCGGGCCGGTACGCCGGTGGCTATCGGGTGACCCGGCAGCGGCCGGGGATAGACCAGCCCCGAGCAACTGGGCCGGATATGGGTCCAGACCCGGAACAGGCCCAGGGGATAACGGCTCTCGATGGTCAGGCGACCCGGAACCAGACGGCCTCGCCGCGGCGCCGGCACATGCAGGGAGACACGCGCCTCCTCACTGGCCAGGGCGGCGGTAACCGGCTCGCCGCCCGCGAACCACAGAACGATATTGTCCCGGTGGCGGGACCCGGCCTGACACAGGCTCAGATCCACCCGGGCTTTGTCCCCGGCAAACGCCGGCCATACCCTTGCCACGGTGATCGCCAGACCCGACAGGTTGGCGTAACTGTGGAACATGGTGACCACGAAGACCGCGACCAGCAGGGCCGCGAACCCGTAGACCAGATTATTCTCGTAATTGGTGGCCATCAGCCAGAGTACGGCTATCAGCAGCAGGTAACCGAAACCGGCCCGGGAGGGGAAGATAAAAATGCGCCGCCGGTCCAGGCGACTTGTTTTTTCCGGCGGTATGCGCCGGGCCACCCAACGCCAGTAGCGCCGCCGAACCCCCTCCCGAAGGCCGGCCATGGCACTCACTCGCCGGCTCCGGAGGCAGATCCTGACCACGCCAGGCCCGCCAGTCGACAACCCGCGTTGGCCTCAGAGAACATCCACGGCATTCAGCACCTGCTCCACCCGGCCTTCCCCGGTGGCGGTGACCCCGGCCCCCTGCAGGCGATGGCCGGCGACCGCGGGGAATACCGCCTGGACGTCCTCCGGAACCACATAGTGACGGCCCGCGATCATGGCCCAGGCCCGCGCACACTGCAGCAATGCAAGGCCCGCCCTCGGTGAAAGGCCGTGCTCGAACTCCCCCTGAGTCCGGGTGTACTGGATCAGCCGCTGCAGATAATCAATGATGGCCTCGGAGGCCGTGATCCGGGACACCGCATGCTGGAAATGCTGGAGCTGTTCCGCGGAGAGGCAGGGACTTATCCGGTCCAGGAGACGCCTCGGATCGCCGCCTTCAAGAAGACGCCGCTCGGCGGCGGGGTCCGGATAACCCAGGGAAAGACACGCTGTAAAACGATCCTGTTGGGACTCGGGCAAAGGAAAGGTCCCCGCCTGGGTGACCGGATTCTGGGTGGCAATGACGAAAAAGGGCCTGGGCAGCGGCCGGGTTTCCCCTTCCACCGTGGCCTGGCCTTCGGCCATGGCCTCCAGCAGTGCGCTCTGGGTCTTGGGTGTTGTCCGGTTGATTTCATCGGCGAGCAGCAGTTGGCTGAAAACAGGCCCCGGATGAAAACGGAACTCGCCGGAATTCCGCTCGTAGACGGAAATGCCCAGAATATCCGCCGGCAACAGGTCACTGGTGAACTGGATACGGCTGAAACTGAGGCCCAGGGCCCGTGCCAGCCCCTGGGCGAGTGTGGTTTTGCCCATGCCGGGCAAATCTTCGATCAGCAGGTGTCCCCGGGCCAGGAGGCAGGCCAGGGCAAGGCGAATCTGGTCTTCCTTGCCCAGCAATACCGTGGCCACCGCCTGGACAATGGTGTCCATGACCTTGCGGGTGTTGTGCACGGGGACATTCAAAGCGAATCCAGCCCTCTGGCCAGGTCGGCCTGGATGTCGGCGATGTCCTCGAGGCCCACCGCCACCCGGATCAGGTTCTCGGTGATACCGGCACTGGCCTTCTCCTCGTCGGAAAGCCGGCCGTGGGTGGTGGTGGCGGGATGAACGATAGTCGTTTTGACGTCCCCCAGGTTGGCGGTGAGGGACAACAGCCGGGTACTGTCAATGACCCGCCAGGCCGACTCCCGTCCGCCTTTTACCCTGAATGAGAGAACACCGCCGAAGGCACGCTGCTGACGGGCGGCGAGGTCGTGGCCCGGATGATCGGGCAGACCTCCGTAAAACACCGACTCCACCGCCGGTTGCTCGCGCAGCCAGCGGGCCAAGGCCAGGGCGTTGGTGGAATGGGCCTCCATGCGCAGGCGCAGGGTCTCCAGCCCCTTGATAAAAACCCAGGCGTTGAAGGGGCTCATTGTCGGGCCGGCAGTACGCAGAAAGGTGAGAACATCCTGCATGGGCTCCGCATCACCCAGCACCACGCCGCCCAGGCAGCGGCCCTGCCCGTCCAGGTACTTGGTGGCCGAGTGCACCACGAAGTCGGCACCGAACTCGAAGGGCCTCTGCAGGGCGGGGGTGCAGAAGCAGTTGTCCACCGCCAGGCGTGCGCCGTTTTCATGGGCCAGGTCCGCAAGCGCCCGCAAATCCGCCACTTCGGACAGGGGGTTGGAGGGAGTCTCGAGAAAGAGCAGTTTTGTCTCGGGGCGCAGTGCTTCCCGCCAGGCGGCCGGCTCCGACAGGGGCACAAAGGTGGTCTCGACACCGAATTTGGACAGGTGCTTGGCGAACAGGTTGACGGTGGTGCCGAATACGTCCCGGGAACAGATCAGGTGGTCACCGGCCTTGAGCTGCGCCATGGCAAGGCTAAGGATGGCGGACATGCCGGACGCTGTCGCCACCGCCTTCTCCGCGCCTTCCAGGGCGGCGATGCGCTCCTCGAACGTGCGCACCGTGGGATTGGTGTAGCGGGAATAAACGTTGCCCGGCTCGTCACCGCTAAAACGGGCAGCGGCCTCGGCGGCACTGGCGAATACATAACTGGAGGTGGGAAATATCGCCTCGGCGTGTTCCCCTTCCTGGGTCCGGTGCTGGCCGGCGCGAATCGCCAGGGTATCGAGACCGGCACCGGCCAGGGGGTCGTCCCGTTCCTTGTCGTTCATCAGTTACTCCCTGCATCGGCGTTGTGCAGTCCTACCACTTCCGACACGGCCCTGGCCTCGCGGGCCATCTTGGCCGAATCATTACGGGCCGCCGCCAGTTTGTCCAGGTACGCCCTGTCCACGTCCCCGGTAATGTACTTCCCGTCGAACACGGCGCAGTCAAAACGCTGAATACTCCGGTTGCCCTCCCGGGCACTCTCGACCAGGTCCTCCAGTTCCTGGTAAGCGAGCCAGTCGGCGCCGATCACTTCGGCGATCTCATCAACCGTGCGATTGTGGGCCACCAGTTCCTCCGCCGATGGCATGTCGATGCCGTAGACATTGGGGAAGCGAACCGGCGGTGCCGCCGAGGCCATGTAGACCTTGCGGGCACCGGCATCCCTGGCCATCTGGATGATTTCGCCGGAAGTGGTCCCGCGGACGATGGAGTCGTCCACGAGCATGACATTCTTTCCCTGGAATTCCAGGCGAATGGGGTTGAGCTTCTGGCGCACGGAGCGCTTGCGCTGCTTCTGCCCGGGCATGATAAAGGTGCGGCCGATGTAGCGGTTCTTCATGAACCCCTCGCGGAACTTGACACCCAATACCTCTGCCATCGACTGGGCCGAGACACGGCTGGTGTCGGGTACCGGGATCACCACGTCGATATCGTGGTCCGGCCGCTGGGCCAGGATGCGTTCCGCCAGCTTCTCGCCCATGCGCAAACGGGCCTTGTAGACGGCGATGTTATCGATAATGGAGTCGGGTCGGGCGAAATACACCTGCTCGAAAATGCATGGCGACAGTTCCGGTCGATCGGCGCACTGTGCGCTGTGAAAGTTACCCTCGGCGTCAATATAGATGGCCTCCCCCGGGGCCACATCCCGCTCCACCTCGAAACCGAGCACATCGAGGGCGACGCTTTCCGACGCCACCATGTACTCCTTGCCAGCGGGCGTCTCGCGCCTGCCGACGATAAGGGGGCGGATCCCGTGGGGATCGCGGAAAGCAAAGACGCCGTAGTCGGCGATCATCCCCACCGCGGCATAGGCCCCGCGACAGCGTCGGTGGACACGGCGGATGGTGGCAAAAATATCCGTGGCCTCGGGTTTCATCTTGCGCTGGAGCTGAAGCTCGTGGGCGAAGATATTGAGCAACACTTCGGAATCCGAATCCGTATTGACATGGCGCAGATCCGTCCTGAAAAGATGCTCCATCAGGGCATCCGAGTTGGTCAGGTTGCCGTTGTGGGCCATGCAGATGCCGTAGGGCGAATTAACGTAAAACGGCTGGGCCAGGGCCGGACCGGAACTGCCCGCCGTGGGATAGCGCACATGGCCGATACCCATGTTGCCTTCGAGGCGTTCCATGTGCCGGGTATGGAAAACATCCCGCACCAGTCCGACGTCCTTGCGCTGATGGATGCGTCCGTCCTTGCAAGTCATGATGCCGGCGGCGTCCTGGCCCCGGTGCTGCAACATGGTCAGGGCATCGTAAAGACGCAGGTTGACTTCACTTTTGCCGACGATGCCTACCACACCACACATAAATTCATTACCTTAGAAAAGAGATTGGAAAAAGTCCGCCAGGACGACGCCCATCTGCCGCACTTCGTCCTCGAAGCGCTGGAACCAGGGTATCAGAAGTGATTCGTTCCACCATCGATCCTGTTCAACCGGGAGAATGCCGGGCAACACAATGAGCAGTACCGTGACCACGACGACGCCGCGCACCCCGCCGAATATCATGCCCAGCAGTCGGTCCGTACCGGATAAACCGGTGGCATCCACCAACTGACCCAGCAGGTAGTTGACCAGGCCACCCACCAGCAGGACAGCGACGAAGAGGATCAGCCAGGCCGCCATCAGCCGCAGCGAAGGGGCCTCGATAAGGTCGGTGAGCCACAGGCCCAGTTGCTGGTGAAATACCATGGCAACAATAAACGCCGCCAGCCACACGGCCAGGGACATGGCTTCCCGGACGAAACCCCGCATAAGGCTGATAGCAACGGAGACACCCAGAATCGCCAGTATTGCCCAGTCTGCCCAGTTCATGCTCGGCCCCTGTGGCCTCGTGTCGTGGAAGGAATTTTACCAGAGTTACCGGGCGCGGTCAGGGTTCATAGGACAGGACCAGGGCATCGACGTCAAAGTCGCGATCGATCGCCCGTTTTTCGTCCAGGGCCCGTTGCCTGTCGATTTTGGGTCCCACGTAAACCCGGTACACCCTGTCGCCGCCGGGGCGGGCGGAACGAATGAAGGCCTTGTAGCCGGCATCCAGCAGTCTGTCTTCCAGATCCCGGGCCCCGTCCTGCTCCTTGAAGCTGCCCACCTGAAGGACCCAGGCGGCGGGGATACCCTCCCCGGTAAGACGTGGCGATGCCTTAACATCGGGCTCTTCCTGGCCGGCGGCATCTTTCGGATCGGTGGGCTGAAAGGACTCCTCCGGCGGCACCGGAGGCTCGATGTTATCGGGCCTCTCCGGTTCGGCAATCCGGGCCGGCGCGATATCGGGCGCCGGCGGTATCTGGCTGGTCCTGTCCACCTGGCGTTGAGGATCCAGATCCAGGAGCATGGGCAGGAACACCATCACAAGCGCGATCAGCACCACAATGCCCACCAGACGTTGCTTGAAGCCCCTGTTCATGGCGAAAGAATCTCCTTGCGCGCCTCCGTGGACGCCTCCATGGTCGCTATGGCCGCCCCGACCGTGTGGAAGGAACCGCAGACCACGACGAGATCGTCCGGTCGGCTTTCCTCCAGGGCCCTGGACAAGGCTTCCGCCACCGTCGCGCAGGTGCTCACCGAACCGCCTGCATTATATATCATGGCAGCCAGTTCCCCGGCCGGGCACGCCCGGGGGTTATCGGCAAGTTCGCCCAGATACCAGTGATCGATGGCGGAACTGAGTGCCGTCACGAAACCGGCACGGTCCTTGTCCGCCATGAGGGCGGCAACGGCAACGACCCTCCCCTCTTCGGCAGCCAGCCGTTTGGCCAGATAGGCGGCAGCGGCGGGATTATGGGCGACATCCAGCACCAATCGCCGCCCCGCCACAACAAGACGCTGGAATCTTCCGGCCAGGGAAACCCGGGCAAAGATATCGGCAACGACGGCGGCCGGCGGCAAGGCGCCAAGAATCAGCGCGGCCTGCAATGCCGCTACCGCGCTTTCCACCGGCAAATCGGGGCCGGGCAAGCCGGCAAGTGCCAGGGGTTGCCCCCGCGGATCGCACAACCAGACATCGATGCTCGCCGGGTTGTCTCCCCCGCCCGCCTTTATTTCATAACCGAAATCTTCGCCCAGTCGATTACTGGTGGCGTCGAGCTCGCCCAGCCGGTCCAGTAAGGAGGCGGGTGGGTTGGGATCGGCGCAAACGACCCTGCCACCGGGGCGGACGATTCCCGCCTTTTCCAGCGCAATAGCCTCCCGGTCCTGTCCGAGCCACTGGCTGTGGTCCACGTCGATGGCAGTGATCACTGCCAGGTCCGCATCCACCAGGTTCACGGCATCGAGCCTCCCGCCCAGCCCCACCTCCAGGACAGCCACATCGAGGTCGGCTTCCGCCATAAGCAGCAGTGCTGCCAGGGTTCCTGTTTCGAAATAGGTCAGGGAGGTATCGCCGCGGGCCGCCTCTATACGCTCGAAAGCATCTACCAGGTCCGTATCCCCGACCTCGGCACCGTCGATACGTATTCGCTCGTTATAGACGCTGATATGGGGAGATGTATAGACGCCGGTACGCCACCCCGAGGCCCTCGACAACGCCTCGAGAACCCGGACAAAAGAACCCTTGCCATTGGTGCCGGCCACAGACACCACCCACGGCGCGGGTGCCGGCAGTTGAAGGCGCCCGGCCACATCCGCGATACGTGACAACCCCAGCTCGATCTCGCGGGGGTGGCGGGTCTCCAGCAGCGCCAACCACTGGTCAAGTGACCGTTTCTGCATTCTCCGCTTCTTCATTCAGGGCGTGGCCGGTCAACTTGCTCAACAGGCGCGCCACCGTGTCGCGCATATCCTTGCGATGCACGATCATATCAATGGCACCGTGCTCGAGTAGGAATTCGCTGCGCTGGAAGCCCTTGGGCAACTTCTGCCGAATGGTCTGTTCGATGATATTGGGCCCGGCAAAGCCGGCCCGGGCACCCGGCTCGGCAATATTAATATCACCGAGCATTGCCAGACTCGCCGAAACGCCGCCATAGACGGGATCGGTCATTACCGAAACATAGGGTATACCCTCGGCTTTGAGGCGCTCCAGAATGGCGCTGGTCTTGGCCATCTGCATGAGGGAAATCAGCGCCTCCTGCATGCGCGCTCCGCCAGTGGCGGAAAAACAGATCAGGGGGATCCGGTGTTCGAGAGACACCCTGGCTGCCCGGGTAAAACGTTCACCCACCGCGTAGCCCATGGAACCACCGTGGAAGGCAAACTCGAAAACCGTCGCCACCAGCGGCAGGCCCCTGACGCTGCCGCGCATGGCAATCAGGGCATCCTTTTCGCCGGTTTGTTTCTGGGCGGAACTGAGCCTGTCTTTGTACTTCTTGACATCCTTGAATTTGAGGCGGTCCACGGGAACCACGTCCGAAGCGATCTCCTCGCGATCACCGGGATCCAGAAAAATATCGAGACGGCGACGGGCGCCAATGCGGATATGGTGATCGCACTTGGGACAAACATCCGCATTTTTCTCCAGCTCGGGCCGGTAGAGGGGCGAACTGCACCGCGGGCACTTGTGCCAGAGACCTTCTGGCACAGTGGTGGATTTCCTGGTTCTGATCCCAGGACCTTTTCTGATTCTATCGAGCCAACTCATTGAAAGTCCCGTATTGGTTTTTTCGGAAGTCTATCATCGATGCCCGTCGCTCTCAGCCCCTGCCGGCGGCGCCAATGAAGCGCTGCATCCTGCCCGCATCCTTGATGCCGGGTGAGGTCTCGACACCACCGCTCACGTCGACGGCGTAGGGGGCCAGGCGCCGTATCGCGTCACCGACATTATCCTCATTCAGGCCACCGGCAAGGATCCAGGGCACGTCGACCAGATTGTTCAGAAGCGACCAATCGAACGACTGGCCGGTACCCCCGTATAAATCCGGGTGCCAGGCGTCGAAAAGAAAGCCGGCGGCACGGGGATAACGGCGCATCTGAGCGCCCAGGTCCAGGTCCTCCCGGACCCGGATAGCCTTGATATAAGGGCGCCTGAAACTTTCGCAAAAATCGCCGTCCTCGTCGCCGTGAAACTGCAGTAACTGTGGTCGCACGCGGTCCAGAACCTCATCGATGGCCGATTTCCCGGCATTGACAAAGAGCGCGACCGTGGTCACGAAAGGCCCGACTGCGGCTGCGATAGACACCGCGGTCTCGGTATCGATACAGCGGGGGCTGCTCCCGTAAAAGACCATACCGATGGCATCGGCACCTGCCCGGGACGCGGCGACGGCATCCTCGACACGGGTAATACCGCATATTTTAACTCTGGTTCTGGTCACGACTCTCCACAGACCGGACTTACGATGGGGGCGGATTTTAGCAGAAAGTGGCGCCCTGCAACGGTTCCGGGACAAAATAGGGGCCGGGAATCTGGGCGGGCAGGCCGAGCTCGTGGGCATACCCGACAGAAACCAGGTACAGGCCGGCGGCCGGCGCGGTCACCTCCGCCTTTGTCCGGTCTCTGGCCTCGACAAGCCGGGCCAGCCAGTCGCCGGAGCGCTCACCGGCGCCAACGGCTATCAGTGCGCCGGCAATGTTGCGCACCATATGGTGTAGAAAGGCATTAGCCGTAATCTCTATGATCACCAGGCTCTGCCGCCGCCAGACGGTGACGGCGTCGACCCGGCGGAAAGGGGAAACGGACTGGCATCCCGCCGCCCGGAAGGAGGAGAAATCCTGTTCGCCGAGCAGGACCTGAGCCGCCCTGTGCATGGCGTCGGCATCCAGAGACTTGCGCCGCCAGGTTACCAGACCGGAAAAGAGCGCCGGCCGGGCCGGCTCGTTGGCGATGACATACCGGTACGTCCGGGTCCGTGCGGAAAAACGGGCATGAAAATCGTCGCCTACCCGACACACCCAGTGCAAGCGGATCCCGTCGGGCAGGTTGGCATTGGCGCCGAGACGCCAGTTTCGGGGTTCCCGCAGGGCGCGGCTATCGAAATGGATGATCTGGTTGGTGGCGTGGACGCCGGTATCGGTGCGACCGGCGCAGGCAACCTGGACTGTCTCGTTGGCGACCTGCGACAGGGCCGCCTCCACGGGAGTCTGGACATCCGGGCTATGGGGTTGACGCTGCCAGCCGCAGTAAAGGCCGCCGTGGTATTCAACGGCGGCGGCAAAGCGCCCGACGCCCTCGGGCAGGGACCTGTCCGGAGGAATCAGGCAATTGGGTTGATATTGCCACTGGTCCCTGTCCGGCAAGCTCACTCCAGCGTATCGAGAAGTTTCCGGGCCTTTTCCTGTTGCTCGTCGCTGCCCTTTTCGGCCACTTCGGAAAGAATCTCCCGGGCCCCCTCGGCGTCCCCCATATCGATATAGGCTTCCGCCAGTTCAAGCTGGGTGGAGAATTCGTCGGTGTCCCCGAGCAGGTCCAGTTCGTCGTCCAGGTCCAGGGAATCGCCGGAACTTCCGGTTTCGACAACCGCCGAGCCGTCTTCGAGGTTCTGTTCGAGCCAGTCTTCGCTGTCGCCCCCGGTCGAGGCTTCGACACTCTCGCCGGTGGAAATCGAGTCGTCCAACTCGAACTCCGACAGGTCGATATCGAATTCTTCACCCGGGTCTTCGGAAAGGTCCTGGTCCGCAACACCTTCAAAACCGGCAAGGAGGTCGTCGTCAGCCTCCGTATCGGAAGAACCCGCTCCGACATCCGGGCTGCCCGGGACCTGTAATTTCTCCAGGGCATCGTCTTCCTCGATGGCCTCTTCCACAGACTCCGCGTCAGGCTCCGTGGCGTGCTCCTCGATTTCCCGGAGATCGGCCGCGAGACCGAGACTCTCATCGGTCGGCTCCTCTGTCTGTTCCTCAGTGCCCGGCAGTTCGCTGGCCGGGGCCTGAAGGTTTTCCCGTTCGATATCGTCTTCCGGCCCCCCGGGCAGCGAAGCTTCGTCATCCTCCTCAGTCGTGTCGGCCGCGAGACTCTCGGTCATTTCGTCACCGACAACCGTCTCGTCACCTTCCTCGACTGCCTCAACGGCGGCGGGTTCCTGCTCGCCGGCGCTGGCCGTCAGTTCCGCCCGAAACTCGTCCGCCCGCCGTTCGGCTTCGTCGTCGCCCAGCGCGCTGAGGGCAGGACGATGCTCATCGAACGCATCGAGATTGTCCTGGGCCACGAACAATTCGAGCTTTTTGAGGTGCAGATCGACATTGCCCGGTTCCTTCTCCAGGGCGTTGTCCAGCAGCCGCCTGGCTTCGTCATAGTTGCCGAGCGAGATGTAAATATCCGCCTCGTTAAGGGCATCGACCTGCTCCTCTTCGCTCAGTTCCAGTTCCGGGCTCGCGGATTCACTTTCGTCCCTATCGATATCGAAAAGATGATCGTCCTCGGCCAGTTCGATTTCGTCCAGTGATTCGACCCGCTGGCCACTGTCCCGCGGCGGCTCGAACTCGTCGGGCATGGGAGCTTCATCGCCGACCGGCTCCACGGCTTCGGAAAACAACTGCTCACCAGCCTCGTCCCTTTTGCGCTTCCAGATCAGCGCACCGGCCACGACAGCCGCCAGCAACACCAAAAACCCCAGCCCGTAGAGCAAAAGGCCCCAGGGCCCTCCGCCACGATCGTCCTGCGCCGGCCGGGTTTCCTCGGGAGCCGCCTGGGCTGCAGTGGATTCGGCATCCTGTTCCTGGGGGCCTGGCGCGGGTTCTTCTTTCCCGCCCTCATCGGCCGGTGCTGTTTCGGCCTCGCTCCGGGCCGCGCCCTGTGCTGCCAGCTGGCTGGCCCGCAAGCCTTCGTCATTGAGTTCCACCAGGCGCTGCATGGTGCTCAACTGTTCCTCAAGCTTGCCCAGGCGCTCCTTCAACTCGGCGTTTTCGCGCTGCGTTTTTTCCAGTTCCTCCTGAATCTGATCGATTTCACCGGCCATGCGGGCGCCGCCGCCACCGCCGGTACCGGTGCCGACCGCGGCACCGCCTGAAGCCGTACCACTGTCATCGGCAGCCGACAATTGCAGCCGACCTTCGGCCGGCGCTTCGGTGCCGGTGGGCGCCGGGCTTCGGGGCGAAGCACTGAGCGGCTGGCCCGTGGCGGGGGTATCCTCGCCGGTGTCGCGGCGGGCGAGCATACGTTCCCTGACCCGCCGGGCATCGGCTTCCGCGATCCGGGTGTTTTCGGGCAGGCGGAGCACATGGCCCCGGCGAAGCATGTTGAGGTCGCCGTTGATAAAGGCGTTGGGGTTGAGCCGCTCGATAGCCGCCATCTTCTGGTAGACGGTGGCATCGGTGCCATTCAGGTTACTCGCGATCTTCCAGAGGGTATCGCCGGCTCTGACACGATATTCCGCACCGGCGGTTGACCTTGCGCCCGGATCAGCCGTTTTAGCCGCAGCCCGGCCCGAGGCTTGACGCTCAGGGCCCGTCGCTGCGGCTTCGACCTTTCCCTCGTCTTCTCCGGCGAAGAGGGGTAGATCCAGAAGAACCGTATACTCGCGCAGCAGACGTCCCGACGGCCACTGGGCCTCGACCAGGAAGTCCAGATAGGGTTCCCGGATCGGGTCCCGGCTGGTGACACGAATCACCGGCCCCCCAGGCGCGTTGAAGTCAATGTTGAAGTTCAGGGCGGTCAGCAGAAATTCCCGCGCCACCCCGGCGCGCTGGAAATCTTCCGGCGACGCCAGTCCCACGAGCAGTTCCCCCTGGCTGAGATCGCCCGGGTTGAGAATTTCGATTTCCGCGTCCAGGGGTTCGTTGAGGGCGGAATTGAGTTCGATTTCACCCAATCCCAGAGCCGACACCCAGCCGGAAAAAACCAGTGCCAGGCCGCCAACCAGCCGTGGAAAATAGCGCAAAGCCATAATTCGTTCCCTTTTATTGTCCTTGCGGAGCGAGGGGGATGCTGCCCTGCCTTTGTTTTCTTGACTACGCATCCAGTCGCCAGGTCGCACAAGTATTTCTGATTAATAACGGCATGGCAACCACCGGCACGGAATTTGGCTCCACTGCCGGTGGGTTTTTGCCCTTATTTCATGATGTTGCGCACACTTCCCGGAACTGACCCGGGGAATCAGCCTTCCAGGAGGATATTCAGCATCCGCCGCAGGGGTTCGGCGGCGCCCCAGAGCAGCTGATCCCCGACGGTAAAGGCCGAGAGGTACTCCGGCCCCATGTGCATCTTGCGCAGACGACCCACGGGAATTTCCAGCTTGCCGGTCACCGCCGCCGGCGTCAGAGCCGTCAGGGTGTCGTCCTTACGGTTGGGCACAACCTTGACCCAGTCGTTGGCTTCGCCGACGATCGCTTCGATCTCGTCCATGGGCACGTCTTGGGTGAGCTTCAGCGTCAGGGCCTGGCTGTGGCTGCGCATGGCGCCGACACGCACGCAGATGCCGTCCAGGGGGATGGGTTTGTCGGCTCGGCCGAGAATCTTGTTGGTCTCGGCATAGGCTTTCCACTCCTCGCGGCTCTGGCCCTTTTCCACTTCGGTGTCGATCCAGGGCAGGAGGCTGCCGGCCAGCGGATACCCGAAATGTTCGGTGGGAAAGGCCCCGTCGCGCATGGTGGTGGTGACCTGATGATCAATGTCCAGGATGGCACTGGCCGGGTCGTCCAGAAGGCCGGAGACGCCGCCCTGCAGGGCTCCCATCTGGTTGAGCAGCTCGCGCATATGCTGGGCACCGGAACCGGAGGCCGCCTGGTAGGTCATGGCGGAGCCCCACTCCACCAGACCGGCATTGAACAGGCCGCCCAGGCCCATCAACATCAGGCTGACAGTGCAGTTGCCGCCGACGAAATTCTTGATGCCCCTTGCCAGCCCGTCGCGAATAACATTGAGGTTGACCGGGTCCAGGACGATAAGGGAGTCCTCGTCCATCCGCAGGCTGGAGGCAGCGTCAATCCAGTAGCCGTCCCACCCGGACTTGCGCAGTTCCGGGTAGACCTTCTTTGTATAGTCGCCCCCCTGGCAGGTCAGGATGACGTCCATTTTCGCCAGTTCTTCGATACTGTGGGCATCCTTCAGCACCGGCAACTCCATGCCGATATCCGGCGAGGCCTGGCCCACCTGGGAGGTGGTGAAAAACTGCGGCTCGATCTTGAGCTCCCGGAAATCTTTCTCGGCCTGCATGCGCTCCATCAGCACGGATCCCACCATGCCACGCCAGCCGATAAAACCTACTTTTTTCAATCTGATCACCTTGTTGCGTTGATGAATTCCTGACTTATTGTAACCGACCCGGGGCCCTAATGTATGGCGTTGAACACCCAGGGACACTCCGCCTCGCGCTTTTTCTCGTACGCGCGAATGGCATCGGCGCGCTTTAAAGTCAGGCCTATCTCGTCGAGACCTTCCAGCAGGCAATGGCGGCGGAAGCCGTCGATATTGAAATGCAGCACCTCGCCATCCGGCCCGGTGATGGTCTGCGCCTCGAGATCCACATCGAGGCGGTAACCCGGTGATGCCTGCACTTCCCGGAACAGCCGGTCGACGACCGCCTTGTCCAGGGTGATGGGCAGCAGGCCGTTCTTGAAACAGTTGTTATAGAAAATATCCGCGAAACTGGGGGCAATAATCACCCGGATCCCGAAATCGTCCAGGGCCCAGGGAGCGTGTTCGCGACTGGAACCACAACCGAAATTTTCCCGGGCCAGCAGGATCGATGCTCCCCGGTACCGGGACTGGTTGAGGGGAAAGTCCTCGTTAAGGGGGCGCCGGCTGCAGTCCTTGCCGTACCAGCCCTCGTCTTTGTAACGGAGTTCATCAAACAAATAAGGCCCGAAGCCGGTGCGCTTGATGGACTTCAGGAACTGCTTGGGGATGATCATGTCGGTATCGACATTGGCGATATCCAGCGGTACCACCAGCCCCTCATGTTTCTGCAAAGCTCTCATGGTCGGTCCTCAGGCGAGTTTTCGAACGTCGGTAATATGACCGGTCACCGCCGCGGCCACGGCCATGGCAGGACTCATCAGGTGAGTGCGCCCGCCAGGCCCCTGCCGGCCCTCGAAATTGCGGTTGGAGGTGGATGCGCAGTGCTCGCCCCGGCCCAGCAGGTCCGAGTTCATGCCCAGGCACATGGAGCAGCCCGGTTCGCGCCATTCCATCCCGGCCTCCAGGAAGACTTTATCGAGCCCCTCTTCCTCGGCCTGTCGCTTGACCAGTTGGGAGCCGGGCACAATCAGCACCTGTTTGACGCCATCGGCCTTGTGGCGCCCCCTGGCAACGGCCGCGGCCTCGCGCAGGTCCTCGATCCGGGCGTTGGTGCAGGAACCGATAAAGACCTTGTCGATCCTGATGTCCCCCACCGCCATACCGCCTTCGAGCCCCATGTACTCCAGGGCCCGCTGGTAACTGTTCCGGCGCACCGGGTCCGCCGCCTCTTCCGGCGTGGGAACGCGCCCACCCACCGGCACCACCATTTCAGGGGAGGTGCCCCAGCTCACATAGGGCTCAATGTCGGCGGCATCCAGACGGACCACCTGGTCGAACTTCGCATCCTCGTCGCTGCGCAGGGTCTGCCAGTAGTCGACGGCCCGATCCCACATCTCGCCGACGGGCGCGAACCGGCGGCCACGCACATAGTCGATGGTTTTGTCGTCCACCGCCACCAGTCCCACGCGGGCGCCGGCCTCAATGGCCATGTTGCAGATGGTCATCCGGCCCTCGACGGACAGGTCACGGATGGCGCTGCCGCCAAACTCGATGGCGTAGCCGGTACCACCGGCGGTGCCGATCCTGCCGATGATGGCGAGAACGATGTCCTTGGCGCCGACGCCCGGACCCAGCCTGCCATCCACCCGGACCAGCATGTTCTTCATCTTGGCTGACACCAGGCACTGGGTGGCGAGCACGTGCTCCACCTCGGAAGTGCCGATACCGTGGGCCAGGCAGCCAAAGGCCCCGTGGGTTGCCGTATGGGAATCACCGCAGACGACCGTGGTGCCAGGCAGCGTCACCCCCAGTTCGGGGCCGATGACGTGGACGATGCCCTGCCCCGTTTCGTTGATATGGAATTCCTTGATGCCAAATTCCGCACAATTGCTGTCCAGCGTCTTGACCTGGATCTTCGAAACCTCGTCACGGATGCTGTCGACACCGCCCCGCCGCTCGTCGATGGCGGTGGGCACATTGTGATCCGGCGTGGCAATGTTGGTGTCGGTGCGCCACGGCCTGCGGCCCGCCATGCGCAGCCCCTCGAAGGCCTGGGGCGAGGTAACTTCGTGAATAATGTGGCGATCGATATAGAGCAGCGCCGTGCCGTCGTCCCGGGACTCCACCACATGGTCGTCCCAGAGTTTGTCGTAAAGGGTCCTACCCGTCATGACTGTTCCTCGGTTTGATACAGGAACCATGATAAGGGCGCATTTTCAATAAAACAAATTCATATTTTTTATAGTTTTGATTCCAAAAAGGAATCCAGTATCCTGTCATCCATGGATACCCAATTGCTGAAGGCCTTCCTGGCGGTAGCGGAAACCGGTTCGTTCTCGGCGGCGGCGGAGCGTGTCCACCTCACCCAGCCGGCGGTGAGCAAGCGTATCGCCCATCTGGAGGACCACCTGGAGTGCCGGCTCTTCGACCGTATCTCCCGCACCGTCTACCTGACCGAAGCGGGCAAGGCCCTGTTGCCCCGGGCCGAGCGCATTGTCCGGGAACTGGAGGAAACGCGCCAGGCCATCCACGATCTTTCCGGCAGCATTTCCGGCAGCCTGCGCCTGGCCATCAGCCACCATATCGGCCTGCACCGGCTACCGCCGATTCTCAAACAGTTTGCGGGCTTCAACCCCGAGGTGAGCCTGGAAGTGGAATTCATGGATTCCGAGGCGGCCTATGACGCGGTACTCCACGGCCGCTTCGAAATTGCCGTGATCACCCTGGCGCCGGAGCCTCATCCCCGAATCCATGCCCGCACCCTGTGGCGCGACCCCCTGGAGCCGGTCATCGCGGTCGACCACAGTCTGGCCGCACGGTCCCGCATCGAACCGACCGATCTGCGCCGGTTTTCCGCCATCCTTCCCGGCCCGGAGACCTATACCGGCCGTATGATCAAAAAACGCTGTCTGGCCGAAGGTCTCGATTTCGAGGTGTCCATGGCAACCAATTACCTGGAAACCATCAAAATGCTGGTTTCCGTCGGCCTGGGCTGGAGCATCCTGCCTTCGACCATGATCGACTCGACCATTAAACCACTGCCCTGCCGGCCACTGGGTATCACCCGGGAACTGGGCTGCATCCACCACCGGGACAAGACCCTGTCAAATGCCGCCCACGCCTTTATCGACCTGCTGGCCCGAGAGGGGAGCTAGAATTCCTCGTCGGGAAGCGTCATCAACGCTTCCTCGCCGGCAACCACGGCAGCAAACCAGGCTTCAGTTCTGGGCAGGACCTGCTCGGCGAAGACCCGGGCCCAGAGAATCCGGCTATTGTGGAAATCCGGGGAGTCGCCATTCCCGCCCATCAGGTGGGCGCTCCGGGCCGCGCCCTTGGCCAGCCAGGCGGCGGCAAAGGTGGTGCCCAGCAACATCAACATGGAAAAAGCCACCGCCCCGGCAAACGCCGGCGACCGCCCGGTCTCTCCCAGGCAGTGGAACAGGGCCTTGCGGCTCCTCGTCAGCGCCGCCTCCACATGTTCCGCCAAATCGTCCAGGCCCTGAGCGCGGCAGGCCAGGGGAATTTCCGCCATTTCATCGAGCACCGCATCGGCCACCTCGCCCCGATCGGCCAGCAATTTTCGCCCCATAAGGTCCATTGCCTGGATACCGTTGGTGCCCTCATAGATGGCGGCAATACGGGCATCCCTGTAGTGCTGGGCAGCGCCGGTTTCCTCGATATAGCCCGTCCCGCCGTGGACCTGGATGCCCAGGGAGGTGACCTCGTTGGCCATTTCCGTACACCAGCCCTTGACCAGGGGCGTCAGCAGGTCGACCCGATCCTGGTGGTAGGGCCGCTCCACATCGGTTTCACCGTGGACGGCATGGTCGAAATGATACATGGCCACCGACGTTAGGGCCCTGCCCCCCTGGGTCAGCACTTTCATCACGCCGAGCATTCGGCGCACATCGGGGTGGCGGATGATGGCCGCTCCCTGGTCGCATTCCGGGGGCCTGCCCTGGACGCGCTCCCGGGCGTAGGCAGCCGCCTGCTGTCGGGCCCGCTCGGCAATGGCAACGCCCTGGAGGCCAACAGCCAGCCGGGCGTGGTTCATCATTGCGAACATATACTTCAGGCCCTGGTTCTCTTCACCCACCAGGTAACCCACCGCGCCTTCGTCATCGCCAAAGGCCATGGTGCAGGTGGGGCTGGCGTGGATGCCCAGTTTGTGTTCAACCCCCACCGGATAGACGTCATTGCGCCGACCCGGCGTTCCCGAGTCGTCCACCAGGAATTTGGGCACGATAAACAGGGAAATACCCCGGGTGCCGGCCGGCGCATCCGGCGTACGGGCCAGCACCAGGTGAACGATATTGTCGGTATAGGGTTGATCGCCCCAGGTGATGAAAATCTTCTGCCCCCGCAGCAGGTAGTGATCGCCCTGGGGAGAGGCGGAGGTCTTGACCGCTGCCAGGTCGCTGCCGGCGTCGGGCTCGGTGAGGTTCATGGTACCCGCCCACTCACCGCTGATCAGGCGGGGCAGGTAGAGCGCTTTCTGGCTGTCCGAACCGTAGCGCCCCAGGGCGGTGATTACCCCCTGGGTGAGCAGCGGCAGAAGGGAAAAAGCCATATTGGCGCTCTGCATCATTTCGTCCACGGCAAAACCGAGCATGTGCGGCAGTCCCTGTCCGCCATATTCGGGGTTGCCGGTGAGGCTGGGCCAGCCACCCTCCCGGTAGGCCTGGTAGATACCGTCAAGAGCCGGGGGCGGCACCACGGCGCGATTCTCCAGAGAGGCTCCCTGACGGTCCGCTGCACGGTTGCCGGGCGCCACCACCTCCGCATAGAACCGACCGGCCTCCTCGAGGATGGCATCCACCAGATCGTCGGAAAGTTCGCTAAACGCCGGCAACTCGCGCAGTTCCCCGATTTCAGCGATCTGGCGCAGAGCAAACTTCAGTTCATCGATCGGTGCCCGGTAAGTCGTCATGTCGTCCTCCTGAAAATCCCTGGCGCCAGTCTACGACAACGAAAACGGGACGGCGACGGCTTAGCTTATATTCCAGTTCTGGCCGGGCAAGCCCTGGCTGGCCGCATAGAATTTGAAAAAGGAGTCGCCGCTCATGGGCTTGGCGTAGAGAAAACCCTGACCATAGTGGCAACCGATCGATTCCAGCGTCTCTTCCTGACCGGGACGCTCGATACCCACGGCGACGACCCGGATATCGAGTAGAGCGGCGATGGTGACAAGGGCCCGCACCATACCCTGATCTTCCCGGCCAGACTTGATCGACGCCACCAGGCGCCGATCAAGCTTGACGGTCTTCAGGGGCAGGTGCTGGAGGTAGGTGTAGTTCGGGGCCACCGAGCCCAGCTCATCCACAGAGCACGAAATTCCGAGCTGGTGCGCGGAACGGATGAAAAGCCGGGCACGTTCCAGGTGGTCGACAACCACCCCCTCGGGAATTTCCACCGTGAGCACGCCCGGTGGAATATTGTTCCTGTCCATGGCCTGGCGCAGATTTTCCAGAAAATCGATATCATCCAGCTGCAGGGCGGCTATGTTCAGGGTCAGCTGCTCGAGTTCAACGCCCCGGGAGTGCCATTGGCGGTATTGTGCGCAGGCCTCGCTGGCTGCCCATGCGCCGATTCGGGAAATGATGCCCTTCTCCTCGGCCATGGCCAGGAAGTCCCCGGGCATAAGCTGCCCGCGGCAGTGATGATTCCAGCGCAACAGGGTTTCGCAGCCGATAATATCGCCGGAGGCCAGATCAATCTGGGGCTGGAAAACCAGCGACATCTGCTCCCGCTTCAGTGCCAGGCGCAACTCGGACGGAAAGAAAACCTTATCCGGCAACTGACCGCTGCCATCCTCGGCCAGGTAGAAATAACCGTTGCGGCCACGGGCCTTGGCCTTATACATGGCCATGTCGGCGTTTTCCATCAGGGCCACCATCTCGTCGCCATCGTCCGGGTAGACTCCGATGCCGACGCTGGCCGTACCCTCCATTTCCTGGTCGAAGGCGACAAAGGGCTCCTCGAAGCAACTGAGGATCTTTCGGGCAATAGATGTCACTTCGGCATTGTCCCGGACATTCTCTGCGATCACTGTAAACTCGTCACCGGCCAGGCGGGCCACGGTATCGCTCTCGCGCACCATCTCGCGCAGCCGCCGGGCCACGGACTTGAGCAGCTCGTCACCAAAGTTATGTCCCAGGGAGTCGTTGATGAGCTTGAAATTGTCGAGATCGATATAAAAGATGGCCATACGGTTATTGAGCCGCTTGGCACGCTTGATGGCCTGGTCGAGGCGGTCGAGGAAGAGTCGCCGGTTGGGCAGGCCGGTGAGGTTGTCATGGTTGGCGAGGTATTTTAACTCTTCCTCGGTACGCTTGATGTCGGTGACGTCGCTGAAGAAACAGACATAGTGGATACTCCCGGCCCGGGTGCGGATGCGCGTAATGGTCATCCTCGCCGAATAGGCCTCGCCCGATTTTCGCCGGCCCCAGACCTCACCATGCCAGGAACCGCCGCTGTGGATCCGTTTCACCACCTTGCGGTAGAAGGCGAAATTCTGTTCCCTGGCCCGGGGCAAGCCGGCTTTTTTGCCCAGCACCTCCACCTCCGAATAACCGGTTATGCGGGTAAAGGCATTGTTGACCGAGGTAATTCGCCGATGGGCGTCCCCGATAACGATGGCGTCGGTGGTGTTTTCGAACACCTGCCGGGACAATTGCAACTGGGCGTCCAGCTCACGCTCCCGCGACAGGTCCAGGGAGACGCAGTTAAAGCCGTCGCACTGGCCCGAGCGGGTAAAAAGCGGGTAATAATGATGCCGGTAATATCTGTCCTTGATGGGCTTGAAGGACATGAACTGCTCACCGTCGAGCGCGGACCGGATATCCTCGACCATGGGGGAATCGCCTCCCAGGACCATGGCCATGTTCCTGCCGATCAGATCGGCCGGGGACCAACCCGCCTTGTCCAGGGCGCCGCCCCTGACATCGCGGATCACACCCGCGGCGTCAACGGTCCAGAGAATCACCGGCGATGCGCTGGAAAGCGTTTCCAGCAGGAACTTGCGCTGCAGTTCCTCCGAGGACGTGCGGGAGAAATAGCGCAGGTGGTGGGCGAGCAAAGCCGTCAGCCAGAGGGCGATAATCAGCGAATACCACTGCCAGCCGTGATTGAGATCGAAATCCGTCAATCCGTACAGCAGCAGTGCACCGGCAACGAAGAGGCCGGTAATAAGGCACTGCTGGGCAAAATGATTCCGTGCAATCATCGATGCGACCGACATTCAGACCTCCCTGTCCTTAGCTCCGTTGACTTTCCTGACCGGAGTCGTGAGTGAAGGCCCGAGTATATTGGCTAACGGAGTCGAACAATAATCATTACCGACTGAAAAGTGCAAGCGGTTGATTTTCCAGACAAACAGAGCAGCCACTTGACCGCGTTCCGAACAATCGCCACGACTCCTCGCTTTGCCAATAGCTCAGCAGCGCTATACCGTTGTCCGCCGCGGTAACGGCAGCGCTGACTGTATTCGCCCGGTGAGACCGATAAAAAATCGGACCACAAGCCTCTTTGCCACAAGACCCGATGCTGCGCTGGGAAAACCGCCATGAGCCTGGGCGTCCGGAATTCCAGCTCGTCCACCCGCGTGGTCAACACCAAGTGGTACCGCATGGTACCAGCCCGGCCATGACGGAACGGCATTTAACCCGGAAATTGCACCAGATTATTGGCTATTTGTTCTATCATAGGCTCATTGTGCAGCGCAACGGGGAGAGACAGCTTGACAACCCGCACGGCCCGCCAGAGACAAAACGACGATTATATCCAGATCGATAACTTGCACTTTCGCTACCGGGACCGGACCGTTTTCAGGGGCATTGACATGCGCATCCCCCGGGGCGGGATTACCGCGATCATGGGTCCCAGCGGCTCCGGCAAGACATCCCTGTTGCGCCTTATAGCCGGCCAGCTTAAACCGGGAGCCGGAACCGTCCGGGTCGGCGGCACCGACATCCACCGATTGTCGCGCTCGGCCCTGTTTCGGGAGCGCCGCAAAATGGGTTTCCTGTTCCAGAGTGGTGCTCTTTTTACCGACCTGTCGGTCTATGAGAATGTGGCCTTCCCCCTGCGCGCCCATACCCGCCTGCCGGATACCATGATCCGCGACCTCGTATTGATGAAGCTGGAAGCGGTGGGACTGCGCGGAGCCAGGCACCTGATGCCCGCAACTCTGTCCGGGGGCATGGCCCGGCGCGTGGCTCTTGCGCGCGCAATTGTTCTGGACCCCGAACTAATTCTCTATGATGAACCCTTTGCCGGCCAGGACCCCATTTCCACCGGCATGCTCGCCGCCCTGATAAAACGTCTCAACGATACCCTCAACCTGACCAGCATCATCATTTCCCACGACGTACCCGAAACCGCCAGTATCGCCCGCCATGCCTATGTCCTGGCCGACGGCCAGGTGGCCGGCCAGGGTCCCATCCAGGAAATACTGGAAAGCAGGGCTCCGGAAGTCCGCCAATTCGTAAAGGGACTGCCCGACGGCCCCGTGCCCTTTCATTACCCGGCACCCGATTACCGTGACGATCTGGACCTGGGTGAAACATGCTGAACGCCATCGCCCTCCTGGGCCGCTACGGGCTCAATCGACTCGCGACCCTGGGCCGCGCCGGGGTATTGTTCGTGGCCGCGCTCTGGGGCAGACCGACACTGCGGCCCGGGCTGTCATTGCTGGTGCGCCAGCTTTTCAACGCCGGTGTCCTGTCCCTGGTGATCATCGTCATGTCCGGCCTGTTCGTGGGCATGGTCCTGGCCCTCCAGGGTTATACGGTGCTGGTGCGCTTCGGCGCCGTCGAGGCCCTGGGCCAGGCGGTGTCCCTGTCGCTGGTCCGGGAACTGGGGCCGGTGGTGGCCGCGCTGCTGTTCGCCGGCCGGGCGGGATCGGCCATGACCGCCGAGATCGGCCTGATGAAAGCAACGGAGCAATTAGTGGCCATGGATATGATCGGTGTCGATGCCGTGCGCCGGGTTGTCCGCCCCCGGCTGCTTGCGGGAATTATCACCATGCCCCTGCTGGCCCAGATCTTCAACGCCGTGGCCATCGGTGGCGCGGTACTGGTGGGTGTAAAATGGCTGGGCGTGGACAGCAACGCCTTCTGGGTGAATATGCGCGAGAGCCTCAGCTTTGGAGAGGATATTCTCAACGGCATTATCAAGTCCCTGGTATTCGGTGTTATTGTCAGCTGGATCGCGGTTTTCCAGGGCTACGATTCGGAACCCACCTCCCGCGGCATCGGCGAGGCAACCACCCGGACCGTGGTTTATTCCTCCCTGGCGGTATTGGGCATGGATTTCCTGTTGACCGCCATGATGTTCGGAGTCGATTAATGAGCAGAACCGTCGAAATTGTCGTGGGCCTCTTCCTGATCGCCGGGTTTGCCGCTTTCGCTTTTCTCGCCATCCAGGTAAGCGGTCTCAACCCCACCGCCACGCAGGGGGACACCTATACGCTGGTTGCCCGCTTCAACAATGTCGCCGGCCTGAACCAGGGTGCCAGGGTAACTGTGGCCGGTGTCCAGGTTGGGCGGGTTGCCGCCATTCGACTGGACCCCCTCTCCGTCCGCGCCGAGGTTGAAATGCACATAAACGACCGCATCGACTACCTGACGGACGACAGTATCGCCGCCATCCAGACGTCCGGGATACTGGGGGAAAAATATATCGCCATTTCCATTGGCGGTTCCCCGGACATCCTCGGCAACGGCGACAGAATCCGCGAGACACAATCGGCTCTCGTACTCGAGGAACTGGTGGGCAAATTTCTTTCCAACATGGTGAACAAATGACAACGCTCTCTCGATACGTATTTTCTGCCATTATCGCCATGCTTATTGCCTGGCCGTCCCTGGCCGGAGAGGAGGAAACGGCAGAAACCGGGCAGATAGATGCACGGGACCCCCACGCCCTGATCGTTCAGTCCACCGACAACCTGCTGGCAAAAGCCCGGGAACCAAAAGACTATTTCGCCGAGGACCCGGATCGCTATTACCGGGAGATCGGTCGGTTCGTCGAGCAGGTTGTCGATATCGAGCGCTTCACCCGGGGCGTCATGGCCTCCTATGCCAGCGCCAGGCGTTACCGGGCCCTGGACACCGACGAGGAAAGGAAGGCCTTTCGCGAGCGTGTGGACCGCTTCGCGGAAATCCTCAAGGACAGCCTGATTACCACTTATTCAAAGGCACTGATCAACGCCGGGGGCGTGCGCATCGAAACCAAACCGCCGCCGGCAGGTGTTACAGACGATGCCGATTACGCCGCGGTCGAACAGGTCATTTACAGTGACGACGGCACCCCCTACCACGCCCAGTATTCGCTGCGCCGGGACGACAGCGGAGACTGGAAGCTCTACAACATTTCCGTGGAAGGCATCAATATCGGCATGGTTTTTCGCAGCCAGTTCGCCTCCCTGGTGGAAAAACACGGTGGCGACGTGGATGCGGCCATCGAGCAGTGGCGGGACGAACAACACCCTATTCCCATCAACCACAAGGGCGATTCCCAGTGAGGAAGAGGACCCCCGCCGGGGACGCCACGGTGCGCTTTGACGGCAATACCATAGCTGTAGCGGGAAAGCTTGATTTCGAATCGGTGCCCGGTATCGAGGGTATCGGGGCCGACCGGCTGGCGGACCGGGACGGAGGAGACACCTGGTTTCTGGACCTGTCCGGCGTCGACTACAGCGACAGCGCCGGTGTTGCCCTGATTCTCGCCTGGCAGCGCGCGGCCAATACTGCCGGGCGGGAACTGGTTCTTCGCGGCGCCCCCGACAATGTACTCTCCATGATCCACCTGGCGGGCCTGGAAGACCTGTTGGATATCGAAGAAACGATGGCAGCCGACCCTGCGGAACAATAAGTCGCTGCCGTGAATGTCTCTGCGAACCGTTCGGAGAAGCTTTAATCCGTATCTTCGAAATCGATGCCTAATCGCCGGCCCACAATCTCGTAGGACTCGACGACATTACCCAGATCCTGACGGAAACGGTCCTTGTCGAGTTTTTCCCGGGTCTCGCTGTCCCAGATGCGGCAACCATCCGGGCTGAACTCATCCCCCAGCACCACTTCGCCACCGGCCACCCCGAATTCCAGCTTGTAATCCACCAGCAACATGCCTGCGTCGGCAAAGAGTGCCTTGAGCACGTCGTTGACCTGATAAGTCAAAGTCTTCATCCGGACAAGCTGATCGGCGCTGGCCCAGCCGAAGGCCAGGGCGTGGGATTCATTGATCATGGGGTCGTGGAGGGCATCGTTTTTGAGAAACAGCTCGAAAGTGGGCGGTTCGATCTCAATGCCCTCCTCGATTCCCAGCCGACGACACAGGCTGCCGGCAGCAAGATTGCGTACCACGCATTCGACGGGAATCATCTGAAGGCTCTTTACCAGTGACTCCCGGGCCGACAACAATTGCTGAAAGTGAGTGGGAATGCCCGCAGACTCGAGCCGGTCCATAATAAAGGCGTTGAACCTGTTGTTGACCATACCCTTGCGATCAAGCTGGGCGACCTTTCCACCATCAAACGCGGAGGTGTCGTTGCGAAACTCCATGATCATGAAATCGGGATTGTCGGTCCGATACAATGACTTGGCCTTGCCTGTGTTGACAATGTCGCGCTTTTCCATGGAATTACACCTTTCTCCAATTCATAACAGGGTCTGCCAGGGAAATCCTTGTGCCTGGCAGGCATAGGTCAGGTTGCCCACGGCGGCCGTATGGGGTGCCACCGCTGCCGAAACGAGCTCCCTGGCGTTGTTCTTCTCACTGATATGGGCCAGCACAAGCGACTGAATACGCTCCGGCCCAAGCGCCGCAAGCAGGGCTGCGGCCTGATCATTGCTGAGGTGTCCCCAGCGCCCGCCCACCCGGCGCTTGAGCGAGGGCGGATAGGGTCCATTGGCAAGCATCCCGACATCATGGTTGGCTTCCAGCAGGAGGCCGTCGCACTCGCCATAGGCGTCGATCACATGGGGCGTAATGCAACCCAGGTCGGTGAGAATGCCCAGGCTATTGCCGCCTGCGCGGAAGATATACTGAACCGGTTCCCGGGCATCATGGGGCACCGCTACCGGGATAATATCGAATCCGGCCAGGGACAGGGAACGGTGGGGGTTCACCTCGTGGGCAATGACATCCCGGCAGGAAGACACCGCTTTCGCCGTACCTGCCGTCATAAAAACCGGCAGCCCGTACTTGCGGGCCAGGGGCACGACCCCGCGAATGTGGTCACTGTGTTCGTGGGTGACGAGGATGGCGTCGAGGTCCTCGGGGTTACAGCGGAGCCGGGCCAGGCGCCGGACGGTTTCCCGGACCGAGAACCCGCAATCCACAAGAACAACCCCGTTGTCCGTGGCCACCAGCGTGGCATTGCCCTTGCTGCCACTGCCCAGCGAAGCATACCGCATGTGGGGCTCCCGCAATCGCCTGGTCGATCAGGACAGGTTCGAGCGAAGGTCCTTGAGCAACCGGATGGCGAGATTTCTCTCGACGCTGGTCTGCTCCTTGTCCACCACGCGCACCTCGACACCATCCTCCCCTTCGGTAACCAGCACCTGGAAGTTGACGGCGAGTTTTTCCTCGTCCTTACCGCCGAACCAGCGGCTGAAGAAGCCGTCTTTCTCGCCCTCATCCTTGTCCGGGGTGTAGTTCACGTAATAGATTCCCTCCGAGCGGTTCTGGTCGATAAGGGTGTAATTGCCCCGCTGCACGGAATAGCCTACCGAAGCCCAGGCCCGCTCGAAATCCAGTTTCATGAGGACATAGGGATCGGCAACACTGGGTGTGACTATCTCCACCTTTTTCTCGCCGCCGATGGTCTGGGCGAGCAATGACACGGTGCCACTGGAAACGTCGCCGGCCAGGGATTCCGCCAGCAACCGGGTCATGTGGGCCTCGCGGTCGTCGCTTTCGGATTCCACCGGCCAGGCGGAATCTGTCACCTCTTCATCGTCCCGGGGGGCCTGGTCGTGGAGCACCTTGATTTCGGTACTGTTCACCTGGACGCCGGGCTGGATATAAAAGCGGAACCGGTGCTTGTTCTCGGCGTCGTCCTGGAATTTCAGCCACACTGTCTCGATAACCCCTTCAGACGCTTCGGCCCGCGCCGTGGGAATTCGACTGCGATTGAGGATATTGCGCACCCGCGGCCAGACTTCGCTGGGGCCCCTGTTGGTAAGGATCCAGCGTTCATCGCCCAGGGACTGGATTTTGACCTTCTCTTCCAGGACATTTTCGGACAGGGGCTGAGGGCGCGGTACGTCCAGGTCCTCCTCCAGTACCGCCGTATCGGAGATGGGGGGAATCGGGTAAAGCTGGCCGATCGCTTCCTTGTCCAGCTTGCCGGGCACGACGATCACCGGCAATTCCTCGGCACGCCTGTAGTCCTGACTCCGGTTACGGAACAGGCCCTCGTCATCGGTCAGGCCACAGCCCCCTAGCAGCATTGCAGTAGCGGAAAAAGCGGCTATGGCCAGTTTCGCACCCAGGAATCGTTGTCTCATTGGTCCGGGTTCTCCGTTGTTGTCCGGATGGGAATATCGGCGGCGGCCATGGCGTCCCGCACTGCCTGGTGGTAACCCGCCGAAAGGGGGGTGAGAGGCAGGCGAATGGCATTATGCCGGGTCAGCCCCATTTCCGCGCAGGCCCACTTGACGGGAATGGGGTTCGATTCCAGGAAAAGCGCCTTGTTAAGAGCACTGAGCCTGGCATCGATCTGTCCCGCGCGTTCGGTGTCCCCCGCCATGGCGGCGACACAGAGTTCGTGCATGGCCGCGGCGGCGACATTGGCGGTGACGGAAACATTACCCTTGCCCCCCAGCAGGATAAGGTCCAGCGCCGTGGCATCATCACCGGAATAGACAGCGAAATCTTCGGGACAGGTTTCGACCAGTTCGCGAGCCCTGTCCATGTCGCCGGTGGCCTCCTTGATGCCCACAATGTTGGGTATCCGGGCCAGGCGCCTGACCGTCTCCGGGAGCATGTCACACGCGGTCCGCCCCGGCACGTTGTAGAGAATAATGGGTATGTCCACCGCCTCGGCGATGGTTTTGAAATGCAGGTACATGCCCTCCTGGGTGGGCTTGTTATAGTAGGGAACCACCTGCAGGGAAGCGGCGGCCCCCACGTCCTTCGCGCCCCTGGTCAGGGCGATGGCTTCCCAGGTGCTGTTGCCGCCGGTGCCGGCCACCACGGGAATACGGCCCGCCGCCTGGTCGACACAGACCTCGATCACCTCCAGGTGCTCGCCCATGTCCAGGGTGGCGGATTCCCCGGTAGTACCCACCGCGCCGATGGCATCGGTACCCTGTTCGATGTGCCAGTCAACCAGCTTGCGCAACGCCTCCCAGTCCACGGTCATGGTGCCGGGCACCATGGGGGTGATCATTGCTACGATACTGCCGGTGATCATGCTCTGCTCCGCGCGAAAAAGCGTAATGGTACTGGCGCGTCCGCGACGGCACAAGCGGCGGCAGTTCAAGCACTCTATTTATTTTTTCGCCGGGCCCGGTATAGCGAAGGCTCCCCCGGTGGACGGGTCTTGAAGCGGCGGTGGGCCCAGAGATACTGCTCGGGCGCGTCGCGGATAAATTGTTCCACCAGACGATTGATCCTGGCGGCATCGGCCAGGTCGTCACCTTCGGGAAAATTCGCCAGGGGCGGATGGACCACCACCCGATACCCGGTACCGTCGTCGAGCCGCACGTGAGTAAAGGGCAGCACCGCGGCCCGCCCTCCCTGGGCGAACCGGGCCGTGGCGGTAACCGAAGCGGCGGTAACGCCAAAAAAAGGCGCGAAAACACTCTGTTTGGGGCCGTAGTCCTGATCCGGTGCGTACCAGATCACGCGCCCGGCACGCAGGGCGCGCATGACACCGCGCACGTCCTTGCGCGGATAAACCCGCGAATCCGCGTTGCGGGAAACCCGGCCCCGGCGTTGCAGGTAATCGTAGACCGGATTTTTGTGGGGCCGATACATGCCGTCGATAGGACGCTCCATGTTCAGCGCCTGGCCCCCCACTTCCAGGGTGGTGTAGTGAATGGCCATCAGCAGTGCGCCCTGCCCCGCCAGATTATCGATATTCTCAAGGCCTTCCACGACAACCCAGCGACGAAGCCGCCGTTCCGGCCACCACCAGGCCATGGCCACCTCAAAAAGGCTTTTGCCGTAGCTGTCAAAATTGCGCCGTGCCAGAACCCTGCGCTCCTGGTCGCTCCAATCCGGTAAACAAAGCGCCAGGTTGCGCTCAACGATGCGCCGGCGCTCACCGGCCAGCCGGTAAAAAAGCCCGCCCAGGCGCCCTCCCAGCCACATCAATACCGGATAGGGCAGCTGTACCATCAGCCACCACAGGGCCATGCCCAGCCAGGTGGGCCAGTAGCGGGGGTGCCAGAGGGAATTCCGGGTTCGTGACTTAGCCATGATCAGCGTATCGGGTGTCGCGCATTCAGGCCGGTTTCCAGTGCTCTTCCCCGAACGCCCAGTGCTTTTCGATCGTTCTCACGGCCCGGCCCTCCCGCTCCAGTTTAAGCAGGTGGGCCCAGAGTGAGTAGCGCGCCACTTTGTGGAGCTCCGGGTCGACGTCGTCATAGGCCAGGGGCAGCAAGCTGTCGAGACTGCCCTCGCCCAGCTTCTCCAGGGCCTCGAGCACTTTGTTTTCCCGATAACGCCGGTGACGGGCCAGTTTGTCGAACTCGGCAACGGGGTCCTCGATCAGGTGGCCATGTCCCGGCGCGATGGCATCGATGGAATAATTACGGAGCCGCGTCAGGGAATCCAGGAAATCCTTGAGGTCGCCGCTGGGGGGCACGATTACCACGCTGACCCCTTCCATTATGTGATCGCCGGCAAAGAGCATATTGTCACCGGCCAGCAGGTAGCAGAAATGGTTGCCGATATGCCCGGGCGTATGAATGGCCTGCAGCCGGTACCCGCCACCCTCGATGATCTCGCCATGGCTAATTTCGCGATTCACATGCAGGCTCTCGTCCTGGTGACCGTCGCTGGGGCGCAACGGACAACCGAGCACCTCGGCGCCGGTGGCGTCCACCAGCGGCCCTGCGGCGGGAGAGTGATCGGCATGGGTGTGGGTCACCAGCACTCGCCGGATGCGCCCATCGGTGGCATTGAGGATGGCCTCCACATGGCTCTCGATGGCGGGCCCCGGATCGATGACCGCAAGCTCGTCGCCATCTCCCACCAGGTAGGTATTGGTGCCAGGGCCGGTCATACGACCGCCGTTGGGGGCCGTGATGCGTCGCACCCGGGGCGAGAGCTGATAGGTTTTACCCGGCGCAATGGTCATGGAGACATCCCAGCGGTCAGATGAGGTTCTTTATGGGGACGGCCGGGTCCACATCGGCGTCGTAATCCACCCCATCCACCTCGAACCCGAAAAGACGCAGGAACTCCTTCTTGTAGCCCCGGAAATCCGTCAGCTCGTACAGGTTCTCCGTGGTCACTTTGGACCAGGCTTCGGCCACGGCCTCCTGCACTTCGGGCTTCAGTTCCAGGTTGTCGACGCGCAGCCGCCCTTCCTCATCCAGGCGCGGGGAATCGTTGTACAGGCATTCGCTGAACAACCGGTAAAGCTGCTCGACGCACCCCTCGTGAGTTCCCTCCTCCTTCATCACCTTGAATAGCAGGGACAGATACAGGGGCATAATGGGAATGGCGGAACTGGCCTGGGTCACCACCGCCTTGAGCACCGATACCCGGGCGTCGCCGTCCTTATCCGCCAGCTTTTCGCGGATATTAACCACCCGGCGGTCGAGGTCCTGTTTGGCCTGGCCGATGGTGCCGTGCCAGTAAATGTCCCAGGTGATCTTGTCGCCGATATAGGTGAACGCCGTGGTCTTGGCGCCCTCGGCCAGGACACCGGCCTTGTCCAGGGCGTCGATCCACATCTGCCAGTCCTCGCCGCCCATGACCGCCACGGTGTTGTCGATATCTTCCTGGCTGGCCGCTTCCAGGGTGAATTCCTGAATCTCTTCCTTGTCGGTATTGATGCCGCGCTGGGTCACCGACTTGCCGATGGGTTTGAGTGTGGAGTTGTGAACCTCCCCGGTCCTGGGGTGTTGCCGGCGCGGTGCGGCGAGGCTGTAAACCACCAGGTCCACCTGCCCGAGATCCGCCTTGATGGCATCGATGGCCTTGTCCTTGATCTCGTCGGAAAACGCGTCGCCATTAATGCTCCTGGCGTAAAGCTTTTCCTCCTGCGCGAACTTGTGGAATGCCGCGGAGTTGTACCAGCCCGCGCTGGCCGGCTTCTTCTCCGTGCCCTCTTTTTCGAAGAAAATACCCAGCGTATCGGCTCCCGAGCCGAAAGCCGCCGTGATGCGCGCAGCCAGGCCGTAGCCGGTGGATGAGCCAATCACCAGGACCCGTCTGGGACCCCTTTCGATGGCCGGGCGGGACTTCACGTATTCGATCTGCCGCCTGACGTTTTCCTCGCACCCGACGGGATGGGCGGTGATGCACATGAAACCGCGCACTTTGGGTTTGATGATCATAATGGCTCCATCAGCACTGATTTTGTTGGTTTTCGGCGGTCGCCGTCGACAGCGGCATGATACCGCGAAGGCCGGCACGACTCCATGCCGGGGCGGGCTGGAAAACCTCAGGCCGGGGCGGCGAGTTCCCCGCGCGCGGAGACGATCACCCGGATCGCGGAGCGCATGAGGAACAGCAGCAGGCCCATCGCCACCAGGAGGTCGGGCCAACCCGAGGCGGTAAGCCAGACACCGCCGGCGGCGGCGAACACGGAAAGATTGGCGACAATATCGTTGCGGGAACACTCCCACACCGAACTCATGTTCACATCCTCTTCCCGATGGCGCCAGAGCAGGAACAGGCAGAATCCGTTGGCGGCGAGCCCCAGCAGGCTGAAAAGGCCCATGACCTCGAATACCGGCACCGTCGGCTCAACCAGCTTCATGGCGATCTGAACGCCCACGGCGCAGGCCGCCAGAAAGATCAGCGCGCCCTTGAACAGGGCCACCCTGGCCTTCGTTTTCGCCCCCCGTGAAACCGCGTAGAGGCTGAGGCCGTAGGTCAGGGCGTCACCGAGGTTATCGAGACTGTCGGACATCAGGGCGGCGGAGGCGCTGTAAAGCGCAGCGGCAATCATTACCGCGAACATCACGGCATTGATAACCAGCACCGCCTTCAGGGTGGCAGCCTGGCGCGCGTGCCGTGCATCCAGGGAACAGTCGCTCTCACAACAGCCGGCCATGGGCAATTACCTCTCGACGGTTATCGTGGCGCGCCAGGGCTCAGTTGCCGGGATAATGGTTGTAAACCCGGCTCTTACCGTCCCCGGTGAAAGCCAGTACGGCATAGGGGTCGCGACGATCGCCCATTTCCATACCGGGACTGCCTACCGGCATCTGCGGCACGGCGATGCCGGCGACCGCGGGGCGTTCTTCCAGCAGTCGGCGGATATCGGCGGCCGGCACATGGCCTTCCACAACGTAGCCATCGACCAGCGCCGTGTGGCAGGAGGCCATCGCCGGCGGTACGCCTTCGCGCTGCTTGATATGCTGCATATCGGCAACAGCCTCGGCCTGCACCGCGAACCCTTCGTCGCGCAGGTGTTCCATCCAGTCCTTGCAGCAACCGCAGGTGGGGCTGTGATAGACAGTGATTGTTGCCACTTTCTCGCCAGGCGCCGCCGGCTCCCGGGATGACCAGAACGCCATGGCGGCAACGGCCACGACCACCACCGAAACCAGTATCAGGAGCACAATGTTTTTCATGGCGACTCTCCGTTTTTCAGGGCGACTTTCCAGGCCAAAAGAAATTAACGCCGCGGCGCCGGGCGCGCACGGGCCGGGCGGAGGCCGCCCGGACAAAGCGACGCCATTGTAAAGGGAGGGCGGGAGTAAGAACAGGGCCGGAACCCCGGGACGGGAAACCGATCAACCGCCGGTGGCGTTCATGAAGCGGACAATATCGGTACGCTCGGGATCGAAGTGGTGGCGTTCCGGCTTGCGGGCGATCGCCCCGATAATGGCGTTGCGCAGGCGTTCATCCTCGCCGGGGTAACGGCGGACAACCTCCTTGAGATCCAGGGAGTGGTCGTTGCCCAGGCACAGCAACAGGCGTCCCTCCACCGTCAGGCGCACGCGATTGCAACTGGCGCAGAAATTGTCGGTCATGGGCGAAATAAAACCGATCCTGGTGTCGGCCCCCTCGACCCGGTGGTAGCGGGAGGGGCCACCGGTATTCTCGGCACTGGCCACAAGCTGGAAATTATCGTTCAGCCGTTCCCGGATACGCTGGCTGGCCACCTGGGTTTGCCGGCGTTCGTGGGAGGAAATGTGGCCCAGGGGCATCTCCTCGATAAAGGAGATATCCAGTCCTTCATCGACGGCGAACCGCGCCAGATCCACCACCTCGTCGTCGTTAACGCCTGCCAGTATCACGGCATTGAGCTTTATCCTGCCGAAATCCAGCTGCTGGGCGGCGCGGATACCGGCCAGGGCATCCTCCAGTTCGCCGACGCGGGTCATGGCCCGGTAGCGATCCGGGTCCAGGGTATCGAGACTGATATTGAGCCGGCCCATGCCGGCGTCCTTGAGTGCACGGGCATGGCGGGGCAGCATGATGCCGTTGGTGGTCATCACCAGTTCATCCAGCCCGTCCAGGCGCGCCAGGGCATCCACCAGCTTGACGATACCGTTGCGGGCCAGGGGCTCGCCGCCGGTGAGCCGGATCTTGCGAATGCCCAACTCCACAAACGCACCGGCAATGGTCTCCATTTCCTCCAGGCTGAGGATCTGCTGGCGGGGCAGAAAAGTCATGTTCTCCGCCATGCAGTAGGTGCAGCGGAGGTTACAACGATCCGTCACCGACAGCCGCAGGTAGGTAATGTCGCGCTGAAAGGGGTCAATTAACCGGCGACCGCCGCCCCCGGCGCTCTCGCTGTTGTTATCAGTCACTGTGGCTGTCATTGGTATTGGACGTTAACTTTTGAGTGTCAGGATAGCAGGTCACCATAAGAATAGAACATGACCTGCTCCCCTGCCCGTACCGGTGTGTCCGGAGGCTGCATGACAAGGCCGTCGCCCCAGCAGGCCGAGGACAGCACACCGCTACTCTGGTTGGGGAACAGTTCCGCCCCCTTTTCCGTCAACCGGGCTCGCAGGTACTCCTCCCGCTTGCCCCCCCGGCGGTCGAACAGCGCCGGCACCCAACGCGGCGTCGGCTCCCGGAAGCGCGCCCCCTGCTGTGCCAGCAAAAAGGGTCGCACCAGGATCAGGCCCACCACGAACACCGAGGCCGGATTGCCGGGCAACCCCAGGAAAGGCTTGCCGCCAACGCTACCGAAGGCCAGGGGCTTGCCGGGCTTGATGGCGGTCTTCCAGAAATCGACCTTTCCCAGTTTTGCCACCGACGCCTTAACGTGATCCTCTTCGCCCACGGAGACCCCCCCGGAGGAAACCACCACGTCCGCTTCCGCTGCCGCCTTGAACAAAACCTTTTCCGTGGCCCTGGCGGTATCCGGAACATTGCCCAGATCCAATGCCTCCATACCCAGGGCGGTAACGATCCCGGTCAGGGTTGCCCGGTTGGAATTGTAGATCTGGCCCGGTTTCAAAGGTTTGCCGGGTTCCACCAGTTCATCACCGGTGGAAAATATCGCCACCCGCAGGGGCCGGTAGACCGCCACCCGGGCGATGCCCACGGAACTCAACAGTCCCAGCTCCTGGGGTCGCAGCCGGGTGCCTACGGCCAGGATGCGCTCGCCGCTGCCAATATCCTGGCCCCGGGGGCGGATATTGGCTCCCTCGGACACGCCCGGGTCGATCTGCACACGCGCGCCATCGGCGAGTAGCCGGCAGTCTTCCTGCATGGCCACGGTGTCGGCTCCCTCGGGAATTTCCCCACCGGTGAATATTCGCGCGGCAGAGCCGGCCGCCAGGGGCGAGGGACTGTGTCCGGCGGCAATACGCTGGCTCACCGGCAAGTCAAAACCGGCCCGCCGCGCATCGCCATGGCAAAACGCATAACCGTCCATGGCGCTGTTGTTGGCGGGAGGCACGTCCACTTCCGAGAACACATCCCCGGCAAGCACGAGATTCAAGGCCTGCGAAACCGGCACATGGCGCCTGCCACTGGGCGGTGTCGCGGCCTCTATCAGGCGGCGTCTGGCTTCATCGACGCTTAGCATGGTGCCGGGATGCCGTGAAAGTCCGCGCCGGGCAAAAATAGCGAAATCACGGTTTTTCCGCCCCCACATGCTGGACGAAATTGCACGGCCGGGTGCGACTGTCCAGTTGGCTGGCGAGAATCTGCTCCCAGCCCAGCCGGCAGGCTCCCGTGGACCCGGGAAGGCAGAAAATGGCCGTGCGGTTGGCCAACCCCGCCAGACACCGGGACTGCACCGTGGCGGTACCGATATCGTCGTAAGACAATTGCCGGAACAGTTCCCCAAAACCCTCGATCCGCTTGTCGAATAAGGGTGCCAGCGCTTCGGGCGTACTGTCGCGGCCGGTGAAACCGGTACCCCCGGTGGTGACGATGACCTCCACACCGGGGTCGGCAATCCAGGCGGAGACGGTGGCGCGCATCCGATAAATATCATCCTTAAGCAACCGGCGCTCCACCAACCGGTGCCCGGCGCTCTCGACGGCGTCCTGCAAATAGTCCCCGGACGTGTCGTTTTCGCGGGTCCGCGTGTCCGAGACGGTGAGCAGGGCGACATTGAGCGGTCGCAGGGATTCCGACGCATGTTGGCTCAAAACGGTGTCTCCTTCCTAATTAGTTTTTCGACTCGGAGGCGGCGCACACGGGACAGTCGACCCGTGCCCGGATGGAAAGGTCCAGCCAACGACCCGATGTGCCATCGTAACGCTGTAAACGGCCGTGGGAAACCGGCTTGCCCAGCAGCATGCGCAGCGCCGCGATGGCCTGCAGACTGCCCATGGCGCCCAGCACGGGCCCCACCACCCCGCTGTTGCCACAGTTCATCAGGGGCTCGTCGCTGCCCTCGGGGATGGCACAGGCCAGGCAGGGCCCCGCACGGCTGCGAAAATCCAGCGTTAGCAGCTGCCCTTCCCAGCCCATGGCCGCCGCGCTCACCAGCGCCACCCCGGCGGGACTGCAGGCCCGGTTGAGCCGGTGCCGTGCCGCCAGATTGTCGGTGCAATCCACCACCACATCGAACTGCCCGGATGCCACCTGCGCCAGCAGTTCGTCGTCCGCCTCCCGGGCATAGGGAATCAGCTCGACCCCCGGGTTCAGCGCCGTCAGCTCGCGCCGGGCGGCGTCAACCTTAAGGCTGCCGCAGTCGGCTTCCCGGTACAGTATCTGCCGCTGCAGGTTGGTCCGGTCCACCTTGTCGGGATCGCACAGCGTCAGTTGCCCGACCCCGGCCGCCGCCAGGTATAAAGTCACCGGACAACCGAGACCGCCCAGGCCCACCACCAATACCCGGGATCGGAGCAATCGCTCCTGGCCAGACTCCCCGATATCGGCCATCAGCAGTTGCCGGCTGTAGCGCAGGAAGTTTTCCCCACTCAGTGCCACTTCAGGCCTCCGATCCTTGCCGGGCCCGTCGCAGATCCTCGGGGGTGTTGATATTGAAAAAGGGGTTCACCCCCGACGGCGGCCAATCCACCGCCGAGGTCCGGAGTTTTGCCAGGAGCGGCCGGAAGCCGCCGTGTTTTTCCGACAATAGCTGGTCCGCCACAGCGGTCGCCGTCCGCCGGTGCCAGAGGGAGAAAGTGGGTTGCCACTCGCCGTCGTAGCGCACACAGGCCACGTCGGCCCGGTGCTTATTCATGGCAGCGGCGAGAACGGCCACCAGGTCCAGGGGAACGAAGGGGCCGTCGCAGGGGACCAGTGCCACTTTTTCGCGGTTTTCGGCAACACCGTCGCGGTGGCAAAAGAACGCGTGCAGCCCCGCCAGTGGCCCCGGATAATCGGCGACGGCATCGCCGATAACGGGCAGCGAATAGCCTGCCAGCCAGTGAGTGTCACCGTTGGCGTTAAGGTAGAGTCGCTCCACCTGGGGACCGAAGCGCTCGATCACGTGCTCGAGCAGTGGCTTCCCCAGAAACGGTTCGGCCGCCTTGGCACCGCCGCCCATGCGCGAAGACCGTCCCCCGGCCAGTATCAGGCCGTCGATCCCGCTGGCGGTCACTGCTGTCCCCCGCCATCGCGCCCGGGCTGTTTTCCTTCGCGCTGCCAGCGACTGGCGGCCATCCGGTCGCTGTCTTTCATATCCAGCCATTCGTTCCGCCCGCCACGACGTACCCGCTTCCAGAACGCGGCCCGGGTCTTGAGGTAGTCCATAAGGAATTCCGCCGCCGCGAACGCCTCGGCCCGGTGCGCGGCGGCGGTGCCCACGAATACGATCTGGTCCCCGGGCTTGAGTTCGCCGATACGATGAATGACGGTCACACCGCTCAATTGCCAGCGATCACGGGCTTCCCGGATGATATCCTCGAGCAGGCGCTCGGTCATGCCGGGATAATGCTCGAGGAAAAGCGTTTCCACCGACGCGCCCTGTCGCTCGGCGATATTATTGAAATCGCGAACCAGGCCCGTAAAGGTGACGATTGCACCAACGCCGGCGCCGCCCTGGCGCAGCTGCTGGTATTCTTCGGCAAGGTCGAAATCCTCCGGCTGGATCCGGATCATCTCAGCCCCCCGTCACCGGCGGCAGGAAAGCGACTTCGTCGCCATCGTGGATGGGACTGTCCCAGTCCACCACTTCCTGATTGACGGCCACCATCACCTGGGGTTCCGCCAGCGCCTTTCCGAGCCCGGCATCCACTGCGCCCAGGTGATCGCGCAGGGCAGCCGCCGTACCGGGGGCCGGCGGACTGGTTAACTCCATCCGGCCATTCTCGGCATACTCTCCCAGCCGACCGAAAAACAGCACCCGGATCATGCCGGCACCTCCCCGGCGCGCCAGTCGCCGGATTTGCCACCCGTTTTTTCCAAAAGCCGGACTTCCTCGATGATCATGCCCTTATCGATGCCCTTGCACATGTCGTAGATCGTCAGTGCGCCAACGGAGGCGCCGGTCAGCGCTTCCATTTCCACACCGGTGCGGCCGGCCGTTTTGCAGGTCACTTCCAGGGTCAACCGCGGCGCCCCGGCATCCAGTTCGATATCGACACCGACCTTGCTCAGGGACAGCGGGTGACAAAGGGGAATCAGTTCGGCACAACGCTTGGTGGCCTGAATCGCCGCGATGCGTACCGTGGCATATAAGTCGCCCTTGGGCAGGGTTTCCGAAGAAAGCGCCTTCACAATAGCGGGGGTCAGCCGCACCGATGCGCGGGCAATGGCCGTGCGGGCGGTCTCCGGCTTGTCGGAGACATCGACCATATGCACCTCGCCGCGTGTATTCAGGTGGGTAAAGTCAGACATAGCACATTCCGTCGTAAACAGCGTTCAATCTTGAACCAAAGATATGCGCTATTCAATCCGGGGTAACCGGCATCATGTTTGCCGCCCCTTCGGTGCTAGATTTCCGGATGCTTTTCCATCCAGGGCTGGATCCGGGCGAACGACTGCGCGGCGCGCATGACGCGGGTATCCGCAAAACGGGGACCTACGATCTGCATACCGGCGGGGAGTCCGTCGACAAAACCACAGGGAACGGACGCCGCGGGCAGTCCCAGTATATTGGCGAAATAGGTATAGCAGGTACTGATGTGCCCGGCGTAATAAGGATCACTGTAAGGCTGCTGCCATTCGCCGTCGGGAACCGGCGGCGCCGTCAACCCCAGAACCGGCGTACAAATCAGGTCGTATCTTGCAAAGATCGCATCCACCCAGGCCTGGACTTCCGCTCGCTTTTCGAGCGCTCTCACCTCGTCTTCGGCACCGGGCAATGGACTGGTACGAACCCGCTCCAGCATGGCCCTGGTGGGCGGTGTCAACTTCGCCTGCTGGGCCCGGGTGAGCTCGAGCAAGCGACTCCCCCGGTGCATCGATGTCTCGTTGAGGACCATAAAGACTTCCCAGGCCGCTTCGTCGGGAAAGTACAGATCCGGGGAATCCACATGGGCACCGGCTTCGGCAAAGCGCTTGGTACCCGCCTCGATTTTGTCCACGACCCGGCGATCGACTATGGGAATGCGGCCCAGATCAGGCGACCAGGCAATCTTGTAGCCCTCGACACCCTTGTCCAGGTCCTCGAGGAAAGACGGAGAAGCGCATTCGATGGCGCTGGGATCCCGCGGGTCGCTACCCGACATAACCTGGATAAGATTGGCCGCATCCCGCACATGCAGGGTCATGGGGCCGGCGGAAGCCATCTGGACACTGCGCGGGGCTCTCATGGGAATGCGACCGGCGCTGGGGTGGAAGCCAAACACGCCATTGAAACACGCAGGGATCCGCGTGGAACCCCCGCCGTCGCTGCCGATGGAGAAGGCGGTCATGCCCGCGGCCACGGCGGCGCCGGACCCTCCGCTGGAAGCGCCGGTGATCCGGTTGAGGTTCCAGGGGTTACGGCACTCTCCCGCCAGAAACGTCTTGGTCCGGGGAAAGGTGGCAAATTCGGGGGTATGGGTCTTGCCGATAATAATGGCACCGGCCCGGCGAAGTCGTTCGACGAGGATTTCGTCCCGGTCGGGAACGGTATCGGCGAATGCCGCCGAACCCTGGGTGGTGCGCAGCCCGCGCGTGTCGTAGAGATCCTTGATGGATACCGGGAGACCATGGAGCGGCCCCAGCCTGGCTCCCGACATTATGGCTTTTTCGGCGTTTCTGGCCTGTTCGAGCGCTCCCTCGTAATCGACGGTGATATAGGCGTGGATCAGAGGATCCAGCCTGTCGATGCGGCGCAGAAAAGACGCCACCACTTCAACCGGCGAAAGTTCCTTGCGTGCAATCCGTCCGGTCAGTTGCCACCCGGGCATCCAGGCAAGCTCATTCCCCGCGATCGATTCCGGTGTGGTTGCCCCGCCAGTCACGGTCCCCGACACCGCCGTCGCGGCGCCCGCAACGGCAACCTTGAGGAAATCTCTACGGTCCAGGGAACGCTTTCGTTCTTCTTTCATGATATCTCGCCCCAAACGCGGATTTATAAATTCTTCCACAACTCACTCAACGCCCCGAACCGGTTCCGGTTACAACAGTTGCCCGAATATCAATCCCTCAATCTCGGTATCACTAACCCGGCAGTAGGGATATCTGGCTGATCCGCGAACGATAAAACACAGGTATTTCTCGCCTTTGGCAACTTTATGCCAGAACGTCAAAAGTCCGCCATCCGCTGCACCAGCCAGAAACTGGCGAGACTACCGATAATGTAGCTGCCGGCCAGGCCCGTCCATCGGCGATCGAGCAATTGCTGTCGCGTACGGCGCAACAGGCGTGCCCCAAGGGTTACGATCAGGGCAATGGCGGCGATAAACAGAATCTGGCCG